>ENA-OQJX01000187-OQJX01000187.1-human-gut-metagenome-genome-assembly--contig:-NODE-187-length-41903-cov-3.781980_pt1 | contig 41903 bp, 47 predicted proteins | sample MGYA00242615_ERZ504782 | MGnify/ENA primary metagenome ERZ504782 (study PRJEB26092, sample SAMD00036354) | human gut metagenome | host: Homo sapiens | study: EMG produced TPA metagenomics assembly of... | reverse complement strand
CAATACTACTTTTAGGACTTGCTTTCCACTGTTTTGTTATAGAAAACAGAAAATCGCTATGCCACAGCCTCGGCAGGCCATCGCGTAGCGATTTTGTTCAATATGAATTTGTAAAAGTGAGAACTAAATAAAAATTATTAGGGAGAATTTATGAAGTGGCAAGTAGACATGAAAGTAAAGGATTATATTCGTAATTGGAGCGATCAAGAAATTCATACAGAATATAAAGGAGTTACTGCAAATATAAAAATAAAAGATAATAACTGTAAATTAGAACTTGAAGGGGAAGAGAATGTCAAAATTGTATTCCAACTTCTTTGGGAATTGCTGTTTCTTTATGATGGATATTTTTATGAACCAATATCATATGAAATTGATGGGGTTAAAATGGAATGTAAAGAGCTTATTACATTACCATTTTATAAAACAGACAAAATGTGGTATTGTTCAGAATTATTAGGGAGAGCACAAAGAGACCTGTCATCAGAAGTGTTAGAAAAATATGATAAATTTCGTAACACGGGCATTTCAGATAAAAAAATGACAAAATCAGTTGTGAATGCTTTTTACTATTTGAATTCAGAAAATTATGGAAAGATAAATGTAAATCATAGACTATCTTTATTATTGAATATTGCAGATGGTTTCATAATAAACACTTATAAAGAGACAAATAATGTAAAAGGTAGTTATGATATATTTTTTAAGAAAATAGTAAATAGTCAGAAGTTACAACAAGGAATTTCTTTGCTTGGAATAGATGGAGAAAAATATAAGGGGTTATTATCTCAAGAAAGACATACATTTTATCATTATATATATTCAAAAAATAGTTTGGCTGCGTTAATTCATGACTCCGAAGATAAAATTACAGATTATGCAAATTGGTATTTTGTATATGTACTTGAACTTGTAATTAGAGTAAACTTTTTAAAAGTGTCTGGTGTTGTGTTAAATCAGGAAGCTGTGGATTACGCATTAGAGTCGATAAATGATTGGATTATATATGAAAATAATCTTGACAAAGACTGTATAACACATCGTTATCAGATGGCTCAAGAATTGAAACGAATGGGAATTACTATGAAATAGATATTTAGGTTATTAAATTTTATTCAAAAAATGAAATGAGGTATGCAAGATGGCAAACAATAGAGATGATTTTTCCTTGGCTACGAAGGAGTTGCTTGCAAATCGAGTAGGCAGAAGATGTAGCAATCCGAAATGTCAAAAACTAACTTGTGCTGCAAATACTGATCCAGATAAAATTACAAATATTGGTGTAGCTGCCATATTTGTGCCGCAGCAAAGGGTGGTCCAAGATATGATGAAAGTATGACACCAGAAGAACGAAAGTCTTCTGAGAATGGAATATGGCTATGCCAGTCTTGCTCAAAGTTAATAGATACAGATACCACTCGTTATTCAAAAGCAGTTCTTTTAGAGTGGAAAAAGGCTGCAGAATTATCAGCACTTTCAGAGATTGAAAAGATTTCGCCAATACAATCTATGGAAGAGGATAAAGCGATTATCAAATTCTTTGTTCAATGTTTTGATCGTCCAGCTTTTCAAGATGACATTTATCAGGAAGGTCGAATGGAGGATTTTGATAAAGCCATCGAAGATACTCTTATCGCATTGAATACAGGGGTTATGCGTACCAGAGATGGTGAGAAACTAAAACAAGCGGAAGGAAAATCGGCGATTCAAAATCCAATATGGCGTAAAAAACTCGATACAATTGCAGATATGCTTAATGATATCCGTAGACGATTAAAGGTGGCTGAAGCAGAGCATACATATACAAAATATGGTTCAGGACAGGATGTTTTTTATTGTTTTTCAGATAGAGAACTCGGTGAGTGGTTTAATCTTACAAGAGAAGAAATATTGAAAATCTTATCTTCTATTTGTAGGGAGGCTGGATTGCGTGAATTACATTTTCCTTGCAGAAGGTATAAATGGTAAAAGAGAAGGAGAGGGGTATAGTCATCATAGGCTATATCCCTCAAAATCATTTCTCTACTAACGTTTTATAAACTCTACTTGATTTGTTTGCATCTATTTATCAAAGCCTTTTGCGGATTTATAGCATTTATTTAACACCCAGCCGTTATTTTGAAGAAAAAGTGCTGAAATACCTGATAAAATCGTAAAAAAAGCGAAAGAAAATTGCCTGCAACTACTTGACACAAGAGGGCATCTGCGCACATCCTGATTTTGGAAAACGGATATTGGAATTCAGGGATTTTGTACATCGAAAGGAGCAGATGTATGATGACAGCGGTCACGGAACACATGTGGCCGGAATTTTGGCGGGCGACGGGCGGCTTTCCGGCGGAACCTACGCGGGAATAGCGCCGAAAGCCTCCTTGCTGATTGCAAAGGTACTGGATCAGGATGGAAACGGAAGTGTGGAGAGTGTTCTGGAAGGAATGCGCTGGGTACTGTCTATGCGGAAAAAATATCCCATCCGGGTCGTCAATATTTCTGTAGGAGCAAAGCCTAATCTGGAACAGAGGCAGAAAAAACGACTGATACTCGGTGCGGAATCTCTATGGGATGCAGGAATTGCGGTGGTGGCGTCTGCGGGAAATGGACGGTCCGGAAAGAGGCAGTATTGCTTCACCGGGAGACAGCAGAAAGATCATCACAGTAGGCGCTTATGAGGAAATCAGGCGGGGCAGGACACGTATGGGACAGCGGTGGAAATATTCCGGAAGAGGACCATCCGATACGTGCATTGTAAAACCGGATCTTGTGGCGCCGGGACTTGGGATCATAAGCTGTGGCAGAATTGACAAAGAAAAGAAAGCTTATGTGGAGAAAAGCGGCACATCCATGGCAGCACCGATCGTATCAGGTGCGGTTGCATGTCTGCTGTCAGAATATCCGGACATGACCAATGTAGAAGTGAAACTGAAGCTGAGGGAGTCCTGCATTTCGCTGGACGAAGAAGGAACCGGGTGGGGTCTCCTTAATATAGGGGAGCTTTTGTAAGCGCGAATGGCAAAGAAAGAAGGTGTCAAGAAAAAGTACTTGACACCTCTTTTTTTGAGTTATGATAGCAAAGGTGATTTGAGTGAATGATATTTTAGAACAGGCATTGTTATACGACTTTTACGGTGAACTTCTTACCAGTCACCAGAAAGAGATTTATGAACAGTTTGTACTGGAAGATTTATCTTTGAGTGAGATTGCAGGTGAGGCAGGCATCAGCCGCCAGGGAGTGCATGACCTGATCAAGCGGTGTCAGAAGGCTCTGGAAGGCTATGAGGAGAAGCTGCATCTGGTAGAAAAATTTCTTTCTATCAAGGAGAAGGTTCACGAGATCGACAGTGTGCTGGATGCTTATGAATCCGGTGCCGGAAATCAGAAACCGCAAGAGATGATAGAGAAGATCCGGAAGATATCGGATACAATTATAGAGGAGTTATAGCATGGCATTTGACAGTTTAACAGAAAAACTTCAAAACGTATTTAAGAATCTCCGAAGCAAAGGTCGTCTGACGGAAGATGATGTAAAGGCGGCACTGAAAGAAGTGAAGATGGCACTTCTGGAGGCGGATGTAAACTTTAAAGTCGTAAAGAAGTTTGTAAAAGATGTGCAGGAGCGAGCAGTCGGACAGGATGTGATGAACGGACTGAATCCGGGACAGATGGTGATCAAGATCGTAAATGAAGAACTTGTAAATCTGATGGGTTCTGAGACGACGGAGATCAAATTGCAGCCGGGAAGTGCAATCACGGTGATCATGATGGCAGGACTTCAGGGTGCAGGTAAGACCACGACTACTGCAAAGCTGGCAGGCAAGTACAAGCTGAAAGGCAAGAAACCACTGCTTGTTGCGTGTGATGTGTATCGTCCGGCAGCGATTAAACAGCTGCAGATCAACGGAGAGAAGCAGGGCGTGGAAGTATTCTCCATGGGAGATAAAAACAAGCCTGCTGATATCGCAAAAGCGGCGCTTGAGCATGCGCGCAAGAATGGAAATAACATCGTGATTCTGGATACAGCGGGACGTCTTCACATTGATGAAGATATGATGGCAGAGCTTCAGGAGATCAAAGGAACAGTGGATGTGCATCAGACGATTTTAGTTGTGGATGCGATGACCGGACAGGATGCGGTCAATGTGGCCGGAAGTTTCAATGATAAGATTGGGATTGACGGTGTGATCGTGACAAAGCTGGACGGCGATACAAGAGGCGGTGCTGCACTTTCGATCAAGGCAGTGACCGGATGCCCGATTCTTTATGTGGGTATGGGAGAGAAGCTCTCAGATCTGGAGCAGTTCTATCCGGATCGAATGGCATCCCGTATTCTTGGAATGGGAGATGTTCTGACACTGATTGAGAAAGCCGGGGCTGAGCTGGATGAAGAGAAAGCACAGCAGATGGCAGAGAAGATGAAAAAGCCCAGTTTGATTTTGAAGATTATCTGGAAAGTATGAACCAGATGAAGAAAATGGGCGGATTATCCAGTGTTCTCGGTATGATGCCGGGACTCGGAGGCATGGGGGCAAAGATGCCGGAACTTGACTCCGAAGAAAATGAAAAGAAGATGGCAAGGATGGAGGCCATGATCCAGTCAATGACAGTAGAGGAAAGACAGAACCCGGATCTTTTGAATCCATCCAGAAAACACCGTATTGCAAGAGGCGCTGGTGTAGATATTTCCGAAGTCAACCGTATGGTAAAGCAGTTTAACGAATCCAGAAAACTGATGAAGCGACTTCCGGGACTGATGGGTAAAGGTGGTAAAAAAGGCAGATTTAAGCTTCCTTTTTAGCACATAGATAACAAAAAAGAAAAATATTAAGAAGAGGTGAAAGAAATGGCAGTAAAAATCAGATTAAAAAGAATGGGACAGAAGAAAGCTCCTTCTATAGAATCGTTGTAGCGGATGCGAGAGCACCAAGAGATGGAAAGTTCATTGAGGAGATCGGAACATACGATCCAAATCAGAACCCAAGCGTATTCAAAGTAGATGAAGAAGCAGCTAAAAAATGGCTGAACAACGGAGCTCAGCCTACAGAAGTTGTAGGAAAGATCTTTAAGGCAGCTGGAATCGAAAAATAAGCTGTTTCGCGGAGGTGCGCGTAAATGAAAGAGTTAGTTGAAGTGATTGCGAAAGCATTAGTAGACGATCCGGACAGCGTTGCAGTTTCTGAGAGACAGGACGGCAGAACTACGGTTATTGAAGTACGTGTCGCTGACAGTGACATGGGAAAAGTGATCGGAAAACAGGGGCGCATTGCAAAAGCGATCCGTTCTGTTGTAAAAGCAGCAGCGGCAAAGGAAGATAAGAAAGTTGTTGTTGATATCATACAGTAACTTGACAAAAAGGGGACAGGCTTTGGATCAAAGCAGCTGCCCCCTTTCTTTTTCGCAGAGAGGATAGGAGAAGAGCATGGAACAGTTTTTACAGGTAGGTGTGATCTCATCCACACATGGAATCCGCGGGGAAGTCAAAGTATTTCCGACCACGGATGATCCAAACAGGTTTAAAAAGCTCAAAAAAGTGATTCTGGAGACAAAGAAAGAGAAGCTTTCGCTGGAAGTCCAGGGAGTGAAATTTTTTAAACAGTTTGTCATCGTGAAATTCAAAGGGATTGACAACATCAATGATATCGAACAGTACAAAGGCTGTTCTCTTTTTGTCAGCCGTGAGGATGCAGTTGCACTGGAGGAAGACGAATATTTTATTGCTGATCTGATCGGGATGGAAGTTTACACGGATGAGAATCCGGAGGAACTTTTCGGGACATTAAAAGATGTGATCGAAACCGGGGCGAATGAAGTGTATCTTGTAGAGTCAAAAACACATGGGGAAGTGCTGATCCCGGCAATCCGCCAGTGTATTCTTTCCGTGGATGTAAAAGCGCAGAAAATGCAGGTGCATCTGCTGAACGGATTGCTGGATCAATGATTTCAATGAAAGAAAGTGCAGGACAGATACGATGAATTTTCATATTTTGACATTATTTCCGGACATGGTCATGCAGGGACTGGGTACCAGTATCATCGGAAGAGCGGTAAACAACGGGCTGCTTTCCATTGAGGCGGTCAATATCCGGGATTACGCGTTTAACAAACATCAAAGCGTGGATGATTATCCATATGGAGGCGGAGCAGGTATGCTGATGCAGGCAGAACCTGTTTATCAGGCATATGAGGCGATCGCAGAAAAAGTGAAAAAGAAGCCGCGTGTCGTGTATCTTTCTCCACAGGGAGCGACTTTTTCCCAGACTATGGCAGAAGAACTGGCAAAAGAAGAAGAACTGGTGCTGCTCTGCGGGCACTATGAAGGAATCGATGAACGTGTTCTGGAGGAAATTGTGACAGATTATGTTTCTATCGGAGATTATGTGCTCACAGGCGGAGAATTGCCGGCCATGGTCATGGTGGATGCGATTTCCCGTCTGATTCCGGGTGTGCTGCACAATGATGTATCCGCAGAATTTGAATCTTTTCAGGATGATCTGCTGGAATATCCGCAGTATTCGAGACCCGAGGAATGGCATGGGAAAAAAGTTCCGCCGATTCTTCTGTCCGGACATCACGCCAATATTGAAAAGTGGAGAAGAGAGCAGTCGATCATCCGGACAAAGGAGAGAAGACCGGATCTTTTGGAAAAGTGCATGAAAAGCGGAGTTCTGGATAAGAAAGAAATGAAGTTTTTGCAGGAACTTTTGGCAAAAGATGAGGAAAATGCTTGAAACTATTTACAAAATATGATAGAATAAAACAGTTGTGAAAAGAAGAGATGGTCCTCTGGTACCGAAGTGGTATTAAGAACGTCCAAGATGAAGGAGGAACACAATGAACGAAATTATCAGAAAAATCGAAGCTGAGCAGATGAAAGAAAATGCACCTGAGTTTAACGTTGGTGATACTGTAAAAGTATACGCTAAGATTAAAGAGGGTAACCGTGAAAGAATCCAGGTTTTCGAAGGAACAGTTCTGAAAAAACAGGGTGGCGGAGTAAGAGCTACTTTCACAGTAAGAAAATTCTCTAACGGAATCGGTGTTGAAAAAACATGGCCAATCCACTCTCCACACGTTGAGAAAGTGGAAGTTGTTCGCAGAGGTAAAGTAAGAAGAGCAAAACTGAACTACTTAAGATCACGTATCGGTAAAGCAGCTAAGGTTAAAGAATTGGTAAAATAGTAGGAATGATGAGAGGGACAATTACAGAAGTGTAGATTGTCCCTTTTCTGTTATAAGGAGAATGTATGCGGCACTTAAAGTTTCGAAAAAAGCGAAAAAGAGCGCCACACAAGGCAAAACTGCATTTTCTGAGTGAAAAGATCCATTGGAACAAAAAAGCGGTTGCGCTCTGGATCGCAGAGATTGCAGTCGTCTGTGCACTTGCATTTATACTGGTATTTTATTTTGGACAGCGAGTGAGCAATGCAGCGATTCGATGCGGCCGGAATTAAAAAACGGAGATGTTGTTCTGGTGAACCGTCTGGTGTATAATGCCATGACTCCGAAAAGAGGAGATATTATTGCGTTTAAGCCAAATGGCAGAGAAAATGCACATTATTATATCAAAAGGATCGTGGGACTGCCGGGAGAGACGGTTCAGATCAAGGATGGAAAAGTATATATTAACGGAAAAGAACAGAAAAAAGATATCTTTGTGTCCGAAATTGAAAAGCCGGGAGTTGCCCAGGATGAGATCACACTTGGTGAGAATGAGTATTTTGTACTGGGAGATCAGGCGTCCAGCAGCGATGACAGCAGGATGGCTGATATCGGAAATGTAAAACGTTCGGAAATTTACGGGAAGATATGGTTTAATACGAGTGTGGGCAGTAATTTTGGATTTGTAAAATAGTGAGGAGGGACAATATGCATTTTCAGTGGTATCCGGGACATATGACAAAGGCAAAACGGATGATGCAGGAGAATATCAAACTGATCGATCTGGTGATCGAACTGGTGGATGCAAGGCTGCCGGTCAGCAGCCGGAATCCGGACATTGATGAGCTCGGAAAAAATAAAGCACGTCTCATTCTTTTAAATAAAGCCGATCTGGCAGAAGAAAAGTGGAATGATGCATGGGCAGAGTATTTTAAGAAGAAAGGATATTCTGTAGTCAAGGTCAATTCAAAGAGAGGCGGGGGGATCAAGTCGATTCAGGGCGTGATTCAGGAAGCTGTAAAGAGAAGATAGAAAGAGACAGAAAGCGCGGGATCTTAAACCGCCCGGTGCGTGCAATGGTCGTTGGGATTCCGAATGTAGGAAAATCAACGTTTATCAATGCACTGGCAGGAAAAGCCTGTGCCAAGACCGGGAATAAGCCGGGAGTGACAAAAGGAAAACAGTGGATCCGTTTAAATAAAAATGTAGAACTTTTAGATACGCCGGGTATTCTCTGGCCGAAGTTTGAAGACCAGACCGTGGGACTTCGGCTGGCATTTATCGGTTCTATTAAAGATGAGATTCTCAATACAGAAGAGCTGGGAGGCGAGCTGATCCGGTTTCTGGTACAGAGTTATCCGGGTGTATTGCAGGAAAAATATGATGTGAGTGAGTCACAGGATATTTATGCGTGTCTGGAAGAAATTGCGAAGAACAGGCATTGTCTGGTACGAGGCAGTGAGCTGGATATGGAAAAGGCGGCAAGGCTGTTGTTAGATGATTTTAGAAATGGAAGAATTGGAAGAATTACTCTGGAATTCCCTCAGGATTATGAAGAGACAGACGGAGAGTAAAGAGGGGGCAGTCGTAGCATGAAAGAGAAAGATCAGGATAGAAGTATTTTCAAAGAAATTTTAGGATGGCTCGTGTATATTGCGATTTTGCTGGCTGCGGTATATGTTCTGATTACGTATGTGGGACAGCGGACAGAAGTCAGCGGACATTCTATGGAACCGACACTGCAACATGGAGACAATCTGATCGTAGACAAGATCAGTTATCGTTTCAGGGAACCTGAGCGGTATGAGATTATCGTATTCCCTTATCAATATAAGGAAAATACATATTATATCAAACGGATCATCGGACTGCCGGGAGAAACTGTCCAGATTATAGACGGAGAGGTCTATATCAATGGAGAACTGCTGGCGGATGAACATTATGGAAAAGAAGTGATGCTGGATCCGGGGATTGCAGCAGAATCGATCACACTGGGAGACGATGAATATTTTGTTCTGGGTGACAATCGAAATCACAGTTCTGACAGCAGGGATCCGAGTGTAGGCGTGCTGCACAGGAAGGATCTGATCGGGCGAGCCTGGGTGAGGATCTGGCCGTTTAGTGACATTGGGTTTATCCGGCACGATTAAGAGGAAGTAGATTGAGGAAAAGAAATGAAAAGTATCAGTGAGATCAGAACAGAGTTTGAAGCGTGCCGGGGTTCAAGAGCAGAATTGTATGAGATGTATGCGTATGATACAAGGATGGGAGTGCAAAAGCTCATTCAGAAATATCAGAAGCAGGACGAAAAGCTTGCAAATGAAAGACTTCGTTTAAAGCAGATGCGGCAGTATGAAGAAAAGTATAGTCATTGTGACTATATCTGCGGAATTGATGAGGTTGGAAGAGGACCACTGGCAGGTCCGGTTGTGGCAGCGGCGGTAATTCTCCCGAAAGACGCCGAGATTCTATATTTGAATGATTCCAAAAAGCTCTCGGCAAAGCGAAGAGAAGAGCTGTATGATGAGATACAGGAAAAAGCAATTGCAATTGGGATCGGAATGGCGGGACCGGCGCGAATTGATGAGATCAATATTCTTCAGGCAACCTATGAAGCGATGCGTCAGGCAATCGGTCAGCTGTCTGTAGAACCGGAGGTTCTTTTAAATGATGCAGTCACGATCCCGGAGGTTGTGATTCCACAGGTGCCGATCATCAAAGGAGATGCAAAAAGTGTTTCAATTGCGGCCGCAAGTGTAATTGCGAAAGTAACAAGAGACCGTCTGATGGAAGAGTATGATCAGGTACTTGCGGGATACGGGTTTGCTGACAATAAGGGATATGGCTCGGCAGAGCATATCGCAGCACTTCGGAAACTTGGACCGACGCCGATTCACCGCCGTACCTTTATTAAAAATTTTGTCTGAAAAATGTGGTGTTTTCCGGGCGCAGTGTGAAAAGGATGAAACAAAACAACAGAGCTGTCGGCACTGCCTATGAGCAGATTGCCGGCAGATTTTTAGAAAAGAAGGGATTTCAGATCCTGGAGCATAACTACAGGTGTCGGGCAGGGGAGATCGATCTGATTGCCAGGGACAGGGAGTATTTGGTATTCTGTGAAGTGAAATACCGGCGAACAAAAAGTGCGGGCAGTGCGCTGGAAGCAGTGGATACAAAAAAGCAGAAACGATTGTACCGATGCGCTCAGCAATATGTGGCGGCACATAAAATACCCGATGCTGCGGCAAGGTTTGATGTAGTTGCAATAGAGGGGAACGAGGTGTGTCACATTGAAAATGCCTTTGAGGGGGCATAGAATATAAAAAGGGGAGTGGAAAAAATGGGATTAGGACTTCGTTATAAGAATGAAGAACAGATTTTTCAGGAACAATATACAGAACCACCATACCTGGAATATCCGATGTTTCGAGAGACAGGGATTGTAAAGCATGGATTTTCTACAAGGATAGGAGGCGTCAGCAAAGGCTGTTTTTCTTCATTGAATTTAAGTTTCACAAGAGGGGATGAAGAAGAGGCTGTTCGTGAAAATTTCCGAAGGATCGGATCAGCGATGGGAATCCGATGTGAGGATATGGTGTTTACTCACCAGACACATACGACCAATGTGCGGGTAGTGACAGAAGCAGACAAAGGCTGCGGGATCGTAAAACCTAGGACCTACTCGGATGTAGATGGTCTGGTGACTGACATTCCGGGAATTTGTCTGGTAGCATTTTATGCGGACTGCGTTCCTTTGTATTTTGTGGATCCGGTAAAGAAAGTGATCGGACTGAGTCATTCCGGATGGAGAGGAACCGTAGGAAAGATCGGAAAGGTGACTGTGGAAACGATGTGCAGAGAATTTAAAAGCAGACCGGAGGATATTCTCGCAGCGGTCGGACCGTCAATCTGTCAGGACTGCTATGAGGTCAGTGAAGATGTGATCCGGCAGTTTCAGAAAAATTTTCCGGAAGACTGCTGGGATGCGTTGTTTTATCAAAAAGAAAATCAGAAGTACCAGCTGAATCTGTGGAAAGCAAATGAGCTGATCTTTCGTGAGGCAGGGATTTTGCCGGAGCATATTGCAGTGACCAATCTGTGTACGCATTGTAACAGTGAGATTCTGTATTCTCACAGACAGGCAGGAGATGCCAGAGGAAATCTCTGTGCGTTTCTGGCATTAGATCAGGAGGTGTAAGAGTGATATTTTAGCAACAGAGGAAATCCAGGATGTAGTACAGTCCCCGGAAGAAGTGGCAAAAGATGTGAACCGGTTTGTACAGTGGTTTGAGGATCAGATCCCAACCTTGATCTCTTTCGGGATCAAGGTTGTGCTTGCAATCGTATTTTTCTTTATCGGAAGAGCGGTGATCCATGGAATTCAGAAGATGGTGAAGCATTCCATGCAGCGGGCAAATGCGGATACAGGTGTGATCCAGTTCGTAGAATCGTTCCTGAAATTTGGGCTGTATGCACTGCTGCTGTTTATGATCGCAACAAATTTTGGAATTGAGACATCCTCGGTTGCGGCGCTGATCGCATCCGGAGGTGTGGCAATCGGTCTCGCGCTGCAGGGGAGTCTTTCGAACTTTGCAGGAGGCGTACTGATCCTGCTTTTAAAACCGTTTGTAGTGGGTGACTACATCATTGTTGCCAATGATGGAACAGAAGGAACGGTAAAAGTCATCCAGATCTTCTATACAAAGCTGACAACGGTAGATAATAAGACGATCGTGATTCCAAATGGAACGCTTTCCAACAGCAGTCTGACGAATGTGACGGCAAGACCGGAACGGCAGTTGGATTTAAAAGTAGGGATCGCCTATGATGCAGATCTGAAAAAAGCAAAAGATCTGATCGAACGCTGTTAAAACAGGATGATTCCATTATTCAGGACGAGGATATCAAGGTGTTTGTGGATTCTCTGGCTGACAGTTCTGTGATACTGGGACTGCGCGCATGGGTGAAGACAGAGGAGTACTGGAGTACAAGATGGAGACTTCTGGAAGAAATCAAGCTGATATTTGATGAAGAAGGTATTGAGATACCGTTCAATCAGCTGACTGTGCATATGGCGGAAAAATAATAAAAGGCAAGAGAGCTGAAAACTGCGGTTGTGAGCAGATTCCAGCTCTTTTTTCTATCAGCTTTTGCAACTGAGATTGTTTTATGGTATCCTATAGAATGTATGCAGGGATGAAAATCTCTTTGATCAGGAGGAACAGTTATGATTTTAAAACAGTTATTGGAACGTTTGGAATATGAAGTAGTACAGGGGAGTGACAAGATCGAAATTACAACATTGATCAACGATTCCCGTAAGGTAGAAGAAGGCTCTGTGTTTGTGTGCATCAGCGGCGCCGTCTCAGACGGACATCAGTATGTAGCAGATGTGGCAAAAAAAGGAGCAAAAGCCGTGATCGTGCAGCAGGATGTAGAGGCACCGGAGGGAATGACAGTGATCCGTGTAGAAGACACAAGGTACGCACTCGCACTTGCTTCTGCAGCTTATTTCGGCTATCCGGCAGAGAAGCTGCACATTATTGGAATTACAGGGACAAAGGGAAAGACGACCACAACCTATATGATCAAATCCATTCTGGAGGGAGTCGGACATAAAGTAGGGCTGATCGGAACCATTGAGGCCATTATCGGAGAGGAAGTGATCCCGGCAGCGAATACGACGCCGGAATCTTATACCATTCATCAGTATTTTGCAAAATGGTGGAAGCCGGCTGTGACAGCGTGGTCATGGAGGTGTCATCCCAGGGCTGATGCTGCACCGGACAGCAGGGATTCCGTTTGAAATCGGGATTTTCACAAATCTTGGAAAAGATCATATCGGACCGAATGAACACAAGGATTTTGAAGATTATAAAAGATGCAAAGGATTATTGTTCCAGCAGTGCAGGCTTGGAATTGCCAATGCAGATGACCGGTATTTTAAGGATGTATTTAAAAATGCTACATGTAAAGTGGAGACATTTGGTTTCTGCAAAGAGGCGGATCTGCGGGCTGAAGATGTAAATCTGGTGTCCAGACCGGGATATCTCGGTGTGGCATATCATGTGGCAGGAGTCATGGATTTTGATGTGGAGATTGATGTACCGGGAACATTCAGTGTTTACAATTCACTGACAGCGATTGCAGTGTGCAGACACTTTGATGTGCCGAAAGAGCACATTCAGGCGGCTTTGAAAAAGGCGAAGGTTAAGGGCAGAATCGAGATGGTGAAAGTGTCTGATGAATTCACTCTGATGATCGACTATGCACACAATGCCATGAGTCTGGAGAGTCTTTTGACCACGTTAAAAGAATATCATCCAAAACGTCTGGTATGTCTGTTCGGATGCGGTGGAAACCGTTCCAGAGACCGACGCTTTGAGATGGGAGAAGTGTCCGGCCGTCTGGCAGATCTGACGATCATCACTTCCGATAATCCGAGATTTGAAGAGCCGCAGGCGATCATCGATGACATCAAAGTGGGAATCGAAAAGACGGACGGAGCGTATGTGGAAATCATAGACAGGAAAGAAGCCATCCGTTATGCGATCACACACGGGCAGACCGGGGATGTGATCGTGCTTGCAGGAAAAGGGCATGAAGATTACCAGGAGATCGAAGGTGTGAAGCATCCGATGGATGAGCGGGTTCTGATTGCGGAGATCTTAACAGAACTGGAAGAGGAACAGAAAAAATAAGCAGGGGAAATGGATTGTTTGCAGATATTATTGTAGATATAAAACATGAAAAACTGGATCGGATCTTTCAATATCGAATTCCGGAGTGGTTAAAAGAAGAGCTGAATGTGGGAATGGAGGTTGTGATTCCGTTTGGGAAAGGCAACCGGCAGACGAAAGGCTATGTGGTAGGAATTTCAGAGACTTGCGACTATGATCTTTCCAAAGTCAAGGAGATCGAAGATATTTCCAGAAACAGTGTAGAGATCGAGGCGAAGCTGATCGCGCTGGCGGCATGGATGAAAGAACATTATGGCGGAACGATGATCCAGGCACTCAAGACGGTATTGCCGATCAAGCAAAAAGAGAATGCCAAGATCAAAAAGTATGTCCGTCTGCTGCTTGGCAAAGAACGGGCAGAAGCGCAGCTGCATTATTATCAGCAGAAGAATCAGAAGGCGAGAGCAAGACTTCTGGAAGCACTTCTGGAGGATCCGGTCATTGAATACGAACTGATTACGAAAAAACTGAATATTACGCGTAGTGTCGTCAATGCATTGGAAGAACAGCAGGTGGCAGTTCTGGAATCAGAGCAGGTGTTTCGAAATCCGGTGAAAGAAAAAGAGCAGAGAGCAAGAGCTCTTGTGTTTACGGCAGAGCAGGAGCATGCGATCGAGTGCTTCTGGCAGGAGTACAGCAGAGATGTGCGGGCAGCTTATTTGTTGTACGGTGTGACCGGCAGTGGAAAAACGGAAGTTATATTGAGATGATCCGCCGGGTGGTCTGTGAGGGAAAACAGGCGATTGTACTGATTCCTGAGATTGCACTGACGTATCAGACAGTGATGCGGTTTTACCGGTGTTTTGGAAATCGGGTATCCATCTTAAATTCCAGAATGTCTGCCGGAGAGCGTTATGATCAGTTGATGCGGGCAAAAGCGGGAGAGATCGACGTGATGATCGGCCCGCGGTCCGCTTTGTTTACACCATTTCCGGAGCTGGGCTGATCGTTATTGATGAGGAACATGAAACAACTTATAAAAGTGAACAGATACCAAGATATCATGCCAGAGAGACTGCCATAGAGCGGGCAAATCTGGAACATGCCAGTGTAGTACTTGGCTCGGCAACCCCGTCTCTGGAAGCAATGTATCGCGCAAAAAACGGGGAGTACCGTCTGCTGGAATTGAAGAACCGTTCGGGAATGCAAAAGATGGCGAGCGTCTATGTAGCGGATCTCAGGCAGGAGTTAAAAGAAGGCAACCGTTCGATCTTAAGCCGGCATCTGCAGGAGTTGATGGAAGACCGGCTGGAAAAACAAGAACAGATCATGTTGTTTTTAAACAGGAGAGGGTATGCAGGGTTTCTTTCCTGCAGAGAGTGCGGCCATGTGGTAAAGTGTCCGCACTGCGATGTTTCGCTGTCGTATCACAGAAACGGAAAGATGGTCTGTCATTACTGCGGATATGAAGAACCAAGGACACCCGTCTGTCCGGAGTGCGGTTCCAGACATATCGGAGAATTTCGGGCAGGAACACAGCAGATCGAAGACATTGTAAAAGCACAGTTTCCGCAGGCAAGAGTTCTTCGTATGGACATGGACACAACAAGACAGAAAGACGGCCATGAAAAAATCTTGTCTGCATTTGCGAATGGAGAAGCAGATGTACTGGTCGGAACGCAGATGATCGTAAAAGGACACGATTTTCCGAATGTTACGTTAGTTGGTGTGCTGGCGGCAGATATGTCGTTGTATTCAGATGATTATCGTTCCGGGGAGCGCACCTTCCAGCTTTTGACACAGGCGGCAGGGCGAGCCGGACGGGGGCAGAAAGAAGGAGAAGCTGTGATCCAGACCTACACTCCCACGCATTACAGTATCGTAACCGCCGCAGCACAGGATTATGAGGCGTTTTATGAGGAGGAGATCCGGTATCGGCAGATCATGGGATATCCCCCGGTAGAAAATCTGCTTGCAGTTCTGGTAAGCTGTGAGGATGAGGTGCTGTTAGAGACAGGGTGTAAGTATTTAAAAGAGTTTTCGATCCGGATTGCTCCGAAAGAAACTGCGAAGATCATCGGACCTGCAAGTCCGGGAATCGGAAAGATTAATGATGTGTATCGCAAAGTAATCTACATAAAAGATGAAAATTATGATACACTGGTGAGGATAAAGAACGGATTGGAACAATATATTGAAGTAAATCCGGGATATCGCAAGATGCGGATTCAGTTTGATTTCAATCCGATGCATGTTTTTTAAAAGATAACAAAGAATAAATAGAAGGGAACAGTGAAATTATGGCAATCAGAGAAGTCAGGATCATGGGAGATGACATTTTGGAAAAACAGTGCAAACCGGTCACAAAGATGACGATGCGCACAAAAATTTTGATCGAGGATATGCTGGATACGATGTATGAAAAATATGGTGTGGGACTGGCAGCACCTCAGGTGGGAGTCTTGAAGCAGATCGTTGTGATCGATGTGGGAGAAGGCCCGATCGTGCTGATCAACCCGGAGATCATTGAGACATCCGGAGAGCAGACAGGCGAAGAGGGATGCTTAAGCCTGCCGGGCAAATGGGGGATCGTGACAAGACCAAACTATGTGAAGGTACGTGCACTCAATGAAGAAATGGAAGAAGTGGAACTGGAAGGCGAAGGTCTTCTTGCAAGAGCATTCTGTCATGAGATCGATCATCTTGCAGGACATATGTATGTAGAACGTGTGGAGGACGGACTGCATGATGTAGAACCACCGGAAGAGGAGGTAGAATAGATGCGTGTGATTTTTATGGGAACACCGGATTTTTCGGTGGGAACACTGGAAGCGCTGATTGAAGCCGGGCATGAGGTGTGTCTGGCAGTGACGCAGCCGGATAAGCCAAAAGGAAGAGGCAAGGAGATGCAGTTTCCGCCGGTGAAAGAGGCGGCACTTTCTCATGGAATCCCGGTATTTCAGCCGATCAAGGTAAGAGAAGCGGCCTGTGTGGAAGAACTGGCAGGATATAAGGCAGATGTGATCGTAGTGGTCGCTTTCGGACAGATTCTTCCGAAAGCAATTCTGGAACTGACACCATATGGATGTGTCAATGTACATGCGTCTCTGCTTCCGAAATATAGAGGAGCGGCACCGATCCAGTGGGCGATCATTGACGGAGAAGATGTGACAGGTGTGACCACCATGCAGATGGATGAAGGTTTGGATACGGGTGACATGTTGCTTAAGACCGAAGTGCCGATCACGGCAGAAGAGACGGGAGAGAGTCTTCATGACAAATTGTCAAAAGCCGGAGCAGCACTTTGCGTGGAGACATTAAAAGCACTGGAAGAAGGAACCATCGTTCCTCAAAAACAGGGAGAGACTCCTACACATTATGCAAGTATGTTGAACAAAAAAATGGGAAACATCGATTGGAATGCTTCCGCAGAAGCAATCGAGAGACTGATCCGGGGATTAAATTCCTGGCCGAGTGCGTATACACACTGGGAGAATAAAGTGGTGAAGATCTGGAGTGCAAAAGTCTCAAAAGAGCAGACGAAGGCACAGCCGGGAACGGTTACAGATGTGACAAAAGACAGTTTTTCTGTGCAGACAGGAGATGGAACTTTAATCGTACAGGAATTGCAGATCCGGGAAAGAAGAGAATGAAGACAGATGCATTTTTAAGAGGATATCATCTCGAAGAAGGAACGTTGTTTCATTCATAAATAAAAGGATTGGAGGAAGAGCATGTTTTTTTACTATGATCCTACTTATATATTAGTGATTATCGGAGCCGTAATATGTATGGCAGCTTCGGCGCATGTCAACAGTACCTATCGAAGATATGCACAGGTGCGGAGCCGGTCCGGTATGACAGGGAAGGATGCAGCAGAGCGAATCCTGCATGCAAACGGGATTTATGATGTAACAGTACATCACATTCCGGGCAATCTGACAGATCATTATAATCCGGCAAATAAGACGCTGGGGCTTTCTGATGCAACCTATAACTCAGCATCGGTGGCCGCCATCGGTGTGGCTGCGCATGAATGCGGGCATGCAATCCAGCATGCGAAAGGGTATGCGCCTCTTCAGATCAGAGGTGCTCTGGTACCTGTTGCGAATTTCGGCTCTATGGCAGCCTGGCCGCTGATCATTATCGGATTATTCATGAATGGAAATACAGCAAGTCTGCTGATCAATCTCGGAATTTTGCTGTTTTCGGCTGCAGTGCTGTTTCAGATCGTGACATTGCCGGTAGAATTTAATGCCTCCAGCCGTGCAATCCGTATTTTGGAAACATCCGGAATGTTATATCCGGAAGAATTAAGTCAGACAAAGGCAGTGCTACGGGCGGCAGCGATGACGTATGTGGCAAGTGCCGCATCTATGATTCTGCAGCTGCTTCGTCTGTTGATCATAAGCGGAGGAAGAAGAGATGACTAAACAGGTGACAGAGAGAGAACTGGTGCTGGCGATCCTGATGGAGGTGACACAGCAGAATGTCTACAGCCATCTTGCATTGAATGCCGTCCTGGAAAAATATCAGTATCTGGAGAAAAAGGAACGCGCATTTATCACGAGAGTGACTGAAGGAACACTGGAGCACATGATCGAACTGGATTATATTTTGAATCAGTTTTCCAAAGTGAAGGTCAACAAGATGAAGCCGGTTATCCGCAATATTTTGAGAAGTGCTGTATATCAGCTGAAGTATATGGACAGCGTGCCGGATTCGGCAGTGTGCAACGAGGCAGTAAAGCTGGCAGTGAAAAAAGGATTCGGCACCCTGCGTGGATTTGTAAACGGAGTGCTCCGCAATGTGGCGCGAGGTCTGGATCAGGTAGAGTATCCCACAGAGGGGATCGAACGGCTGTCTGTTGTGTATTCCATGCCGGAGTGGATTTTAAAATTGTGGAAGAAGACTTATGATCTGGATGTGATCGAATCCATGCTGCAGGCCTTCCAGGAAGAGACACCGGTGACGATCCGGTGTAATCTGGCAAAGACAACGCCGGAAAATCTGAAAGAAAGCCTGCAAAAGGAAGGGGTTACGGTAACGCCGCATCCATATCTGTCCTACGCGTTCTGGATTCAGGACTATGATCATCTTTCAGAGCTGGAAAGTTTTCAAAAGGGAGAGTTTTATGTCCAGGATATCAGTTCCATGCTGGTGGGAGAACTCGCAGATCCAAAGAAAGGGGATCGGGTGATCGATGTCTGTGCGGCACCGGGCGGAAAAGCACTTCATGTTGCAGAAAAACTGCGGGGAACAGGAAGTGTAGAAGCCAGAGATCTAAGCCTGTATAAAGTAGGATTGATCACGGAAAATATCGAGAGAAGCGGTCTTACGAATATTCACGCAGTACAAAAAGATGCGACTGTCTGTGATGCGGATGTAAAAGATGCGGCGGATCTTGTGATTGCAGATCTGCCTGTTCCGGATTAGGGGTTCTTGCAAAAAAGACAGATTTAAAATATAAAGCAACCGAACAGAGCACCAAAGAGCTGGCAGGACTGCAGAGGGAGATTCTGAAAAATGCTGCGTCCTATGTCCGGCCGGGAGGAACGCTGATCTACAGCACCTGTACGATCAATCCGGCAGAAAATATAGAAAATGTACACTGGTTTTTAAAAGAATTTCCGGAATTTGTACTGGATCCGATCGCGGACAGACTGTGCAGCACTCTTCAGAATAGTGTGGAAGAAGCAGGATGTCTGCAGCTGCTCCCGGGAATTCATAAAAGTGACGGCTTTTTTATTGCCAGATTTGGAAAGAAATAAAAGGATAGAAAAAGGATGAAGAAAGATATTCGCGCATATACATATGAACAATTGGCCGCAGAGATGGAACAGATCGGGGAAAAGAAATTTCGTGCAAAGCAGATTTATGAATGGCTGCATGTAAAGCTTGCTGACAGTTTGAAGAGATGACGAATCTCTCCAAAGCGCTCCGGGAAAAACTGGAGGCGGAATATGAGATCCTTCCGGTAAAAATGCTGGAGCGTCAGATTTCGAAGATTGACGCAACGAATAAGTTTTTATTTCAGCTTTCTGACGGAAATGTGGTGGAAAGTGTGCTGATGCGCTACAAGCACGGAAATTCCGTCTGCATTTCTTCTCAGGTGGGCTGCCGGATGGGATGCAGATTCTGTGCTTCTACCATCGGTGGGCTGGAGAGAAATCTGTCGCCGTCTGAGATGCTGGGGCAGATTTATCAAATCCAGAAGATCACAGGAGAAAGAGTCTCCAATGTTGTTGTGATGGGAACCGGAGAACCCATGGATAATTATGAGAATTTCCTGACATTTGTCCGTATGCTTACAGATGAACACGGACTGCATATCAGCCAGAGAAATCTCACGGTTTCCACCTGTGGGATCGTGCCGAAGATCCGCGAGCTTGCCATGGAGCATCTGCAGATCACACTGGCACTTTCTCTGCACGGCTCTACTCAGGAAAAGAGAAAGCAGCTCATGCCGGTGGCAAATAAATATGACTTGCAGGAAGTGCTCAAAGCATGTGATTTTTATTTTCAGGAGACAGGAAGAAGGGTGACTTTTGAATACAGCCTTGTTCACGGAGTGAATGACACACAGGAAGATGCAGAGGAACTGATCGGAATCTTAAAATCCCGCAACTGCCATTTGAATCTGATTCCGGTCAATCCGATCAAAGAGCGTGATTTTCAGCAGCCTTCCCGCAAAAATGCGTTGAATTTCAAAAATAAACTTGAAAAAAGCGGAATAAATGTTACTATAAGAAGAGAAATGGGCGCAGATATTGACGGCGCCTGTGGTCAGCTCAGAAGACGCTATGTAAAAACAGAGAATGAGTAAAGGAGAGAGCGTATGAAGACATTTTCCATTACAGATGTTGGGATGGTAAGACAAGTGAATCAAGACTATGTCTATATGACAGACAATCCTCTGGGACCTCTTCCGAATCTGTTTGTTGTAGCAGACGGAATGGGCGGTCATCAGGCAGGTGATTATGCTTCCAAGTATACAGTGGAAGTTTTAAAACGCGAGCTGGAGAATACCAGCGAGCAGGACGTAGAGAGAGCGCTTGTTTCGGCGATCAAGACAGCCAACAGAGAGATCATCAAAAAAGCTTCCGAGGATCCTCATTTAAAGGGGATGGGGACTACGGTAGTGCTGGCAACGATCGTCAACCAGATGATGTATTTTGCAAACGTGGGAGACAGCAGGCTGTATCTGATCAATCAGGGAATCGTACAGCTTACAAAAGATCATTCTCTGGTGGAAGAGATGGTACGCCTTGGCGGGATCAAGCCGGAGGAAGCAAAGCATCATCCGGATAAAAATATCATTACGAGAGCAATCGGTGCAAAAGACAGCGTAGAGGTTGATTTTTATGAGCACCGTCTGAAAAAGGGAGACATCATTCTGATGTGTACAGACGGACTCAGCAATATGGTGGAGGATGAAGAGCTGTTCCATATTGTACAGGGGGGCAGAGATATTGTGGAATCCGCACAGTCTCTGGTAGAAACGGCAAAAGAGAACGGCGGTACGGATAATATCGGGATCGTACTGGTAGAGCCGTTCGCAGATGAGGTGAGTATATGTTAAAAGAAGGTATCTTTTTAGGAAAGCGCTATGAGATCCTGGATCGTATCGGTTCCGGCGGTATGGCGGATGTGTATAAGGGCAAAGATCATAAGCTGAACCGGTATGTGGCGATCAAGGTGCTGAAGAGCGATTTTCGCTCAGATGAGACTTTTATCAAAAAGTTCTTAAGCGAAGCCCAGGCAGCAGCAGGTCTGATGCATCCGAACGTAGTTAACGTATATGATGTGGGGCAGGACCGCGGAGTTTATTATATGGTGATGGAGCTTGTGGAAGGCATCACATTAAAAGAATATATCGAGAAAAAAGGCAGACTCTCTGCAAAAGAGACGATCAGCATTTCCATTCAGATGGTGACGGGAATTCAGGCAGCCCACAACCAGCATATCATACATCGGGATATCAAACCGCAGAATATCATTATTTCAAAAGACGGAAAAGTAAAGGTTACAGATTTTGGAATTGCAAGAGCAACGACTTCGTCCAATACGATCAGCACCAGCGTGATGGGATCGGTTCATTACACATCGCCGGAGCAGGCAAGGGGCGGCGTGGTAGATGAAAAAAGTGATATTTATTCTGCCGGTATCAGTATGTATGAAATGGTGACAGGGCATGTTCCGTTTGATGGCGAGTCTACGGTCACTGTGGCGATCAAGCACTTGCAGGAGGAAATCATTTCTCCAATTGTGGAAGTGCCGGATACGCCAAAGAGCCTGGAGAAGATTATTTTAAAATGTACACAGAAGAGTCCTATGTATCGGTATCAGAACTGTGAAGAGCTTTTGCTTGATCTGAAACGGGCACTGGTAGATCCGCAGGGAGGATTTATTTCAAACGGACCCAAAGTGAACAATGTGGATGAGACTGTGGTCATGGATACGCAGGAGATCGCAAGAGTTCAGAATCGGGATTATGACGGTGAGGACTATGATGATCCGGACGAATCCTATGACGACGAGGAGTATGATGAGGATTCATACGATCGAAGAAATCGTCGGGAAGATGGCAGAAAAGGCAAAAAAGAAGAAGTCGATCCACAGATGAAAAAGGTCACAAAGATTTTGATGATCGTTGTGGCAGTTATTGTTGCGATCGGAGTGATCTTTGGAATCAGTAAGGCAGTCGGTGGATTCATGCCTGACAAGGTAGTGACCGAAGAGAAGGAAAAGAAGGTTTCTGTACCGGATATTCGGGGAATGACGGAAGAAGAGGCAAGAAAAGAACTCACAAAGAAGAACATCGGATATCAGTCAGCAGGTCAGGTCGCTTCAGACAAATATGAAAAAGGCGAGATTGCGGAACAGGATCCAAAACCAGGAGAAAAAGTAAAAGAGAATTCGACGGTCACTGTGAAGATCAGCAGCGGACCGGCAGAAAAAACTGCCAAGGTACCGGATGTAACAGGAAAATCTGAGGCGGATGCACAAAAGCAGCTGGAAGACAAAGGATTTGTTGTGGCATCTGAGACAGATTACAGCGACAGTGTACCGCAGGGCTATGTGATTTCCACAAATCCGACAGCCGGAACAGAGTGGGCAGAGGGCAATACAGTGACAATGGTTGTCAGCATGGGTAAAGAGAAGATCAGTGTACCGAATGTATCCGGTGTGGATCCGGACAGTGCCCAGACTACGCTGCAGGGAGTGGGACTGACACTTGGAAGTGAAAGCTCCAGTGAGTATAGTGATGAGTATGAGGAAGGCACCATTATCCGGACAGTGCCGGCAGCCGGTGAACAGGTGGAAAAAGGAACGACTGTCAATTATGTTCTGAGCAAAGGCAAGAAGACAGAGACTGTAGAAGTACCGACTCTCTCCGGTCTGACAAGAAGTCAGGCAGAAGCAAAGCTTTCCGGATTAGGTCTGACAGCGAATGTGACAGAATCTTATGATTCTACTGTTACAAAAGGATATGTAATCAGTCAGTCTGTGACACCTGGAAGTCAGATCGAAAAAGGGTCAACAGTTGATATTGTGGTCAGTCTCGGACCGGAAAATGTGACACCGGATCCGCCGACAGACGGAGATAACAATAATGGAAATGACAGCGGATCAAACGGTGGTTCATCGTCAGGAGCGAACCACTGACAGCAGAGGAAATTATGCAGGGAAAAATAATCAAGGGAATTGCCGGATTCTACTACGTAAACGTAGTAGAATCCGGTGTTTATGAGTGTAAGGCAAAAGGCGTGTTCCGAAAAGAGAAGATCAAGCCTTTAGTAGGGGACAATGTCCGAATAGAAATACTGGATGAAGAAAATAAGACAGGGAATATTGTGGAGATTTTTCCCAGAAAGAATGAGCTGATCCGTCCGGCAGTGGCAAACATCGATCAGGCACTGGTGGTGTTCGCAGTGACAAAGCCGACGCCGCATTTCAATCTTCTGGACCGGTTTCTGGTCATGATGGAGCGAAAAGAGATACCGGTAGTTTTGTGTTTTAATAAGAAAGACATTGCGACCAGTCCGGAAATTGCAGAATTAGAAGCAATCTATGAGAAATGTGGATATCCGATCGTATTTACCAGTGCACTGGAGCAGGAGAATATAGAAGAAATCCGTCGTCTTCTGCTGAAAAAGACAACGGCGATCGCAGGACCTTCCGGAGTCGGGAAATCGTCTCTGATCAATCTGCTTCAGAATCAGGTGCAGATGGAAACCGGAACGATCAGCAGAAAGATTGAACGTGGAAAGCATACCACAAGGCATTCTGAGCTGATCGCAGTAGATGCGGATTCCTACATTATGGATACGCCGGGATTCAGCTCGCTTTATGTCAATGATTTTGAAAAAGAAGAATTGAAGTACTATTTTCGGGAATTTGCTTCCTATGAAGGGCAGTGCCGGTTTCAGGGATGCGATCACGTGCATGAACCGGGATGTGCGGTAAAAGAGGCGCTGGAAGAGGGAAAAATCCATCCGATCCGATATAAAAATTATCTGGAGATGTATACAGAATTGAAAGAAAAGAAGAGGTATTGATTTATGAAAAACAGAATTGCACCATCGATTTTGTCGGCAGACTTTAAAAGACTTGGCGAGCAGTTAAAAGAGACAGAAGCAGCAGGAGCGGAGTATATCCATTTTGATGTGATGGATGGAATGTTTGTGCCGAGTATTTCTTTCGGAATGCCGGTTCTTGCATCCATCAAAGGGCATACACAGCAGGTGATGGATGTGCATCTGATGGTTACAGAGCCGATTCGTTATGTGGAAGATTTTGCAAAAGCAGGAGCTGATATTCTGACGGTTCATGTAGAAGCATGTGAGAATCTGGTGGAAACTGTGGATAAGATCCATGCATGCGGAATGAAGGCGGGAGTATCGATTAAACCGAATACACCGGTATCTGCACTGGAACCGGTACTGGATAAAACGGAGATGTTTCTGATCATGTCTGTAGAACCGGGATTTGGCGGACAGGCATTTATTCCGGAGTCGTTGGACAAGATCAAAGAATTAAGAAATCTGCTGAATGCAAGAGGGATCCAGGCAGACATTGAAGTGGATGGAGGAATTTACCACAGCAATGTCAAAGAAGTGCTGAATGCGGGAGCGAATGTGATCGTGGCAGGCTCTGCTGTGTTCAAAGGAAATGTGGCAGAGAATGTAAAAGGATTTATGGAGATTTTAAGCGCCAATGAATAGATGGACTGTGATCGTAAGCGGCGGGATGCTGGAAGAAGAATTTGCAAGATCTGTTCTGGAAAATCCGGAGATTGAGTTTATCATAGGAGTGGACAGAGGACTGGAGTTTCTTTACAGGCATGAAATCTGCCCGAATTATATTGTGGGAGATTTTGACAGCGTATCCGGTGAAATTTTAGGGTACTATGAGAAAGAAACAAAAGTGCCGATCCGCAAGTTCAATCCGGTCAAAGATGCCTCAGATACAGAAATCGCACTGCGTTTGTGTCTGGATCTGGGAAGAAAGAATATCCTGATCCTGGGGGCGACCGGAAATCGGATCGATCATATATGGGCGAATGTGCAGTGTTTAAAAATCGGACTGGATGCAGGAGCAGATGTGCGGATCGTGGACAGTCGTAATCGGATCCGGCTCTTGGACCGGGAGATCACACTTTCAAAGAAAGAGGCATACGGACCGTACTTTTCGGTGTTTCCACTGGGAAAGAGTGTGGAGAAATTTAATATTGAGGGCGCGAAGTATCCGCTGAAAAATCATAAATTAACGGCGTATGACAGTCTCTGTGTAAGCAATGCATTTGCAGAGGAGGCGGTCAGGATCACGTTTCCGGAGGGAATCGTGATCCTGATGGAGACGCGGGATTAGAGGAGGAAATAGAAAAAATGAAATTAGGAATCGTAGGATTACCAAACGTAGGAAAGAGTACATTATTTAATTCGTTGACAAAAGCCGGAGCAGAATCCGCAAACTATCCGTTCTGTACCATTGACCCGAATGTGGGAGTTGTGACCGTACCGGATCACAGACTGGATGTTCTGGGTGAGATGTACAATACAAAGAAGATCACACCGGCAGCCATTGAGTTCGTAGATATTGCAGGTCTGGTAAAGGGGGCATCAAAAGGAGAGGACTTGGAAACCAGTTCCTTGCCAACATCAGAGAAGTAGATGCAATTGTGCATGTTGTGAGATGTTTTGAGGACAGTAATATTGTACATGTGGACGGAAGTATCGATCCGCTGCGTGATATCGAGACGATCAACCTGGAACTGATCTTTTCCGATCTGGAGATTTTGGAGAGAAGGATCGCAAAAGTGGTAAAGCTTTCCAGAAATGATAAGACAGCAGCAAAAGAGCTGGAGCTGTTAAAACGCATCAAAGAGCATCTGGAAGAAAATAAGATGGCGAAGAGCTTTACAACAGACGATGAGGAAGAACAGGAGTGGCTGACAAGCTACAATCTTCTGACATACAAGCCGGTGATCTTTGCGGCAAATGTGACAGAGGACGATCTGGCAAATGACGGTGCAGACAATGCCGGAGTACAGAAAGTGCGGGAATACGCAGCAGAAGAGAACTGTGAAGTATTTGTAGTCTGCGCACAGATTGAACAGGAGATCGCAGAGCTGGATGAGGATGAGAAAAAGTTATTCCTGGATGATCTTGGTCTGGAGGAGTCCGGTCTGGAAAAACTGATCAAAGCAAGTTATCATCTGCTCGGACTGATCAGCTATCTGACAGCGGGAGAGCAGGAGTGCCGTGCATGGACGATCACAAAGGGAACAAAGGCACCTCAGGCAGCAGGAAAGATCCATACAGATTTCGAACGTGGATTTATCCGTGCGGAGGTGGTAAGTATGATGATCTGATGGCATGCGGAACACATGCGGCTGCCAAAGAGAAAGGTCTGGTAAGACTGGAAGGAAAAGAGTATGTAGTTCAGGACGGAGATATTATCGTATTCCGCTTTAACGTATAATAATTGGAGGCAGGAAGCATGCACTATGATATTAGTTTTCCCCATCTGGGAATCCATTTGGAACATGTCGGAAAGACAATCTCGGTATTTGGATTTGAGATCGCATATTACGGAATCATCATCGGCACGGCGATCCTTCTGGGCTTTGTGATCGCGACATCAGAGGCGAAGCGTACCGGACAGGATCCGGAGAGTTATCTGGATATGGGAATGTTCGGTGTTGTATTCGGGATCATCGGAGCAAGATTATATTATGTGCTCTTTTCCTGGGATATGTACAAAGACAATCTTCTGGAAATTTTGAATATCCGGGAAGGCGGTCTTGCAATCTACGGCGGTGTGATTGCAGCAGTACTGACTGTGATCATTGCAGCGAAGATCAAGCATTTGAGTGCGCCCCAGATTTTTGATACGATCGCGCTTGCCCTGTTAAACGGACAGATGCTGGGACGCTGGGGGAATTTCTTTAACAGAGAGGCGTTTGGCGGATATACGGACAGTTTGTTTGCGATGCGGCTTCCGATCGATGCAGTGAGAAGTTCTGATGTGACAGAGCAGATGAGAGCACATATCCAGATGATCGATGGCGTAGAATACATTCAGGTGCATCCTACTTTTTTATATGAATCTTTGTGGTGCTGTGCTCTTTTGATCTTGCTGTTTGCATATCGAAAGCATAAAAAATACGAGGGAGAGTTGTTCCTTCTTTATATGTTCGGGTATGGACTTGGACGCGCTTGGATCGAAGGACTCCGGACAGATCAGCTTCTCCTGCCGGGAATCGGACTTCCTGTTTCCCAGCTTCTGGCAGGTGTGCTGGTAGTGACAACAGGTGTTTTGCTTGTGTATCTGAGAAAAAATCATTCCAGATATTCGATGCTTGCAAAAAAAAGTACAGGAAAATAAAATTTGTTAAATAAAGGACAAAAACGAAAAACTGCAGTGCTTTCGCTGCAGTTTTTTGTTCTTTTATCTCTCAATAGAAGTTAAAAAGTGCTAAAATGCAAGAAAACAAGATTGAAATTGCAAAATAAAATTAAAAATAGCTTGAAATCGTGTTGGAAGTGGTATATAATAAAAAAATCTGAATACCAATTTATAATAATAACACTTTAGCGCGGTGATTTATTATCACTAGGAACGAGAAAAAATATAAAAGGGCAAAAGCATATAGATAGAATAAGGAGGAAAGGCTATGAAGTTTGCAGAGATGCCTTATCAGAGGGTTGATACAGATGCCGTTGTGGCAGGGCTCAAAGAGCTGACACAGGAACTGAAGGCTGCAAAGAGCGGAGAAGAGCAGTTTGCGATTCATCAAAAGTTTTATGAGCTGCGTGACGAGTACAGCACGATGATTCAGATTGCGATGATTCGCAGTGATGTAGATACTGCTGATGCATTCTACAGTGAAGAGAAGGACTATTATAATGAAGTACTGCCTACGATCAGCAATCAGGAGACTGAATACAGAAAAGTACTTTATTATTCTCCATACAAAGCAGAACTGGAAGAGAAGATCGGAAAAGTGGCATTTAAGAGTATGGAGCTTGAATTCAAGGCCATGGACGAGAAGCTCATTCCGTTGATGCAGGAAGAAAATGCGCTGACAACCCGGTATGACAATTTGATTGCGAGTGCGAAGATTGACTGGGATGGTGAGACATTGAATCTGTCCCTGTTGCGTCCGTATATGACACATGAGGACAGAGAGATCAGACGCAGAGCGCATGAAAAGTACAGCGCGTTTTTCCAGAGTAAAGCAGAAGAGCTGGATGAGATCTATGATAAACTGGTGAAAAATCGTACGGCACAGGCAAGACTCCTCGGATATGAGAATTATGTAGAACTCGGATATTACCGGATGAACCGCAATTCTTACGGAAGAGAAGAGGTGGAGAATTTCCGCAGACAGATCAAAGAGTATTTCGTACCGCTTGCAGAAAAGATGCATGAGAGAAGACGGGAACGACTTGGTCTTCAGAAGCTTTCTTATATTGATGAGAACATGTATTTCGTGGACGGAAATCCAAAACCACAGGGAACTCCGGAAGAGATCATGGCGAATGGACAGAAGATGTATGAGGAGCTTTCACCGGAGACAAAAGAGTTCTTTGATTTTATGATGGAGAATGAACTCTTTGATGTGCTCGGCAGAAAGACAAAAAAGGCCGGCGGTTATATGACATATCTTCCGAAATATCGCGCACCGTTTATTTTTGCCAATTTCAATGGAACAAGCGGAGATGTGGATGTTGTGACACATGAGTGTGGTCATGCGTTCCAGGGATATGTTTCTGGAAGTGATCCGATCGAAGAGCATTGGGATATCACGATGGAGACAGCAGAGATTCATTCTATGTCTATGGAATTCTTTACAGAACCATGGATGAATTTGTTTTTTAAAGAAGAAGCTGACACATACAGACAGATGCATCTGGAAGATGCGATCGCATTTATTCCGTACGGATGCATGGTGGACGAATTCCAGCATATTGTCTACAGCAATCCGGATCTGACACCGGATGAGAGACATGCGGCATGGAAGAAGCTGGAGGAAGAATACAAACCACACCTTGATTACGAAGGAGATCCATTTATGGAAAAAGGTGGTTTCTGGCAAAAACAGCTTCACATTTATGATACTCCGTTTTATTATATAGACTATGTACTGGCACAGACCTGTGCGATGCAGTACAAAATCTGGATGGATGAAGACTACAAAGCGGCATGGCAGAGTTATCTGAAGCTGTGCAGGCTGTCTGCAAGTGATTTCTATACAGAGATGTTAAAAGAAGTGGGGCTTCAGGTTCCGTTTGAAGACGGATGCGTACGCACACTGACAGAAAAACTGGGAGCAATGATGGAATAAGCTCCGGCAATGACGAATGTTCGTTTCCGCATTTTCAGCATACATGAGCAATACGGCTATAAGAAAAAATAGAGTAAATAAATAGGGGAATGCAGGAATCAACATAAATATTTTTCAAGGAGGAAAAAATATGAAAAAGAAAGCATTAGCCTGCCTGTTAGCAGCAGTAATGGCACTTTCACTTGCGGCTTGCGGCAGTGGGTCAGACAATAAGAAAACAAGTGAAAAAACAGAATCACAGGACACAAATACTTCATTAGAAGCAACAAACCAGCTGATCGAAGCAGAGGATCCTTCTGCACTTCCTGAGACAGCAGCAAAGAGAAAAGACACACTGATCGCAGGTGTTGCAGACTTTGCAGGTGTATTCAACCCGGTATACTGGGAAGCAAATGAGGATTTTCAGGTTGTGACAGCTACAACGGCATCTCTGAGTGTCAATGATGACAAAGGAGAGATCGTTGACGGTACAGCCAGCATGTCAGTTTCTGATGACGGTAAAGTTTACACATACAAGCTGACAAAAGAAAAATACAACGATGGATCAGACGTAAAAGCGGAAGACTATGTAAACTGGTATAAAGTCGTATCAGATCCAAGCTATGATGGATATCAGGATATTTCCAAAGTAAACGTTGTAGGATATGAAGATTACAAAAACGGAAGTGCAACTGAGATTTCCGGTATCAAGGTAGTAGATGAAAGCACAATCCAGATTACTCTGGAAGCAGCAAACACAAGTGCACCTTATGTATTAGGTTCTGCAGTGCCGATCTCTACAGCAAAATATGGAGATCTGATCAAGAAAGGTGACCTTTCTAAATTCAAATCATTGAATATGGTTGACTATGTATCGAATGGTGCATATGTATTGAAAGAGTACAAAGAAAAAACATCTGCGACTCTGGAAGCAAACCCGAACTTCTACCTGGGAGAGCCTAAGACAAAGAACCTGATCTTCAAAGTTGTTGCTACAAATGCAGAGCTTCAGGCAGTAGAGACAGGTGATGTAGATATCCACGATCAGGTTGTCTGCGATGATGACCACATCGAAGAAGCACAGGCAGCAGGATTCATCAACATGAAGATCCAGCCGACTCTTGGATATGGATATGTGGCAGTAAACCATAAAAATGAGATTTTCCAGGATGCAAAAGTGCGTCAGGCGCTGCTTCATGCAATCGACCGTAAGTCTCTGAACCAGGCTGTTTACGGACAGTATGCAATCACACTGAATATTCCTCAGGCGCCGATTTCATGGCTGTATGATGACGAAGGTCTGGAAACATACGATTATGATCTTGACAAAGCAGCAGAGCTTCTGAAAGAAGCCGGATGGGAAAAAGACGGCGACAAGCTGATGAAAGACGGAAAACAGATGAAGATCGTCTTCAGTGCAATGTCTGGAAACATCGTAACAGATACTATGATCCCACTGATGATCGACGCATACGGACAGCTTGGTATCGACTTCCAGGCAGAGTATGTTGACTGGCCGACACTGCAGTCTAAATCTCAGAACGGTACATTTGATATGCTGTTCATGGCATGGGGACTGACAGCAGATCCAGATCTGACAGGAACATTTGCAAGTCCGGAAGCAGGCGGATCTCAGAACCACACAGGATATGCAAATCCAGAACTGGACAAGATGCTCGCAGAGGCACTGGCTTCTACTTCGAAAGAAGAGCAGAAAGAAAAATACAAAGAAATTTACAAACTGATCAATGAAGATCTTCCGACATACCCGATTTACGAGAGATGTGACCTGATCTGCTACAACACTCGTGTACAGAACATCGAGCAGAGCTCATATGTAAAATGGTATCAGCAGGATAAGATTGTCAACATTGAAGTTGAGTAATCGAAGTACTCTAAAAAAATAACAAAGCCGTAAGACTTGAAGCTCAAATAGGGATCCAGCGAGGTTTCCCTTCGAACAAACGGCCCGCAGGGGGTGGATACGAACTCGATTCGTTCTATTTCCTGCGGGCAAAATTAAGTTATTTGATCATGAGCAAAACAGAGTCAAATAAAGATTGGAGGTTTTTAACAAATGTGGAAATATGCAACTCGCCGTGTTCTCACGATGATTCCTATTCTGATTGGTGTATCTATGGTTGTATTTCTTTTGGTAGCAAGCCTGCCGGGAGATGCCGTTGATGCTCATGCAGGCGGAAACATCACAGCGGAGAAGATAGCGCAGAACAAAGCACTTTTAGGATTAGACAAACCGATACCGGAAAGATACGTAAACTGGGCAAGTCATGCGATCAGAGGAGATTTTGGTATCTCGATCAGTTACAAGATTCCGGTAACAGAAGTCATCGGTAAATTTGTATGGAACTCGTTTTTAGTAGCTGCTGTAGCGTTCATACTGCAACTATTGATCGCGATTCCAATCGGCGTTATTTCGGCGACCAAGCAATATTCAATTTTTGACAATACATTCTCGGTAGTAGCATTTGCCGGTATTTCACTGCCATCATTCTTCCTGGCAATGATTCTGCGGCATGTGTTCTCTGTCAAGTTGGGGGTTCTTCCTCTTGACGGTATGATAACTGCCGGAGCAAACAATACAGGCGGGGCTTATGTTTTAGACGTAGTGCTTCATATGATCCTTCCGGTTGTGACACTGACAGTGATCCAGTTGGGTGGTACCATGCGTTATGTGCGTACATCCATGCTTGAGGTAATCAATCAGGATTACATCAGAACTGCCCGTGCAAAGGGACTTCCGGAAAAAGTGGTAATTTACAAACATGCGTTAAAGAATGCGATGATTCCGATTGTAACTTATGTTGGTGGTGCGATCCCTGGACTTTTCGCAGGTGCGATGATCACAGAGACTGTATTTGCATGGCCTGGAATCGGTAAAGTATTCCTGGATTCTATCGGAAAGAGAGATTATCTCTTTATGATGGGATTCACAATGTTCCTTGCAGTACTTACAATGCTCGGAAACTTACTTTCCGACCTGTTATATGGTGCGGTTGACCCACGTATTCGTTTGAAGTAGAAAGGAGGAGGACACGTGAAAAAAACACAAGATGCAAATAAGAAAATTGCAAAACAGGCAGCAGAGAATAAAAGCATGGAATCCCCCTGGAGACTTGCGATGAAGCGCCTGTCCAGAAACAAGCTGGCGATCGCCGGACTGATCTTTTTAGGAGTCATGATCGTTCTTTGTATTGTGGGACCAATCGTATCTCCGTATTCAGATATTACAGCAACTGATATTGCGAATGCAAAACAGCCGCCGAGTGCACAGCACTGGTTTGGAACAGACGAAAATGGACGAGATGTCTTTACCCGTCTTCTTTATGGAGGACGTATTTCCATGACAGTTGGTCTGGCGGCGACAGCACTTCAGATCTTTATCGGTGCATTATTAGGTTGTACCGCAGCATACTATGGCGGAGTTGTGGATTTTGTCATCATGCGTGTAGTAGACGTTATTCTGTCTCTGCCGACGATGCCGATTCTGATCATGCTCAGTGCCATGATGTCAGACTGGAAAGTGGACACCGGAGTTCGTGTATATTATCTGATGGTAATCCTTGCGGCGATCGGATGGGCCGGTACGTGCCGGTATATCCGAGGTCAGGTACTTTCGATCCGTGAGATGGATTATATGTCAGCAGCGGAATCACTTGGTATCCGCGATCTGCATAAGATTTTCAAACATATTATGCCGAATGTTATCCCGATCATCATTGTTACAGCAACACTGGCAATCGGTGATACGATCATCATGGAATCCACCATGTCTTATCTGGGAGTCGGTGTACTTCCTCCGATGTCCAGCTGGGGACAGATGGTATCTGCAGGAACAAACCTGATGACATTCAAACTGCGTCCATGGCTGTGGATGCCGGCAGGATTCTGTATCTTATTGACAGTACTTGCGGTGAACCTTGTAGGTGATGGCCTCAGAGATGCATTTGACCCGAAAATGAAACGCTAAGTAAGTTTTGACAAGGAGAAAAGTTATGGCATTTATAGAATTTAAAAATCTTCATACATGGTTCTATACAGACGCTGGAATTGTCAAGGCAGTCAACGGCGTTGATTTTGAGATCCGCAAAGGAGAGACAGTCTGTGTAGTAGGAGAATCCGGATGTGGAAAGAGTGTTACTTCACTCTCTCTGATGCATCTGGTTCAGTCACCTCCGGGAAAAATCGTGGATGGTGAGATCCTGATGGATGGAAGAGATTTACTGAAGCTGAGCAAGAGCGAAATGGAGCATGTCAACGGAAAAGATGTTGCAATGATCTTCCAGGAGCCGATGACTTCTCTGAATCCGGTACTCAAAGTCGGACATCAGATCATGGAAAGTATTCTTTTCCATACAGATGCAACAAAAGAAGAAGCAAGAGCAAAAGCTCTGGAAATGATAAAACTGGTTGGTATTCCGAGAGCGGAAGAAATCATGGAATGCTATCCTCACGAGCTTTCCGGTGGTATGCGTCAGCGTATCATGATTGCAATGGCTCTGGTATGTAATCCGAAGCTGTTGATCGCAGATGAGCCGACGACTGCGCTGGATGTAACGATTCAGGCACAGATTCTGGATCTGATGCGCAAGCTGAAAGAGGAAATGGATATGTCCATCATGCTGATCACGCATGACCTGGGCGTCGTTGCGGAGATGGCAGATTACGTGGTTGTTATGTATGCCGGAAATGTTGTGGAAAAAGGAAAAGTACTGGATATTTTCCAGAATCCGATGCATCCATATACAATCGGGCTGTTAAAATCAAAACCGATCATCGGTAAGACCAATCACAATGAGCGTCTGTATTCGATCCCGGGACAGGTTCCGAACCCGATCAATATGCCGGAGAACTGCCATTTCAATGAGAGATGTGAGTTCTGTCAGGAAGGCTGTAAAGAAAAAGAACCAAAACTGGTACACGTTGGAAACGGTCATTATGTTGCATGCTTTGTCAACGCACCGGAAAAGGAGGAAGTATAAATGAACAGAGAAAATGAAATCATTTTGGATGTCCAGAATCTGAAAAAATATTTCCCGATCCGTGGCGGTCTGATCACAAGAACAGTCGGACATGTCAAAGCTGTAGATGGAATTTCTTTCAAACTGAGACGTGGTGAGACACTGGGAATCGTAGGTGAGTCCGGATGTGGAAAATCAACAGCCGGAAGAACGATCTTAAGACTGCATGATATCACAGACGGAAAGGTCATTTTCAAAGGAGAGGACCTTGCAAAATGTTCCAAAAAGGAAATGCGTGCAAAACGTCTGCAGATGCAGATGGTATTTCAGGATCCTTACGCTTCTTTGAATCCCCGTATGACGGTCGGAAACATCATCGGGGAGGCTCTGCTTGATCACAAATTGATGAGTAAGGCAGAAGCACGTGAAAAGGTATTGGAGACAATGGAAATCTGCGGACTTCCTACGTATTATATCAACCGTTACCCGCATGAGTTTTCCGGTGGACAAAGACAGCGTATCGGAATTGCACGAAGCCTGATTCTGAATCCGGAACTGATCGTCTGTGATGAGCCGGTATCGGCGCTGGACGTGTCTATTCAGTCACAGATCATCAACCTGCTCGGAGATCTTCAGGAGAGAAACAACTTCTCCTACATTTTCATTTCGCATGACTTGTCAGTTGTAGAGTACATCAGTAATCGTGTGGCAGTTATGTATCTTGGAAATATTGTGGAGATGGCAGATAAAAATGAAATTTTCGACAATCCGCTGCATCCATATACAAAAGCGCTGATGTCAGCGATTCCGGTGCCGGATCCGACAAGAAAGAGAGATCGTATCATTTTGAGCGGAGATCTTCCTTCTCCGTCGAATCCGCCGTCCGGATGTAAATTCCGTACACGCTGTCCATATGCGACAGAGAAATGTGCACAGGAAGCACCGGAGTACAGAGATGTAGGAAATGAACACTTTGTAGCTTGTCACTATGTATGAAATCTTTTGACAATACAAAAAATGTAAGGAAAACTTAAATTTCGCCCCCGGTAATCGCATCGGGGGCATTTTTCAAAGAGGGCATTATGAAAAATCTATTGAAACTGGGACAGGGACCAAGGCCGGATCTGCTGTTTGAAGAGGAAGAAAAAGCGAAAAAGTCAGACACACAGCCGGATGGACAAAAGCAGAAAATCGAATTTGAAAAAGGTCTTCGCACAGTCAGAAAAGAAGCCAAAAAGAAAGCGCGTGAAGAAAAGAAAAAGCAGGAACCGATCGAGATGAGCCGAAAAGACAAACTGGCAGTTATTCTGGCATTCTGTGAACTTCTGCTTCCGCTTGCAATCGGAGTGATGGCAATTTTTGCATTTCTTATCTGGTTTTTAGGAAAATTCTGGCTGCATGCATGGTAAATGGAAAAAGAGAATACAAGAGGGGACAGGCACTTCCGTGGGAGGTGCTTTTTATTTTATACGAAAAGCTGCAGCCGGTCTGCATGGAAATAGAATTTCCAAAAGAAAATCAGAAAGAGAAACCAGACAACTGCACCAAAAAAGAAACAAGAAATGGGACGGCTCGTATGGACTTTTACAACTAATCGAGATATAATGAGATTACATGTAAAAAATTCGTTTTACAATGTAATTTCGAAGGAGGAACAAGAAATGGCAAGAAAAATGAAAACCATGGACGGTAACCAGGCAGCAGCTCATGTCTCTTATGCATACACAGAAGTTGCAGCTATCTACCCGATCACACCGTCATCCGTTATGCCGGAGCATATTGATGAGTGGGCAACAGAAGGAAGAAAAAATATTTTCGGAACAACTGTTCATGTAACAGAGATGCAGTCTGAGGCAGGTGCGGCAGGAGCAGTACACGGTTCTCTTGCAGCAGGAGCGTTGACAACAACATTTACAGCATCTCAGGGATTACTGCTGATGATTCCTAACTTATATAAAGTGGCAGGAGAGCAGCTCCCGGGTGTATTCAACGTATCCGCACGTGCACTTGCAAGCCATGCGCTTTCTATCTTTGGAGATCACTCTGACGTTTATGCATGTCGTCAGACAGGTGCAGCGATGCTGTGTGAATCCAGTGTGCAGGAAGTTATGGATCTGACACCAGTTGCACACTGTGCAGCACTGGAAGGAAAGATTCCGTTTATCAATTTCTTTGACGGATTCAGAACATCTCATGAGATTCAGAAGATTGAGACATGGGATTACGAAGATCTGGAAGATTTAGTAAATAAAGATGCAATTGACGAATTCCGTGCACACGCACTGAATCCAAACCATCCATGTCAGAGAGGTTCTGCTCAGAACCCTGATATTTTCTTCCAGGCAAGAGAAGCATGTAATCCATATTACGATGCACTTCCTGCAATCGTTCAGAATTATATGGATAAAGTAAATGAGAAGATTGGAACAGACTATAAACTGTTCAACTACTATGGAGCAGAAGATGCAGAGCACGTGATCGTTGCAATGGGTTCTGTCTGTGATACGATCGAAGAGACAATCGATTATCTGATGGCAGCCGGAGAAAAAGTCGGTGTTGTAAAAGTTCGCCTTTACAGACCATTCTCAGCGGAAGCACTGATCAATGCAATTCCGGATTCTGTGAAGAAGATTTCTGTTCTTGACAGAACAAAAGAGCCGGGAGCACTTGGCGAGCCACTGTATCTGGATGTTGTTGCAGCATTAAAGGGAACAAAATTTGATGCAGTTCCGATTTATACAGGACGCTATGGATTAGGTTCTAAAGATACAACACCTGCACAGATCGTTGCAGTATATCACAACGATGAAAAACAGAAATTTACAATCGGTATTGAAGATGATGTGACACACCTGTCACTGAAAGCTGACGAACCTCTGGTAACAACACCGGAAGGAACGATCAACTGTAAATTCTGGGGACTTGGAGCTGACGGTACTGTTGGTGCGAACAAAAACTCCATCAAGATCATCGGAGATAACACAGACATGTATGCACAGGCATATTTTGACTATGACTCCAAAAAATCCGGTGGTGTTACAATGTCTCACCTGCGTTTCGGTAAGTCACCGATCAAATCAACATATTTAATCCGTCAGGCAAACTTTGTAGCATGTCACAATCCTTCTTATGTTGACAAGTACAACATGGTTCAGGAACTGGTTGATGGAGGTACATTCCTTCTGAACTGTTCATGGGATATGGAAGGACTGGAAGAGCACCTTCCGGGACAGGTTAAGAGCTACATTGCAAATCACAATATCAAGTTCTACACGATCGACGGTATCAAGATTGGTAAAGAAATCGGACTTGGCGGACGTATCAATACAGTTCTTCAGTCAGCATTCTTCAAACTTGCAGCGATCATTCCGGAAGAGGAAGCGATCGATCTGATGAAAGCAGCTGCAAAAGCTACTTACGGAAGAAAAGGTGACAAGATCGTACAGATGAACTACGATGCAATCGATGCAGGTGCAAAACAGGTTGTAGAAATCGCAGTTCCGGAAAGCTGGAAAGATGCAGCAGATGAAGGTCTTACAACTCCTCACGTTGGAGAAGGCGGAAGAGCAGACGTTGTAGATTTTGTAAAAAATATCCAGGCAAAAGTAAATGCACAGGAAGGAAATACACTTCCGGTATCTGCATTTAATGAATATGTAGATGGTTCTACACCATCCGGTTCTTCAGCATATGAGAAACGTGGAATCGCAGTAGATATCCCGATCTGGCAGCCGGACAACTGTATCCAGTGTAACCGCTGTGCATATGTATGTCCGCATGCAGTTATCCGTCCGATCGCGCTGACAGAAGAAGAGGCAGCAAACGCACCGGAAGGTATGGATATGATCGACATGATGGGTATGCCGAACATGAAGTTCTCCATCGCAGTATCTGCTTATGACTGTACAGGATGTGGATCTTGTGCAAATGTATGTCCAGGTAAGAAGGGTGAAAAAGCACTCGTTATGGGCAACATGGAAGCAAATGCCGGAAAACAGACATTCTTTGATTATGGAACAGAGCTTCCGATCAAACCGGAAGTGGTTGCAAAATTCAAAGAGACAACCGTAAAAGGAAGCCAGTTCAAACAGCCATTGCTTGAGTTCTCAGGAGCTTGTGCAGGTTGTGGTGAGACACCTTATGCAAAACTGATCACACAGTTATTCGGTGACAGAATGTACATTGCAAATGCAACAGGATGTTCTTCTATCTGGGGTAACTCTTCACCGTCTACACCTTATACAGTAAACCCACAGGGAAGAGGTCCGGCATGGTCTAACTCACTGTTTGAGGATAATGCAGAGTTTGGATATGGTATGCTTCTTGCACAGAATACGATCCGTGAAAGACTCAAAGCATCTGTAGAAAAACTTGCAGAGAACGGCGTAAACGACGATGTGAAAGCAGCAGCTCAGGAATATCTGGATACATTCTCAGTAGGTGCAACAAACGGAACAGCTACAGACAAGCTTGTAAAAGCTCTGGAAGACTGTGACTGCGGATGTGCTGAGAGAGCAGAACTGCTGAAAAATAAAGACTTCCTTGCTAAGAAATCCCAGTGGATTTTCGGTGGTGACGGATGGGCTTACGATATCGGATTCGGTGGAGTTGACCACGTACTGGCAAGCGGTCAGGACATCAACATTATGGTATTTGATACAGAAGTTTACTCCAACACAGGCGGACAGTCCTCAAAAGCTACTAAGACAGGTGCGACAGCACAGTTCGCAGCCGGCGGTAAAGAGACGAAGAAGAAAGACCTTGCAGGAATCGCTATGAGCTATGGTTATGTATATGTTGCACAGATCGCAATGGGTGCAGATTTCAACCAGACAGTGAAGGCAATCGCAGAGGCAGAGGCATATCCGGGACCATCCCTGATCATCGCTTACGCTCCATGTATCAACCATGGAATCAAGAAAGGTATGAGCAAAGCACAGACAGAGGAACAGCTTGCAGTAGAATGCGGATACTGGAACAACTTCAGATTCAATCCGGAAGCTGAGAAGAAATTTACTCTGGACAGCAAAGAGCCTAAGGGAGATTATCAGGAATTCCTGAACGGAGAAGTTCGTTACAATGCCCTGATGAGAGCAAATCCTGAAAAAGCACAGAGACTCTTCGCGCAGAATGAGGCTGAGGCTATGGAAAGATACGAATACCTGAAGGGATTGGTAAATCTCTATGACGGTACAGCAAAAGAAGACTAATTCTTTGCTGAAAACAGAATCTAAATAAAGAAGACGCTGTTTCTATAGATGTCTATAGGAACAGCGTCTTTTTAGGATCATCGGAATTGTTTTGGTGTCAATCCGGTAAATTTTTTGAATACTTTTGAGAAATAACTTTGATCTTCAAAGCCTGCAGCAATTGCGATATCGATGATAGAAAAATCGGTATTGCTTAAAAGCCGTTTACTTTCTTCGATTCTTACCATATTCAGATATTCTTTGAAAGAGGATCCCGTTGATTTTTTAAATAAACTGGAGAAATAGGAAGGATGCAGATGAACATATTCTGCAACTTCCTCCAACGTGATCTGGGTGTTAAAGTGCTCATAAATATAAAGCAGAGAACGTTTGATGATCTCGTTGTTTTTGGTTGGAATATAGTGAAACATACTTTCCGTAAATGTTTCTACGATTTCCTGCAGTTTGTAACACAGAGTATCCATTGTTTGGATAGACTGGAGATTCTGCAGAAAATGATTGTTCAATTTCAGAATGCTGTCTGTCGGAGCTCCCCGCTCGATGGCAGTACGGGACAGCAGAGAGCAGAGTTCGATGGCGCGTGATTTTACAATTTCCAGACTGTTCCCCTGGGAAAAAAGTACATATCCAAGCAGGTCATTGAGAATGGCGTAAGCGGCGCGTACATCACCTTTTTGTACCTGATTGATCAGTTCTTTTTCTTTTTCATAAGGATAGGAATCTGTCTGGATATTTTCGGCTTTATAGCGTTGGATGGATTCACTGATCCGGGATTGCTGAAGCAGTTTTTCGTTATTTTTTAAGAGTTCTTTTTTGCTGTCTGTGATCAGATTGGAGAACAGATAAAACAGCAGGTGACTGACGTGATTGACAAGAGATGGAGCAATTACAGGAATACTGCTGGTTTCATCGTAAAGTTCCAGAGCTTCTTCGGTAGAAAATGTATACTTCTTGGTAATATCAGAAATAAGGATAGAATCTGGAGTATCCATTAAAAAAGGACCTACAAGGATGGAACCTAAAAATACATTTTTACTGATCAAAGGGTACACGATATGATTCAAGTCTGCATGGCAGGCAAAAATATAGGCCTCGCCAGATCGATCGCCTTCTTACTGGCAGAAATGTGCATTTTTTCACAGGAATCATAGGAAGGAAGATGCTTTTGGAACAAGTGGCAAAAATGTGGGGATTCACCTTCTGAGACCAGTGTTTTTCCGTGTTCATTGATAATCTGGATCGGCAGTTTTACACAGGCATAAAACGTAACTGCCATAGAGTGTAATGTTTCTTCGGAAACGAATGTATATAAAAGCGGTTTCATGATTCTCCTCCTGAATCGGTCATTGGATTGAATATTTCTTTTATCATATCACAAATCGGATAGAAATAGAAAAAATTGACAGAAGAATGAAAAATATTTATAATAATCCAAAAAAAGTACCAAACTTCTATTCAGTGAAAGGTATAATAATATACAAATGAAATGAATGGGAGGAATCAACATGGAGTTAATTCAGGAAATTTCAGAGTATTTGCAAAAAGGCCGTGCAAAAAATGTAAAAGCGCTGGTGCAGCAGGCAATCGATGAAGGAATCGATCCAAAGGTAATCTTAAATGAGGGTCTGCTCAGCGGAATGATGATTATTGGAGGAAAATTCAAAAACAATGAAGTTTTTGTTCCGGAAGTACTGGTTGCAGCACGTGCAATGAATGCCGGACTTACCATTCTGGAGCCAAAGCTGATCGAAATCGGAAATGAGCCGGTAGGAAAAGCAGTGGTAGGAACAGTACAGGGAGATTTGCATGATATCGGAAAAAATCTGGTAGTAATGATGTTAAAAGGCGCAGGCTTCGAGGTATATGATCTGGGAGTTGATGTAGAGACACCTGCTTTCCTGGAAAAAGCAGAAGAGGTAGGAGCAGATCTGATCTGTATGTCAGCACTTCTTACGACAACTATGCCAAAGATGCAGGAGTGTATCGAATACTTAAAAAGAGAAAATATGCGGGAACAATATATTGTGATGGTAGGCGAGCTCCGGTT
>ENA-OQJX01000186-OQJX01000186.1-human-gut-metagenome-genome-assembly--contig:-NODE-186-length-41987-cov-2.994290_pt1 | contig 41987 bp, 50 predicted proteins | sample MGYA00242615_ERZ504782 | MGnify/ENA primary metagenome ERZ504782 (study PRJEB26092, sample SAMD00036354) | human gut metagenome | host: Homo sapiens | study: EMG produced TPA metagenomics assembly of... | reverse complement strand
CCATACCTTTATTTAACAACTAAACTATAGCATCTTGACGAACAAGGAAATTTCAGCGATGCAACAGTTTCCTCCCACCCCTCACAAATTAAGATTTGAACTATACGATGGAGTTACGAGTGCAAATGCCGTTCTAAATCTTATATCAAAATTTCTAGATATAGATTGGAAAGAACTTGTAGAAAAAGCTCTTACCAGAAGTGAACATACAATAGTACCCACACTAAAAACAACAATTGACAATACAGATTATACCATAATAGGGATACTAAACACCTATCCTGAAATACCAGAGAATATTTTGGAATAACCCCAAAGTATGAGCCAGAAAATAATGCAAAGCATAGAACGTATGAAAAAATAGCGTATATTTGCGAGCAAAAATATAAAATGACTATTTATAAGCTTCGCATATTACCGCTATCTTTACTAGTTATTGGGCTTACAACGCTTACTTCGGGCTGCAAAAAGAAAGACATGTCGCTGAAACTGAATGAGCCACGCAATATTCGTGGCGTCGTCAGCTATAAACGTTCTTTCCCTGATTTGAATGACGCACATCTGGAAGTAGCCAAAAAGATAGGTATCCGTCCATTGGCAGACCGGGAAGCAGCAGAAGATATGAAAGAAAAGCTAACTCATATTACCGACAATGAGTTTTATGTAGTAGATTCACTGACACACTCTATCCCCTATCTCGTACCGCGTGCCAGTGCACTGCTCGATACAATCGGTTCCAATTTCCTCGATTCATTGGCAGCCAAAGGTCTAAACCCCAACCAGGTAATTATTACTTCCGTACTGCGTACCGAAAACGATGTGAAACGCCTCCGCCGTCGCAACGGAAATGCTTCCGCCAACTCGGCACACTGCTTTGGAGCCACCTTTGATGTCAGTTGGAAACGTTTCAAAAAGGTAGAAGACAAGGATGGAAGACCGTTACAGGATGTAAGTGCCGATACACTGAAACTTGTCTTGTCCGAGGTTTTAAGAGACCTGCGACAAGCTGAAAAATGCTACATCAAATATGAATTGAAGCAAGGATGTTTCCATATCACCGCCCGATAAATACCTTTTTTCAAAATCTTTGACTAGCATATCATAAAACCTTCAAGGTAAATTTTGTGTTAAGATGGAAAACAGCTATCTTTGTATGAATCCAACGCTAAAAGAATCAGATTATGAGCAAGCTATATCCTATCGGCATACAGAATTTTGAAAGTCTCCGTAACGATGGTTATCTCTATGTAGATAAAACCAGACTCATTTACCAATTAGTAAAAACCGGCCGTTACTATTTTCTTAGCCGTCCCCGCCGCTTTGGGAAGAGTCTGCTTATATCTACTCTTGAAGCATACTATCAGGGAAAGAAAGAACTATTCGAAGGATTGGCTATCGAACAACTGGAAAAAGACTGGATCAAACACCCGATATTACACCTTGATTTAAATATCGAGAAATATGATACTCCCGAAAGTCTGGACCAAATACTCAATGACAATCTGGAACATTGGGAAAGCCTGTATGGCACACGCCCGTCGGAAGTTTCCTTTTCTTTACGCTTTGCAGGCATCATACAGCGGGCTTACGAACAGACCGGGCAACGTGTCGTTATCCTTGTAGACGAATATGACAAACCTATGCTGCAAGCTATCGGAAACGAAGAACTGCAAAAATATTACCGAAACACACTAAAGCCTTTCTATGGAGCATTAAAGAGTAAAGACGGATGCATCAAACTCGGATTCCTTACAGGTGTCACCAAATTCGGAAAAGTCAGTGTATTCAGCGACCTGAACAATCTGATTGATATTTCAATGGATGAACAGTACGTGGAACTCTGCGGCATCACAGAGAAAGAAATCCACGACAATATGGAAGAAGACTTGCATATCTTGGCTGATAAGCAAAAAATGACTTATGAGGAGGTATGCTCCGAACTGAAAGAATGTTATGATGGTTATCATTTCGTAGAAAACTCCATAGGAATATACAACCCATTCAGTTTGCTCAACACATTCTATAAGATGAAATTCGGTAGTTACTGGTTTGAGACCGGCACCCCGACTTATCTGGTAGAATTACTAAAGAAATCCAATTACAATCTCCAACGTATCACGCATGAAGAAACGGATGCAGATGTACTGAACAGCATTGATTCGACGTCCCGAAATCCTATTCCGGTCATCTATCAAAGTGGATATCTTACTATCAAAGGATTCGACAAAGAGTTTGGAACTTATCGCCTGGGATTTCCCAATCGGGAAGTAGAAGAAGGTTTTGTTAAATATCTTCTTCCATTCTACACAAACATAGATGCTATCGAGTCACCATTCCAAATTCGTAAATTTGTAGCCGAAGTACGAAGCGGTGATTATGATGCCTTTTTCCGCCGCCTACAAAGTTTCTTTGCCGATACACCTTACGAATTGGTACGCGATTTGGAACTACATTATCAAAATGTACTCTTCATCGTATTTAAACTCATTGGATTCTATGTAAAAGCAGAGTATCATACCTCACAAGGACGCATTGACCTCGTCCTGCAAACCGATCATTTCATCTATGTAATGGAATTCAAGCTAGAGGGAACCGCCGAAGAAGCTCTGCAACAAATCAATGACAAACATTATGCACAAGCATTTGCTGCCGACAAGCGACAAATATTTAAAATAGGCATTAATTTCAGTAATGAAACAAGAAACATCGAAAAGTGGATAGTAGAAGATTTGCAGTAAAATTCACCTCCAAACAATCAGAGAATCCAAAACGTTTGATTAAATTTGCAGAAATTTTTCTTTAATACAACTTAATGATAGAGAAGCTGATTGTTCTTGAGGACATTGATCCGGTTATTTTTTACGGTGTAAACAACGCCAACATACAGTTAATTAAAGCTTTATATCCAAAGCTACGCATAGTTGCCCGAGGCAATGTCATCAAAGTGCTGGGCGACGAGGAAGAAATGTGTGCCTTCGAGGAAAATATCACCAAACTTGAAAAGTACTGCGCCGAATATAATTCACTGAAAGAAGAAGTCATCATTGACATTATAAAAGGAAATGCTCCGCAAGCGGAACAGACAGGAAACGTGATTGTGTTCAGCGTCACGGGCAAGCCTATCATCCCCGAAGCGAAAACCAGTTGAAACTGGTAGAAGGATTCGCCAAAAATGATATGGTATTCGCCATCGGTCCGGCAGGTTCGGGAAAAACATACACTGCTATCGCCCTTGCCGTGCGTGCATTGAAAAACAAAGAAATCAAAAAAATCATTCTTAGCCGCCCCGCCGTAGAAGCCGGAGAAAAACTCGGTTTCCTGCCCGGCGACATGAAAGATAAGATCGATCCATACCTACAACCTTTATATGACGCCTTGCAGGATATGATACCTGCCGCCAAGTTAAAGGAATACATGGAATTGAACATTATCCAGATTGCCCCGTTAGCCTTTATGCGCGGACGTACGCTGAATGATGCAGTCGTTATATTGGACGAAGCCCAGAATACTACCGCCCAACAAATCAAAATGTTCCTCACCCGTATGGGGATGAACACCAAGATGATTGTGACGGGAGACATGACACAGATTGACCTTCCCGCTTCACAAACGTCAGGATTGGTGCAAGCCCTCCGCATCTTGAAGGGAGTGAAAGGGATCAGTTTTGTTGAACTGAATAAGAAAGATATTGTACGCCATAAACTGGTGGAACGTATCGTGGATGCTTACGAAAAGTTCGATAAAGAAGCGAAAGCCGAACGGAACGGTTCACCACAGAGGACACAGAGTACACAGAGGATTTAATCCAAATATCTCAATGAAGACTCTGTGTATTCCGTGTCCTCCGTGGTGAAATTAAAGAAAGAAGCATAATTTTAATATATATATCATTATGAAAGCATTAACAAAAACAGATTTCAACTTTCCGGGACAGAAAAGTGTGTACCACGGAAAAGTGCGCGATGTGTACAACATCAACGGCGAAAAACTCGTCATGGTAGCAACCGACCGTATTTCGGCCTTTGACGTAGTACTACCTGAAGGTATTCCTTACAAAGGACAAATGCTGAACCAGATTGCAGCTAAATTCCTCGATGCCACTACTGACATCTGTCCGAACTGGAAAATGGCTACTCCGGACCCAATGGTAACAGTGGGTGTGTTGTGTGAAGGTTTTCCGGTGGAAATGATTGTACGTGGTTACCTGTGCGGTAGCGCATGGCGGGCTTACAAAAGCGGTGTACGCGAGATTTGCGGCGTAAAATTGCCGGACGGAATGCGCGAAAACCAAAAATTCCCCGAACCGATCGTCACTCCGACTACGAAAGCAGAAATGGGATTGCACGACGAAGACATCTCTAAAGAAGAAATCCTGAAACAGGGATTGGCTACTCCGGAAGAGTATGAAATCCTCGAAAAATATACATTAGCCCTTTTCAAACGCGGTACTGAAATCGCAGCAGAACGTGGACTGATTCTCGTAGATACAAAATACGAATTCGGCAAGCACAACGGTACTATCTACCTGATGGACGAAATCCACACTCCAGATTCAAGCCGTTATTTCTATGCTGAAGGTTACCAGGAACGTTTCGAAAAAGGCGAACCCCAGAAACAACTTTCTAAAGAGTTCGTTCGCGAATGGTTGATGGAAAACGGTTTCCAGGGCAAAGACGGTCAGAAAGTGCCTGAAATGACTCCGGCTATCGTACAAAGCATCAGTGACCGTTACATCGAATTGTTCGAAAACATCACCGGTGAGAAGTTTGTGAAAGAAGATACCACCAACATCGCTGAACGTATATTCAAAAACGTTGAAACGTTCTTGAATCGTTGATAGTCAACAAATGACAGATAATAAATGATAGTTGACAGATAATGAATGACAGTTCGTATGCAATTCATCGCATATAACTTCAACCTTAATTATTATCCGCCAACTATCATTTATCAACTATCATCTTCCAACTATCATTTATCAACTATCAATTAAAAAGAATGGACTACCCACAACAACATATCAAGCCTTACGACGAAGAAGGAAAAAGACCGAAGCAAGTGGAACGAATGTTCGACAACATCGCGCATGCATACGATAAGCTGAACCATACCTTATCTCTAGGTATCGACCGCAGCTGGCGCAAAAAAGCGATTGCCTGGTTACGCCCTTTCCAACCGCAGCGTATGATGGATGTAGCTACCGGCACAGGAGATTTTGCTATCCTCGCCTGTCGTAAACTGCAACCTGCCGAACTGATCGGGACGGACATCTCGGAAGGCATGATGAATGTGGGACGTGAAAAAGTAAAAAAGGAAGGACTATCGGACAAGATCTCTTTTGCCCGGGAGGACTGTACTTCACTCTCTTTTGCCGACAATGATTTTGACGCCATCACCGTAGCTTTCGGTATCCGCAATTTCGAAGACCTCGACAAAGGACTCTCCGAAATGTGCCGTGTATTGAAACCGGGCGGTCATCTTGTGATTTTGGAACTTACCACTCCGGACCGTTTCCCGATGAAACAATTGTTTTCCATCTACTCAAAAGTCGTCATTCCATTATTGGGCAAACTGCTCTCCAAAGATAACAGTGCCTACCGCTATCTGCCGGATACCATCAAAGTATTTCCTCAAGGGGAAGTGATGAAAGGAGTCATCGCCCGAGCCGGATTTAGCGAAGTCAACTTCAAACGGCTGACCTTTGGCATCTGCACTCTTTATACCGCAACAAAATAGCAATTCATTGTGAATGATTAATTTAACCCTTATTATATTATGGAAAAATATGGTTTAATCGGCTATCCTCTGCGACATTCATTTTCTATCGGATACTTTAATGAGAAGTTCAAATCCGAAGGAATCAATGCAGAGTATGTGAATTTCGAGATTCCCAGTATCAATGACTTCATGGAAGTGATCGAAGAGAATCCCAACCTGTGCGGGCTCAATGTCACCATCCCTTACAAAGAACAAGTGATTCCTTTTCTGGATGAACTCGATCGTGACACCGCAAAGATAGGCGCAGTCAATGTAATTAAAATCATTCGCCAGCCAAAAGGAAAAGTCAAATTGGTGGGTTACAACTCCGATATCATTGGATTCACTCAATCCATCCAGCCCTTGTTGCAGCCTCATCACAAGAAAGCGTTGATTTTGGGTACCGGCGGAGCTTCCAAAGCTGTCTACCACGGTCTGAAGAATCTAGGTATCGAAAGCATCTTCGTATCGCGCACCCACAAAGCCGACGATATGCTGATTTATGAAGAACTGACTCCCGAAATTATGGCAGAATACACAGTCATTGTCAATAGTACCCCCGTAGGAATGTTTCCTAAGGTAGATTTCTGCCCTAATATCCCTTATGAACTTCTGACACCAAACCATTTGCTCTACGATTTGTTATATAATCCGAACGTTACGCTGTTCATGAAAAAGGAGAAGCGCAAGGGGCTGTTGTGAAAAACGGCCTGGAAATGCTCCTGCTTCAGGCATTTGCCGCCTGGGAGATATGGCATAAATAAGGGTTAGAGAGAAGTTTTTATGAGGAGAAAAGTAGTATATAGCATCATTTTTATCATGCTGGCATTGACCGGCTGCACCATCGGAGGAAGTTTTTATATGTTAAACTTCTCATTGACTCCGAATGGCAAAATTTTGTCTAAAGATGCTGACTCTTATCCTTTTATGTATAAAAACTACCCTTTCTTGCGTCCATGGGTGGATAGTCTGAAACAGGTGGATGCACTGAAAGACACTTTCATTATTAACCCACACGGAATACAACTGCATGCTTATTATGTGGCTGCTCCCCAACCCACCAGCAAGACCGCAGTCATTGTACACGGATATACGGATAATGCTATCCGCATGTTTATGATCGGTTATCTGTATAATCGCGATTTAGGATATAATATATTACTTCCCGATCTGCAACATCAGGGAGAAAGTGAAGGCCCTGCCATTCAAATGGGCTGGAAAGACCGTTGGGACGTGTTGCAATGGATGAACATCGCCAATGAAATCTTCGGAGACAGCACACAGATGGTTGTACACGGAATTTCAATGGGAGGTGCAACGACCATGATGGTGTCCGGTGAGGAGCAAAAGCCGTTTGTCAAATGCTTTGTAGAAGATTGCGGTTACACCAGTGTATGGGATGAATTCTCACACGAGTTGAAAACAAGTTTCCATCTTCCTCCTTTTCCACTCATGTACACCACAAGCTGGCTTTGCGAAAAGAAATATGGATGGAATTTCAAAGAAGCTTCTTCACTGAAACAGGTAGCCAAATCACAACTTCCAATGTTATTTATCCACGGGGACAAAGACACGTATGTGCCTACCTGGATGGTATACCCGCTTTACGAAGCCAAACCGGAGCCCAAAGAACTATGGATTGTGCCGGGAGCGGCCCATGCTGTTTCATACCAAGAGAATAAACAGGAGTACACCGACCGAGTCCGTGCATTCGTCGGGCGATACATCCATTAAACCTATTATAACAAGGAGTTTTAGATTCATAACAGAAAAAGTTTCTATATTTGCAAAGATAAAACAAGCGTTATGAAATCAATATTAACTTTTATACTAGCAACTTTTCTTCTGTTCCCACTACAAGCTCAAGAGAAAGTATATACGGTAGACAACCTTCCGAAAGTTCACCTGCAAAACAAAATGCAATATGTTTGCAACCCGGCCGGCATACTTTCACAGGCTGCTTGTGACAGTATAGACTCCATGCTTTATGCCTTGGAACAACAAACAGGAATTGAAACAGTGGTTGCCGTAGTTCCCTCAATTGGAGAAGAAGATTGTTTCGACTTCTGTCATCAGCTGCTTAATAAATGGGGTGTAGGAAAAAAAGGCAAAAACAATGGATTGGTCATTTTATTAGTCACCGATCAACGCTGTATACAGTTCTATACCGGTTATGGTCTGGAAGGAGTACTTCCTGATGCTATCTGCAAAAGGATTCAAACAAGATATATGATTCCTTACCTCAAAGATGGGAATTGGGATGCAGGAATGGTGGCTGGTCTAAAAGCGACTTGCCAGCGGCTCGACGGTTCGATGGAAAATGATGCTCTCTCCGATTCGAATGACGGTGGTTCTTTTGATTTTATTCTTGCCATCCTTTGTTTTATCGCCATTGGCGGAGGTCTTGCTTTCTTTTCGGCACGCAAACAAAGTCGCTGTCCGAATTGTGGTAAACATCAATTGCAGAGAAGCGGAAGCAGAGTCGTATCCCGGATTAATGGAGTGAAGACCGAAGATGTCACCTATACATGTAGAAACTGCGGACATACCATCATACGTCGCCAGCAAAGTTATGATAATGACTACCATCACCGGGGAGGTGGCGGAGGCGGTCCATTTATCGGCGGCTTTGGCGGAGGCAGTTTCGGAAGCGGAGGCGGCTTCGGTGGGGGCAGCTTCGGCGGAGGAATGGGCGGAGGCGGTGGTGCCGGTTCTCGTTTCTAAAGAAAACAAGTAAAAAAAACAAATTATCAAATTCTATAAAAACAAAAAACATGAAGAAGTCAATTATTATCATCTTAGCCGTTGTGGCTATCCTTGTTATATGGGCAGTAAGTGTATATAACGGTCTGGTTACTATGGACGAGAATGTAAGTGGTCAATGGGCAAATGTAGAAACTCAATATCAACGTCGTGCCGACCTGATTCCTAACTTGGTAAACACAGTGAAAGGATATGCGACACATGAAAAGGAAACATTGGAAGGAGTTGTTGCCGCACGTAGCCAGGCTACTCAAATCAAAGTAGATGCTGCCGACCTGACACCGGAAAAGCTGGCGCAATACCAAAAGGCACAAGGTGCTGTAACATCAGCATTGGGCAAGTTATTAGCCATCACCGAGAATTATCCGGACCTGAAAGCTAACCAGAACTTCCTGGAACTTCAAGCTCAACTGGAAGGAACGGAAAATCGTATCAATGTAGCACGCAAAAACTTCAATGATGCTGCACAAGCTTATAACACCAATATCCGCCGTTTCCCGAAGAATATCTTTGCAGGAATGTTCGGCTTCGATAAGAAAGCATATTTTGAAGCAGAAGAAGGAAGCGAGAAAGCTCCGAAGGTAGAATTCTAAAAAAGATTTGATTTACCCAAAAAGATACTTGATATCATCTGAGATATTTATCTCGGCATTTTTTCATTAGATAAAACACTTCTATATTAAGAGTTAAATTCATAGTTTTCATTATTATGAATTTAACTCTTAATTTTCTATTATTTTCTCCTTTTCAATAGAATATTCTAAAGTATAAAAGTTAATGATTAACATTTACTAGTACCTAGTTGCTGTACCAAAAAAAGCTGTACTTTTGCAGCCGTATACAAAATAATTCTATAACTCATGAGTAATCAACGATACATGATGCGTGGAGTAAGCGCATCAAAAGAAGATGTGCACAACGCCATCAAGAACATCGACAAAGGAATCTTCCCGAAAGCATTCTGTAAAATTATTCCCGATATATTGGGAGGTGACCCGGAATATTGCAACATTATGCATGCCGATGGTGCCGGAACCAAATCATCTCTTGCTTATATGTACTGGAAAGAAACGGGTGACTTATCCGTTTGGAAAGGTATTGCACAGGATGCATTGATTATGAATATCGACGACCTGCTTTGTGTAGGTGCCGTAGACAATATCCTTGTTTCTTCTACCATTGGACGTAACAAACTGTTGATTCCGGGAGAAGTAATCTCCGCCATCATCAACGGAACAGATGAATTACTAGCCGAACTCCGCGAAATGGGTGTAGGCGTATATGCAACCGGTGGTGAAACTGCTGATGTCGGCGATTTGGTACGTACCATCATCGTTGACTCTACCGTAACTTGCCGTATGAAACGTTCAGACGTTATCGACAATGCCAATATCCGTCCGGGTGACGTGATCGTTGGGTTGGCTTCTTACGGACAAGCTACTTACGAAAAAGAATACAATGGCGGTATGGGTAGCAACGGTTTGACGAGTGCCCGTCACGACGTATTCGGCAAATATCTTGCTGAAAAATATCCGGAAAGCTATGATGCTGCAGTTCCTGAAGAGTTAGTTTATTCCGGTAAGTTAAAACTAACAGACAGCGTAGAAGATTCTCCGATTGATGCAGGTAAGTTAGTACTCTCTCCTACTCGTACATACGCACCGGTAGTCAAAAAAATTACTTGATGCATTGCGTCCGGAAATCCACGGAATGGTACACTGCTCCGGTGGTGCACAAACTAAAGTTCTGCATTTTGTAGAAAACGTACGTGTAGTAAAAGATAATCTTTTCCCTGTTCCTCCTTTATTCAAAACGATCCAGGAACAAAGCGGTACGGACTGGGCAGAAATGTACAAGGTATTCAATATGGGACATCGCCTCGAAGTTTATCTGTCACCGGAACATGCAGAAGAAGTAATAGCTATTTCCGAGTCATTCGGTATTCCGGCACAGATTGTAGGACGTGTTGAAGCATGCGAGCAAACAGAATTAATCATTAAGAGCGAATTCGGAGAATTTAGATATTAAAGAATGGCAGACAATAGTACCATACTAGAAAAATTAGACGGACTCGTAGCCCGTTTTGAAGAAATATCTACCCTTATCACAGACCCGTCAGTGATTGCCGATCAGAAACGTTATGTCAAGTTGACTAAAGAATATAAAGAATTAGACGACTTGATGAAAGCAAGGAAAGAATATATCCAATTACTGGGTAATATTGAAGAAGCTAAAAATATCCTTGCCAATGAATCGGACGCTGAAATGCGCGAAATGGCGAAAGAAGAAATGGACAATAGTCAAGAGCGCCTTCCGGTATTGGAAGAAGAAATCAAACTGATGCTTGTTCCTGCCGACCCGCAAGACAGCAAGAACGCTATTCTCGAAATCCGCGGAGGTGCAGGAGGCGACGAAGCAGCTATCTTTGCCGGCGACCTCTTCCGTATGTATGCCAAATTCTGTGAAACCAAAGGTTGGAAAATGGAAGTTTCCAATGCGAACGAAGGAACAGCCGGTGGATTCAAAGAAATTGTTTGTAGTGTGACAGGCGATAATGTATATGGAATTTTAAAATACGAATCGGGAGTACACCGCGTACAGCGTGTTCCTGCGACGGAAACGCAAGGACGTGTTCACACTTCAGCCGCATCCGTGGCCGTGCTTCCCGAAGCTGAAGAATTCGATGTAGTCATCAACGAAGGAGAAATCAAATGGGACACTTTCCGAAGCGGCGGTGCCGGCGGACAGAATGTAAACAAGGTAGAATCCGGAGTACGTCTGCGCTATATCTGGAAGAACCCGAACACCGGTATTGCCGAAGAAATCCTTATCGAATGTACCGAGACACGCGACCAGCCGAAAAACAAAGAGCGCGCCTTGGCCCGTCTCCGTACTTTTATCTACGACAAAGAACATCAGAAATATATCGATGACATTGCCTCCAAACGTAAGACAATGGTATCTACCGGAGACCGTTCAGCCAAAATACGAACTTACAACTATCCCCAAGGACGTATCACCGACCACCGCATCAACTATACAATCTATAATCTGGCAGCCTTCATGGACGGAGACATCCAGGATTGTATCGACCATCTGATCGTAGCGGAAAATGCAGAACGCCTGAAAGAAAGCGAACTTTAGAGAAGTGGAGAGTTGAGAATTGAGAGTTGAGAACGGTTTCTTAAAATAGTAAATAGTAAATTGCAAAATAGTAAATAACAAGATGGATAAGCAACAATTATTTGAAAACATAAAGCGCAAAAAATCATTCCTTTGTGTAGGACTTGATACTGACATCAAGAAAATCCCGGAACATCTGTTGAAAGAAGAAGATCCGATCTTCGCATTCAACAAAGCAATCATTGACGCGACAGCTGATTTGTGTATCGCCTACAAACCCAATCTGGCTTTCTATGAAAGCATGGGTGTAAAAGGATGGATCGCATTCGAAAAGACAGTAAAATATATCAAAGATAACTATCCGGATCAATTCATCATCGCTGACGCAAAGCGTGGTGACATCGGAAATACTTCTGCAATGTATGCCCGCACATTCTTTGAAGAATTGGATATCGACTCTGTAACAGTAGCCCCCTACATGGGTGAAGACAGCGTTACTCCGTTCCTTACCTACGAAGGCAAATGGGTGATCCTGTTGGCATTGACTTCCAACAAAGGATCTCATGACTTCCAATTGACAGAAGACGTAAACGGCGAACGTCTGTTCGAGAAAGTATTACGCAAATCACAGGAATGGGCTGGCGATGACCGCATGATGTATGTGGTAGGTGCTACTCAAGGACGTGCTTTTGAGGACATCCGCAAGATTGTCCCGAACCATTTCCTTCTCGTACCAGGCGTGGGAGCACAAGGCGGTTCACTCGAAGAAGTTTGCAAATATGGTATGAACAGTACATGCGGATTGATTGTTAACTCGTCGCGTGGTATTATCTACGTAGATAAAACAGAGAAATTTGCAGAAGCTGCCCGCACCGCCGCACAAGAAGTGCAAGCACAAATGGCTGAACAACTCAAAGCAATTCTCTGAAAAGGGAAAAAGGATCTCTAAAGAAAACGAATGCCTTACGAAAGAAAGATAATTAACGACCCCGTATTCGGGTTCATCAATATTCCAAAGGGGTTACTGTACGATATAGTACGGCATCCCCTTTTGCAGCGTCTTACCCGCATCAAGCAAGTAGGATTGTCATCTGTTGTGTACCCCGGTGCGCAACACACCCGCTTCCAACACTCCTTAGGTGCTTTTCACTTAATGAGTGAAGCTATCACCCAACTGGCCTCCAAAGGCAATTTTATCTTTGATAGTGAAGCGGAAGCCGTGCAGGCCGCCATCCTGTTGCATGATATAGGACACGGTCCTTTCTCGCATGTGCTGGAAGACACGATTGTAAAAGGAGTCTCACACGAAGAGATTTCTCTCATGTTGATGGAACGGATGAACAAAGAGATGAACGGCCAGCTAAGTCTTGCCATTCAAATCTTCAAGGACGAATACCCGAAACGCTTTCTGCATCAACTCGTAAGCGGTCAGTTGGATATGGACCGACTTGATTATCTTCGCCGCGATAGCTTTTATACAGGCGTAACGGAAGGTAACATCGGCTCTGCCCGAATCATCAAAATGCTTGATGTAGCGGATGACCGTTTGGTTGTCGAATCCAAAGGGATCTATCTATCGAGAATTTCCTCACGGCACGCCGCCTGATGTACTGGCAAGTATACCTGCATAAGACGTCCGTGGCATACGAAAAGATGCTGATTAGTACTCTATTGCGTGCCAAAGAACTGGCTTCACAAGGAGTGGAACTATTTGCATCACCCGCATTACGTTTTTCCTTTACAATGATATCAATCCTACGGAATTCTATAACAACCCCGACTGTCTGGAGAATTTTATCCAGCTGGACGACAACGATATATGGACAGCCTTGAAAGTGTGGAGCACCCACACCGATAAAGTACTTTCCACTTTAAGCACGGGAATGATAAACCGAAATATCTTTAAAGTGGAAATTTCGTCGGAACCTATTAGTGAGGACAGAAAAAAAGAATTAACTTTGCACATCAGCCAGCAACTAGGCATAACCCTTTCCGAAGCGAACTATTTTGTCTCTACCCCCAGCATCGAAAAGAATATGTATGACCCGGCAGATGACAGTATTGATATTATCTACAAAGACGGCACTATCAAAAATATTGCCGAAGCATCGGACATGCTGAACATCTCATTATTGTCCAAAAAGGTAAAGAAATACTATCTCTGCTATCAGAGATTACACAGATAAGTATAAAATATTCATGCAATAACACGGAAATCTGAAAAAAAAATCCGTTATTTGTGAACTAATTAAATTTTAAATAAAAGACATGGAGTTCTCGGCTAAGCAAATTGCAGCATTTATCCAAGGGGAAATCATTGGAGACGAAAACGCTACGGTACACACATTCGCTAAAATTGAAGAGGGAATGCCCGGAGCAATTTCTTTCCTGTCAAATCCCAAATATACACCTTACATCTACGAGACACAATCAAGCATTGTCCTGGTTAATAAGGACTTCACTCCCGAACACGAAATTAAAGCTACTCTTATCAAAGTAGACAATGCATACGAAAGTCTGGCTAAATTGCTCAATCTTTATGAGATGAGCAAGCCTAAGAAACAAGGTATAGATTCATTAGCTTTCGTTGCACCCAGCGCCAAAATTGGTGAGAATGTATACATCGGTGCTTTTGCCTATATCGGCGAAAATACCGTGATTGGAGATAATACTCAAATTTACCCGCACACTTTCGTTGGAGATGGCGTGAAGATAGGCAACAGTTGCCTGCTTTACTCCAATGTAAATGTTTATCATGATTGCCGCATAGGTAATGAATGTATCCTTCATTCGGGTGCAGTGATCGGAGCTGACGGATTTGGCTTTGCTCCCACTCCGAACGGCTACGATAAGATTCCGCAAATCGGAATTGTCATTCTGGAAGATAAAGTAGATATAGGTGCTAATACGTGTGTAGACCGTGCTACAATGGGAGCTACGGTAGTACACAGCGGTGTCAAGTTAGACAATCTGATACAAATAGCACACAATGATGAAATAGGTTCGCATACCGTTATGGCTGCGCAAGCCGGAATTGCCGGTTCTACCAAAGTGGGTGAATGGTGTATGATCGGTGGTCAGGTAGGTATTGCAGGACATGCTAAAATAGGAGATAAAGTTGGATTAGGCGCACAATCAGGTGTGCCGGGAGACATCAAGTCCGGTAGCCAGCTTATCGGAACTCCTCCTATGGAACTGAAGCAATATTTCAAATCATCCATTGCACAAAGAAGCCTGCCGGATATGCAGAAAGAACTGCGTAACTTGCGCAAAGAAGTAGAAGAATTAAAACAACTATTAAATAAGTAAATAAGTAACCAATGCTGAAACAAAAAACGCTGAAAGATAGCTTTTCACTGAGCGGGAAAGGTCTTCACACTGGACTTGATCTCACTGTAACATTCAATCCAGCTCCGGACAATCACGGATATAAAATCCAACGCATTGACGTAGAAGGACAACCAACTATCGACGCAGTAGCCGACAATGTAACAGAAACCACCCGTGGTACTGTATTGTCGAAAAATGGAGTCAAAGTAAGCACCATTGAACATGGTATGGCAGCCCTTTACGCATTGGGCATTGATAACTGCCTGATCCAAGTTAACGGACCGGAATTTCCTATTTTAGATGGTAGTGCACAATATTACGTACAAGAAATAGAACGTGTAGGAACAGTAGAACAAAATGCCGTCAAAGACTTTTATATTATCAAGTCTAAAATTGAGTTCCGGGATGAAACGACTGGTTCTTCTATCATTGTACTACCTGACGAGAATTTCAGTCTGAATGTACTGGTTTCTTACGATTCGACTATTATCCCGAATCAGTTTGCTACCCTTGAAGATATGCATAATTTCAAAGACGAAGTGGCTGCCAGCCGTACTTTCGTCTTTGTTCGTGAAATAGAGCCGTTGCTCTCCGCCGGATTGATTAAAGGTGGCGACCTGGACAATGCGATCGTAATCTACGAACGCAAGATGTCACAGGAAAGCTTCGATAAGTTGGCAGATGTGATGGGAGTACCTCACATGGATGCCGATCAGTTAGGCTATATCAATCACAAACCGTTAGTTTGGCCCAATGAATGTGCCCGTCACAAACTGCTTGATGTCATCGGTGACCTCGCTCTAATTGGAAAACCGATTAAAGGTCGTATCATCGCTACCCGTCCGGGACACACCATCAACAATAAATTTGCCCGTCAGATGCGGAAAGAAATCCGTCTGCACGAAATACAGGCACCAAGTTACGACTGTAACCGTGAACCAATAATGGATGTAAACCGTATCCGCGAATTGTTACCGCACCGCTATCCTTTCCAACTGGTGGACAAAGTGATTGAAATTGGTGCCAACTACATTGTAGGTATTAAAAATATCACAGCCAACGAACCTTTCTTCCAGGGACATTTTCCACAGGAGCCCGTTATGCCGGGAGTACTTCAAGTGGAAGCAATGGCACAAGTCGGAGGCTTGCTCGTCTTGAATTCCGTAGATGATCCTGAACGTTATTCTACCTATTTCATGAAAATAGATGGAGTGAAATTCCGTCAGAAAGTAGTGCCGGGAGATACAATCATCTTTCGTGTAGAACTGCTGGCACCTATCCGCCGTGGCATTTCTACCATGAAAGGATATGCGTTTGTCGGCGAGAAAGTTGTTTGCGAAGCAGAATTCATGGCACAAATAGTAAAAAATAAGTAATAATTGATATTTAAAAGCATGATAAGTCCTTTAGCGTATATCCATCCCGAAGCTAAGATCGGAGAAAATGTAGAAATTGCGCCTTTTGTATTTATAGATAAGAACGTAGTTATCGGCGACAACAATAAAATTATGCTAACGCCAATATTTTATACGGTTCACGTATTGGTAACGGAAACACGATTTTTCCGGGTGCCGTTATCGGAGCCATTCCGCAGGACCTCAAGTTTCGCGGTGAAGAATCGACAGCCGAAATCGGAGATAATAATCTGATTCGTGAAAATGTAACAATCAACCGTGGTACGGCAGCTAAAGGGCGCACGATTGTGGGAAATAACAATTTATTGATGGAAGGTGTACACGTAGCACACGACGCATTGGTTGGTAACGGATGTATCATCGGTAACTCTACCAAGATGGCAGGCGAAATCGTCATTGATGATAACGCGATTGTCAGCGCCAATGTATTGATGCATCAATTCTGTCATGTAGGCAGTCATGTAATGATTCAGGGCGGATGCCGTTTCAGTAAAGATATTCCTCCTTACATCATTGCAGGACGCGAACCGATCGCTTTCAGCGGAATCAATATCATCGGCTTGCGCCGTCGTGGCTTCTCCAATGAAGTGATCGAAAGTATTCACAATGCATATCGTATCATCTACCAAAGTGGTTGAACACGACAGAAGCATTGAAAAAAATAGAAGATGAATTCGAAAAGAGCCCGGAGATTGACTATATAGTCAATTTTATCCGTAATTCAGAACGTGGTATTATTAAATAAACAGTTCAAAATAGTCATATTATGATATACAGATTTACTATCATATCTGATGAAGTTGACGATTTGTCAGAGAAATACAAATTGATCCGGAAGCAACTTTTTATGACTTCCATGAAGCAATACTGAAATCAGTAGGGTACGCAAACGACCAGATGACTTCTTTCTTTATCTGCGATGACGACTGGGAAAAGGAAAAGAAGTAACCTTAGAAGAAATGGACGACAATCCGGAAATAGATAGCTGGGTAATGAAAGACACTGCTATCAGTGAACTGGTAGAAGACGAAAAACAGAAACTGCTATATGTATTCGATTACATAACAGAACGTTGTTTCTTCATCGAACTATCCGAAATTATTACCGGAAAAGATATGAATGGTGCCAAATGTACCAAGAAATCAGGAGATGCTCCTAAACAAACGGTAGATTTTGAAGAAATGACCGCTGCGGGAGGTTCTCTTGATCTGGATGAAAACTTCTATGGAGACCAGGACTTCGACATGGAAGATTTCGATCAGGAAGGATTTGACATAGGTGGTGACACTAGCAGCCCATACGAAGAAGAAAAATTTTAAGTATTAAATATCAAGTATTAGGTATTAATTGCTATGTAGTGTCAGGCAGTTAATACCTAATATTTTTTTAGTCCCGTACGCTTTAATACTTCTATACTTAATACTTAAAAATCTATGCCTACTCTCATTGTTCTTATAGGTCCTACAGGTGTGGGGAAAACAGAGTTGAGCCTGCGCTTGGCAGAAACATTTCAGACAAGCATTGTATCTGCCGATTCGAGACAGCTTTATGCCGAATTAAAAATAGGTACGGCAGCTCCGACTCCCGATCAACTTAAACGTGTCCCCCATCAACTGGTCGGCACGCTCCACCTCACAGACTATTACAGCGCTGCCCAATACGAAACAGAAGCACTGGAAATTCTGGAGAAATTATTCACGCAACACGAAGTCGTGATTCTCACTGGTGGCTCAATGATGTATGTAGACGCTATCTGTAAGGGAATTGACGATATTCCTACCGTTGATGCGGAAACCCGTCAACTCATGTTACAAAAGTATGAAGAGGAAGGCCTTGAACAACTCTGCGCAGAACTTCGCTTGTTAGATCCGGAATATTACCGGATTGTAGACCTAAAGAATCCCAAGCGGGTGATTCATGCGTTGGAGATTTGCTATATGACCGGACGCACTTATACTTCTTTTCGCACCCAACAAAAAAAACAGCGTCCTTTCCGTATTCTGAAAGTCGGCCTGACTCGTGATCGGGAAGAACTTTATGACCGTATCAACCGTCGGGTAGACCAGATGATGGAGGAAGGATTATTGGAAGAAGTACGTTCCGTACTTCCCTATCGTCACCTCAATTCACTCAATACAGTAGGCTATAAAGAACTGTTCAAATATCTGGACGGAGAATGGGAACTCTCCTTTGCTATAGACAAAATCAAGCAAAACTCCCGCATTTATTCGCGTAAACAGATGACCTGGTTCAAAAGAGATGAAGAAATAAAATGGTTCCACCCGGAACAAGAAACGGAGATACTAGCGTACCTCCGTCAATCTTTATAATTATAGTTAAGAAGAAGAGCCCACTATTAAACACCTATGGAACAAAACATTTACATCTCTTTTAACTCCACAGTTTATTGACAATAAAGTTGCCGATAAAGAACAAGTCGCCCATAAAAATAATGCTGAATACCAGAAAAGTGAAACAAGTACTCCACCGGGCTCCTCCCTCCTCTTCGCCACGTTTGATACGAAGCAGGGAACTATGTAAACAATCACCTGCTATGAACAGTACAAATAAACTCGGTATCAAGTCACCCCATGACACCAACCACAGATTATCACCCTTCCCCATCAGGAACGTCAATGCCACGGCCAATAAGAAGACAGAAGCATATTGCAAGTCTTTTCTTTTTGAATTCATAGTGGTAATGTTTAAAGTCCTTTTCACAAAGATATTGAATCTCACCCAATAATCCTTATCAAATCTATATAAAAATCGGTCAGGCTTTGTTGAATCTAAGTTTATTGTTACTTTTGCAAGTACGAATTAAAACCAAAACCGATTATAAACGCAGATGAAAAAGATCAGCATCACTTTATTACTCTGCCTTCTCTGTCTGACCGGAATGGCACAAGGACAAAAGGCACTCGATTTAAAAGATATTACCTCCGGACGTTCCGCCCGGAAATATTCAGGGAGTAATCCCTATGCCTGATGGCGAACACTACACACAGATGAACGCTGACGGCACGCAAATCATTAAATACTCTTTCAAGACAGGTGAGAAAGTAGAAGTGATTTTCGATGTAAATACCACACGCGAATGTGACTTCAAGAACTTCGACAGTTACCAATTCTCGCCCGACGGTCAGAAATTGCTGATTGCTACTAAAACAACACCTATTTACAGGCACTCATACACAGCTGTACATTACATTTACCCTTTGAAACGAAATGATAAGGGCGTTACGACAAACAACATTATTGAACGGCTGTCTGACGGTGGACCTCAACAGGTCCCCGTCTTTTCTCCGGACGGTACCATGATTGCATTTGTACGCAACAATAACATATTTCTTGTTAAGTTGCTTTACGGCAACAGCGAAAGCCAGGTCACAGAAGATGGCAAACAGAATTCGGTAATCAACGGTATTCCTGACTGGGTGTATGAAGAAGAGTTCGGCTTCGACCGCGCTTTGGAATTCAGCGCCGACAATACGCTGATTGCTTTTATCCGTTTCGACGAGTCGGAAGTTCCTCCTACTCTTTCCCGGTATTTGCCGGACAAGCACCCCGCATTGATGCTTTAAAAGATTATCCGGGCGAATATACATACAAGTATCCGAAAGCCGGATATCCGAATTCGAAAGTAGAGGTACGCACGTATGACATCAAATCACATGTCACCCGTACAATGAAACTCCCATTGGATGCAGACGGATATATTCCGCGTATCCGTTTCACAAAGGATGCCAATAAACTGGCTATCATGACATTGAACCGCCATCAAGACCGTTTTGATCTTTACTTTGCCGATCCTCGTTCCACACTTTGCAAACTTATACTTCGTGATGAGTCTCCTTATTACATAAAGGAGAATATTTTCGATAATATCCAGTTCTATCCGGAATATTTCAGCCTGCTTAGCGAACGTGACGGTTACAGTCACCTCTATTGGTACAGCATGGGAGGTAATCTGATTAAAAAGGTTACTAACGGTAAGTTTGAGGTGAAAGATTTTCTGGGATATGATGAAGAAGACGGTTCTTTCTATTACACCAGCAATGAAGAAAGCCCTCTGCGCAAAGCTGTCTATAAAATAGACAAGAAAGGCAAGAAGCTCAAACTATCCCAACAGGTAGGAACCAATACACCGCTCTTCAGCAAATCGATGAAGTATTACATGAACAAGTTCTCCAACTTGAATACTCCGATGCTGGTTACACTGAATGATAATTCGGGCAAAACACTCAAAACGCTTATTACCAATGACGGATTGAAACAAACATTGTCCGGATATGCTGTGCCACAAAAAGAATTCTTCACTTTCCAAACCACAGATGGCGTGAAGTTGAACGGCTGGATGATGAAACCGGTTAATTTTTCCGCATCCAAAAAATATCCGGTACTGATGTATCAATATAGCGGTCCGGGCTCTCAACAGGTATTAGATACCTGGGGAATCAGTTGGGAGACATACATGGCAAGCCTTGGTTATATCGTGGTATGCGTGGACGGTCGCGGCACAGGAGGTCGTGGAGAAGCTTTTGAGAAATGCACTTATCTGAAAATCGGAGTCAAAGAAGCCAAAGATCAGGTAGAGACTGCCTTGTATCTCGGCAAACAACCATACGTGGATAAAGATCGCATCGGTATCTGGGGCTGGAGCTACGGCGGCTACATGACTCTTATGAGCATGAGCGAAGGAACGCCTGTATTCAAAGCAGGAGTAGCAGTGGCTGCACCCACCGACTGGCGTTTCTATGATACGATTTACACCGAACGCTTCATGCGTACTCCGAAAGAGAACGCGGAAGGATATAAGGAATCATCAGCCTTCACCCGTGCTGACAAACTGCATGGAAACTTGTTGTTGGTGCATGGCATGGCAGATGACAATGTGCACTTCCAAAATTGTGCGGAATATGCCGAGCAGTTGGTTCAGCTTGGAAAACAATTTGATATGCAAGTGTACACGAACCGCAATCATGGAATATACGGTGGCAATACCCGCCAACACCTATACACACGGTTGACCAACTTTTTCTTGAATAACTTATAATGACGGACAGAGTACGTAAGCCCGAATGGCTGAAAATTAATATCGGTGCCAACGAACGATACACCGAAACCAAACGGATTGTCGACTCCCACTGCTTGCATACTATATGCAGCAGTGGCGTTGCCCTAATATGGGGGAATGCTGGGGAAAAGGAACTGCCACCTTTATGATCGGTGGTGACATCTGTACGCGCAGTTGCAAATTCTGCAACACACAAACCGGCCGCCCGCACCCGCTAGACATAAACGAACCTACCCATGTAGCAGAATCCATCGCACTGATGAAACTGGATCATGCTGTCATCACATCCGTAGACCGGGATGATCTGCCGGATTTGGGAGCAGCACATTGGGCACGTACCATTCAGGAAATAAAACGGCTGAATCCACAAACAACAATCGAAGTGCTCATTCCTGATTTTCAAGGCAGGATGAAGTTGTTAGATTTGATAATCGAAGCCCGCCCCGACATTATTTCACACAATATGGAAACCGTACGCCGCATTAGTCCGCTAGTGCGCAGCGCGGCAAATTATGATACAAGTTTGCAAGTTATCAGACACATTTCCGGGAAGGGAGTTAAATCTAAAAGCGGCATTATGGTCGGACTGGGTGAGACCCCGGAGGAAGTCGAAACATTGATGGATGATCTGTTAGCAACCGGTTGCCAGATTCTTACCATAGGCCAATACCTTCAACCGACTCACCGGCATTATCCCGTTGCAGCATACATCACTCCGCAGCAATTTGCAGAATATAAAACTGTAGGTTTAGAGAAAGGATTCAACATCGTAGAAAGCGCTCCCCTTGTTCGTTCCTCCTACCATGCAGAGAAACATATTCGTTAGCAAACAAAACATATCCCCTATTTGTTTTATTGATAGAACCGACAAATAAACATAAATATAGAGATGGCTCATAAAGGAACACTTTCTTCCGCATTTAACATGTCGCTGGGTTTTATCCCCGTTATTATTTCCATTTTATTGTGTGAACTTATAACGCAAGACACGGCTATTTACATCGGTACAGGCATAGGTATTATAGGTATATACCTTTCTTATCGACGTAAGGGATTGTTAATTCCTAATTTTATCCTCTATATAGCAACCGGAGTGTTAGCACTATTATCCGTAGCAGCTCTCATTCCTGGTGATTACGTTCCACCCGGTGCACTTCCACTTACGCTGGAAGTCAGTATTCTCATTCCGATGCTAAGTCTTTACATGCATAAGAAAAGGTTTATCAACCATTTCTTAAAACAGATAGGTTCTTGCAACAAACGTTATATGCGCAGGGAGCAGAAGCAGCCGTTGTATCTGCCCGTATCGCTTTGATCTTCGGTATATTGCATTTTATTATAATCAGCATTACCATCGTTTTCCAAGACCCGTTGAGCAAGACGAGCATGTTTGTACTCTATAAAGTGTTCCCCCCTGCTGTCTTTCTGATGAGTATCCTGTTCAATCAGATCGCCATCCGTTTCTTCAATCATTTAATGTCACACACGGAATATGTTCCTATTGTGAATACCGAAGGAGACGTGATCGGGAAAACACCTGCAATAGAAGCTGTTAATTACAAAAATGCATACATCAATCCGGTGATAAGAATTGCCATATCCACTCACGGAATGTTATTCCTTTGCGACAGACCATCAACAGCCATTCTGGATAGAGGGAAAGTAGATATTCCCATGGAATGTTATCTTCGCTACGGAGAATCTCTGGAAGCAGGCGCCACTCGCTTAATCAACAATGCTTTTCCTCATGAAAAAGGTATCAAACCTGAATTCAATATCGTTTATCACTTCGAGAATGAAGTGACCAACCGTCTTATCTATCTATTCATTGTCGATATCAAAGACGACTCCATCCTTTGTACTCCCCGCTTTAAAAACAGTAAGCTGTGGAGTTTCAAACAGATAGAGGAGAACTTAGGAAAAGGCTTCTTCAGCAGTTGCTTCGAAGATGAATATGAACACCTGAAAGGCGTTATTTATATAAGAGAAAAATACAGGGAATCTTAGATAAATCGGGCACGTGTCCTTTCCAGTCCTTCACTGTACGCGTCTGTATATATTCTCCTTCACAAGTAATATTGGCAGCGATACAGAGCTTTGTTTGAGGACGGCAATTCAACAAAATATCCTCTACCATCTTATGATTTCGGTAAGGCGTCTCAATGAAAAGTTGCGTCTGATTTTCAGCATACACACGCTGCTCCAGTGCTTTTAGTTTCTTGGCACGTTCTCCCGGTTCAATCGGCAGATAACCGTGAAACGCAAAACTCTGCCCGTTAAAACCGGAAGCCATCACGGAAAGGATAATGGAAGAAGGTCCGACCAAAGGAACCACTTTCAGCTTTTTACGTTGTGCGATAGCAACCACATCCGCTCCCGGGTCAGCTACTGCCGGACAACCTGCTTCGGAGATAACCCCCATTGAAGCTCCACCTACCAAAGGTTGCAGATAACCGGAAATATCATCAGGAGAAGTATGCTTGTTCAACGGGTAAAATGTCAATGCATCAATATCAATCTCCCGGTCCACCTTTTTCAGGAAACGACGGGCAGAACGAACATCTTCGACTATAAAATACCGGATACCAGAAATGATCTCCTTATTATAAGAAGGCAATACCTTTTCAATAGACGTATCACCTAACGTCACGGGCAACAAATAGAGGGCAGTTTCCACTTTTTAAATTGAGAATTAAGACTATACTTTAATATTAAAAATCAAATAAGGTTTTGAGCGAAGCTAATTAAAAATTGAAAAATGCAACAGTTTAGGAAGCCAAATAGTTGGATTCACTTAACATCACATGATAATCAGTAAATTCCAGGAGATCTTTCAGTTTCATGTCCTTATGCTTTTTCATATAAGAAGCGATGATTCTTGCTCCCATCCATGTTCCGATCAATGCCGGAGCTTGAGCACCCAACATATCGACAGCAGGAGCAGGCTTCATATAATAGCGGATCACCATCGGGTCTCGTGCATGCAGATGATCGTTGGTACAGATATAATTCCATATCTCCTTTTCATTCTCCTTACACCAGTCGTTTTCCTCCTTGGAATATCCCATCGCTTCGCCGATATCACTATATCCTAATAAGTTTTGCACGACGTAGTTGATTTTTCCGGAGTGCATCATCAAGTCAATCAAACAAGTACCCTCATGATAGTTCATTCCGTAACGGCTCAAAAGATAAAAAGCAAAACAATCCGGCACAATCCGTTCCGGACGCATCGAGCGACATTGATAATCGTAATAGAAACGCTTATAAAGAGGATAATCTTCCCCCATATATTTATCAAGACTGATTCCTAATAAAGAATCCACCAAATTATAGATTCGTTGAAGGCAGACACTTGCGAATAGATAAACGGCACTTTTGTATCAGGCACTTCCTTCTTCAGTTTCCGGAATCCTTTGTTAAGTCCTTTTTCCACCTCATCCAGATTAGGGTACTTTGCTTCCACATCGCTAAGCAAACGGACTAAAGTCGTATCCGAATAGAATTTCTGCAGACGTTGCGAAATGGTATCATCTTTCACCGTACCGATAGACAATACATCCTCAATCAGGATTTTCGTCGGCATACGGTAGTCCATCGTCAACTTCTGCATAGCAGAAAAGCTGTTGGAGCGAACGTATTCGCTCAACAGCTTATCATATCTTAGAACAGAAATCTCCTCTTCCTTCTGCTCCGTACCCTTTCCCGTGCTTATCCCGCAGGAGGCGAAAAGCATACTAATTAAAATAATAAGAAGAGAGATCCGTAGTTTCATAATCTTTTATCCGTAAATGATGTTACCATTTTCGTCCATATACTCATCGAGTCCTTTCTCGTAAGTAGCCATGGCACGAAGACTCATACCTACACTGGAAAATCCACCGTCATGGAATAAGTTCTGCATAGTTACCTTACGGGTAAGATCGGAGAACATCACGATGCAATAATCGGCACATTCGTCAGCCGTAGCATTTCCGAGCGGAGACATACGATTGGAGAAATCAAACAGTTTATCCATACCCTTCACGCCCGAACCGGCAGTAGTAAATGTAGGAGACTGCGAGATAGTGTTCACACGTACGCTATGTTCGCGTCCGTAGATGTAACCAAAGCTACGTGCAATAGATTCCAGCAATGCCTTAGCATCTGCCATATCATTGTAGCCGTAGAAAGTACGCTGCGCGGCCACGTAGCTCAAAGCAACGATAGAACCGTAATCAGCAATAGCGTTCAATTTCTTGGCCGACTGAATCATTTTATGGAATGAAACAGCTGAAATATCCAATGTCTTATCCAACATTCCATAGTCAAGGTCATCGTAAGTACGTTTTTTGCGCACGTTGGGAGACATACCGATAGAGTGGAGTACAAAATCAATTTGTCCACCCAGTATATCCATGGAGGTCTTGAATACATTTTGCAAATCTTCTACGCTGGTGGCATCTGCCGGAATAACCTGGCAATTTAATTTCTGGGCCAAAGCGTCGACTTCTCCCATACGGATAGCCATCGGAGTATTTGATAATGTAATAGTTGCACCTTCTTCTACGGCACGCTCTGCTACTTTCCAGGCAATAGACTGATCGTTCAAAGCACCGAAGATAATACCTCTTTTTCCTTTCAACAAGTTATAACTCATATCTTTTAATAGTTAAATTTTGTGCAAAGATAGGAACTTTCTGCATAAAAACACGAGAAGTGTGCAAATAATAGACAGAAATGACAAAAAATACACGTATTCTATCAATTAGTCCACATCCTCTTGGGGTTTGCCACCTATCTTTGCAATCGATAATTAAGAGGTTTTTTCATAATATTTATTTAAGGTTAGAATTAGGTTAACATGAATTTGTCTTATTCCTCTCCTGCAGGCTGCCTGCGACAGATCGCCTGCGGAAGGACATAAGAATTATGAAATCGCCCTCATTAATCATCACCCAACTACCAAGAAAAACAATAGATGTATAACCCTATAGAAATAAGTTACTAAATGAACACATTGACAAAAAGACTCTTCTGGATGGCCATATCCTGTTTACCGTTTATCTCATCAGGATGTAAACAAAGCGAGACTGCCGTAAAAGAAAGCTCCATCAGTGACGCTCTCTACCAGAATCTACCTTTTGAAATGCCCAAAGTACAGCAACCGGTTTTTCCTGCTTACGAGGTAAACATTGAGAAATTCGGAGCCAAAGGCGATGGTCTGTTTCTGAATACCAAAGCAATCAACGATGCTATTAAAGAGGTGAATCAACGCGGAGGGGGTAAAGTGATTATCCCGGAAGGCATCTGGTTGACAGGACCTATCGAACTGTTGAGTAACGTGAATTTATATACGGAACAGAATGCATTGGTGCTTTTCACCGGTGATTTTGAGGCATATCCTATCATTGCCACTTCTTTTGAAGGATTGGAAACCCGTCGTTGCCAATCGCCTATTTCCGCACGCAATGCAGAGAACATCGCTATCACAGGATACGGCACATTTGACGGAAACGGCGACTGCTGGCGTCCGGTAAAAAAGGCAAACTGACTGCTTCACAATGGAAAAAACTGGTAAACTCGGGAGGTGTTCTTGATGAAAAACAAGAGATATGGTACCCCACGGCCGGTTCACTGAAAGGTGCAATGGCTTGTAAAGATTTCAATGTACCCGAAGGTATCAATACAGACGAAGAATGGGCTGAAATCCGTCCGTGGTTGCGCCCGGTGTTGTTAAGCATCGTCAAAAGCAAGAAAGTACTGTTGGAAGGTGTTACTTTCAAAAACTCACCAAGCTGGTGTCTGCACCCCTTGTCCTGCGAAGATTTTACAGTAAATAATATCATGGTCATCAATCCGTGGTATTCCCAGAATGGTGACGCTATCGACCTGGAATCTTGCAAGAACGCGCTCATTATTAATAGTGTATTCGATGCGGGAGATGATGCTATCTGTATCAAATCCGGTAAAGATGAAGACGGCCGCCGTCGCGGTGAACCTTGCCAGAACGTTATCGTTAAAAATAATACGGTACTGCACGGACACGGTGGATTCGTAGTAGGTAGTGAAATGTCGGGTGGCGTGAAGAACATCTATGTAGAAGACTGCACATTTATGGGCACAGACGTAGGTTTGCGCTTCAAGAGCACTCGCGGACGTGGCGGTGTGGTAGAAAACATCTACATTAATAATATCAACATGATTAATATTCCGAACGAACCGTTGTTGTTCGACCTGTTCTACGGTGGAAAAGGTGCCGGCGAAGAATCGGAAGAGGATTTGCTGAACCGCATGAAGACAAGTATTCCTCCGGTAACGGAAGAAACACCCGCTTTCCGCAATATTCATATCTCTAATATTGTTTGCAGAGGTTCGGGACGTGCCATGTTCTTCAATGGTTTGCCGGAAATGCCGATCAGCAATATTACCGTTAAGAATGTCGTGATGACAGAAGCTACGGACGGCGTTGTTATCAGCCAAGTTGACGGAGTTACTTTGGAGAATGTATATGTAGAGTCTTCCAAAGGCAACAATATATTAAACGTCAAAAATGCTAAGAATCTGACCGTAGACGGAAAGGTTTATGAAGAATTGGGAGCGAAAGAAGAAATTTTAAGCCTCAAATAAAGTTCATTGCAAAAAAGAAAACCACAATATCATTATATAGAGTAAAAAGCTCAAATAGCAGACTATAATCTTTTCAAAAGATAGACAGTCTGCTATTTTTTCTGTTACTTTTGCAAGGAGAAATACGACGTATAATTTCAGCCTTAGAAAATCATGAAGAAGAATCTTTTTATTTTTACTTTCCTTTTAGGAGCTTTCAGTCTGTCTGCCCAGGCGCAGAAACAGGAGAAAACCATCACAGTTGAAGTACAAAACAACTGGAATCAGGCCAAAGCGGATGCTCCGGTTGTTATCAACCTGCATGAGTTGCACGCCGGCTTCAAAGTTAAATCCGCTGTTGTCATGGAAGGAACAAAGGAAATACCTTCGCAGCTGGACGATTTGAACAGAGACCGCAAGATGGACGAACTGGTCTTTGTGACCGACCTCCCTGCTCACGGTAGAAAAACATTCCAGGTTACACTCTCTTCCGAGAAAAGTGCAAAGACTTATCCGGAACGGGTTTATGCCGATATGTTTATAGTAGACAACCGGAAAGGCAAACATCAACGGGTACAGGCTATCACCGTTCCCGGCACCAGCAATATATACAGCATGGTACGTCCGCACGGTCCGGTTCTGGAATCGGAGCTGGTGGGCTATCGTCTTTATTTCAATGAGAAACAGACACCGGATATTTACGGCAAGTTCAACAAAGGACTGGAGATTAAAGAATCGCAGTTCTACCCGACGGATGAACAGTTAGCTAAAGGATTCGGAGATGACGTACTTCGCGTGTTCGACAGTTGCGGACCGGGTGCATTGAAAGGTTGGGACGGACAAAAAGCAACGCATATCACTCCAGTGGACACTCGTACAGAACGTATCGTCTCTTATGGACCGGTACGTGTAATTGCAGAAATAGAAGTAACCGGATGGAAATATCAGGATCAGGAACTGAATATGATGACACGCTACACGCTTTATGCCGGACATCGCGATCTTCATATCGAAGCATTCTTTGACGAACCGCTCGATAAAGAAATTTTCTGCACAGGTGTGCAAGACATCGTAGGTACTTCCAAATCTTTCTCCGATCATAAAGGACTCGTAGGAAGCTGGGGAACAGACTGGCCGGTAAACGACACCGTGAAATATGCTAAAGAAACTGTAGGGCTGGGCACTTGTATTCCTCAACGTTATGTAAAATCGGAAGAAAAGGATAAAGCCAACTTCCTTTATACAATTACCGCCCCGGGAAATAAATATTTCCAGTATCACACGACTTTCACCTCGATGAAAGAGACATTCGGATATAAAACGCCGGAAGCATGGTTTGCTCATCTCCGCGAATGGAAAGAAGAGCTGGCTCATCCGGTGACAGTGAGAATAAAAGATAACCGCACCAATAAATAGGGTAGAAACAAATACAACTAAACAAAAATTACGAGGTATCTACCAATTTTTCTATGACTCTGCACAAATATTCCTCCTTGTGCAGAGTCTTTTTATTTACCTTTGCCATCAGATAAAACCAACGAATCATATCTATAAATAATCTATCTATAACATGAAACGATTGACACAGACTTTAGCCTTTTGCTTATTAACGGTTTTCACCGCAGTGGCACAGAAGAACTATGTATCTGAAGTATGGGTTTCCGACCTCGGAAACGGTAAATACAAAAATCCGGTGCTTTATGCCGACTATTCCGATCCGGATGCTTGCCGTGTAGGAGATGATTTCTATATGACTTCATCCAGTTTCAACTGTTTGCCGGGATTGCAAATCCTTCATTCTAAAGATTTAGTCAACTGGACAATCATCGGTGCCGCAGTTCCCAATGCCCTCTCCCCTATCGAAACTCCGGAACGGCCGGAACACGGCAATCGTGTATGGGCTCCGGCTATTCGTCATCACAACGGTGAGTTTTACATCTTTTGGGGAGATCCCGATCAGGGAGCTTTTATGGTGAAAGCCAAAGATCCGAAAGGTCCGTGGAGCGAACCGGTCTTGGTGAAAGCGGGAAAAGGTATCATTGACACTTGCCCGTTCTGGGATGAAGACGGAAAAGTATATATGGTACACGCATACGCAGGAAGTCGTGCCGGACTGAAAAGTGTAATCACTATCTGCGAACTGAATGCAGAAGCAACAAAAGCGATCACTCCTTCCCGTATAATTTTCGACGGTCACGAAGCACATCAGACTTGCGAAGGTCCTAAAATGTACAAGAGAAACGACTATTATTATATCTTCCATCCGGCCGGCGGTGTACCGACAGGCTGGCAGGTCGTATTACGTTCTAAAAACATCTACGGTCCTTACGAATGGAAAACAGTACTTGCGCAAGGTAACTCTCCTGTCAACGGTCCTCACCAAGGTGCATGTAGATACTCCTACCGGAGAAGACTGGTTCCTCCACTTTCAAGATGTCGGTGCTTACGGACGCATTATGCATCTCCAACCGATGAAATGGGTGAACGACTGGCCTGTTATCGGTATTGATAAAGACGGTGACGGCTGCGGAGAACCTGTTTTGACTTACAAGAAGCCAAATGTCGGTAAAACATATCCTATCTGCACTCCACAAGAAAGTGACGAATTTGATGGGTATACACTTTCTCCGCAGTGGCAATGGCATGCTAACATTAATGAAAAATGGGCGTATTATGCAGGTGACAAAAGCTATGTCAGATTATACTCTTATCCGGTAGTAGAAGATTATAAGAACCTGTGGGATGTAGCCAACCTCTTATTACAAAAAACTCCTTCTGATAATTTTACCGCAACAATGAAACTGACGTTCAGCCCTAACCAAAAGAATAAAGGCGAACGCACTGGACTTGTCGTTATGGGCAGGGATTATGCCGGACTTGTTCTAGAAAATACAGACAAAGGTTTGGTTCTGTCGCAAGTTGAATGTGACAGAGCAGATAAAGGCAAACCAGAAGAAGTGAAAGCCACTGTTGATCTTTCGCAAAACACGGTTTATCTGAAAGTGCGTTTCAGTTGTGACGGAAAGAAAATCAAGGGTAGTGAAGGCGGACATGACCTCATTGTGATGTGTAATTTCAGCTATAGCCTCGACGGAAAGAAATATGAATCATTAGGTGTTCCTTTCCAGGCAAGAGAAGGACAATGGATTGGTGCCAAAGTCGGTATGTTCTGTACGCGTCCGGCTATTAAAACGAATGACGGCGGTTGGGCAGACGTTGACTGGTTCCGTATTACGAAGAAGTAATCAAAGTATATATAAGGATGAAAAAAGATTGTCCCGCAACTTTCAAGCAGTAGCGGGACAATCTTTTTTATCTTCTTTAAACTTACATACAAGCCCAGCCAAATTTACGAACAAGCTCTGCAAGCAGACTACGGTCTTTTATTGGCAAATTAATGACCACATTCTCGCGCTTCTCTCCAGATAAAACATATCCCTCAGCCGGCAATTTATCTTCCAACAATACACTTTCCTTTAATAACGTTTTCTGGTATTCACCCGATTGAAACACAACATCGTAATACTCATGTTCATTTTCAGGCTGTAGATAGAGTAAACGCAAATCGGCTTTACCTGCTAAGAAGGATTCAAGTCTACGTGTAGAGATACGTATTCCCGTATAGCGATAAACCGTCTCATCATCATATAAAAGACAAAGATACAGTGTATCAAAGGCATCTCTTGCCACAAAAAGCTGAGGCACATCACAGAAATCCAGAATTTTGTCTATCCTTAACACATCTTCCATTCCCATAATCAGACTATTTTAGCTTGTAAAACATTAAAATCCTTTGTTCTCCACCAAGAATAATGTGCTATATCAAATGTTTTCTTTAACACTCCATCTTTTGGTTCCAATATGACTAAAGCAATATTTGCCTTCTTGAACTTAGGAAGCTTTAATCTTTTCTCCGCTTCTTCCCTCTCTGAAAATAGAGAGACTGCCCTTGTCACACATTCATCTATTCCTAATCCTTTAAAGACCTTATCCGGCTGCATTTTTCTTTGCGAAAAGAAATCTTCTGTTGTAACAGGATTACCATTTGCAATTCTATAATAACAGCCTTCGCACCGCTTCGCATCCGTTGGGGGACATTGTTCAGGCAATGCCTCAAACCATTCTGCATTCATTATTCTTTAGTTTTTCGCAAAGTTAAGCCAATCTGGTAGAATAACAAATATATTTCCGGCTTTGTTGTTCATTCGATATTCTCTAAACTATTGCCTCATTCTTCCCAATCTCATTTTTTTAGTATACCTTTGCAGAATAAAAGATTTAAATATAGAATTAACTATAAACATAAGCCTTAATGAAAAACTAATAATATTCGATTTGGACGGTACATTATTAAATACTATCGCAGACCTCGCCCATAGCACTAATTATGCTTTGAATAAATTAGGATACCCCACACACGATGTAGAAAAGTATAACTTCATGGTAGGAAATGGTATCAACAAACTCTTTGAACGTGCATTACCCGAAGGAGAAAAGACAGAAGAGAATGTGCTCCGGGTAAGAAAAGAGTTTATTCCTTATTATGATATTCACAATGCAGACGATAGTCGTCCTTACCCGGGTATTTCAGCGTTATTGTCTTATCTGCAATCCGCAGGCATTCAGATTGCCGTAGCCTCCAACAAATATCAGGCCGCTACCGAGAAACTGGTTGCCCACTACTTTCCGGAAATTCATTTCACTGCCGTTTTCGGCCAACGGGAAGGAGTAAATGTCAAACCTGATCCAACAATCGTTTTTGATATATTAAAACTTGCCGATGTACGAAAAGAAGATGTTCTTTATGTAGGTGATTCCGGTGTAGACATGCAAACAGCAGCCAATGCCGGTGTAACCGCTTGCGGAGTGACATGGGGATTCCGACCACGCACGGAACTAGAAGAATTTAATCCGGCATATATGACAGATGTGGCCGAAAAAATAAAAAAATGGTCTTTTAACGATGATATCCTTACAAGAATAATTATGATTCGGCAAGTAAAACTTCAATAGTCTCAATAAGTTCTCTTGCCGGAGCTTTTATCGTACTGATTTCATCCTCCGATATTGAATAAATGCAATTATAATCCCCTTTTTGCCGTAATTGTTCCATACGCGCCAAAAAACTTCCCAAACGTGCACTAATTTTGCCTGTTTTTATAAAATTCAAGCCAAAGCAAGCTATCAACCCATCATGGGTTTTACATGATAATCCATTTTGTATTAATAAAGCCTGAACAGCATGAAAACAGGCATAATAATATCTATTGGAAGCAATATCCCAATACTTCAGATCAAACATCTCATCTGCTTGTTTCAAAAATACTTTAGCTTTCTCCAACTGTAATATCACCAAAGAATTACGTTCTTCATCTGTCAATTTCATACTAATTCAATTCCTTCCTGCTCTACATTTTTATAAAATGGTGTAATACAACTTGCAGCCCATTCTTTCATCGTATACATAATCGGATTAATTCGCGCTCCCAAGTCCCATCCCAACATAGTTAAGGGAAAGCTTACCTTATCATAATCTTCAGGCTCCAATTTTTCTTTATCTAAGATAATCAAAATATCCCAATCAGAATCAATCCGTGCATCCCCACGAGCTTGAGAACCAAACAACAAAGCCTTGCCACCTTTTGGTAAATGCTCTGTCAATGCCTGCTTAATAGACTCTAATATTTTATTTGTATGACTTTTCATATTCGTCTCCCCTTACTCTTCTACAAATATACAATAAATATCAATACAACAATATGACTTACAAAAAAATCGCTCTTGCTAATTATTCATACTTGGTTCTTATCCATGACTAATATGAATAAAGAATAAAGTCTAATATTACATATTTTCCGTACAAATTTCAATATCACTTTCCTTACAATGCATTTTCTTTGCAACAGGTAAAGAAAGGCTCACCTTTGTGTGCCTAAATCTAAGAACAATAGTAATCTAATTTATTATAAAATGAAAAAGCATCTTATACTATTTTTTGCAGGAGTAATATTGAGTTACGGGAACATAAAAGCACAGACAGTTCCCGATAAAAAAGAAATTCTGAAAGTAACTCTTCATGTGAACGACTATTTCATGAAGAAATATGCCAACTATCGCACTCCTTCCTTTGTGAAAAAAGTAGTTCGCCCCAGTAATATCTGGACACGAAGTGTATATTACGAAGGCTTAATGGCACTCTACTCCATCTATCCCGCAGACGAATATTATCTCTATGCCAAAGAATGGGCGGATTACCACCAATGGGGCTTCCACCGTGGGACAACCACCCGTAATGCAGATAATTACTGCGCCAGCCAAATCTATCTCGATTTATACAACATTTGCCCCGATCCTGAAAAAATACGGAAAACGAAAGCCAATATGGATATGCTGGTCAATACTCCACAAATAAACGACTGGTGGTGGATAGATGCTATCCAGATGGGGATGCCTATATTTGCCAAAATGGGGAAACTTACAGGCGAACAGAAGTACTTCGACAAAATGTGGGATATGTACGAATATACCCGTAATAAACACGGAGAGAACGGAATGTTCAATGTCAAAGAAGGTTTGTGGTGGAGAGACCATAATTTCGATCCTCCATACAAAGAGCCTAATGGCGAAAACTGTTATTGGAGCCGTGGTAACGGATGGGTATACGCAGCTTTGGTGCGGGTAATGAACGAAATTCCATCTGATGAAAAACATCGCCAAGATTACATCAATGATTTTATGGCTATGAGCAAAGCACTGAAACAATGCCAGCGTGAAGATGGCTTTTGGAATGTCAGTCTCCACGATCCGTCAAACTTTGGAGGCAAAGAGACTTCCGGCACAGCTCTTTTCGTATATGGTATGGCTTGGGGCGTACGCAACGGTCTATTGGATAAAAAGACCTATCTGCCTGTAATCATAAAAGCATGGAATGCTATGGTGAAGGATGCAGTTCACCCGAATGGTTTTCTTGGTTATGTACAGGGAACCGGCAAAGAACCGAAAGACAGTCAACCTGTCACATACGACAAAGTTCCTGATTTTGAGGATTTCGGAACAGGATGTTTCCTTCTTGCCGGAAGTGAAATCTATAAATTAGACCTCAATATGTAACTGATAAACATACTTATCTTGAATCCGGTCTATCCTTCACAAACCGGATTCAAGGTAAGTATATACTACGTTTTACTTCTCTCCCTTTCTGGTAAGCCGAAGGAGATACTCCAAACTGCGCTTTAAAACATTTACTGAAATAAAGAGGATCGTTAATACCCACTTTATAAGAAACTTCCGCAACAGTCAGATCCCTTTCGGTCAAAAACAGTTCGGCAGCCTTCTTCATTCGTACGACACGCAAATACTCATTCGGTGAGTATCCTGTCACTCCGCGTAATTTCTTATAAAACACAGTTCGTCCCATCCCATCATCTGCGCAAATTCATCAATAGAAATGTTGTATTGAGAATAAATCTTTTCCACCACAGCCACCAACTGATCTGCAAACTCCTTATCCCGGTCCGTGTTACATAAAGCAGGACGCACTACCCCCGGTTCACTGGAAAACTTCTTCCGTAACTTTTCGCATTGCTCTATCAGCCGGAACACCTGCGCAAGCAAAAGCTTAAAACTAAATGGCTTTGCAACATAAACATCCGCTCCCGCTTCAAGTCCTTCCAGGTGCTTATCCGGTGAAGTCAAGGCAGTCAGCAGAATAATAGGAATATGACTTGTCGCAAATTCAGTTTTCAGTTTCTTTGTCACTTCGAAACCGGTCATCCCAGGCATCAATACATCGCAGATAATCAAGTCTGCGTCATAGTTGCATGCCTTTTCAAATCCGGATATTCCATCCGCAGCCACTTCTACTTCAAAATAAGCACTAAGCTCCTCCTGCAGGAACCCACGAATATCATTATCGTCTTCGATGACTAATATTTTATGTTTTCTTGATGTGGTGACTGTCTTTTCATGTTCCTGACATTCCTCTGAAAGCTCCTGCAAATGGTGAGTCTGCATATTCGCTTCTTCCAACAGGAGATTGCCGGGAACCAGGAAGTCTTTTTCCGAATAAACAGTTTTATCAGTCGGAATACATACCGTAAATACGGAACCTCCCCCTTCATTATCTTTATATTCAATCGTTCCCTTATGCACCTGCACCAATTCATGGCTCAAATGCAACCCTACTCCAATGCTATCTCCGGAGAAACTACTTTGCATGAAACGTTTAAACAATTCTCCCTGCTTTTCTTTAGGAATACCTACTCCGGTATCCGCTACCTGAATGTATAAACACTTCTTCACCTCATCCACATTCACAGAAAACAGAATTGTCCCACCCGAAGGAGTATACTTAAAAGCATTTGAAAGTAAGTTATACACCACCTTATCCAAATTACCTTTATCAATAAACATTTTATAGGATGGCACAGACGGCAAAAAGCGGAAATCCATATTCTTCTGTTCTGCTACGTCACTGAAACTTAAATATATTTCGTACAGGAAAGCAACTACATCAGTTTCCTGCAGAGAAAGAGCCAACTTGTTGTTCTGCATTTTTCTGAACTCCAGCAACTGATTAATCAGCCTCAACATACGTTGTGTACTTTTATCCATGACTTTCAACGGATGCAATAAGGCTTGTGGAATATCATCCGTCCGGTACATTTTCTCCAATGCTCCTTGGATCAATGTAAGCGGAGTACGGAATTCATGAGAGATATTTGTGAAAAATACCAGTTTATACTCTGTCAGTTGTTTTTCAACATTGATGCGGTTGCGCAACCTATTGAAATTAAAAATGATACGATATGTAAAGTACAAAGCTATCAACATCAGGATGAAATATCCGAGCATAGCCCAATTCGTTTTCCAAAACGGAGGCACGATAACAATCTTCAAGGTTGTTTCGGTATCATTCCAAATACCGGCACCATCACAATATTTCACATGGAAAATGTAAGTGCCCGGCTCCAGATATTTATAAGTAGCAAAACTTAACGAAGACGGAACATTCCATCCCTTGTCATAGTTTTCCAGCCAATACATATACTTGATTTGACCATTATCCGAATAATCGAGAGTAGAAAAATCAAGCATAAAAGAATTCTGGAAATATTTCAATGTAATCTTATCCGAATAGGCTAAAGATTCTTGCAAAGGAGACCCCGGCATATTAGGCTTCACCTGAATTCCATTAACGGACAATCCTGTGATAACAATAGGAGAAAACAATCTTTCTGTTGGAATCTTCTTCGGGTCAATAATCGTCAATCCGTAGTTTGTTCCAAAAATCAGTTTACCGTCTGCCCCCATACACGCACTGTTCTCGCTATACACATTTCCTAATGTATAAGATGAGAAAAAATAATTCTCGAAAGAATGGCTGTTGGGATTGAACCTTGAAATTCCATATTCCGTAGCAATCCATAATTGTCCCGAATGATCTTCTAAAATAGATTGCACCATATTATTAACCAGTCCTTCCGCTATTCCATAATGTGTATATTTCAAAGACTGACAGTCGTCTGACAGTTCGCATAGATTCAGCCCGGCACCCGAAGTACCTACCCACATGCGCCCTTTGCTATCACGAAACAGGCAACGAATCTCATTGCTGCAAAAATTGCCATCGGTGTAGCTGAACAAATGATAGTTATCTTCATTAGTGATCAATGAGTCAGGGTGGAAAATGCAGATACCTTCACTTGTGCCCATCCATATCATCCCTTTCTCATCTTCTGCCATTACTCTGACTATCCGTAAGCCATACTTCTTTCCTTGAAAGAAACGACGGAACTTGTATTGTCCTTTTTCCGTTGATTCTGCCAGATCCAGTCCTCCTCCAAATGTCCCCACCCACATACGATCTTTCTTATCGCGAAGAATGGAATAAATATTAGAATGAGATAAGGCAAAAGGATTAGACGGATCCGTTTTATACCACGTATCTCCTATTTTTAGTCCGTCTCCCCGGGTTCCTATCCATATATTCTCCTGACTATCTTCTGAAATCGCATAAATATTATAGGGCAAATAATGATTATCTATCTTAGTTTTCAGATGAGAATCATAATTATACAATCCACCTCTTCGCGTTCCTACCCATATATCTCCATTCGACATTTTAGTCAGTAACCGGATTGTATTCGAACGGTCAAAAACATCCGGTGATTCTGGATAGACATGTGTAATGCCTTTATTTGAAATGGAAATATGAGACAAACCGGAATATTCGGAGCTTACCCATATCCCTCCTGTTCTGTCTTTCATCAAACATAACAAAAAATCTGACCCTATAGGTCCTGCATTCTTCCCTTCGGAAACAAAGTGTTCCAACCGATCTTCCTGAATATCGTAGGTGAAAAGTCCGTTTCCATAAGTTGAAATCCACACAATCCCCCGGTCATCACGCACCACATGATAGCGTTCATAATCTATATATTCATCTTCTCTTCAGGGATCAGTTGAAAATCCTTTATTTCTCCGCTCTTCGAGTTTATATAATAAATTCGTCCTGTGTTATTGTAAGCCCAACAATCTCCGTAATTGTCATGAATCACTTTTCCATTATTTATTTTCAGTTCCCGGCAAGGAGTTATTTGAAAGTTCTGAAAATCAAATTCATATACCCCTTCGCTGGAAGTAAATATAACCCATTTATCTTTTATCAATGAATGTGTACTGACAGATGTATTACCGGCAATAGCAGACAGTGACGCTAAACAGTCTATTTTTTTCGATCCATTTACACAACGATACACATCTCCACTCTTTGTCAGAAAATACATATCCTCTCCATGAGGGAAAGAAGAAGAAAAATTCAATTTCCTATCGATAAATTCAACTTTCCCTTTATAAACAGACGCAAGTCCCTGCATGGTACCAATCCAGATCCTGCCACTAGAATCTTCATTTATAAATTTAATCCGGTCATCGGGCAGGTTTCCAAATTTCGTTCTAAACTTCACAGAGGTCATAGTCCGATCGTCCTCACAAACAATTTGGCGTACACCGTTCCTTCTATGCCAAAGCCACACATCTCCATTAGAGGACATAAATATTTCCGAATAGTTCTCTCCATCACTTCCGGTACCGGTAAAATCTACAAAACAAGCTTTCTGTAGGTCATAACAGCTGAATAATTCCGGTACAGTCTTTATCCACAAAAAACCGTTCTTATCCTCTGCCACATGTTTTATTCTGTTATCTGCTAAAGAAATCTGATCGTGTTTTCCACTTTCCAACTGATAAGTAAGAAAAGTATTTCCATCATAACGGGTCAATCCGTCTAAAGTACCCAACCATAAGAACCCTTTACTGTCCTGAAACATGCATCGTACAGAATTACTAGGTAGCCCATCACTGGTTCTCATTTGTTTGGAACTAAGTTCAATATCAGCATACAAATCCGATAAAGAAAAACTTAATAAAACGAAGAGGCATAATAATTTATATTTCATATAGTGCTTGGGGTTATTTTGATTGCTGGTTACAAAGATACATCTTTTCATAGTTTTTTTAAGATTTATACAAGCAAAACTAACCAAAAGGAATAACGAATACAAAAACATAGCAGACTATTTCGAAATGAGGATTATTGTCCATATATATGTCATTTTTTCCATATACCAACTAATGATTTGCATTAAATTACAATCGTGGCAAATCAAAACGGTGGGGAAACGAATTAAACTGTAACCACACATAAAGTATACAGTTTAACACGACATCGTGTCAGCTCTACAGGCCAATTTTGAAGTTAGGTTAACAGCCAACTAGAGTCGTCCACTTAGCTAAAGGAAGTTGACCACATAGCCAACTAAAGTCGGCTATATGGTCAACTATAATTGGCTAATATCATGTCTACTATTTCAATCCAGTATTCAATCATATTCGTCTTCCTATGTTCTTCCATAGTTGGGAAACACTTTGACCAAGGCTTCTTTCTTAAGAGTGTGAACAGTGTGAAGAATGTGAAGAGCTAAAAAAGGATCTTTAATCACAGTAAATACCTGTCAAACTACAACTTACGTCTCTGTGAAATTTGTGAAAGACAAAAAGTGCTTTCCTCATAATCTGAATAGTTGATTAATAATTTATATTTTTGTTCTGTACATCGTGTGTATAGGAAGACAGAGATACCTCTGCCTTCCTTTTTTGATTGCAAGAAACGCAAATCATCAGAATAACAATAAGACCAAGGATTTTCCTTATTTTTTATAGTTGTTGATGAATTACTCGGAATACTGATTAGAAAAACTAATCCAACCATAATAAAGCCTAAATTCATTTTTTTCACAAGAACTACTTTAAAAATAAGGAGCTGTATTTTTCCATAATATTAGTACGAAGGTAACATAAACTTGTACGTCATAGATAGTCTTCCATTCTTCTTCATTCATAGCCGGATTTTTTATCTATCACGATTATACCCTATTTCACCAATTCACCATTGATATAAAGTTTTTTGAAAGTAACATCTTTCGCCCCTTTAATATCATTTGCTCCTTTGGCTACATTATTAAAATGAGAATCCTCTACACTGATATTATATACATGTTTATCATCCTCCAATCCGATAATAAGCACACCTAATTTACTCTTCTCACAAGTCACATTTTTCAAATGCACGTTACGAACAATCGGGTCAAAACCTCTCTTACATTTTTCCCGATTCTCATATTGCAAGTTGATGCGCAGCACTGCTTCACGACATTGTCCTACCGTTACATTACGAACAAATACATTTTCTATAAGTCCTCCACGGCAAGTGCTCGTCTTAATACGAATGACACGATCCAGATTCGGGCTATCCATCCGGCAATCTTCTACAAACAAATTGCGGTAACCACCCGAAATCTCACTGCCGATCACGACTCCTCCATGTCCATTCTTCATCATACAACCGCGTACAATAATATTCTCACTGGGAATATTCCATTTACGTCCGTCTTCATTACGTCCTGATTTAATGGCAATACAATCATCACCCGTGTCAAATGTGCAATTCTCAATCAACACATTCTTACAAGATTCAGGATCACATCCGTCTCCGTTAGGTCCACGATTGAAAACAGTCACTCCGCTAACAATCAAGCTCTCGCAGAAAAGAGGATGAATCACCCAAAATGGAGAATTTAACAAAGTAACGCCTTCAATCAAGATGGTGTGGCAGGAATGTAAGTTCAATAGCTGCGGACGCATACCATCTTCCGGCTTCATCAGACGCTTGTAGACAGGAGTCGATGTTTCACCATACATCAACAGACGTTCACGACCTCCATTGCGTTGAGCCACCATGCCTTCTTTCCAACCATACTTTACAGCTCCACACATCGGCCACCAAGTTTCCATACTACCTTGTCCATCGATAATCCCTTTTCCGGTTATGGCAATATTGCTTTCACCATAAGCATAAATCAAGGGATGAGCGTTATAGCAATCAATTCCTTCCCAACGGGTTAAAACTGCAGGAAAATAAAGGCTTTGATCTGTAGAGAATTTCAAAACAGCTCCCTCTTCGAGATGGAAATTCACATTGCTCTTTAGAGTAATAGGTCCGGTATAGAAAGTACCTTTAGGAACAATTACTGTACCACCTCCTGACAGACTGCACTGTAGAATAGCCTGATTAATGGCTTCATGGCAAGGATTAGCCTCATCATCCGTTTTTGCTCCAAAATCAGTTATAAGAAATGTTCGTTTCGGGAAAGAGGTCCGTTTAATCTGTTTTTCGATACGGGCGCTTTCTTTAAATGCTTTATCAAAATCAACAGTATTCGCAGATGTTACCTCTGCCACAAAAAGCAACATCAGTAGTAAATTAATAGTTCTTCTCATCATAATTCTTATCCTTTATTAATATGTTATTTATTATTGCAATGTAACTCCTATCAGACCGATAACAAGCACTCGTTGAAGTGTTCCAACGTCAG
>ENA-OQJX01000184-OQJX01000184.1-human-gut-metagenome-genome-assembly--contig:-NODE-184-length-42029-cov-2.958904_pt1 | contig 42029 bp, 38 predicted proteins | sample MGYA00242615_ERZ504782 | MGnify/ENA primary metagenome ERZ504782 (study PRJEB26092, sample SAMD00036354) | human gut metagenome | host: Homo sapiens | study: EMG produced TPA metagenomics assembly of... | reverse complement strand
TTTAAGGCTTCCAAAAGATTGTTTGCTCTTCGAATTACAGAAGAAAACAGGGGGCATAAAGTAAAGTGGCAAACTATTATCATCATTTCCGATGCAAAATTTTATATATGAATATTATATGGTATACATATATGATTCTTGCAGAAATTCAAGAACTTTGGTACCTATTTTCTACCCAGTTATGCCAAGATATGAATATTGTCACATTTTATTTCTTTTAGTTTATCGTATTGCAACCACAACAAAAATTTATCATGTTCACAAAACGATAAACTTTATTAAGAAGATAAGACTACATTCACTTTTGAAAATGACCCTTCCTCGTCTTTATAAGAAATATTGTATAGACAATAGAGTTTACTACCTTTTTTGACATTTTTTTAGATCTCGTACGATTGTACTTCCCATTACTTCTCCATAAATTTGTGTTGTAGCAAGATTTTTATGTCCTAACAATTTTTGTACAGTTGTTATATTAGCACCTTTATATATCAATAAAGTAGCATTGGTATGCCTTGCAGAGTGGAATGAAAAGTGTTTGTTTATTCTAGCCAATTTACCAATTCGTATCAATTCTTTATTTACGCTTGAATTATTTTTTATTGAAAAAAAAGAACTCCATTTTCCTTGGTATTTTTGTAACAAAGTTAAAGCTTTACCTTCAAACAATAAACTTAAAGGCAATTTCACTTCTGCACCAGTTTTGACAGAGTCAAAGATTAGCCATAATTTTCCATCCATTTTTACGATATTTTTCTCATTTAAGCTTACAAAATCAGAATAACGCAATCCCGTATAGCAGCAAAATAAAAATGCATCAAGAGTATGTTCCAAACAACTATTTCTTCCTATCAAAGACACTTCTTCTAATTTTTTCATTTCTTCCGGTAATAAAAAAACATGCTTTCCTTCTTTCATTTTAATTTTATATCTTCTGAAAGCATAGTTATTAGGATCGATGTATCCTTTATTAATTGCAGCATTAACAAAAGATTTCAAATGCTTCATGTGTTTAGCTACTGTATTTGTTTGATAGTCGGAATCATAAAGAAATTTTTCAAAATCTGTAACGAAATTATAGGTTAAGTCTTCAAACTCAATTGTCGGTTTGAACGATTGTAAAAGGGATATTGTCGTTAAATGGTTACGCTTTGTGCTGTCTTTTAGCTGAGAAGACATTATTTCTTTACGTGCAAACCCTAAAAATGAAGCATCTGTGTTCGATTTGAACTCTTCTTTTATGAGGCTTAAGGTTATTGTCTTTCCTTGCCTCCACAAACTTAATTCTTTCTTTTCTAATTCTATAATAAATTCATTAAGCATGCCATTCAGTGCATCTTGATTAGGATGCTCTTTAATAATCTTTCTTTTTACATCCCATTGTTCTGGCCGTAAATAAACATGCGTAGAAAAATACACTTTCTTTTTATTCAAGTAAGCTTCAACTTGAACTAAAGCAGTTCCTCTGTCATTTAAACTTTTTTTTCGATTGTAAACGAAACGATAACTGATTTTCCTCATAATTTAATTCTTTAAATTGAAATTCTATAATAAGACGCAATAAAGAAAAGTAGAAAAGCATTATTCTGCTATTTTGTTCTCATCTTTATATTTATTAGGCGATTTGTTAACGTTTATAGGTTAATGTATGTTTATATGGTCAGTTATAATTTGAAACTCTCTTTTTCTTACGACTTTAAAAAAAGAATAAATATGAGGTTTATTTTCGTTTTTTGTGAGTTTTAAATGCCCAAAAGCATAAAAATATAGCAGTTTAGTATGATTTTTACAATAATTTGTTTGAGATTACAATTTTATTCATACCTTTGCAATTTGTTAGAGTGAATGAATTTATATTAATGTAAAGTTAAACTTTAAGAGAGAATTTTATGAAAAGAAAATTAATGCTGTTATTGACCTGCCTTTTTGTAGGTATAGGTTTGGTAACCGCTCAGATCACGAAAGTAACAGGTACTGTTATTTCGGAAGAGGACGGATTACCCGTAGTTGGCGCCTCTATTTTAGTAAAAGGTACCACTGTAGGTACAGTTACTGACATGGATGGTAAATTTACATTATCAAATGTTCCAAGTTCTGCAAAGACTTTGGTAGTTTCCTTTATCGGAATGGCTACACAAGAAGTGGCTATAAAACAGACTGTCAATATTACTTTGAAGTCGGATGCCGAAGTGCTTGAAGAAGTGGTAGTAACAGGATATGGTAATTTCAAAAAATCATCATTTACAGGATCAGCCTCTAATGTATCAACAGAGAAATTACAAGATATCCCTACAGTTAGTGTTCAGGATCGTTTAGCGGGTTCTGTATCTGGTGTACAAATTACATCAACTTCAGGACAACCCGGAGCTGTCGCTTCTGTACGTATTCGTGGTATGGGTTCTATCAATGCCAGCAATGAGCCATTGTACGTTATTGACGGAGTCCCTATGCTGAATGGCAATGTTAGTGAATTCTCATACGCAGATTCAGGTAACAGCCTTATGGCTACATTAAACAGTAACGATATCGAATCTATGACCGTGATAAAAGATGCCGCCGCTGCATCACTTTACGGTTCTCGTGCTGCCAACGGTGTAATTGTTATCACAACTAAAAAAGGGGCATCCGGCAAGACAAAAATCAATTTAAGAGCAGATTGGGGACTTTCCAACATGGCCATTAACTACCGTCCGATCTTAAATGGAGAAGACAGACGTGAAATATTACATCTGGGACTTGCAAACTATGCATTAAACAATGGTAGTGACGAAACAGCTGCAAAAGCCTTCGCAGATAAGAATATTGAAGACTTCGCCGCAAGACCATGGTCGGGTTATACAGACTGGAAAGACGTCTTATTCCGCAACGGAAGTCACCAAAATTATGAAGTAAGCGCACAAGGAGGAAGCGAAAAAACACGTTTTTATACTTCCTTTGCTTATACTAAACAGGAAGGTATTACAAACGTTTCCGGCTATGAACGCTTTACCGGACGTGCCAATGTAACTCATCAAGCCAATCGTTTGACACTGGAGGCAAACACAATGTTTACCAACTCCACTCAAAACGTAAACAACGAAGGGACCAGTTTTGCCAGCCCCATCATGTGCTATGCAATGACTGCCTCTCCTTCTACATATCCGTATAATGAAGATGGTTCTTTCAGCACAAACTTCCCGGCATTAAATGGTGCCAATCCTATACAAACAGAAGCCTATAATTATAACAGAAGTACAATAAACCGTTTTTTAGGTTCTCTTTCTGCAACATGGAACATTTGGGACAACTTAAACATAAAAGAGGTAGTCAGTTATGATTTCAATCAAAACAATGAACGTGTTTGGTGGGATCCCCGCTCAAATGACGGACGTTCTTCTAATGGAGTTTACCAGCGTGTTATGGGAAACCGTGCGAAATTGAATACCCAAACTCAATTGACATATAACAAAGTAATTGCAGAAAAGCACACTTTAGACGCTTTAATTGGCTTTGAAACAGAAGATTACAAATATGATTATGTATATGCTAACGGAAACACCTATCCATCTTATCTGCCGGAAATAGAAAATGCAGGTAATACTCGTGCATCCAGCAGTGTACAAAGATATCGTATGACATCATTTCTAGGACGTTTGAACTATGATTATGAAAATAAATATTATTTCAGTGCCAGTTTCCGTCGTGACGGAAGTTCACGTTTATCTAGAGAAAGCAGATGGGGTGATTTTTGGTCTGTATCCGGTTCGTGGAGAATTACCAGTGAATCTTTCATGGAAAATATAAAAGAAGTAATTACTGATGCCAAGTTACGTGCTTCTTACGGTGTAAATGGTACACAGCCATCTGATTATTATGGTTATTTGGGTGTTTTCGGATTTGGATACAATTATAATAAAGGAGCTGGTTCTGCTGAAAATCGTATCGAGAATCCTAATATGAAATGGGAAAAGAACTATGCAACAAATATAGGTCTGGACTTAACTTTGTGGAATCGTCTGGCTTTAACATTCGAATGGTACAATCGTGAAACTAAAGACTTGTTGATGGATAGAGCTATATCTGCTGTACCCGGCATTATTGACGGGAGTGGTATTGCTAATACATTGATGAATGTAGGCTCAATGAGAAACCGGGGATTTGAGTTTGAAATCAAATCAACGAATATTCAAAACAACAATTTGACATGGACTACCACATTCAACATCAGCCACAATAAAAACAAATTAACAAAGTTGGATGGTGAACAGAACGAAATGATTAGCGGTGTATCCATTCATCGTATTGGGGAACCATACTATTCTATTTATGCTTATGAATATGCAGGAGTTGATCCTGCAACAGGTAAAGAATTATATTATATAAACGGAGAAGATGGAAGCAGAGAGACAACTACCAACTCCGCACAAGCAAATAAAACAATCATAGGATCAGTTGAACCTACCGTACAGGGTGGTCTCACAAACTTTGTAAGCTGGAAGTTTATTGATTTCAATATGACATTAACCTACTCATTAGGAGGCCATGCTTATGACTATGCGACTTGGTTGCAATCTAACGGAGGTACATATAATTATTTGGGTAACGTACCTGCTTATTACAAAATAGAAGACACTTGGAAAAAACCGGGCGATAATGCTAAATTACCTCAGTTTGCATATGGAAATACTAATATCGCATCATCTCGTTGGTTGATGTCTACAGATCATTTGCGCATCAAAAATATCACATTAGGTTTCACTATGCCTTCCAAAGTATCTCAAAAGTGGGGAATCAACAAATTAAGGGCTTTCGTTTCTGCAAACAATCTGTTGACATGGAAATCAGATGGTTTATATGTTGATCCGGAAACACCCGTTGATGGACTATGTACATTTGAAACACCGGCTTTAAGAACCATTACATTTGGCTTAGAAGTTGGATTCTAATTTATTAATTATAAAGTTTATACAGAATAAGAAACAGGATATTAAAATTCCATTATCCAGAAATCTTATTCAACATATAATCTAAAAAATAAAGAGAACAAAATGAAAAAAATATATAAATCTCTAGTTTTCACGATGGCAACCATTGCATTGACTTCGTGTGTAAACGATTGGCTAGATCTGACACCATCAGATAGTATTCCCAGTAATTCTGCCATCACAAATTACAATGATGCAAAAACCGCTTTGTATGGTATGTATGATGGTCTGCAGGGAAACTCTACCTATACACAGTATTATGCCGCACGTATGTTTTACTATGGTGACGTCCGGGGAGATGACATGCAGGCACGTACACAAGGAATGCGCTCTTCCAGTTGTTACGAAATGAAATACACCATTGACGATGCTCCCAACATGTGGAATGTACAATACAATGTATTACGCCGTGCCAACCGTTTGATAGAAGCCGTAGAAAATAACAAAATAACAGATGCCGAAAAGAATCAGGCAAATGTGAACAACATCTATGCACAGGCAAAATCTGTTCGCGCCTTGGTACATTTTGATTTGGTAAAAGTATATGGTATGCCTTATTCTTTTGATTATGGAGCTTCAATGGGAGTACCCATTGTGACCACCCCGATAGATCCTTTGAATGCCAGTGCTATTCCCGGACGTAATACAGTGGCCGAAGTATATGCCCAAATTGTAAAAGATTTAACCGAAGCCATTGACTCCAAAGCCTTAAATGTTTCTAAATCAGCTGGAGACAATCAAGGATTTATTGACGAATGGGCTGCCAAAGCTCTACTTACACGCGTGTATATATACATGGGTAAAAACCAGGAGGCTTTAGATATAGCAAAAAACATTATCGAAAATTCTCCTTATAGCCTATGGACAAAGGCTCAATATGCAAACGCTTGGGATAAAAACAACGCCAATCATATCAATGAAATGATTTTTGAACTTGTCAATAGCGGCTCTGATGACTGGGCAGACCGTGAAGGTATTGCATATTTATATCATGAAGATGGATATGCCGATGCTATTTGCACAAAATCATTTGTTGATATGTTAGCTCAAGATCCAAGTGATGTTCGCTTGGATGTGATTCTGCCGGTACAATTGAAAACAGATGACAGTGGAAAACCGACCGATATGTATAAGACCTATGGAGACAATCGTATCTTTATCAATAAATTCCCAATGGGAAGTTTAGGGGATATGCGATTAAACAATTTACCTATTCTTCGTTTGTCAGAAGTGTATTTAAATGCAGCAGAAGCTGCAGCTAAGTTGAATGACAAAGCTTCTACAGTTAAATATCTGAATGAAATTATTAAAAACCGTACAGATGATACAAAACAATTAGTTACAGAGTCTACCGCTACTCTAGAAAGAGTCTTATTGGAACGTCGTAAAGAATTAGTAGGTGAAGGACAACGTTTCTTTGACGCCATGCGTAATAATGAAACAATAACACGTTATACCAATGAAGATGAGAAAGGTTGGCATTATTCTATAAATAAAGAATCACAAGTATTCGACCGTTCTTATTTTAGAGCGATTTTACCAATACCTGTCAGTGAAACCAATGCTAACCCTATTTTAAAAGCTCAACAAAATCCAGGTTACTAAATAAAAATTCAACTCCGCTAATTCTCAAATAATCTTTAAAGGAAGGAGTTGAAAGAAAAAAATGCTTATCAAGGATGTTCCAATACACAGGAGCATCCCTTTGAAACAAATACCTGACACTCCTTATACAAATACATTGTTTGTGCCAACAGAATTATCCATCAACATCTTCCATTCAATTTCATAAGAAAGAAGCGATATCCTGCCAATCCCTCATATCAAAACCAGGTTTAAAAGGCAAGCCCCTCTCACCTTTTATATTATAATAAACATTTCCCATCCCTACGTTTTTCGCACCTTCAACATCATTCTTCCAGTTATCTCCAATCATTAAAGAAGTATGTAGCTCGGACTGTGTAGCCGACATGGCAAAATAAAAAATCTCCGGAAACGGTTTATGTACTCCTATGTCCTCTGACAAAACAATTTTCTTAAAATACCCTTCCACACCGGCAGAACGCATCTTCTGTTCCTGCAATTCCCTGAATCCATTGGACAAAATATACAGATTATAACTGGATGCCAAATATTCCAAAGCTTCTCTTACATGAGGCATTAGTTTCTTCTTGTAAATTATATCATCAAAAAAATTATCCGAATAGGCTTTTACCAACGCTTTATCTGTAACTCCTACCTGCAACAATGGATAGGAAAATCTTTGCTCATTCAACTCATCTTTTGTAATCCTACCAGCACCATATTCATTCCACAACTCCTCATTCTTCCCACTGTACAAGGTATAAAAATGAGAAAAAGAACGAAAATAACGATCAAAATGATATTTATCATACATATCTTGGAATGTATCACGAGCGTTTTCAGTAAAAGCCCATACTGTATCATCCAAATCAATAAATATACTTCTATACATACAACATAAAGCAGATTAAAAAAGGGTTGCGTCACTCACGGCACAACCCTTTCACAAAACAATAATTTAAATTCTCTTATTTCACCTGAATAACAAGATAACGTGATACGCTCCAAAATTCAGTAGGATTTGTAATTTTCAAGGCCAGTTGCCCTTTTGCATCTTTCACTAGTTCATATGAACCTACCGGATGTGTAGTCAGCAATTCAGCACGTTTAGAATACAACTTGATTTCCTTATCAGTACGAATATCAATCTGAGTAAAATAATCCTTATTAAAGTCCGCACTTTTCAGGACATCACCTTTTTCAAGAATTTTCTGGTCTTTCAATTCAGATTTTGTTCCAAAAACAAACCAGGCAGCATTCAAAGCTTTATCCTGGCTGGCTACAGTTGCAGCCTTCGCTTCATTTTCAGCGGTCAGTTCACTTACATTCTGGCTTAAACCAGCTACAGCATCATCCAGCTCAGCGATACGAATATTTTTTGAAGCTAATTCAGCCTGCAGAGTCTCAATCTGCTGCTGTTTAGCTTCCAACTCCTTCGTCAGGTTGGCTACAGCTTTCTTCAACTGAGCGGAATTATACTGACTATTCTTCAATTGCTTCTCCAGTTTCGCAATCTGCTCACGGTTTGACTGCAATTTTTCACTGATGAAGCGAATATCTTCTTTTATCTTATCAGCACTATTCTCACGAATAGAACCACTCTGTAAGTCTACACGATTTTCAGCCTCATTTATCTGACGAAAACCTTCCTGTACTTCATTGAAAGCACCCATGATATCGTCCAATTCAGCATTTCTGTTTGACAGTTCCACCATCAAAGAATCATTTTGAGCCTTCAAGGCATCTTTCTGAGCTCCATTACCACATGAAGTCAATAAAGCTACAGATAACAACGATAAAAATACTAGTTTTTTCATTTGCTTTACATTTTAAGTTTATTCATTTTTAGTCCTCTTTCCCACTGAGTACAATTACAATTTCACCTCGCGGCTCGTTTTGAGTGAAATGCGCTATAACTTCAGTTAATGTGCCCCGAACACTTTCTTCGTGAATTTTTGAAATCTCACGACATACGGAAACAGGCCTTTCGGCACCGAAAAACTCGGCAAATTGAGTTAAGGTTTTCACCAAACGGTAAGGTGATTCATAAAATATCATCGTCCGTTTTTCTTCTTGTAAAGAAGTCAAACGGGTCACTCTTCCTTTTTTTTGTGGCAAGAATCCTTCAAAACAGAAACGTTCATCAGGCAATCCCGACGCCACCAGCGCAGGTACAAAAGCAGTAGCTCCAGGCAAACATTGCACTTCGATGTCATTCTTCACACACTCACGCACTATCAAAATCCGGGATCAGAAATACCAGGAGTTCCAGCATCAGATATTAAAGCAACAGTTTCGCCTGCTTTGATACGATTCACAATACCTTCCACTGTTTTATGCTCATTAAACTTATGATGAGACTGCATGGCGTTCTTAATTTCAAAATGTTTCAAAAGAATGCCCGAAGTACGCGTGTCTTCCGCCAATATCAAATCAGCCTCTTTCAACACACGGATGGCACGGAAGTCATATCCTCTAAATTTCCTACAGGAGTAGGTACGACATACAGTTTTCCCATAAAACAATTGCATTCTGTTATAATGGAACAAATGTAGAAAGAAATTAAATGAATAAAGTTAATTGCCTCCATTATTTAACAGATGTTGCACTTTAGTTTAACATTATATCTTTTATTAATAAATTTCCGAGTGAAAATAGTCCTTTTTCGAGGTACAAATCGTACATTTGTACCTAAAATTAATCTATATTGTTACATCAAAATTATGGTAGTTTTTTCAGAAGACCACATTCAGGAAACGCGTAGAAGAGGAAGAATAGAAGTAATATGCGGTTCTATGTTCTCAGGTAAAACCGAGGAACTAATCCGCCGTTTAAAAAGAGCGAAATTTGCCCGTCAACGGGTTGAAATATTCAAACCGGCCATGGACACACGCTATTCAGAAGAAGAAGTCGTATCACATGACAGTAATTCCATTGCATCCACCCCCATCGATTCTTCTGCCAGTATCCTACTTTTCTCATCAGACAAAGACGTAGTGGGAATAGACGAAGCTCAATTTTTTGATGAAGCCTGGTTGATGTTTGCAACCAGTTGGCCGACAATGGCATACGAGTCATTGTAGCAGGATTGGACATGGATTTTAAAAGAATTCCTTTTGGTCCTATTCCTGCCCTGCTGGCTATCGCTGATGAAGTAACCAAAGTTCACGCCATTTGCGTGAAATGTGGAAATCTAGCCTATGCCACTCATCGAATCACCAAAAGTGACAAGCGGGTTTTATTGGGAGAAAAGGCTGATTATGAACCGCTTTGCCGAGCCTGCTATATGGAGTCCTTGAAAGAAGAAACTGAAAATAAATAACATATGCTTTATGCTGCAGAAAAAAATAACATTCGACAGTTTTATCCGTGGAATATTGACAGCGGTTGTCATTATCGGCATTCTATACTTAGTAAATCAGCTTAGCGGAGTGCTACTCCCCTTTTTCGTGGCATGGCTTATTGCTTATCTTATCTACCGATGGTTATTTTCTTCCAGCATAAACTGCGTCTGAAGAATCGGGTTATCTCCATATTTGTTGTTTTATTAGTATTATTATCCATTATCACACTAGCATTTATCGGACTTGTTCCACCTATCATTGAAGAATTCGGCAAGCTGAAAGAGCTGCTTACCGAATACTTTATCGAAGGTTCCAAGCAAGCAGCTATTCCCGGCACTGTGGCCAATTTCATAAAAGAACATATAGATATGCTGAAAATACATGAAGCACTGAACGAAAACAACTTCGCAAATACTATGCGTAATGTGCTTCCACAAGTATGGACCTTGTTGACCCAATCCGTCAATATTGTGGTCAGCGTATTTACCTCATTCATTATCCTGCTTTATACCTTCTTTATTTTATTGGATTATGAAGCCATTGCGCGAGGATGGATTAAACTGGTTCCTATCAAACACCGTGAAATGACAATACGCATTGTTACTGATGTGCAAGATGGAATGAACAAATATTTTCGCGGCCAGGCATTTGTTGCCTTTTGTGTAGGAATTCTATTCAGTATAGGTTTCCTTATTATTGACTTCCCATTAGCTATCGGTTTCGGTTTATTTATCGGACTTCTCAATATGGTACCTTATCTTCAGCTCATCGCTTTCATCCCCACCGTCTTATTGGCACTACTGAAAGCAGCGGATACAGGAGAGAATTTCTGGTGGATATTATTTTGCGCTTTTTTGGTATTCTGTATCGTGCAAATCATACAAGATGGCCTAATTGTACCAAAGGTTATGGGAAAAATTAACAGGTCTGAATCCTGCCATCATCCTATTATCTCTCTCTGTTTGGGGAGCGTTAATGGGAATTGTAGGAATGATTATTGCTCTACCTTGTACCAGTTTAATGCTCTCTTATTATCAAAGGTATATACGAATAAAAGAAAAAGAATTTTCCGAAAGTACAAAAACGACTGACAATCAACAAATAAGCAATACCAAAGAGAAATAATTCAAAAAAAACAGGTAATATATTTGCATGTTTCATTTAAAAAGTCTACCTTTGCACTCGCAATTCGGAAGAATAGCAATAACAAAGGATTGATTCGCTAGCTCAGCAGGTAGAGCACAACACTTTTAATGTTGGGGTCTTGGGTTCGAGCCCCAAGCGGATCACCAAGAAAAAAGAGAGTTACATCAAAATAACTCTCTTTTTTATATCAGAATTAAACTGGTTAAACCAAGAATGGATTTTCCGGGTCAGTTTCCCAAAATATTCTTGACGCACCAGTCTTTCTCACTAGAAAGTTTGAAACATTTATGCCCTCATGCCCTCACAACAAACATAACAAGCTAATTATAAACCACTTATACATCAATGTAAAAATACTTACTCTCATTCATGCTCTCATGCCCTCACTACATTTTCAAGATAATTTTCTCATAGCATATTGGTTATCAGTTATATATTCTCTTTTTTATAGACTATTCCAGCTTGATACAAAGTAGAGCATTCCAAAACTTTTTCCTCGTAAAAAGCACCATAAAGGATTTGTACCTCCACGGAATGACGGCTTACGATGCGTCGGCAAAGATAAAAAACACCCCCGTTTCTGATGTGGAATTTCATTCTGGACGTATGGAAGTTCATATACATACACATAAGAATGAACATAATGTATGTATGGCCTGCACATACATCAGATTCGCCACTAAAAGATTTTATATGTATCCTCAGACCTTTCCTACCTTATGATTAAGGGTTTTCTTCCCGTGTGTTTTATCTCCGCAAGCTTTGGAGTAAACTCCATAGCCTTGGGAGATAACTCCAAAGCTTATGGAGATAATTCCAAAGGCTATGGAGATAGAATACATCCGTATAAAAAGGTTTAATCAGAAGACAGAAAAGGCTTATGCAACAGGGCTGGAGATGCGATATGCATTCTTTTAATCCCGCTGACAGGTTATTATTTTTTTCAGTATCTCCTCCTCTTGAATGTCATAACAGCAGAAAGGCCGGACTGACAAACTTCTTTCACACACACTACAGATGTTTATACCGAACCTGAAGAAAGATATGAATAGAATAATAAAAAGCAGTCTTCATTAAATTTCTACCGCCCAATTTATCAACTGTTTAAACAGAATGACCACACTGTTCTATTTCTCCCTTTTAAACATAAATAATACCGATGGCTTGTTCATTCCTAGAATAATAAATACCTTTGCAGCTTTAATAAAAAAAACAATGAAGTTTGATATAAAAAAACATATTTATTTAATACTTTTATTCATCTTACCCTTCACTGTAAAAACAGCGCAGTCACAAGAAGTGACCAACATCCATATAGCGGTAACAGATACTGTACCAGCCTATACAAGCGACTCTGCCGTTATCAACTTCTTAAAGGACGCCGGCATTCCTATCACCCAAAACAGCAAACTGAAATTATTAAAAAGCGGTCGGGCCAAATTCATCGATCTCTTTGAAGAAATACGGCATGCCAAACATCATATCCACTTAGAATACTTCAATTTTCGTAACGATTCCATAGCGAACGCACTATTTGATTTATTGGGGGAGAAAGTAAAAGAAGGGGTGGAAGTTAGAGCTTTATTTGATGCCTTCGGCAACTTGTCAAACAACAAGCCATTAAAAAAGAAACACATAAAAGCAATCCGTGACAAAGGTATAGAAATTGTCAAATTCGACCCTTTCAAATTTCCCTATATCAATCATGCCCTGCACAGAGACCATCGCAAGATTGTAGTCATAGACGGAAAAATAGGATATACTGGTGGAATGAACATAGCCAATTACTACATAAAGGGTCTGCCGGAAATAGGCGACTGGCGTGACATGCATATCCGTATAGAGGGAAATGCCGTAAACGAATTGCAGAACATCTTCCTGACTATGTGGAACAAAAGCACTAAACAACACATAAGCGGAAGCCAATACTATCCCCTACGAAACGATTCTACTTTCAAGGGAAATAAGAATGTAGCTATTGTAGACCGTATTCCGAAAAAAGAGCCCAAACTGATGAGGCAGACTTATATCAAGTCCATTGATGCCGCACAGGATAAAATACAAATAGTGAACCCTTATTTCACTCCCATTCCAAGCATTAAAAAAGCCATAAAACGGGCTCTGAAGCGAGGTGTTGAAGTAGAAATCATGATACCGGGCAAATCGGATATTCCTTTTACCCCCGACGCCGCATTCTATACAGCAAACAAGCTGCGTAAGAAAGGGGCAAAGATTTATGTGTATAATGGCGGGTTCCATCACTCTAAGATCATGATGGTGGACAGCCTGTTCTGCACTGTGGGAAGTACGAATCTGAACAGCCGGAGCCTACGCTATGACTATGAAGTCAACGCTTTTATTTTTGACAAAGAAACCACACATGAACTGAGTACCATGTTTGACCATGACAAGCTGGACAGCACTCTGCTCACTAAGGAAGAATATAAAAAACGCTCCGGATGGAAACGCTTCGTCGGTTGGTTCGCCAATCTGTTCAGTCCGTTCCTATAAACCTCTGCCACTTCCCCAAACAAAGGTTTACAAATTGTTTCATCTCCTGCAAGGACGGGACTTATCCCATCTGCAACTTATTCTCCATGCAGTAAAGTTTGACAGGTCATCCTCTAAGAGAACAATGCCTGTAATCATGAGAAATGTTACTCCACCATCACGGACGGTATCCCTGACAAGTATGGAAAACCACGGCTTAACTGCAGGGAAATGCTTTTCTCTCCGTATGTTTCACTTTATTATAGAACAAAGATAAAATAAATCGCTTTTTCATCCCCATAAACTACGATATTTTTCTTATTTTTGCCCAAATATGTAATTCCGCCCGAGAAGGCATAAGAGAACGAGACAGAACGATGAGAGTAGTTGATTTAATAAAAAGCACGGACAATACGGCTTTTTCTTTTGAAATTCTCCCTCCGCTGAAAGGAACGGGTATTGAAAAACTATATAAAACGGTTGATACGCTACGCGAATTCGACCCTAAATATATTAATATTACAACCCACCGCAGCGAATATGTGTACAAAGAGCTGGGAAACGGGCTGTACCAACGTACACGCCAGCGCCGCCGTCCCGGAACAGTTGCTGTTGCCGCCGCTTTGCAGAACAAATACAATATAACGACAGTGCCACATATCCTGTGCAGCGGTTTTTCCCGCGAAGATACAGAATATGTATTGTTAGATCTACAATTCCTGGGCATCACCGACTTGTTGGTACTGCGTGGTGACAAGGCAAAACACGAATCAGCTTTCGTACCCGAAAACAACGGTTACAACCACGCCATAGAACTGGAAGCGCAGATCAATGATTTCAATAAAGGCGTATTTGTAGACGGTTCCCCTATCAAGATAACAGGAACTCCATTCAGTTATGGAGTAGCTTGCTATCCTGAAAAACATGAGGAATCACCCAATATGGAACAAGATATTTATTGGCTGAAGAAAAAAATTGAAGCAGGAGCTGAATATGCCGTGACACAGATGTTCTATGATAACCGCAAATATTTCGAATTTGTAGAAAAAGTAAGAAAAGAAGGAATCAACGTGCCTATTATTCCGGGTATCAAGCCTTTCCGCAAATTATCTCAGCTGAACATGATACCTAAGACGTTCAAGATAGACTTGCCGCAGGAACTGGCAAGCGAAGCGATGAAATGTCAAACAGATGAAGAAGCGGAAAGTCTTGGCATAGAATGGTGCATACACCAGTGCCGTGAATTAATAGCCTGTGGTGTTCCCAGCATTCATTTCTATACCGTAAGTGCCGTGAACAGTGTAAAGGAAGTTGCAAAAGCAATTTATTAAACAGTAAATAAATGACTATAAAAAGCAATGTTATTTAAAGATGTAATAGGACAAGAGGAAGCAAAACAGCGGCTCATAGCCGAGGTAAAAGAAGGAAGAATCCCTCATGCACAACTGATTTGCGGTCCCGAAGGTACAGGAAAGTTACCTTTGGCAATAGCTTATGCCCGTTACATCTGCTGTGAAAACCGTGGTGAACAAGATGCCTGCGGAATTTGCCCCACTTGTGTGAAATTCAATAAGCTGATACATCCCGACCTGCATTTCGTTTTTCCTGTTATCAAGAAAAAAGCCGGAAAGGATACTGTATGCGATGATTTCATAGCAGACTGGCGCAACTTTGTCCTGCAGAACCCATATTTTAATCTGAACCATTGGCTGAAAGAGATGGGAGCAGAAAACCAGCAGGCGCAAATCTTTGTAAAAGAAAGCGATGAGATTGTACGAAAGCTCAGTTTGAAATCCAGTCAAGGCGGTTACAAAATCATGATTATATGGCTTCCCGAAAAGATGAATGTGGAATGCAGCAACAAACTGCTGAAGTTACTGGAAGAGCCTCCTGCCATGACCGTCTTTTTATTAGTATCCGAAGAGCCTGATGCCATTTTGCAAACGATCCAAAGCCGTACCCAACGATTTAACATTCATGGGATCAAAGAACCTGAGATTTCAAAAGTATTGCAAACCAAATATGGATTACAACCGGAAGATGCTGACGATATAGCACATCGCTCAGAAGGCAATTTTCTGAAAGCACTGGAAACCATACACCTGAGTGAGGAGAACAAACTGTTCTTTGAACTCTTTATAAATTTGATGCGTCTCTCCTATCAACGGAAGATACGCGAAATGAAACAATGGAGCGATGCGGTAGCTCCATGGGGCGTGAACGTCAGAAGAATTTTCTGGCTTACTGCAACGTATGATACGAGAAAACTTCATATACAACTTTCATCAACGTGATTTAGTGTATATGAATCCCGAAGAACAAAATTTTTCCACCCGTTTTGCACCGTTTGTCAACGAGCGGAATGTGATGGGCATAATGGACGAACTTAGTGAAGCACAATTACATATAGGACAGAATGTGAATCCCAAAATGGTGTTCTTTGATTTCTCTTTAAAAATGATTGTGCTATTGAAAAATTAAAAATTGAGAATTGAGTATTAAAAATAACAGAATTGCATGGCATTTATTTCTTAGTTCTCAATTTTCAATTCTCAATTAAAACAGAATTATGGACAATGAATTCAAATTAAAGAACGGAAGCGGCTGTTTGTGTTGCAAAGGCTGCGGACGACAGGATAAGCAGCTGAACACCTACGACTGGCTGGCTGATATTCCCGGCAACACCGAGGAACAGGAAATGGTTGAAGTTCAATTCAAGAATACCCGCAAAGGTATTATAAGAACAGCAACAAACTGAAGCTGGGAAAAGGAGACATAGTAGCTGTAGAAGCAAGTCCCGGGCACGATATCGGTACAGTAACCCTGACGGAAGATTGGTACCTTTGCAAATGCGTAAGGCAAACATCAAACCCGATGCCGAAATCAAGCGTATCTACCGCAAGGCAAAACCTGTAGATATGGAAAAATACGAGGAGGCAAAAGCCAAAGAACATGACACAATGATCCGATCCCGTCAGATAGCCAAAAATCTGAACCTGGACATGAAGATCGGTGATGTGGAATATCAAGGCGATGGTAACAAAGCTATCTTTTATTACATCGCGGACGAACGCGTAGACTTCCGCCAACTGATCAAAGTACTGGCCGAAGCTTTCCGTGTACGTATAGAAATGAAACAAATTGGCGCCCGTCAAGAAGCCGGACGCATTGGCGGTATCGGACCTTGCGGACGTGAATTGTGCTGCGCTACCTGGATGACAAATTTTGTATCTGTATCTACCAGTGCGGCACGTTATCAAGATATTTCTCTGAATCCTCAAAAGTTAGCCGGACAATGTGCCAAACTGAAATGTTGCCTAAACTATGAGGTAGACGCTTATGTAGAATCCCAAAAACGCCTTCCAAGCAAAGAAATGACTTTAGAAACGACAGATGGTACATTCTATTTTTTCAAAGCGGATATTTTGAAGGGAACTATCATGTACTCTACTGACAAAAATTTCATAGCTAATGCTGTAACCATCACCGCACGCCGTGCTTTTGAAATTATTAATATGAACCGACGTGGTGAGAAACCGGAAAGCTTAACCGAATCAGTAAAAAAGAACGAACCTCAAAAACCTGTCGATTTAGTAGAACAAGAAAGCTTAACCCGATTCGATAAACGAAAAGGCAACAACAGCAACCGAAAGAAAAAACGTAAGCCGGAAAATAACGGTAATAACGGAGAAAGTATTCCCAATGAAAACAGACGTCCGCAACAACCTAAAGAGAACCGGTCACAACAACCCAAGGAAAACCGGCCACCTAGAGAAGGACGTCCCAAACAACCTAGAGAGCCTAAAGAAAACAAAGCTCAGCAGCCACGCGAAGAGAACGGAAACCGCCCTAAAGAAGAAAATCGCAACAGGGAAAGTCGCGGTCGGGAAGAACGCAGTCGTGAAAATCGGGAAGACGGAAACCGGAACCGCAATAAACGCCGCCCCAATAATGATAATAATGAAGGAGGCAGTGAAAACCGGAATAACGGAGGAGGGAAGGAAAATGACAACAAGAACAACGGAAACAATAGCCAAATTCCGAATGAAAAGCCACAAACTCCTGTATCAATTAAAGAATAAACTAGACATGGCTGCCAATAATCATATTGGCAGCCTGTCAAAACAATATAATCTATCACTCTTATACCCCCGTCCCCCTTGACGGATGGAATAAAAGTGATACTCTTGTTTATACCCTGCCCAATTCTATCCCTGCCGGAAATTACGAAGCAGAAATCGGCATCCGTTATCAAGAATCTTATCCTTACAGAGATATTTGGTTAGGAGTCAGCCATAACACAGAGGATACTTTGACTTACGTCACAGACACTTTACAACTTTTTCTAGTTGACGAAGCTGGAAATAAAACAGGAAATGGTCTTTGTGGATTATATCAATGTAATCTGCCTTATAAAGCATTTATTCCTATCCGTACAGAAGGAAGCACACGTACTTTCCGCATCGTCCATATCATGAGGGATAACCCGTTGACGGGAATCAGTGATATAGGTATCCAGTTGCGCAAACTGGAAAACCAATAAACTCTAACGTTTTCCCCGCCCTGCATCAATACGCAAGAATACAAAAAGCAAGATCGTAAATCCCCACAAAGAAGACCCCCCATAACTGAAAAAAGGCAATGGTATGCCTATAACGGGGGTCAGTCCTAAAACCATACCTATATTAATAAACAGATGGAATAAGAAAATGCTTAATACCGAATATCCATAAACACGGGCAAAACGAGTATGCTGACGCTCTGCCACCACAATAAGACGCAAAATAAGTCCGGTAAAAAGAAACAATACAGCTGCCGAACCTATAAAGCCTTCTTCTTCCCCTACCGTACAAAAGATAAAGTCTGTATCCTGTTCAGGCACATACTTCAGTTTAGTCTGTGTACCATTCAAAAAGCCTTTCCCCCATAAGCCTCCCGAACCAATAGCAATCTTACTTTGGTTCACATTGTATCCTGCCCCAGCCAAGTCTTCCTCCATACCAAGTACCACTTTAATACGTATTTGCTGATGTGGCTCCAGCACATTATTGAAAACATAATCAGCAGAAAAAAGGAATCCCACTGAACCTACCGCAAATAGAGCAATATAAAAATAATTACGCATACGTTCATGCATAGAAAGGAAGATCAAATAGAACAATAAAACTACGCACAATCCATATTGAAACCAAGTAATATCAAAAGGGATAACATAAAACGAAAATAATAAAGCCAGCAAGGTACCACCAACACCAACCCCTCCAATATACCACACTACCGATGCTTTTTTACAATAACTATTAACTAATAAAGCAGAAAGAATGACTATCAACAGCAACACAGAAAATTCACCGATGGAAGTACAGTCATCCGCCATCAATTCATTGCCAAAACGGATCCCAACTACAAAATAAACCACAGCGCAAATCCCAGCAAACAAAATAGAACCTGGCATCCCCTCCCGGTACAGCATAAAAAAGAAAGCCAGATAAACCAAAGCCGACCCCGTTTCCCGTTGCAAAATAATGAGCAGCATAGGCAGCAACACCATCCCTACTACAGGCAATGAATACTTTAACTTACTCATTGTAAACCCATAGACATTCATAAATTTAGCCAAAGCCAAAGCCGTAGCAAATTTAGCAAATTCCGCCGGTTGCAAACTTACAGGTCCGAATTTTATCCATGAATAAGATCCCTTGGTATCCTCTGCCAGAAAAGGTGTTATCAACAACAACAGCATCATGCCTCCATATAAAATGTAAGCAAACATATCATATAACTTATCCTCTAACATCATCAGGATAAATCCGAGCCCCAAAGAGCAACAGATCCATACAAATTGTTTTCCTGCACGAGTGTCGAAACTAAAAAAATCAATTTCACCATAATCATAGCTGCTCCACATACACTGAACCATCCAAAGATAACCAGCATCAGATAAATGCAGATAGTCATCCAGTCCACTGATTTCCATATACTATCGTTCGTGTATGCCATAATCTATTCGTCTGTTTTGTATTTCCGCCGCTTTCGCCTCACTTTCCGGTGAAAGTTCTCCTTTCAAATATTTCTCCATAATCAATGCACCGATAGGTACACCATAAGTTGCTCCCCAACCTCCATTCTCTACATAGACTACCACGGCAATCTTAGGATCATTCATTGGTGCAAACCCCATAAAAGCAGAATGGTCCTTTCCACGGTTTTGCGCCGTACCTGTCTTGCCACACACCTCAATCCCCGGAATATTCGCACTACGGCAGGTTCCTCCCAATACTGCCGAACGCATACCTTCGACTACTGTCTGATAATGTTCACGGCTTACTTTAGTATAATGTTTGGTCGTATACAGGGTATCCAACGGCTCGTCTTCTACTTCTTTCACTACATGCGGAGTTATATAGTAGCCCCGGTTAGCAATAGTAGCCCCAAGGTTAGCAATCTGCAACGGAGTAGCCGTCACTTCCCCCTGACCGATGGAGATAGAAATAATCGTCAGTCCGTTCCATGATCCCCGATAGTTCTTATCATAATAAGCAGCATTCGGGATCATCCCACGCTTCTCACCCGGAAGGTCTACTCCCAAAGGATAACCAAATCCCATAGAAACCATATAATCACGCCATGTATTCATGGCAGCCTGTACAGAACCATACTTCTTCTTTGCCCCTATCATGTGAAACAACCCCCAACAAAAATAACCGTTACAGGAAGTTGCAATGGCAGGCACCAAAGGCAGGGGCGACCCATGGGAGTGGCAACCCACCCTAAGACCGGCATACACAAAACCATGATAGCAAGAATAGGCTGTCTGAGGAGTAATAATCCCCTCTTGCAGAAAAGTCAACGCCTGAGTAGTCTTAAAAGTAGATCCCGGTGGAAATTGCCCCATAATAGAACGGTTCAGCAATGGTTTCCAACTGTCACGCGCCAGTTCCAGATGATTTTTACCCCGTTGGCGCCCCACCATCAATCTTGGGTCAAAAGTGGGAGCAGATACCATACAAAGTATTTCTCCTGTGGATGGCTCGATAGCCACTATACTGCCTATCTTCCCTTCCAACAAACGCTCTCCTAACATCTGAAGCTCTATGTCTATACCTAGTTTCAGATTCTTCCCCGGAACGGGAGTCTTGTCATATTTCCCGTCCATATACCGTCCTGAATACGTCCACGGGCATCGCGCAGTAATATCTCCACTCCTTTCTCCCCCCTCAACTGTTTTTCGTATGAGCGTTCCACCCCCTGTTTCCCTATAAAGTCACCGCGTACATAGTAATCATCCGCTTCAATATCCCCCTTGGACACTTCTGCAATATCTCCCAGAACATGAGCAGCCGAATTGTAATTATACTGACGGATAGTACGCCGCTGAATATAGAAACCGGGAAACTTGAACAGCTTTTCTTGGAAGACTCCACACTCTTCTGCCGAAAGCTGGGTCATAAATACTTGATGAGTATATGGAGAGTAACCCGGATTGGAACGTCTGTCCTTTATCTCACGAATACGCTTCTTGAAATACCCGGGAGTAATATTCAATGTTTTACATAAATCAAGCGTATCAAGATTATGCACCTCTTTCATCACCATCGTTACATCATAGGCAGGTTGGTTGTATACCAGCAGGTTACCGTTCCGATCATACATTACCCCACGGCTAGGGTATTGTGTCTTGTTCAGAAAAGCGTTGCTATCTGCATTCTTTTTATAATCCTCACTCATAATCTGCAAGGTAAAAAGACGTATCAAGTAAATCAGCACAATAACGATTACCGATGCACCGATTACATATTTCCGCTTCTCCAGATTATAATCTCTTTCCACTATTTTTTCCTCCTGATTGCCTCAGCACACAATATACAAATGACGGTTATTGAGGCATCTGTCAATATTTTCAACAATAAGACAGGCAGATTGAAGAATGAAAAAGTATCTATGACAAGTAAAATGGTACAAAATAAGAAAGTACATAATAAGATATACCGGAAGAAAGGCGAGAATCCCATACTTTTGATACCTGGTTCAAAATCCTCGACGCTATCGCGGAGTGTGACTAATCTTAAAATAGGTTCACGCATAAAAGCCAGTACAGTGGCCGCAGCCGCATTCATCCCCGGAGTGTTGCCAAATATATCGACTGCCAATCCCAACAGGAATGCCCATATCATAAGGACATTACGGCTAACTCCCGAATTGTACTTCAAAATAAAATAGATAAAAAAGAAAGGAGTGGCATACCCGTTGATATGCATATGATTCAGCACCAACACCTGCAACAGTACCAGTCCGATAAACCACTCTATTCTTTGTAGATAAGTCAACATCAACCTTCTTACTTAATCGTTTTTACCTGCTTTTCCAACTCCAATTGTTCCTCCTGCCCTTTTTGAGCAATTACGCGCACATCATTCAAACGGGCGAAGTCCGTAAATAGTTTCACCCGCAGCAAATAAGACAAGCCATCGTGACTATCGGCAATATCATCTACCGTACCCACCGGAATGCCGGAAGGGAAAACAGCACTGTGTCCACTGGTTACAATAGTGTCACCTAAAGAAAATAATGAATGACGGGCATATCCTTTATAAAAGCAAATTCGGATGAACCGCCATCCCATTTCAAGAAGCCGAAATAATCACTCCGTTTTATTTTACAGCTAATACTGCTTTTGGAATTCAATACCGGAATGACAATGGAGTAATGTGGAGAGGTGAGATAAACAATACCAACCACACCGCTTCCATTTACCACTCCCATCTCACTACGAATGCCATCTACTTCTCCTTTATCAAGTGTAATATAATTATCAGCATGGGTCACACTGTTATTTATCACGCTAGCCTTAAAGATATCATATCCTGCCAGTGCTTCCTGCTTAAGCTGTTCCACACCACTGCTGTCTTCCGTTGCTTCAATCAAAGCTTTACGAATACTCTCCAACTGCAATTCCAGTTCCACATTTTTCTGTACCAACTCATCGTTAATCGTTTTCAAATGAAAATATCCGGTAACATTATTGGCTGCATCATACATAGCTCCCGACACAAAATTAGCAGATGTAAAGAACGCACTTCCCTGATAACTGTTGAAGCGGAATAATAAAGCAAAACTGATTATCTCCAAAAGAACAAAGAGAAACCAGTAATTATACTTTAAAAAGAAATTCAGCAGATTTTTCATTAATACTAATTGTTCAATGTGCTAATTTGCCAATGTGCCAATGTACTGCGCTATCCATACCGCATGGCATTAGCAAATTAGCAAACTGCCTCATTAGCAAATTATTTACCGCATCAAAAAAGAGAAACGATCTACATTCTTCAGTGCAATACCGGTACCTTTCGCCACACTCAGCAAAGGATCTTCGGCTATATGGAACGGAATATTGATTTTGTCTGTCAGACGCTTGTCCAAACCACGCAGCAAAGCACCACCACCAGCCAAATAAATACCGTTCAAAACAATATCAGCATAAAGTTCAGGCGGAGTCTGTTCCAATGCACTAAGGATAGCTGTTTCAATTTTTGCAATACTCTTTTCCAAACAATGCGCCACCTCCTGATAACACACTGGAACTTCCATGGGAAGAGCAGTGATACGATTAGGCCCGCGTACAATGTAATCTTCAGGAGCATCATCTCCCAAATCAGTCAAGGCAGCACCTACATGTATCTTGATACGTTCAGCCATACGTTCACTAACCTTCACATTATGCTGACGGCTCATATATTCCTGAATATCGGCTGTAAGATCGTCACCGGCAATACGTATCGAATTGTTGGAAACAATACCACCCAATGAAATCACGGCAATTTCTGTAGAACCACCACCTATATCAACAATCATATTACCTTCAGGAGCCTCTACATCAATACCGATACCAATAGCCGCGGCCATAGGTTCAAAAATCAAATAAACGTCTCGTCCTCCCGCATGCTCAGCACTGTCACGTACCGCACGAAGCTCTACTTCAGTGCTACCCGAGGGGACTCCGATCACCATACGCAAAGAAGGAGAAAAGAAACGATTACCCATGTTCACTTTCTTTATTAAACCGCGCATCATCTGTTCACAGGCATTAAAATCGGCAATAACCCCGTCGCGTAGCGGACGTACAGTACGAATATTCGGATTTTCCTTCTCGTACATCATTTTAGCCCGTTCGCCTACGGCAATCATCTTGTCGGTACGGCGATCAAGCGCAACGACCGAAGGTTCGTCCACTACAATCTTCCCGTTATTTAAAATGATGGTATTGGCAGTGCCAAGGTCCATCGCAATCTCTTGTGTAAAGGAGAATAATCCCATAAATTCATTTACAATTTAGCAATTTACAATTGACATTTGCAATTGACCATTTACTGAACAATGCTGTATAAACAGTCCGATTGTAGCCGCAAATGGTAAATTGCAATGATCTTAGTGTTTAAAGTGACGAATCCCTGTAACGACCATAGCTACGCCATGTTCATTGCAGTATTGGAAAGTCAACTCGTCTTTTACAGAGCCTCCCGGCTGGATAACAGCTTTCACACCCTCCTTATCCGCTATCTCTACACAATCGGGGAAAGGAAAGAAAGCATCACTGGCCATCACTGCGCCATTCAAATCAAACTCAAATGACTTCGCTTTTTCAATGGCTTGTTTCAATGCATCCACACGTGAAGTCTGACCGACACCGCTAGCCAGCAGTTGTTTGTTCTTGGCCAGTACAATAGCATTACTTTTACTATTCTTCACAATCTTATTTGCAAATAACATATCCTCTACTTCAGTCGCCGTAGGAGCTTTTTCAGTAACCTGCTTCAAGTCGGCAGGAGTTTCCACATCCAGGTCTCTTTCCTGAACCAAAACCCCATTCAATAAAGAACGGAATTGTTTCTTCGGCAATTTAGCTTCCTTACGAACCAAAATAATACGGTTCTTCTTCTGTCCCAAAATCTCTAATGCATCTACATCATAATCCGGAGCAATAATTACCTCAAAGAACAGTTTATTGATTTCTTCTGCTGTTTCTTTATCAATCACGGCATTAGTAACCAACACACCGCCGAAAGCCGACACCGGATCGCCTGCCAACGCATCTTTCCATGCTTCCAGCACAGTAGGGCGCGAAGCTAATCCACAGGCATTATTATGCTTCAGAATGGCAAATGTCACCTCATCAAATTCATCAATCAAATCAACAGCTGCATTGATATCCAACAAATTGTTATAGGAAATTTCTTTTCCATGAATCTGGTCGAACATCGCATCCAGATTTCCATAGAAATAACCTTTCTGATGAGGATTTTCACCATAACGAAGTTGTTTTTGTTCTTCCACCGCGCAACGGAAAGCCGAACCTTCACCACCATCAAAATAGTTAAAGATAGCAGAATCATAATGAGAAGAAACAGCAAACGCTTCTTTTGCGAACCAACGGCGTTCCTCGCGTGAAGTAGTAGCGCCATGTTCCAGCAACATATCACGGAACGGCTTATATTGTGCCTGACTAGCGATAATCACTACATCATTAAAGTTCTTAGCAGCAGCACGAATCAAAGAAATACCACCTATATCAATTTTTTCGATGATAGCTTGTTCTTCGGCACCCGAAGCCACAGTTGCCTCAAACGGATACAGGTCAACGATGACCAAATCTATTTCGGGTATCTCATATTTTTCTATCTGTTGCATATCTTGTTCCAAACCACGACGGCATAAAATACCTCCAAAGACTTTAGGATGCAGTGTCTTCACACGTCCGCCCAAAATAGAGGGATAAGTAGTAAGATCCTCCACCGCTTTGCAAGGGAAACCTAAAGATTCGATAAACTGTCTTGTACCTCCTGTTGACAGGAACTCTACTCCTTCTTCGTGTAGTTTGGTTATAATCTCGTCCAAACCTTCTTTGTGATAAACCGACACCAATGCGGTTTTAATTCTCTTAGCCTCTGACATTTTTTATAGATTAAGTATTTGGGCTACAAAGGTATAAATTTTCACTCTATAAATTCCACACATAAACGTGAAATATTATTTATCCACTCATATTTGTCTCAAAAAAGAAGAGATTCGCCACTAAATATGGATAATAATAAATTAAAAATCAAGTTGTGTGAATCCGTGCAATCTATGGTGAACAAAAAACACCTGTAACACAAATGTAACATATATGACATTTTATCATAATATACCTCCCGTACCTTTGCGCCCAATAAAATAGAGAGACAAAATTATATGGAAACTATGTTTTTGGGAATCGTTGTATTCCTTTTTCTGCTAGCCATATTCGATTTGGTAGTAGGCGTCAGCAATGACGCAGTGAACTTTATGAATTCCGCCATTGGTGCTAAAGCCGCGTCATTCAAGACCATCATCGCCATTGCCGCTTTCGGTATCTTCATCGGCGCCACACTGAGCAACGGTATGATGGAAATCGCACGACACGGTATTTTCAGACCTGAACAATTTTATTTTCAGGAGTTAATGTGTATCTTTCTAGCAGTTATGGTAACAGACGTAGTCCTATTGGATATTTTCAATTCCTTAGGAATGCCTACCTCCACTACCGTATCCATGGTATTCGAACTATTGGGAGGAACTTTCGTTCTAGCTCTTATCAAAATAGCAGAAGACAAAACCGGAATGCTAGGATTTGCTGATCTGCTGAATACGGAAAAGGCATTATCCGTCATTTTAGGTATCTTCCTCTCAGTAGCAGTAGCCTTCTTCTTCGGCACATTAGTACAATATCTCTCCCGTCTCCTCTTCACATTTAATTATACAAAGAAACTGAAATACACTATCGGACTGTTCGGCGGTATCGCTGTTACGGCCATTATCTACTTCATGTTGATAAAAGGCCTGAAAGATTCCGCCTTCATGACTGCCGAAAACAAACATTGGATTCAGGAAAACACCTTGATGTTAGTAAGTTGCAGTTTTGTGTTCTTCACCATTCTGATGCAAATACTGCATTGGTGCAAGATAAATGTATTCAAGGTGGTGGTAATGTTAGGTACTTTTGCCTTAGCTATGGCTTTTGCAGGCAATGACTTAGTAAACTTCATTGGTGTGCCTTTGGCAGGCTTCTCAGCTTATACAGACTTCATGGCTAATGGAAACGGTGAACCAATGGGATACTTGATGAATTCACTGAATGGTCCGGCTAAAACCCCATTCCTTTTTTTATTTTTAGCAGGCGTCATCATGGTATATGCGCTGATTACTTCAAAAAAAAGCGCAAAATGTAGTGAAGACTTCGGTAGATCTCTCGCGTCAGGATGAAGGTGACGAAATGTTTGGTTCTTCCGCTGTAGCACGCAGTATTGTCCGTTCTACCATGAGCGCTTCAGAAAATATAGCCAAAATATTGCCCGACAATCTGAAACGATGGGCCGACAGCCGTTTTAACAAAGATGTGATGATTATGGAGAATGGGGCAGCATTTGATTTGATACGCGCTTCTGTCAATTTGGTACTGGCCGGTCTGCTCATAGCTTTGGGAACCTCTTTGAAACTCCCTCTTTCTACCACTTACGTAACTTTCATGGTAGCTATGGGTAGTTCATTAGCCGACCGTGCCTGGAGCCGTGACAGTGCCGTATATCGTATCACCGGTGTGCTTTCTGTTATCGGTGGATGGTTCATTACTGCCGGAGCTGCTTTCACTATCTGTTTTGTGGTTACGCTCATCATGTATTATGGAGCACATTCGCCATGTTGGCTCTTATTGCACTTGCCATCTTCCTATTGGTACGCAGCAACATACACTACAGCAAGAAACAGAAGGATAAAGGCAAAGACGACATATTCTCCCGCCTCATTGCCAGTAAAGACAAAGAAGAGCGTTGGACATTACTTCGCCAGCATGTAAATAACACATTGGTAGCCGAAATGGCATTCACCAATGAAACCTACCGGCAGATAACCGACGGTTTCATCAACGAAAATCTGAAAGCTCTGCGCAAGGCCGTGAGCAATACTGACAACCAGAAAGAAATGTTAAAAAAGATACGCCGTAAAGAAATACTGGGCCTACGTCGCATAGACAACTTCACTGCTATTGAGAAAATACTTGGTTCCATTTAGGAAGCAACAGTTGTGAACAAATGCTTTACTGTCTGAAACGTATCTGCGAGCCTTGTAAAGAACATGTGGACAATAAGTTCACCCCATTATCGGAACGTGCCACTAACGAGTTCATCCCTATCCGCGATGAGATGACGGCATTAATGGCCAAAGCTACTGAAGTACTTGCTAACAAGGCCTACGACCAGACTGATGCTTTGCTACGTGAAGGCGCCCTTCTGAAAGGCAAGATCTCCACCTTGCGCAAAGAACAGATGGACCGCATACAAGAACGGGATGTCAATGTAAAAGCTTCTATGGTGTACCTCAATGTATTGCAGGAATCACAAGAATTGGTTTCCTACTGGCGTCATCTGTTACGCGCTGACCGTATGTTCCAGACTGATTTAAAAAAATAAAAAGATTTATATTCCTATTATATGTTTTTTAAGATAACTTCTTTCCTCCAATTGAAGGAAAGAAGTTATCTTTGTTTCATATATAGACATTATTCAAACAAACCTATGGAAAACCTCAAAAAAATTATCAAACAGTTCCCCAAAGTGGGTGAAGTGAAAGAAATCAAAGCTTTGACATCCGGCCTCATCAATCAGACTTATCTGGTAAAATCGGTATCTCCTGAAGAGCCTGACTATGTATTGCAACGAATCAACCATTTAATATTTACCAATATTGAAATGCTGCAACACAATATAGAAGTAGTAACCAGACACATCCGCCAAAAGCTGGAAGCCAGACACGAAGAGGACATTGAACGTAAGGTACTCCATTTTCTACCTTCCACCAATGGCAAAACCTATTTCTATGATGGAGAAGGTTATTGGCGAATTTCAATATTTATTCCACGTTCACAAACATTGGAAACAGTTACACCGGAATCCTCCTATCTGGCAGGACTGAAGTTTGGTGAATTCCAAGCCATGCTGGCTGATGTACCCGAACAACTCGGAGAAATCATCCCCGATTTCCACAATATGGAATTCCGCTTAAAACAATTACGTGAAGCCGTATCTGCCAACATGTCTGGCCGTTTGGCAGAAGTACAGGACATAGTGGACGCAATAGAAAAAGATGCTGATACGATGTGCAGCGCTGAACGTTTTTACCGTGAAGGCAAATTGCCCAAACGCATCTGCCACTGTGACACAAAAGTCAGCAACATGTTATTTGATGAAAACGGAAAAGTGTTGTGCGTCATTGACCTGGACACAGTAATGCCCAGTTTCATTTTCTCCGATTTCGGTGATTTCCTCCGTTCGGCAGCCAATACCGGCAAGGAGGATGAGGCTGATTTAAATAAGGTGAAGTTCAACATGGAAATCTTCAAAGCATTTACCAAAGGTTATATTGAGTCGGCCCGAGCTTTCCTGACCCCTCTTGAAATAGAAATGCTACCATACGCTGCAACTCTGTTCCCTTATATGCAAGCTGTACGCTTTTTAGCAGATTATATAAACGGAGACACGTATTATCAAACCCGGTATAAAGACCATAATCTGGTACGTACCAAAGCGCAGTATAAACTGTATCTGGAAGCAAAATCCGCGACACCGGACATGAAGGCTTATATCAACAGTCTGCTATAAAACAAGGAGCACAAAGGTATCTTAATGACACGAACCCTCTGTGCTCCTTTCATATTCGTCCGGCAATTATCCTAAATCTACCGTTTCGGTATATCCACCGATTTTTCACTTCTCCCTTTCAGATGTTCGGAGAAGTAGTCTACCAGTTTCCAATAGAAATATTCATTCATATCGCCGAATCCATGACGCTGTTGAGGAAGAATCAGCATATCAAAACGTTTCCCGGCACGAATCAATGCATCAACTACCCGTAAGGTATTGCCTGGATGTACATTATTATCAATATCACCATGAATCAGCAACAAATTTCCTTTCAATTGCTTCGCTATTTCAGGATTAGTAGCAATCTTATAAACGAAAGTTGTATCCCCTTTCTCACTCACTACTTCTTTTACGCCGTGATGCGTTTCACTCCACCAACGGTTATAGATATTATTATCATGATTTCCGGCACAAGAAACAGCCACTTTGAAGAAATCCGGGTATTGGCACATAGCCGCCGTACTCATAAATCCACCTCCCGAATGTCCATGAATACCAACCTTATCTATATCTATAAAATGATGACGCTGCGCCAATTGCTCGATAGCATATTTATGATCGGCCAGCGGATAATCACGCATATTTCCATATCCATAATTATGATACCATTTAGAGCGGCTAGGGTGCCCGCCACGTTGTCCTACAGAAATAACAATAAATCCGGCCTGTGCCAAACGGTCGGTACGGGGACTCATACGGGTAAACGGATAATAAACACCTTCCACCTGTGGCCCAGGATAAACATAATCCACAATAGGATAAACCTTAGTTGAGTCAAAATTAAAAGGTTTATACATCACACCATACAAATCTGTCACACCATCAGCCGCCTTTACTTTAAATATTTCCGGAAATTTATAACCGGCAGCAAAAAGCTGTGAAAAATCACTCTCCTGAATATCCATTACTTTATTGCCATTAGTATCCAGCAGGATGGCGCAAGGCACTGTATTTACACGCGAATAATTATCCACCACAAAACGAGCATCATCATCCACTTCCACACGATGGAAATAATCCCCTTTAGTCAGTAGTTTCAAACCGCTGCCATCCAAATTCACACGATACAAATGTTCATAATAAGGATGTTCTTTAGCATTCATTCCATTAGCAGTAAAATAAATCACACGCGCCTTATCATCTACTTTCAAGATTTCCTCCACGTGCCAGGGACCTTTTGTGATACGATTTTTCAAATTACCCTGATCATCATATAAATAAAGGTGTGCCCAACCATCACGCTCACTCCATTGAATAATTTCTTTTCCACCATTCAAGACTCTTAAAGGACGAGTTTCCTGATAGGTATTCATCCGTTCTTTTATAACAGGTACAACGGAATCCTGTCCTATCGTATAGGAACAAACATCAATCCGATGTAAATCACGGCTGCTGCGAGTCAGAAAAAAACGGTTGTTATCACCCTGCCAAACGACAGCCTGATCTTCCATATCACGCTGTTTTTGCATCATTGGTTTGTATTCCAGGCCAATGCTTTGATCTTTATAAGCTGCTACTTTAATTTCCTTACGTTTATTATCAACCAAGTCAAACAAGTACAGATGTTCTATGGGAGCTTCCTTTTCTCCCGGCATCTGGTATTTATAAGTTTCCAATGTGGGACGCGGATGGGCCATCGAATTTATTACCCATAATTCTTTCACAGCGCGATCGTCAGAAACTGTCATAGCAAAATAACGTGAATCCGGAGACCACACTCCACCTACACGACGACGCTTGCCATTACATAAAGTATCTGTATTAAGCATACTATAGGGAATACCATAGCCAAAATCCTTCATGCCATCTGTAGTAAGCTGGATTTCCACGATCGTACTATCCTTTTCATTTTTTTTCGCTTTTTCATAATCTTCACGACTCATGCGATACAAATTCAAATCCTTGGCATAAATCACCGTTTTACCATCAGGAGAAACTGATCCCCAATAGATTTTCTTCAGGTCGTCTTCTTTATCTTTCAAATGAGTCAATTTACGAGTAGGATAGTCATAAGAAAAATAAAAGATTTCCTTCTCATTCTTTTTGTCTTTCTTATCCTTACCTTCTGTCTTTGGTGTCGCATCTTTTGTTGATTTTACTTCAAAAGTAAAGGTACGCCCATCTTCTTTCGCTTTCAGATTTATAATTGGCAAATGGCGTGCCTCAAAGGGATCTTTTACAATTTCAGTAAGCTGAGAAGCTAATTCATCCCTATCAAACAAAAGCTTCTTTGTCCGGGCAACCGGATCAACCACATACCAAAAGGTTCCTTCACTTGTTTTGTACTCGAACCAGAAATTATTACCTTTCTGGAACCAATGCGGATCCACCACAGTAGAAAACAACATGGTGTTCAATTTTTCTTGTGTGTACTTCTCTGCCTGCAGGTATTCTGGCAAGCGTTCCTGTGCCTTTGCAACAGAGACAGTCGTACACAGACCGCCCATTAAAAGGGTAATGAATAGCATTTTCCTCATAGATTGAACTTTTATCGTGTTTATGAAAAAACAAACATACACAAAATTCTTCATTTAACAATCTTAAACAAGAAATTTTGTGTATGTTTGTTTCATTTATCCTTTTTCTTATCAAAAAGTATACCCTGAAATAAAGCTAACCATATGATTCCGTATCCTTAAATCATTCTGTTCCTTATTATATTTTCCCCAAGCCAAATCATACCCGATAGTAAATGAAATCCGTTTAACAGCAATCCCGACAGAAGCCGTTCCTCCCCAATCCAAACGAGGGGACGCCTCAAAACCAAATTCCTCATTTACTGCTTTTCCTTTAAATGTGCCAAACCGGTAATAATCATTCCGATATTCATACTGTCCAACACCTGTTTCTTCATCTATATTATATTTTGAGGAAGAAACATAAGCATGAGTGCGTCCACCAATTCCTACAGCTACATAAGGCCCTACTGCTAATTTAAGACGCACATCATCACAAAGTTTAAAACCCCAATGAGCCATAACAGCAATTGCAAATAATAACGCGTGGACTCAACATCCGTTTTTTCATAATCCATGCTAAATCCTCCCCTGTTGATATGTTTCCCCAACTCATAGGATGATACCCACCTTTCTGCATTAAGATATAAACTCCGGACTTCAAGCCAAAAGAAGGCTTTTTTCCCACCCCTTCCTTTAACTGATACAATACACCGGCACCAGCTTTAAAACCTAATGTAACTGATGTCCCTTCATTTTCCTTATTCACTACCAAGCCGGCTTCCGGCGTAACACTCCAACGAGACTGAGCACTCAACATCAGACTCGCCAAAACACCTACCATAAATAAAATTACTTTTTTCATCTTTTCCTCTTTTTAGTTCATTATCTATGTAAAAGACTAAAAATTCAGAAAAACCCCCATTACATATTCGAAAAAATAATAAAATAACATGAGCAACTCACTCACATAACAAAAGAAATACCCGACACTTAAACATACCCTTTAAGAAATCATTAAAAAATAAACGCTGCAAGAACTAACAAATAGCAGCAAAAGTTATCGCTTATTTTTTGCATTCTCTTTATATTCAGTAGGTGTCATACCAAAACGTTGTTTAAAACATTTGCTGAAATAACGAGGATCATTAATACCTACCATATAAGCAATCTGCGTCATATTATAATCACCACTTTCTATCAATTGCGCGGCACGTTTCACACGCATCTCTTTAATAAACTCAATGGGGGCAAGTCCTGTCAGGGTTTTCAGTTTCTTGAAAAAGACAGAACGACTCACCGCAAGTTCTTGTACCAAATCATCCACTATCAAATCGCCATTATCCATATTCTTCTCCATTAATTCCGTCAGTTTTTCCATAAATTTACGGTCATGCGAAGACATCTCAGGCTGTGTTTGCTGTTCTTCCTCCGGAACAGGCTGAATATTCATCAGATTCGCACAATACAACTGTTGTAACTTGACACGTTGTGTCAAAATATTCTCCACCCTAGCCTTCAGGTAAGTGCACTAAACGGCTTCGTTATATAATCCTCAACTCCCAGCTCCATACCCTCCAACTTACTGTCCATATCCGTTTTAGCCGTCAGTAAAACCACTGGAATATGACTGGTCGCCATATTAGCACGCAAATCTTCTGTCATAGTAATACCATCCTTTTCCGGCATCATGATGTCACTAATAATAATATCCGGAACAAACTTCAAAGCTTTATCCAAACCATCAGCCCCATTAACAGCCTCTATGACGTTGAAATTTGAGATAAAGATACTACGCAAAAAGAAACGAAGTTCCAAATTATCTTCAACCAGCAACATCGTTTTACTTTCATTCCTTTTCTCTTCATGTCCCTGAACTGGTTCTTCCACCTCTTCCGCCTCATTTCGACAGAATCAGAGAGAATGAACTCCACATTCTCCGTATAGTGCTCTTTACCTTTCAAAACTCAACCGTGAAACAGCTGCCCTCCCCCTCTTTACTATCCACACGGATAGTCGCTTTGTGCAGTTCCACCAATTCCTTAACCAAAGAAAGACCGATGCCTGAACTTTGCTGATTAAACAAATTCTTGTCCAGCAGATTTTCAAAACGGACAAAAAGAGAAGCTTTCTTGCTTTCAGAAATTCCTATACCTTGATCCTGTACACCAATCGCCACATTATGCTCATTTTCATGAATGAAAAGCGTAATCATCTTACCCTGTGGAGTATACTTAAAAGCATTGGAAAGCAGATTAAAGACAATCTTTTCCAGCTTATCCGCATCTACCCACAGTTTCAAGGAAGGCATTTCACTTTCGAATACAAAATCAATATGATGCTCTTCGGCCAACGATTCAAAATTATCCATGATATGGCGTACAAAAGGAACAATATCGATCTGTTCTATACGCAACTTCATTTTATTTTTCTGTATTTTGCGGAAATCAAGAATTTGGTTCACCAAGCGAAGCATACGGTCGGTATTACGTTCTACTACATGCAATTGCTCACGTACATCATCTGGCAAAGTCTTGTTTTTCAAAACATATTCTACAGGACCTGCAATCAACGTTAGCGGAGTGCGAAGTTCGTGAGAAATATTTGTAAAAAAACGAAGTTTTATATCAGAAACCTGCTGTTCCACAGACACTTCATGTTTCAGACGATAAATAGTAAACAATATATATACTCCTGAAAACAGAATCAACAGAAAAGCAAGAATATAAATTGCCATAGCCCAAGCTGTTTCCCAAAACGAAGGCTGAATGGTGATTCTCAAACTGCGCTCGTTCTCTACCCAAACACCATCACTATTGGTCGATTTAACCTGAAAAACATAATCTCCTTTCGGAAGATTAGTATATGTAGCGGTACGCTGTCTGTCTACATAATTCCATTCTTTATCAAATCCGCGTAAACGATAAGCATAACGGATATTTTCAGGATAAATCATATCCAATGCAGCAAACGATAAGGTTACAATATTCTCCTTATGTGAAAGTACCAGATGTTCTGTATTATTGAGTGATTGCCGCAACAAACTTCCTGATACCCCTGGAACTACCTCTTGATTGGATATCTTCAAAGTACCTAAAATAATGGATGGTACATAATTACTCTTCTTAATATGCTCTGGTTCAAAATAAAGCACGCCACGACTGGTACCAAACAAAATGGTGCTGGAACTAAGATTCAACGACGTTCCCTCCTCAAAACGTATCTTACCACCAAAATCCCTTTCATTATAATTCTCAAAACGTTGTTCGGACGGAATAAATTTACTCAATCCGTTTTCCGTACTTATCCACAAGCTTCCTGTGTCATCCTCTTCTACAGACAACAGGATATCTGAAGGCAGACCATTCTTCACTGTATAGGATTTAAATACAGCTCCCCCTTCTCCGTTCATGGAAACAAGTTGGTTAAGGCCACCACCAAATGTAGCTAAATAAACTTCTCCTTGAGAAGTGGTTACAACCCGATATACGTTATTGTTGCTCAGACAATTCATATCATCGGGGATACGTGCATAAAGATGGAACACAATCGACTCCGGATCCTTAAAATCCTCTTTAAAACTAAGTGCGCCATCACTGCTCCCCACCCATATATTCCCCTTCTTATCAGAAGTGATATGGCGTACACGATAACAACGGTCATACGGAAAACCTTTCAGGTTATTTCTAGAACTAATAAACACATATTTCCCTTCAGGAGTTTTCTGAATATAATTCAACCCTCCACCAAAAGTTGCCACCCAAATACGTCCATGCTTGTCTTCATGTAACCAGTAAACACTATTATGACTCAGGCTATAAATATCATCTTCATCATATTTGAATCGAGTAAACTTAAAATGTGCCCCCTCCTTTTCTGCCAGAATAATACCATCCCCTTTAGTAGCAATCCAAATGTTTCCGCGAGAATCTTGCATGATATGATAAGGAACTCCACTTAACGGCCTACCAGATTTAGCTATAATCCCCTCTTCAGTCAGAATACCCTGAAAATCTAAATCAGAAGAATAAATTTCAATCTGACCGTCCCGTTTTCCCATCCAGATGCGATGTTCGCTATCTTCAAACAACGCACGTACCGTATTGGCATTCAAGTCATAACTGTGCCCCATGCGGGGATAAATATGGAACTGGCTTCCTAAAAAAGTAATCTTCTCCAACCCCTTAGAATGAGTACATAACCAAAGATTGCCTTGTTTATCGGATAACATAGAATGTAATTTGTTAGAAAAGTGCCAATCAGGTGAATCGGGGTCATTGTAGAAAGGTAACAGCCGATTTGCCTCCCTGTCATACCAAGAAAGCCCTCCTCCTTGCGGATGTACCCACAAATTACCGTTCAAGTCCTCACAAATATGAAAACTGGGATAGGAACGATCGGCACCACGAGGCTCCACTTGCATCTTTTCTTGCTTAAATACTTCCGTCAAAGGATTGAAATGACAAACCTTTCCCCATTCGGTCATCTCAAACCATGCTTCCTGCTTACTGTCAACATAAACAGAACGGAAAGCGTCTGCCGGGAATTCGGGACAATTGGATTTATTATAGACTTTACACTCTTTTGTATCCGAATGGTACAATATCAATCCTTCATGGGCAGTTGTTATCAACAGTCCCATACCTTTTATTTCATTTATAGCAATCACTTTATCCTTTACCGGCAATTCCCAAAGACGAAAGATTTCATTTTGCAAAGAATAGCACCATATCCGTCCCCTGTCTGATCCAAAATAAAGTTCGTCACCATAACTGCAAAAAGAGTAGAAAGCCTGTACGGATTCATCTTTGCCTGATTGGATATTCACAAAATAAGAAACAGGCTCTTCTTTATCATTCGTAATCTTTAGCAGACCGTTATCAGTAAGTAACCACTCTTGATTATAGCATCGCTAAAAACCTGATTAATGTGAGCGGCATTTCCTCCATGACTATGAGTAGCATATACTTGAGTGGTTACACTGTAATCCTTAGGATTTGTTTTCACACGGACAGCCCCCTCATTTTCAGAAAGTAGCCAAATGACACTGTCGGGCAATATTTTAATAGAAGAGAAACGCATGCCCTCCTCTTCACCTTCTGCAGGAATTTGTTCGAATTTCTCTGTTCTTTGGTCAAAACGATACACACGGTAATCATACGTTTGCAGCCAAATATAATTATAAGGGTCTACTTCCAATAAGTCTACCCGGTTGTTAGTCATAGTAATTTTATTCCCTTGTCTGGCTTTATAAACTTTGAAGTCATAACCATTGAACCGGTTGATTCCATCCCAAGTAGAGAACCATAAAACTCCATTATGGTCTTGTACCATGCTCATGATAGAGTTCTGAGACAAACCGTTTTCCGAAGAATAATGAGTAAAGATACAATTAGGCTGACTTTTTGCATAAAAAAAGAACAGCAAAGTAAGTATAAACAGAATGTGTCTTTTCATTTCGTAGATTTTCATATATAGTATGGCAAAAATACATAAAAAACGAGAGATACCGACATACAAGTTCCTAAAAAAATAAAAGGGGCAAAGTTAAATACCCCTTTTATCATTCCACTCTTCCTTGACATTTTCCATAGGGGTAAATAAGATCCATCCCTACAGTGACAAAGTATTATTACATGAAGAAAAAACAGCTTATCTCTTTAAATTCTGCAACAATACATTTCCATTTTCCACAGGATTCCATCCGTCATCACCTGCCAAAATCTGTGCTTCATTATAATTACTGATATCGTTCAGTTGCTTTCCAAACGAAGCACGCGAAGCGGTAGCCGCCCCTTCTCCTGTATTCTGATATTCAGCATAGAATACGGTTTCCTCATTTTCTTTTTTGCCCCAGTTGTTCCACCCCACCGGAAGAATATGCTTTCCTAAATCACAATGAATAAAGACAGCCTGTGCATAAGGACGCCAAGGACGGGACAAATACACCTTCTGAGCCTCAACCACACCCGTCAATTTACAGCCAATAAAAACATAACCATATTTCTTGCCTTGATCTGTAGAAGGAGCGGTAACATAACCATCACCCAAGCTATGGATGGTGCAATCCTTAAACAATGCCGTAGACCAGCCAAAAATAAAATCCACCGTACCCTCTATATAACAATGGTCATAGAACTGACGACTGTCTTTGCCATAAGTATACAAAGTATCCTGATTTCCCAAAAAACGACAGTTTTTGAAATAAGCGCGATCTCCACTAACAAAACAGGCCACTGCCTGCCCTACTCTGCCGGCACTATTCTCGAAGGTGATATTCTCAGCATAGAAATCGGGAGCATAGATATAACAGGTTGATGAACCGGAGGTAGACATTTCTTCTCCGAAACAGTTCTTTTTAGAAGCAAAATCATCATTTGTCAGAATTGCTCCGTCCTCACCTATCAAAGAAATACTAATCTTACTTTCAGGAATAACCACTTTCTCTTTATATACCCCTTTACGGACTAGAATAGTAGTGCGTCCTGCTTTACGAAAATCGGGAACAGCATGGATCGCTTCCTGAATGGTAAAGAAATCACCACTGCCATCTTTTGCCACAACAAAATCATAATGACGTATAAAAGGCCCCAATACAGGAACCTCTTTAGCTATAGCATCCACTGTCAAACCTGCAATAGTACGCGCCCCATATACATTCAGGTGCGTATTATCCTCACGGCCTTTCGGACAAGCTGCACACACGCCTTCAGGAATCCACATGAACAATTTTTTTGAGCCTCCGGCCCCATTCTCTGCACCAAATCATGCGTTATCTTATTCATATCCACAAAAGGCACATCCAATTCTTTTGCCACATTGCGCGGAGAATCCAAATATTTTCCATGAGTGTCAATCAGCACTTCTCCATCTTGAGAAACACCCCCCTTTGACAAATCCTTGCGCACATCATCTTCGGCCACCGCATTTTTATTATTCCGAAAATTACGGCGAACTATAGCATTGAACAAAACGGGAATTCCTCCTTTGGCACGTGTTTCTTTTACAAAACGGCGTAGATTGGCATCAAAAGTAGATCCGGGATCAGTATGACGTTTCTCATCTACCTTCTCATCATTATGCCCAAACTGAATAAAAACATAATCACCCGGCTTTACTTTATTAATTACTACCTCCCATAATCCTTCATCAATAAAACTTTTAGAACTCCGACCATTTCTAGCATGGTTTTCCACACGAATATTTTCACTGAAATATCCTCCCAGCACATGGCCCCATCCACGTTCCTGATTACCTCCCTCTAAGGATTTGTTGGCCATAGTCGAGTCACCTATCATAAAGATAGTAATTGTGTGGTCTGCCGTAAAAGCAGAAAATAACAACAAGGCAACAAATGCCATCAACATCTTAATTTTCATCGCTTTCTATTTTAAATTTTGATTAAAGAACTCAAGTATATCAGCCTGTATCTCCTTACTGCAAAAATGAGGCAAATCATAGAACTTGGTAGTCAATAGATTTTCTACCGATTGACCCTTCCATACATCCTGCATGGTAGAGAAAGCGCTTTCAACGCCCTTTACAGGAAAAAGTTTGTCCCGCAAACCATTGATGAACAACATCGGTTTGGGACAGGCGATAGATGCCACATGAGGATAATCCATCCAATTCCGTATTCCGGGAATAATCATGGAATAAGCAGACCCGCCTTTGTTCTGATTATTGGTAAGTGTCATTAAGCTATCTGTAGTATTCATCCAGCACACAGCAGCGCCTGCCTTCACCACATCTGTAGCGGCACTGACCATCCAAGCACGATGTGCTCCCATAGAAAAGCCCATAGTACCTATTCTATCTTTACTGACCATAGGCAATGTAGCCAAAAACTCAGCACTACGGATATCATCCCAAACAATCAAGGCCCCCCATGACATTCCCATCTGTAGCATATTGGCAGCCAACGCTTGCTGTGAGTCATAGCGCACTCCTTCCTTACGTCCCCGTTCCCCCCAAAACAAGGCATCCACAGCAAGCACTACATATCCATGGCTTGCCAGATAATCACCCACATACTGTTTATCATAACATCTTTCCGCCCAATCATCCGCATCGGCTGTCACAGATGCCTCCACACCGAACGGACGTACCATCTTCTCTTTCCCTATTGAGAAATGGGCCCCATGGTCGTGAAGTAATAACACTGCAGGAAATGGTCCCTTCCCCTCAGGGACCAACAGATAAGCGGGAACACGGGAATATTCCGAAACATTAAACAGAATTTTTTCCACTGTATACCCTTCCCTCCGCTCAATATCTATCACTTCTTTATCAAAAGCCGCTACAGGAGGAGCAGGCTGCATACAATCCAACAAAACTTTTCTAGCCTCTTCACGCCATTTTTCAAAATTTCGGATAGAAGAGTTCCCCCATGCCATAGGATAAGTCAGACTTTCTTTCAGCTTCTGATAAAACAGCGGCATATCATTCTGCGTTTCATAACGCATAGAGACGGTTTCCACCTTTTCTTGAGCAGAAACCGTCAGACATATCCCGAACAACAATAAACAAATTACAGCATTCTTCATAAACCTATACCTAACAAACTTTTACTTTTCAAGGTAACTAATTAATTTTATCATATTATCAATATAATCCCCTACAGAGATGCACAATTCTCCGGTAGTACACGGATAAGGTGATGTATCGTGCTCGTCCCCTACAAAAGTAGCTATATATTTCGTTTCCTCACTAGGTCCTGAAACAGTATATGGCTTATACGGGTTCGAGGTTGACTTTAAAGGAGAGAGCCAGCAACCGTCCTTAGTCAGTGATTGCACCAATTTCCGGGCAACTTCTTCCGTAGCTTTTCCACGTAAACGAGTATAATATTTAGGTAAAGGAACCAAATGATCCTGTAGCAAAGGTGAATTCTTCGCCAACTCGGATACAGGAAGTTTCTTCACTTCCTCATAACGGCGACGCAGTTCACCAGGATTCACAAAAGTTGCCGAATTATAATGAGCTATTGTATTTTCTATATTCTGATCAATATAATACGTTCCATTTTTCACATTACTTCCCTTACGATGGACATACAGTGGTTTACCTGTATCAGGATCAACAAAACGAGGAACCAAAATAGCTTCCGGATTAGTAGACTGACGCTTCCATTTCTTCACATCCGATTCCGGTAATTTCATTGATTCCAAAAAACGAATTGCAGCAGGAATCCCCGACAGGAAACGAGTATCAGCTGTAAGTTTATAGTAATCCATCATTAAATTGATAAGACGGACGGTAGTACCGGTATTCACACTGCGCGGTTCATAAGAACGGGCATGAGCCGGTTTCAAATCATCTACTGTATATTGGTCCGCCCAGCCTGCATAAGGTTCCCCTTGTTGAAGAGAAATCATCAAGTACATAGCACGCATAATAGGCTCCTTTACCCCTTGCAACCCCATTGCTTGATAGCATTGAATCAAAAACTCGGTCGCATCAGGAATCACATCATCATTCAGAGTAATAAAAGACGAATAATCTTTCTTACCTTGAAAAGGGTGATCATACATCAAAGGATAACGTTGAGGCCATCCACCCACCGGATATTGACTTTTCAAAACAAAATCAATGGTTTTCTCCAAAGCCGGACGGAAAGCAGGATCATTTTTTTCCACATACATACGAAGTAGAAATTTAGCAGCCTCCATAGTACCCGCATCATCATAAGTCGCATTTCCATAATAATGTTGAAATTCCTCCAGACGCCAGCCATTTTTACCAACGGTATCATACCAGGACTTTAACGAGTTCTCTCCTGCAAAATCAAATACATAATTCCATCCTCCACATTCAAGCTGCCCCCAAATCAAAGTGTTAGCCACTTTTTGGGCAGCTTCATAATAGTACTCATCTCCTGTAGCATGATAAGCGTCAAGCAACAAATGACCGACAGAAGGAGTTCCCGGTGGCTGAATCCAAACCATTGTCCTCTTGGCTTCCATCTCTCCCATGAGCGGACATATCCGGCAAATAATTCCATACAAAACCACCATTATAACTCACTTTATCCATCATAAACTGAGTGGCGGTTTTCATTGTATTTATCACTTGGTCATCTAACTTTTTATTAGTTTGAGCCATACCTGCGCAAGCAAAATTTGCCATACACAAGCAAAGGGCAATTCTTCCCCATCTCTTCTTTAATGTGCTTTTCATTGTTGTTGTAGTGTTTTGATTCAAGTTTGAATATCATTATGAAGCAAAATAAGCCATTTTTTAGGGTATTGGGATTGTAATATTTGGTCTTTTCCTCGTATATTTTAATCACGGTGAACCACTCTTCCTTTATATAATTTGATTAATATTATTTAG
>ENA-OQJX01000183-OQJX01000183.1-human-gut-metagenome-genome-assembly--contig:-NODE-183-length-42034-cov-5.731477_pt1 | contig 42034 bp, 47 predicted proteins | sample MGYA00242615_ERZ504782 | MGnify/ENA primary metagenome ERZ504782 (study PRJEB26092, sample SAMD00036354) | human gut metagenome | host: Homo sapiens | study: EMG produced TPA metagenomics assembly of... | reverse complement strand
TCCACAATTTGCACATTTAAAATATAAAAACTCATCATAAATATGAAACATATTTTTCCTTACAGTATACTCACGATTATCAATATCATTACCACAGATTCTACACTTATTTGCTTTACTATCCATAAGCTATTACAATACCCCAAACAATACTATGCCAATACCTTCTTGATTTTTTTCCAAAGTCTATGTACCCATGTATATTTCAACCATTTTGCAATTAGACCACCATTAATCTTATCTTGAAATTTTCGATGATTTAGAAGTAGTTCTTCATTATATCCATTAAATGGAATAAACTTCGTTGGCTGATTTCTCGTATCCAACTCAGGTTTTGCCCACCAAACTTCCTTATTACCACAATGTTCACCTGTTCCATCAAATCCCCAATTTTGAGTTTTAGAGACAACTGGGAAGACTGAACACATATTGTGCTGGAACATGTGATAATAAACACGTAAATCCCCAGCTACAATTTTTTTCCGAGAATCAGCTTGCAAAATACCTTTGATATAAAAACCGATAGAAGTGAAAGCTTTATATTTTTCAGAATCTTTTTTCAATTCAGAATAACGATCAAAATAGTCATGATTGACCGATTCCCAACGGTCTTTCCAAGTAGCAATTCCCCATGGAGAATTACATGGATAAAAATAGACGTCTCCTTTATAATCTTTAGGTAAAAGGAAGGGAGCTTTAAATCCACAGATTGAAAAGATCCGTTCATCATTTTTATAAAACTCCAACGCAGTATTCATGTATTGGAGAAAATCAGATGATACAACAATATCATCTTCAAGTGAAATAAAAGAGTCATAAATCTGAAGTATATTTTGATATGCTAAGCGGATTGATTGATTTCCTCCCATATTTCTCTCTCGAAATACAGGATAAACTTTTTTAAATCCTGTAATACCATTAATATAGGTTCGAACTGCATCTATTAAAGGAATATGTTCCTCCTTATACGCTGCATCTGAAATCACATACAATTCACTGTAACAAGCCAACTCATTTTTTTGTAAAGACTCAATACATTTTTTTTAGATGATCCAAACGATCATAAACACTTATTATAATTGGTGCGTATTTCATCAACTACATCCCTTTATTTGAATTCAATATCCTTTCTAAGTAGATAAAATTTCATCCAAATTTTATCTATTACTTTTATCCTTAATTACAACAGCAATCAAGACAATAATCAATTTTTAATTTTTGCAACAGCTATATATTCACTTAGAAGTAATAAAATATCTCATCCATTTTCCAAAAAATACAGCCATTCTTGAATCCCAAAATCACAATTTGCAATAATTAAAACAATAATCAAGCCCAATCACTCCATTTAGTACTATTCCTTTTATGTTATTTTATTCTTGACAAAAATATCAAATTTGGATTATGTCATTTACATTTATCAACAACTACTCCTTCACTAATGGTTTTGCCGGATTTCCTATCATAACATAATTATCTCCAATATCATAAAGAACATTTGCACACATACCTATTTGATTATAAGAACCTATTGTCACAGGTGTACGTACACTACTATTTAAACCGAAGAAATTAACATTACCAATAGTTATGCCAGATCCTATACATGTATGAGCTGCAAAAAAATTATCATTACCAACAACTGTATCATGGTCTAAATTAACTCCTGAATTTATAAAGTTTTGAGAACCTAACGTAACATTGTTCTTTATTGTTGCACAAGAAAGAATAATTGATCCAAGACCAATTTTTGCACTTCGAGACACATACGCTAATGGGTGAATAAAAAGTTAAAAAACGTTCAAGGGGAATACCATAACTATCCCGTAACGCAAACCTTTCTTTAGCAATATCATAGCGAAACATACCAAATACAAAAAAACAGATGGATCATCTTTATAAAGAGACCAAGCCTGATGTGTTCCACATAATACAGGCCAGTCATTTATACCACATCTATATGCAGGATCATCAAAAGCAAATCCCAGAACTTCTATATCCATACCATAGCGGCCACGAGCATCTTCAATTTCCTCAGCAATATCAACACAAGACCCCTTGCCTCCTATCAATACAACTTTTTTATGCATATTTACAAATCAAATTGATCATATATTCCATATCCTCCTCTCCATATCTTTGATCAATGGGAATAGCAACAAGATTATCGGCTAATCGATAATCAAAAGACTTCTTGTCACATTTCTCAAGAACATTTGGCCAATACGTTGCTACATATATTTTATGATTTATCAAATGTTGTTTTAAAGAATTATTTTGCGACAAAAAAGGATAAACCATTGGACAAGAGTAATTCATTTCAGGTATTAACAACTGATTCTTACGACCTAACGCATTATGCATTAATTCAAAATTTGAAATCCTTCTGTTCTTTATCACCCTAAATCTATTGATGATAAAATTTGATATGTAAGTTTAGACATACGCAGCATTGGAGCTGAAGAGAGATCAATATCATTCTGTTTAAAATCCATATACCCTAAATTAGCACTTAAATCATAACGCTTCAATAAATGTTTACATCTGTCATACGATATATCCTGTTCTAATCGATCAATCCTAATTCTTTCATTTACAAATGCTATCCCTCCATCTGGAACACCTACATATTTACGAGGACTATAAAAAGTTTTACATCCTATCAATGTTTTTGCATACCATGCTTGCGCATTATCTACAATCAACTGATCTCTATATTTTTGAAATAAATCTTTAATATAAGAATCCTTAATCCCATAATAATTTGTAAACAGAAGATAGTCTCCTTTTGACAAGAATATATCTTTACTTATTTCCAGTTTTTCATTGATAGAATAAAAAGAATGTGGAATATCTAATTCTTTAATAAGTTTTAAGATTATATCACAAGTGTAATATGGAATCCAAATATGGCTAATGTCATTAATTGATTCTACGATATATCTTAAAGCATTTTTACCACTATTTAGCAATATACCATCTGAATGTAGAAAAAAATCATTTTTCCTCAGTTCTAAACCAAAATATCCACCAATCTCGTTATTCATAAATTATTTTCTACGATTACCTGGACAAAATTATCCATATTACAAATCATGTCAAGCATCTGTTCCGTATCCTTATACTTAACAATCAAAGTTCCTAATGCATCTTGTGCGTCCCGAAACTTATGAACTTGATCTCCCTTTTTTATATCTGTGACAAATTCTACCAAATTATTCTCCTTAAAACTATCTTCAAAAACAGTATCTACATATTTACCTGTCTCATTTGCATGAACCATGTAATTGGACCAACACCCCTTTGGCAACTCCATATGAAGATCGCTACAATCTTCACCCATAGCAGCCTTTATAACATAAGTTACCAAATTTACACCCGTCGTGCATTCTGTAATTTGAGGAATTAAACTTCCTCCACTTCGAGCCCCCAATTCCAATATGTATATATTATCATTTTTATCAACAATAGCTTCTACATTATATGCTGTAGATTTCATCCCTAAAAGAGATATCAATCTTTGCAAATCAGAATGCAAACGAAAAACGATTGAATCATCCATCAAAAAAGGCCAACATTCTCCCAAAGGAGCAAAGTTCTTACTCACTTTACTACTATAATATTCATTCCCAAAACAATGAAAAACTAATTTTCCATCAACACTAAAAGCATCCCCAGATATTTGATATCCTTTCTTCTCTATAAACTCCTCAATTAAAAAACGTTTATCACGAGAATAACTTAAAGCATCATCCACAAATGTTTTCAACTGGGATATATCTGTCATTTTATTAATACCTTTGCTCCCTGAAGAATCAACAGGTTTGACCATAACCGGCAACTCAAATTTATCCACTGCAGACAAAGCCTCTTCGTAAGAAGAAAAACCTTGGGCTTTAGGAACATTAAAGCCATTATCTGCTAAAAACTGTCTAAACAGATCTTTTTTAGATAAGATTTCAACAGATCTATATGGGCTTGTCGGTAATCCCAACTTTTCACAAACAAAAGCAGCCGTTGGCGCAGCCGGATCAGAGGCATACGCAACGATACCATCCACTTGTAGTCTTTTAGCTAATTCTAAAACTGCATTTTTATCAGTTGTACTAACATTATAGTATTCATGTGCATATTTATGCCCCGGATTATTCGGCAGATAATCACATGATATGACATAATATCCTAAACGGACTGCCTCTTTTATTGCATATACTTGATAGAGGGAACCACCAAGCATTAATATTTTTTTCATAAAGGCAATTGGTTTATAAAAGTTTGTATTCTTTTTATCCCTTCTTGAATTTTATCTTCCCCCAAAGTAAAAGCCATCCGGACATAATTGTCACAACTTCTACCATATGTTATTCCAGGGACAACAGCTACATGAACTGCTTTTAATAAGGCAATCGCAAATTCTTCTGACTTCATTCCTGTCTCAGATATGTCAACCATTAAATAGAAAGTAGCCTCAGGAGCCTCACAAGAAAGTTTTGGAATTCTATTTATACCATCAACAAGAATATTTCTACGTTTAGTAAAAATATTTACCATATTCGCAGAGTAATCATTCTCTCCACTTAATGCTTCAATAGCCGCATATTGGGAAGGTAAGGGTGCACAAGCAGCTACATTCTCTTGGAATTTTGTCATAGCTGCAATTACTTCTGCAGGAGCAAGAACATAACCTATACGCCATCCTGTCATACAGAATTCTTTAGAAAGACTATTTACCAATATAGTTCTTTCACGCATACCTTCTATCTCTACAATATTTTTAAATTTAGAATCAGCATAAATCAAGCACTTATAAACCTCATCCGAAATGATGACTAAATCATATTGTTTAGCTAAAGTAGCCAATGCTTCAATTTTCTCAACAGGAATTATCTTTCCCGATGGATTGGATGGAGTGTTGATAATAATCACTTTAGTTTTCTCAGTTATTGCATTCTCGACATCTTCAACCTTAAACCCTAATTTTTCTCCGTCAGGATTATCCACTATAATCGGTTTTGCATGGCACATCTGCACCATTTGCTCATAATTCACATAATAAGGGGCTGGTATTATTACTTCATCTCCTGGATTTAAAAGAGAAAGCAAAGAAAGATAAAGGCCTTCCATTGCTCCCACTGTCACTATTATCTCATCCAAAGGATGATAATCTATACGCTCTTTCCTTTTGTAACATTGACTAATCACCTCACGAAGTTCTAATAATCCCGCATTCTGAGAATAACGAGTTTTCCCTTCTTGAATAGCTCTACATCCTGCATCTTTTATAGCTTGATGAGGAGGAATATCCGGATCACCTAAGGTAAAATCTATAACATCATCATAGGTTTTTGCCAAATTAAATAAATGTCTTGTCAAAGAAGGCTTTATTGATTGCGCTATATCTGATAAATACATATTTTCACACTTTATTATAATCTATACATAATACTATTCAAAACTTTCTCTATGTCCGCTTGATTCAAATCATGATGCATGGGTAAGCAAATCACCTCATCGGCCATTTTATATGCATTAGGCAAATTCTCTTTTCGAGAAGACTCCAGGCCTTTATATGTCGAGAATGTACTAATCAATGGATAAAAATATCGTCTACCATATATTCCTACTGATTTCATTTTCTCATATAAAGCATCTCTACTCATCCCATATTCACGTTCAGAAACAAAAATCGGAAAATATGAATAATTATGTTTTACTCCGAAACTATCATCCAAATAACGTATACCCCGAACATCTTTCAATGCTTCCCGGTAACATATAGCAACTTGATGACGCTTCTCTATAGCCTCATCCACATATTTCAAACTCAATAATCCATATGCAGAACGAAGTTCATCCATCTTACCATTAATACCTGGAGCAACAACTGTTGTTTCATTGGCAAAACCAAAGTTCTTAATGTAATCAATACGTTGTTTGGTCTGTGCATCATGACAAACCAAAGCCCCACCTTCTATCGTATTATACACTTTAGTAGCATGGAAACTCAATGTTGCCATATCGCCTGCATTAAGAATAGAAATACCATCTTTTTCCACTCCAAAAGCATGGGCTGCATCATAAATAACCTTCAACCCATAGGTATCAGCTATTTCTTGAATACGTTCTATATCACAAGGCTGCCCATAAACATGAACAGGCATGATAGCAGTTGTTTTAGGAGTTATGGCTGCTTCTATTTTATCTGGATCCATGTTCCCGGTTAATGGATCCACATCCACAAAAACAGGCTTAATGCCATTCCACCAAAGAGCATGCGTTGTTGCAACAAAACTATACGGAGTTGTGATTACTTCTCCAGTAATTCGCATTGCCTGCAAAGCACATATCAATGGTAAAGTTCCATTTGTAAACAGACTGATATAAGGAACTTTCAAATACTCGCAAAGTGCCTTCTCCAACTCCTGATGATAATGCCCGTTATTGGTAAGCCACTTACGTTTCCAAATATCTTCCAAGCAAGGAGTAAACTCTTCTAAGGGAGGAAGAAGAGGAGAGGTAACTGTTATACTTGATTGTATATTCATTCTATTCTAAAATTTCCTAATTTATCAATTTCATTATCATACGAAAATGCTTTATTTAAAATTTTTACCTGCTGGAACAATTGTTCTAAACTCACATTTCCATCTATTACATCCTGCAAGATTTTTACAAGTTGATTTACATTGTTACATTCACATAAGCATCCATATCCATGCTTTATTAACTGAGGCGCTATACCAACTGGAGTCGATATAATATAATTTTTAAATCGGAATGCCTCACCTAACACAATTCCATACGATTCATATAATGCTGTATGAACAAATACTTTAGCTTTGTTATAATATTCATACAGTTTTTTTTGATTATAGATTGGACCAATAAAACAAACTTGTTCTCTCATAGATGGATTTTTCTCAAAAAATCCATCTATTTCACGCTGAAATAGGCAATCATGTGTTTCTACAGTTCCAATAAAAAACACTTTCCAATTTTTCAAATCAACTTGTGATAACGCATTTAGAAACATCATCGTATTCTTTTGCCATGATCCATGACGACCAACGGACAAAATAACATTTTCTTTTTCTACAATATCAAACTCTCTAATTCCATAAGCGTATAGAGAACGTTCATCTATTCCATTAAACATTAACTTCAACTTTTCAGGACGCTCTTTGAATGCTTTTTCACGGGATAGACATTCAAATATTTCAGGAAGTTCAACTGAGACCTTATCGGCCAATTGACACATCTTATTCAAAATAAAACGGATAATCCTATTTTTCCACTTCACAGGCCAACATTTCTGATCACGTTTGGAAGTTCCTTTAAACCAAGATTTCTCCCGAAACAAAGCCAACCACGCCCCATAACCATCTCCCTTTATGTAAAAAAAGCCTTTCGGATTCACTTTTTTATAAATCCAACCAATGATTGCTGTTTGATATGAGAAATGAAAACGAACTAAACAATCTATATTCTTTGCATTTTTCAATATATACCAACAAAAATACCATTCACTCAGAAAAGAGAAACAATCATAACCTCCCTTATAATGTAAAGGTATCATTTGTACTCCTTTATATAAAGAATCCTTCTCCCCTTTTTTTCCATGATATACCAAAGAAACAGAATAGTTATGTTTCAAACCGATATAATAAGGAACTAAAAACATGTCCCGAAAATAAATATCAGAAGATATCGATGAAAATAGACAAACTAAACGTTTCATTTAAATAGTTCTCGAATCCAATATTATATGATGAATATTTGTCATTCTTGACGCCATTCGAGCAAAAGAGCTATTTCCTGAATAAAGCCTTGATGTTCTTGATAAAACATTCATCTCTACAAATGCATCAATAATACCCTCTTTAGTATTCCTCTCAACTATATTCCAAGAAGTTATAATGCGATCTCCAAACATACTTACGAGTTGTTCCTTTTCTTCTACTGAATCTGAAGCCAAATAAAAGTTAACATCATTATTTTTTTCAATCTCTTTATTAATGATATTAATGTACAATTCTGTAGGACTATATTCTGTATCAATCAAGCTATCAGTTCTTCTAATATGTAATCCAATTGTATTTTCAGAAAAGCATTTCATTATTTCTTTTATTCTAGTCTCTACATCCAAATTTAAATTCAACCATTGAAAAACAGGATAACCTGTCCAATAATCTCCCCAACTTACCATAAATATACTCTTATATAAATCCAAACTAGTATCCAACTCAGGATTTATATCTTGAACTTTAAAATCTCCTTTAGAACAATAAATACACTTGTCATACAAAATATATTCAAATAAAAAAGGTATCCAAAAATTTCTCCTCCGAGGATTATCTCTCAAAAATAGATCCCCTATATTTGCATTCCGTATTTCTATATTCTTCAATGATTTATTAATCATAAACAAATTGTCAAAATCACAATTTAACCCATGATCTTTAAACCAAATGACTTCTAGATATATTTCTCGTGCATGACAATATGCTATTACAGAACTAATTGCTTCTATCCTATTACCAAGTCCTCCTATTGGAACTAATGTTATCTTTCTCATCAAATCTTTCTTTTTAGCCAAAACAAGTTCCACAAGTTCCTTACCTCCACCGGTAATTGAAAAAATCTTCGCTTCTGTTTTTCAAACCAAGTTATAGATTTATTTTCTTCAAAAAATCCTCTTTGCGAATAATCTACATGTAGATTATTGTTGTTGAACAATTCAACAACAGGTTTATACCAAGCACCTCCTATAACTCCAGTAATAATATAAGGAATAATTTCGTATTTTCCTGACACTACCCAACTATCACTCACAACAAAAAAATTATCATTTAAAATCTTAGCCCGCTTACTACCCCACCATTCAAACTGCCATGCTGATTCATAATCTCGAATATATTTCAATAAAACATCACGTCTCCATAATGAAGCCTGACAAGAAATAGTACTCCAATAAGTATTATCTACAACATCTAATTTTTCATATTTTGATTTACCTTTATGTTTTACAGCCCCTGGAGTCAACTGTATACAGTCTATGCCAGAATTATTTTTCATCAAATCCACAAAGTAATTAACACAATTATTATCTACTCTACTTTTTATAAAGTAATCTTCCTGCATATACAAAATAATATCATAATCTATTTTTTCTAAAGCCCAGCGTAAACATTGGCTCCATGTAGCTCGTTTTTTCACAGGTATTTGTTTTGTTATACATCCGCATATAGATTCAATACTTATTTCTCCATCGACATAAGATTTATACTCTGTATTTAAATATATTTTACCAGAACAATCTGGCCAATATTTTTTCAAAAGAGAAAAAAATGGGATCCAACAATCTTCAAATTTATCACAAGTATTAACTAATAATGCATATTTCATATTTCCATCCATGATTATATATACTATCTAGAATATTAATTTTATAACTAATTATTTTTTTTTAAGAGAAAAGATATAGATTCTTTAAAAATCACAGAATTACTCAAATACATAGACATACAATACAAAAATACCGCAACAATTACCTTACTTATAAAAAGCATATATATATTCTCAATTGATTTTGTAATAAAATAGGTAACACCTAATATAGCAATAGTAATAGAAAAAAATGGAAGAACATCTTTTAATACATCTAAAACATGAACTTCAATACATTTATTTACAAAATAATGCCAAACAAATAGCCACAATATATTTACTACAACAAATGCTAAAACCATATAATAGACACCAAAAGGTAACATACAGATAACAACGATCAATTGAAAAACACCTAAAAAAATCGTACAATATAAATACAACTCGGATTTACCATGGCTCAATAATACATGGCTATACAAATTGCCAATAGGCGCCACAGCTCCCCATACACATAATAATTGCATAATAGGAACACAAGGCAACCATTTATCAGAAACTCCTATTACGATCAATTCTTGTGCGACTAAAGCCAATCCTAACATTGAAGGGAAGGATATAAAAGACACAAAACGTAACATCTTACGAAACACATTCTGTTGTCTTTTAACATCAGCAACAACTTCTGTCAAAACAGGCAAAGAAACACCTCCTATCATATTCCAGACAAAAGAGTATCCCATATTCATCCATTTATTTCCTTGCGTGTAATATCCCACTTGTTCAGGTTTATAAAAGCGACCTAACAAAATAGAAAATATATTTGCATTAATTTGGCTGAATACATTTGTCAAAAAAACTTTTATTCCAAACACATACATTTCCTTTAAGGGAGCAATTTTAAAAGTTAAAGTCGGATGCCATGACACATAATACCAACGTAAAACAGTACCAACCAAACTATTCGCCACAGTTTGTATTACAATTCCCCAATAGGCAAAACCTTTAATAGCCAATACAACTCCCACGACACCAGAAAATATCATCGCACAGATATCGACTTTTGCACGCTCTTTAAACATCATTTTCTTCATTAACATTGCACTTGGTGCAACAGAAGTAGAGCCTATTAAAAACCAAAGAAAAAGAACACGTGATAAATCAATTAATTCAATATGTCCAAAAAAATCAGCTATGAGTGGAGCAGAAAAAAAAAGAACCACATAACAAATAACTCCGACTAAAAAACTAAACCAAAATACAGAATTATAATCATCATGCTTTACTTCTTTCCGATTTATCAAAGCCAAACCAAAACCACTATCAAATAAAACAGTTGCAATCCCCATGAAAACACCTAACATTCCAACCAAACCATAATCTCCAGGAGATAATAAACGGGCTAAAAACACCCCAAATACAACATTCAATATCTGCTGAATACCTGTATTCAATCCTCCCAAAAGAGTCCCTTCGCCGTCTTTTCTTTCAATGTCTGTTCTGCCATCTATTATTCTTTATCTTTTTTCTTTTCTAATCTCAACCCGCTCTTCGCATTCAGCGGAGAGATCACCGAATGTCCCAAGTCGCTTTCCAACTGTTTACGGGCAGCTTCAGCTGCTTTTCCGCCTTGTTGGGCAATTTGGGCGTGCTCTTCAAAATGCTGCGGGTCTTTCTCTTTGGACAACTCCGTGGTAGCCGCTTCTGCCAGCATATTGAGGGCAAGCTCGGTGTTCGTCATATTATCGCGGAGGCTTTCTTTCTTCAAACCTTTAAAGCGTTTATATTCTTTAGAGGTTTTACCGGACCAAGTTTGATAAATAATATCCGTAAGGGTTGCAAACTGTACACCTTCCTGCAGACCATGCCGTTTCCATTCGTCCGTCAAGTCTTTACGGATTTCGATGCTTTTCAAACGTTGGTTGATCCAATGATCTGAATAACCTAACGCTTTATACTCCTTCATTGCCCGGTCAATCGTCAGTTCCGGGTCTTGCATCTCGTCCAAACGTTCTTTGGCGACTTGTGCCATCCAGAGTTTGAACGGCTCGGCTTTAGGGGATGGGATGGATTGGATTAGGCGGAACAACTGCTCGGTTGTTGCGACATCGGTTTTATAATATTTACCGTCTGCTGATGGTAATTTCAGTTGGTGACAATTTGTCACCAACTCACTTCCTTCCGCTTTTAGCCTCTGTTTGAGTTTGTTCCAATACTTCCGTCCATCTACACTGTCCGTCAGTACACCCACTACATCAACAACAGAGAAATACCATTCCTCCGTCTCATCATCAAAGGGTACGTACTTTCTTTTCTTCAAAGATTTTGATTGCTTCTTTCTTTGTCATGGTTTTAGTTTTTAAGACTATCGGACGTATCCATTAAGATCCAAGCTCCCTTTTCCCAATGTCAATAGTTCCTCCATTGTCAACATAACTCGATTCCCTCCTGCTCTACGTTTTTATACAAGATAGAGAATTTTCGCTTCAACCAATCTTTTGTGGTATAGAGCATGGGATGTATTTGAGCATTGATATTCCATCCCAACTCAAACAAAGGATAAGAATAGTTATCATGATCTGAATTGTCCAACTTTTCTTTATTCAAAAGAATCAAAATATCCCAATCAGAATCTTCACGAGCATCTCCACGAGCTTGCGAGCCAAACAAAATCACTCGCGTACCAGAGGGCATAATCTGTTTGACTGTTGTCTTGATAGCTTGTAATATTTCGTTTTTATCCATCCTCTCTATATATTATTTTTAAACTGATACTTCATCCTTCTGACAAATGATCTACAATCTGCTTCTCAAATACCAATAGCTCGGATTATCCATTATCTTCCTACGCAATGATAAACAAACCCATTCTCCTCCAACTCCTTTACATCGTAAATATTCCGGCCATCCAAGATCAGAGGGGTTGCCATCAGTTTTTTGACAGCCGACCAGGAAGGCATACGGAATTCTTTCCATTCCGTGACGAGCAGGAGGCGTCGGCATCCACTACCGCATCATAGATATCTTTGGCATAATGGATGGTGTCTCCCAAGCGACGGCGGGTTTCTTCCATCGAGACAGGATCGTAGACATACACTTCGCAACCGGAAGCCAATAATCTATCGATCAGGATCAGAGAAGGAGCTTCACGCATATCGTCCGTTTCCGGCTTGAAGGCCAAGCCCCACATAGCGACACGCTTGCCTTTCAGATCACCCTTGAAATAATCATCCAGTTTACGGAACAAGATGGATTTCTGCTCTTCGTTGACCTCTTCGACCGCTTCTAAGATACGCATGCGGTAACCGTTAGAATTAGCTGTTTTGATCAACGCTTTTATATCCTTCGGGAAACAGGAACCTCCATAGCCGATACCGGCATACAGAAAACGATTGCCGATACGGGCATCCGAGCCGATCCCCTTACGCACCATATTCACATCGGCGCCGACAATCTCACACAGGTTCGCGACATCGTTCATAAAGCTGATACGGGTAGCTAACATGGCATTGGCCGCATATTTCGTCATCTCGGCGGATGGTACATCCATGAAAATCACACGGAAGTTATTCAACAAGAACGGACGGTACAGGCGAGTCATCAGCTCCTTTGCACGCTCCGATTCGACGCCTACCACCACACGGTCCGGACTCATAAAATCCTTGATAGCCGCCCCCTCCTTCAAGAATTCGGGGTTCGAAGCGACATCGAACTCGATCGGTAAACCTCGTTTGTCCAGTTCTTCCTGGATCGCCTCACGCACCTTACGGGCCGTACCTACCGGGACGGTGCTCTTCGTCACGACAAGGAGATGTTTGGTCATGTTGCGGCCAACGGTACGGGCTACTTCGAGCACATATTTCAGGTCGGCGCTGCCATCTTCGTCGGGAGGAGTACCTACAGCACTGAAGAGGACTTCGACCTCGTTCAGGCATTCTGTCAAATCGGTTGTGAAATGGAGACGGCCGGCTTGCTGGTTACGGTGGACCATCTCTTCAAGACCGGGTTCGTAGATAGGGATGATACCTTGTTTCAGGTTTGTGATCTTTTCGGCATTTACATCGACGCAGAAAACTTCGGTTCCCATTTCTGCAAAACAAGTACCGGTGACAAGTCCCACATAACCTGTCCCGACGATAGCTATTTTCATGATTTTATAATCAAATAAATGTTAGATATCAATGCCTCCAAGCAGAGTTTGGAGTACACACAGGTTCGTCACTCCCATACAGGAAATAACGAAAACGCCACAAAGATAAGAAATTGGAATCATTACACACTTTAAAATCGAGTTATTTGTACAAAAGGATCGAGACAGAGATAAAAAAGCACAATCCCTTCCATTTCACCGGCCAACCATTACGGCCCGTTTCAATTCCGGTGCAAGTGTAATCTGTTTTCGACGTTGTCGTGTATATACTCTACGTTGTCGAAAATATACACGACATTGTCAAAAACATATTCGACATTGCCGAAAACAAATTACACTTACATCGAACACAAAATTGATGCCGAAGATTTCATATAATCAAGAAGAGAAAACAATTTCTTCCTGCCAACCGGCACTAAAAATGAATTAATTGTGTAAATTTGCCGTTCAAACTAAATGACCGATGAGCGTAGTAATTAAAGAAGTTACCAGTAAGAAGGAACTCAAAAAGTTCGTAAAGTTCAATATCGAATTATATAAAGGCAACCCGTATCACGTGCCCGGCCTGATCGAAGAAGAGATGGTGACGTTGGATAAAAAGAAGAATCCGGCGTTCGAAGTGTGTGATGCCATCTACTTTTTAGCATATAAAGACGGGAAGGTTGTGGGACGTATCGCAGGGATGATCAACCGCCGGAGCAATGAGACGTGGAATCAGAAACATGCACGCTTCGGGTTTGTCGACTTTATCGACGACGTTGAAGTAGTGGATGCTTTGTTCGGTGCCGTAGAGAAATGGGCGAAAGAGCAAGGTATGGACGCGCTGCACGGCCGATGGGTTTTACCGATATGGACCACGAAGGAATGCTGATCGAAGGGTTCGACCAGATCGGAACGATGGCGACCATCTACAATTATCCTTACTATCCGAAGCAAATGGAGCGTATGGGATATACGAAAGACCAGGACTGGCACGAGTTCAAGATCTATATACCGGACGGAGTGCCGGAAAAACATTTGCGTATCGGTGAGATCGTAAAGAAGAAATACGGGCTGAAGGTAATGAAGTTCAAGAACGCAAAATCGATCATGCCGTACGCACAGAAGGTATTCCAGACATTGAACGAATCGTACGCACCGTTATATGGATTCGCACGTCTGACCCAAAAGCAGATCGACTACTACATTAATATGTACATTCCGATGCTTCGCTACGACCTAGTGACGCTTATCGTCCGCGAGGAAGATGACGAAGTGGTTGGCTTTGGCATCTCGCTTCCCAACCTATCCAAGGCTATGCAGAAAGCGAAAGGGCATCTTTTCCCATTCGGCTGGATCCACCTGCTGAAGGCTTTGAAGAGCAAGCCGAAAGTGATCGACCTCTACCTGACGGGAGTCTTGCCGGAATATCAGAGCAAGGGTGTGAACGCGTTGCTGTTCAACGACCTGATTCCTGTTTACAAGAGTGTCGGAGCCGTTTATGCAGAAAGCAATCCGGAGCTGGAAACAAACAATGCCGTACAGGCACAGTGGGATTATTTCAAACGCGAACATCACAAGACAAGAAGAGCATACATTAAGAAATGGACGAACTAAATTCAACAATGCAACAGCCGACAGCGTACAACGATGACGATATCAAGACGCTTGACTGGATGGAACATATCCGTCGCCGTCCCGGTATGTATATCGGGAAGTTAGGAGACGGTAGTTATGCCGATGACGGTATTTATGTATTGCTGAAAGAGGTGCTGGATAACTCCATCGACGAATATATGATGGGTTACGGTAAAACCATAGAAGTGACCGTTGAAGAAGGCACCGTCTCCGTACGCGACTATGGCCGCGGTGTTCCGCTGGGCAAAGTGGTCGACGTCTCCAGCAAGATGAATACCGGGGCGAAGTACGATAGTAAGGCTTTCAAAAAGTCGGTCGGATTGAACGGAGTCGGTATCAAGGCCGTAAATGCGCTGAGCAGCTACTTCCTGATCACCAGCATCGCGATGGCGAATGCAAGCGAGTGGAATACAGCAAGGCGGTCATCACTGAGGAAGCCCCGATCTGCCCGACGGAGGAGGCAAACGGGACGCTTACCTATTTCATCCCGGACAAGGAGATATTCAAGGATTACCAGTATAAAGACGAATATATCGAGAGCCTGCTGAAGAATTATGTGTTCCTCAACTCCGGACTGACGATTATCTTCAACGGCAAGAAGTTCCATTCACGCAACGGCCTTGTGGACCTGCTGAACGAGAACATGACGACAGAGCCTTTATATCCGATCGTCCACCTGAAGGGAGAAGACATAGAAGTAGTCATTACCACAGTAACCAGTACGGGGAAGAATATTACTCGTTTGTCAACGGCCAGCATACGACACAGGGAGGTACGCACCTTTCCGCCTTCCGCGAGGCGTTGGGACGTGTCATAAAAGAATACTACAACAAGAACTTCGAATACTCGGACATCCGCGCCGGAGTGGTGGCGGCCATCAGCATCAAGGTGGAGGAACCAGTATTCGAGAGTCAGACAAAGACCAAGTTAGGCTCGAAAGACATGGGACCGGACGGGCCTTCGGTCGGCAAGTTTATCGGGGACTTCATCAAGAAGGAACTGGACAACTATCTACACAAGAACGCGGAGACATCGGATGCCCTGCTACGCAAGATCCAAGAATCGGAGAAAGAGCGCAAGGCAATTGCCGGGGTGACCAAGCTGGCCCGCGAACGGGCGAAAAAGGCGAACCTGCACAACAAGAAGCTGCGCGACTGCCGTATCCACCTGAACGACACGAAAGGCGACAATCTGGAAGACAGCTGCATCTTCATCACCGAGGGAGACTCAGCAAGCGGTTCTATCACGAAAAGCCGCGATCCGAACCTGCAAGCGGTGTTCAGCCTTCGTGGTAAGCCGTTGAACAGTTTCGGGCTGACCAAGAAAATCGTGTACGAGAACGAAGAGTTCAACCTGCTACAGGCCGCCTTGAACATAGAAGACGGACTGGAAGGTTTGCGCTACAACAAAGTGATCATTGCGACCGATGCCGATGTGGACGGTATGCACATCCGCTTGTTGCTAATCACCTTCTTCCTTCAGTTCTTCCCGGACCTGATCAAGCGGAACCATGTCTATATCCTGCAAACGCCGTTGTTCCGCGTACGCAACAAACAGAAGACCTGGTATTGCTACAGCGAGGAAGAGCGCGTGAACGCAATCGCCGCCGCCGGGAAAAACGCCGAGATCACCCGATTCAAAGGTTTGGGAGAGATCTCGCCGGACGAGTTCAAGCATTTTATCGGAAAGGATATCCGCCTGGACCCGGTTACCATGAAGAAAGAGGACCTCGTAAAAGATATGCTGGAGTTCTATATGGGCAAGAATACGATGGAGCGACAGAACTTTATCATTGATAACTTAGTTGTAGAAGAAGATGTGGTCAATTGACAATAAACGTATCGCTCTTTTCCCCGGAACGTTCGACCCTTTCACGATCGGGCACGAATCTTGGTAAGCCGCGGGCTCGAGTTGGTGGACGAGATCATTATCTCGATCGGTATCAACGACACGAAACGTACTCATTTCTCGTTGGAGAAACGGCTGGAGGCAATCCGGAATCTCTACAAGGACGAGCCGCGCGTACGGGTTATGTCGTACGACTCGCTGACGGTCGACTTCGCCCAACAGATGAATGCCGGCTTTATCCTGCGCGGCATTCGTACGGTGAACGATTTCGAATATGAAAAGAGCATAGCCGACGTGAACCGTAAGCTGAGCGGGATCGAGACATTTATTCTTTTTACGGAACCGGAACATACGCATATCAGCTCCAGCATCGTGCGGGAGTTGCTGCGTTACGGAAAAGATATTTCCCAGTTTGTACCGAAAGGGACAAACCTTTATTAAAATACAATACAATGAAACGAATTTTACTTCCACTCCTTATATTGAGTGTGTTTGCCGCTTCGATGTCGGCACAGCGCGGCAACAACATAGATGCCCGTAAGCTCCAGTTGGCCCTGTATGCCATCTCCAACCTATATGTAGACTCTACAAGCGAAACGAAGTTGGTGGAGGATGCCATCGTCGGCATGCTGGAGAAGCTGGACCCTCACTCTACCTATACGGACCCGGAAGAGACGAAAGAGATGACGGAACCATTGCAGGGGAATTTCGACGGGATCGGTATCCAGTTCAATATGCTGACGGATACTTTATATGTGATCCAGGTAATTCCCGGCGGACCTTCGGAAAAGGTCGGTCTGATGGCCGGTGACCGCATCATCATGGTGGACGACACGCTGATTGCCGGCGTCAAGATGAAGAATACGGATGTGATGAAACGCTTGCGCGGCCCGAAGAATACGGAAGTGCGGGTAAAAGTCCTGCGCGGCGGAGTACCCGACCTGATCGAATTCAAGATCACACGTGGAAAGATTCCGGTATACAGTCTGGATGCCGCTTACATGGCGGATAAGACTACCGGATACATCAAACTGAACCGCTTTGCCGCCTCGTCGGCCGACGAATTCCGGGAAGCATTGGAGAAACTGAAGAAACAGGGAATGAAGAACTTGATTCTTGACTTGCAGGGGAATGGCGGGGGATATCTGAATATCGCGATCGACCTGGCCGACGAGTTCTTAGGTAAAGACAAGTTGATCGTTTACACCGAAGGAAACAAACAACCGCGCGAAGAAGCCAAGTCTTCGGCTCGTGGTGGTTTTGAAGAGGGACGTTTGGTCGTACTGGTAGATGAGACATCCGCATCCGCCAGTGAAATCCTTTCCGGCGCAGTGCAGGATTGGGACCGTGGCGTTGTCGTAGGCCGCCGTACGTTCGGAAAAGGGCTGGTGCAAAAACCAATCCCGATGCCTGACGGCTCGATGATCCGCCTGACGGTTGCCCGCTATTATACGCCTACAGGCCGTTCTATCCAGAAACCGTATGTCAACGGTAACCAGGAACAATACAACCATGACCTGATCGACCGCTACAACCGGGGCGAGCTGATGAGCGAGGACAGCATTCATTTCCCCGATTCGATGAAATACAATACGTTGGAGACGAAACGCATCGTGTATGGCGGTGGAGGTATCATGCCGGATGTCTTTATCCCGGTCGACACGTCCCGCTACACGGACTATCATCGTAGCGTCGTAGCCGCCGGCCTGGTGAACCGCATCGCCATGAATTATCTGGACCGCCATCGTGCCGAACTGAACAAGAAATATCCGAAGTTCGCCCAATACAAGCAGAACTTCAACGTAACAGACGACATGATGCAGGAGTTGGTCACACTGGCTAAAGATGACAAGATCGAATTCAACGAAGAGCAATACAACCGTTCCAAACCGCTTATCATGCTTCAGATCAAGGCGCTTATCGCACGCGACCTGTATGATATGGCCGAATACTTCCAGGTCATCAACGACGACAACGAAAGCTTCCAGGAAGCCTTGCGCCTCATCAACGACGACCAACGGTACGAAAAAGAACTGGGACGGTAAACCTATTATCGATAATACTTCCTATCATTCAGATTTATTCTAAAGGATTATGTACTGGACACTTTTTCTGACATTCGTCAAAATAGGGACTTTCACTATCGGGGGTGGGTATGCAATGCTGCCCCTGATACAGCGGGAAGTGGTAGATAAAGGATGGCTTTCGAAAGAAGATTTTATCGACCTCTTCTCCGTAGCCCAATCTTTGCCCGGCATTTTTGCCGTGAACATCTCTATTTTTGTAGGATATAAGCTAAAAAAAGTGCCGGGTGGCGTTGTTTGCGCTTTGGGAAGCATCCTTCCCTCTTTTATTATTATATTGGCGATCGCCTTGTTCTTCACCCATATCCAAGACAACGTATGGGTAGAGAAAGCATTCAAAGGATTGCGTCCGGCGGTCGTTGCCCTGATTGCCGTACCTTGTCTGACAACGGCACGTTCGATCAAGATGAGTTACAAAGAGTTGATTATCCCTATCGCTGCCGCATTGCTGATCTGGCAGGGAGGATTGTCTCCTGTGTGGATTATTCTGGCTGCCATCATAGGAGGACTTGTTTACGGACTGAAAATAAAGAAAGACTGATATGATCTGGTTGCAATTATTTTATGTATATCTGAAAATCGGAATATTCGGTTTCGGTGGTGGCTATGCAATGCTCTCCTTGATACAGGCAGACGTGGTGGACCGCTACGGATGGATCTCATCACAGGAATTTACAGATATCGTCGCAATCTCACAGATGACACCCGGCCCGATCGGGATCAACAGTGCAACTTATATCGGTTATACAGCCATCCACAACGCCGGCTATTCGCCCGTGATGGCCATCTTAGGCTCCTGCCTGACGACATTTGCCGTCTGCCTGCCCTCTTTCCTGTTAGTGCTGGCTATCTCATACGCCTTTGCCAAATTCAGGAACAACAAATATGTAGCAGCCGCGTTCTACGGCCTTCGTCCGGCTACAGTCGGCTTGATTGCCGCCGCCGCCCTGCTGTTGATGAACAGCGAGAACTTCATCGACTATAAAAGCTTCCTGATCTTCGGAAGCGCATTCATCCTCACCTGGAAGTTCAAGATCAATCCGATCCTGATGATCATCCTGGCAGGGATTGCCGGAATTGTCTTTTATTGACACCCCTTTCATCGATAGAAATTCCTCCTTTGTCGAGGAAACACACCTCTTTTTCTAATCTGATTGTGCAGGTTTTCATCTCGTTGTAGTTTTGCTTTCGTAAAAAGGTAAAAAGATTGTCAGGTTATAAAACGAAAGCATCATGAAACAGATTTCTTCCATACTCCTCTCCTGTCTGCTCCTCCTGCCCGCCGGGATGAAAGCAGAGGGAAACGCACCCAAGCAATGGACGCTTCGCGATTGCATCGATTATGCGCTGGAGCATAACATCACCATACAGCGAAACCGTATCAGTGCCGAAAGTGCCCAAGAAGACGTAAAGACAGCAAGGCGGATTTCCTGCCCTCCCTGAGCGGAAACATCAGCCAGCGAATCGTTAACCGCCCGAACAGTGCAAGCGGCACCATCATCAGCGGCGATAACATCACGACAAGCGAAAGCAAGACTTCGTACAACGGTAGCTATGGCATCGATGCAACTGGACCGTGTATAACGGCAGCAAGCGGGTGAACACCGTCAAGCAGCAAAAGCTGAACAACCGCATCGCCGAGCTGAACGTGGACGAAAGCGAAAACTCGATCGAAGAGAATATCACCCAACTGTATGTGCAGATCCTCTATTCCGCCGAAGCCGTCGAGGTGAACCGGTCGACACTGGAAGTAAGCCGGAAACAATACGAACGGGGACAGGTACTGTTCAACGTCGGGAGCATTGCTTCGAGCGACCTCGCCCAATTGGAAGCACAAGTCAGCAGCGACAACTACCAGTTAGTGACTTCCGAAGCGACCTTGCAGGATTACAAATTGCAACTGAAGCAGCTATTGGAACTCGACGGAGACATCGAGATGAATCTCTACCTGCCACAGTTGGATGACAGCAACGTCCTGACTCCACTCCCCTCAAAAGATGATGTCTACAACACCGCCCTCAGCCTCCGCCCCGAAATAGAAGCAGGAAAGCTGAACGTAGAAACCTCGGACCTGAGCATCAAGATGGCACGTGCAGGCTACCTCCCGACCTTAAGCCTCAGCGCAGGCATCGGAAGCACGAATGCCAACGGCAGCGACTTCAGTTTCAGCGAACAGGTCAAGCGGAACTGGAACAACTCGCTGGGACTGACTCTCAGCATCCCCATCTTCGACAAGCGGCAGACAAAAAGTTCCATCAACAAGGCTAAGTTGCAAAAGCAGACCAGCCAGCTGGACCTGCTGGACAACCAGAAGACACTCTACAAGACTATCGAAAACCTCTGGTTGGCTGCCAACAGTGCACAGCAGCAATACGTGGCAGCTTCACAGAAGTTGAAGAGTACGGAAACCAGTTACTCTCTCGTCAGCGAACAGTTTAACGTCGGTATGAAAAATACAGTAGAGTTGCTCACAGAAAAAAATAATCTGTTAAGCGCACAGCAGGAAACACTCCAGCCAAATATACGGCCATACTGAACGCAGGCTTATTGCGCTTCTACCAGGGAGAAGAGATCAATTTATTCTAAAACACGATTCGGGTGAAACACTAATGAATATATTCACTCTCTTTTTGTTTCGGTCCCTGCTTCGATTCACTCCGGCAGGGACCTTGCAAAAGGAACCGTTATCAAAAAAGAAATAAAAACAGATAAAAATATGAACAAGAAGAAACTAATTATCGGTATAGTAGGTGTACTGGTCGTAGCCGGAGGCATCTGGTTCTTCACAGGCAAAACATCAAAAGGCGGCATCCGACTCGAAACCGCCAAAGTGGGCCGCAGTTCCATCTCGAACACGGTAACGGCAACCGGAACAGTCGAGCCGGTAACGGAAGTTGAAGTCGGTACGCAGGTATCCGGCATCATCGACAAGTTGTATGCAGACTACAACGACGTAGTCAAAGCAGGGCAGTTGATCGCCGAAATGGACAAGGTCAACCTGAAAGCCGAACTCGCATCCGCCGAGGCACAGCTGGCAAGCAGCAAAAGCGAATACGAGTACCAGCAGAAGAATTATGCCCGCAACAAGATCCTCTTCGAAAAGAAACTGATAAGCGACTCAGACTATGAAACGTCCACATACAACTACGAGAAGGCAAAAGCCGCCTACGAACAGAACCAGGCGGCAATGGTCAAAGTGAACCGTAACCTCGAATATGCAACTATCACCAGCCCGATCGATGGTGTCGTGATCAACCGTGCCGTTGAAGAAGGACAGACCGTGGCCGCCGGTTTCGAAACCCCGACCCTATTCACCATCGCGGCCGACCTGACCAAGATGCAGGTGATCGCAGACGTAGACGAAGCCGATATAGGCAACGTAGAAAACGGGCAACGCGTCTCCTTCACCGTCGACGCCTATCCGAACGACGTATTCGAAGGCACAGTCATGCAAATCCGCCTCGGCGACAGCGAAAGCACCAGCAGTTCTTCTTCCACTTCGACCTCAACAGTCGTTACTTATGAAGTAGTGATATCAGCCGACAATCCCGACCTGAAATTGAAGCCACGCCTGACAGCCAACGTAACGATCTTCACGCTGGAACGCGATAACGTGCTGACAGTCCCGACCAAGTCGCTCCGCTTCGTGCCAGATGCACCAATGTTGACGCAACAGGGATACATCATCTCCGAAGCCGGCATAGAAGCCCCTGCCGGGAAACGTCTCGTATGGATCAAGAACGGACAGGAGTTGAAACCGAAAGCCGTTTCCGTAGGTTCCACCAGCGGAAACATGATCGAGATAACCGACGGCCTGAACGAAGGCGAAGAGTTGGTTGTCGATCTCGAAGCTCCTTCGCAGCCCCAGTCGCCGAAGCCGAAACGGAAAGAAGCCCGTTCATGCCAGGCCCTCCGGGAAGCAACAAGAATAAAAAGAATGCCAAGTAGGAGCAGGCTCCCAACCTGCCCTCCCAAACAAGGAGTACAACAATATGAAAGAGATAATCAAATTAGATAACATCAAGCGCGACTTTAAGGTCGGAGACGAAACAGTCCACGCCTTGCGTGGCGTCTCCTTCACAATATACGAAGGAGAATTTGTCACCATCATGGGGACATCCGGCTCCGGCAAAAGCACCCTGCTGAACACGTTGGGTTGCCTGGATACACCGACGAGCGGGGAATATTACCTCGACGGCACATCGGTCCGCACAATGGGCAAAAATGCTCGTGCCACCCTGCGCAACCGCAAGATCGGATTCGTCTTCCAGAATTACAATCTGCTGCCTAAAACGACAGCAGTCGAGAACGTAGAGCTACCCTTGATGTACAACCCATCCTACAGTGCAGCCGACCGCCATAAGAAAGCTGTCGAATCGCTGGTTGCCGTCGGTCTGGGCGACCGGCTGATGCATAAGAGCAACCAGATGTCCGGCGGACAGATGCAACGCGTCGCCATCGCCCGGGCACTGGTAAATGATCCCGCCGTCATCCTCGCCGATGAAGCGACCGGAAACCTCGATACCCGTACCTCCTTCGAGATACTGGTCCTTTTCCAAAAACTGCATGCCGAGGGACGTACCATCATATTCGTGACTCACAACCCGGAGATCGCCCAGTACAGCAGCCGCAACATCACGTTGCGCGACGGACATGTCACCTCCGATACAGTCAACAAGAATATCCTGAACGCAGCGGAAGCATTGGCACAGTTGCCAAAGAATGAAGATTAATAACTATTCACATTCGCACATTATTTACAATGAACGGAACAAACCTAATAAAAATAGCCGTCCGGGCACTCGCCAACAACAAGTTGCGCGGCTTCCTCACAATGCTGGGGATCATTATCGGCGTAGCCTCCGTAATCACGATGCTTGCCATCGGACAAGGCTCGAAGCGAAGCATCCAGGCACAGATCAGCGAGATGGGTTCCAACATGATCATGATACATCCGGGGGCCGACGTGCGTGGAGGTGTCCGGCAGGATGCCTCCGCGATGGAAACCCTGAAGCTGCAAGATTACGAAAACATTGTGGATGAAACACGCTTTGTCTCAGCCGTCTCTCCTTCCGTCAACAGTAGCGGACAGGCGATCTACGGTGCCAACAACGCCCCAACCACAGTCTACGGCATCAGTCCCGACTACCTGGAAATACGACGCTACAAAGTCGAGGACGGTGACATGTTCACCGAACAGGATATCCAGACGGCTGCCAAAGTATGCGTGGTCGGCAAAACCGTCGTCGACAACCTTTTCCCTGACGGCGGCAACCCGGTAGGCAAGGTCATACGTTTTCAGAAATTACCTTTCCGCATTGTAGGCGTGCTGGAAAGCAAAGGATACAACAGCATGGGAATGGACCAGGACGACCTAATCTTAGCTCCATACACAACTATTCAGAAAAAGGTCCTGGCCATCACCCATCTGCAAGGCATTACCTGTTCGGCTCTCAAAGAGGAATACACCGACCAGGCCATCGACGAGATTACCGAAATACTCCGCCGCAACCATAAGTTGAAGGAAAGCGACGATGATGATTTTACCATCCGTAGCCAGCAGGAGTTGAGCACGATGTTGACAAGCACTACGGATATGATGACCGTGCTGTTGGCGGCTGTGGCGGGTATTTCGCTGCTCGTAGGCGGTATAGGGATTATGAACATCATGTACGTCAGCGTAACCGAGCGTACACGTGAGATCGGCCTCCGCATGAGTATCGGGGCAAAAGGCATAGACATCCTGGCACAGTTCCTGATCGAGTCCATCCTGATCAGTGTGACAGGTGGTCTGATAGGTGTAGTCTTTGGAGTGGGCGCGGCCCTTGTCGTGAACGGGGTCGCCCACTTTCCGATCTTCATCCAGCCTTGGAGCGTCATCCTGTCGTTTGCCGTATGTACTGTCACCGGTGTATTCTTCGGATGGTATCCGGCCAAAAAGGCGGCACAGCTCGACCCGATAGAGGCCATACGGTATGAATAAAACATTATCTTTGCAGAAATGGAAACAACAGAGACAATGCAGACACTACCGGCTCCCCCTTTAAGGGGATGGGGAAACTGATTCATATTGCAGCCTGGGCGATTCTCTTCGGGCTGCCATTCTTCTTCACCGGACGCGAGTCGCAGACGGTGACAGTTCTGAGCTATATACGCTCCATGATCGTCCCGTTGTCGTTCGTGCTCGTATTCTATGCCAACTATTTTGTGCTGATCGACCATTTTCTGTTCTCGAAGCATCCCTGGAAATTCTTGCTATGCAATGTCGTACTGATCGCCGCTGCAATGGGAGCCGTCCATCTGATGTTCGAACTGCTCCCGCACCCCGAATGGGCACATCCGAGACCGGAAAGGGAATGGCAGGAGATAGTCGCTTTTTATGGTGAACGCCATGCTGTATATGCTGGTGGCAGGGCTAAGCGTCGCCATCAAGATGACCGGAAGCTGGTATCAGATGGAATCGTCGCGCCGGGAGTTGGAGAAAAGCCGTGCCGAAGCGGAATTGCAGAACCTGAAGAGCCAGTTGAACCCGCATTTTCTCTTCAACACGTTGAATAACATCTACAGTCTGATCGCTTTCAGCCCGGAGAGGGCACAAGAGGCCGTGCACGACCTGAGCCGCCTGCTCCGCTACGTGCTCTACGACAGCAGCCAGCCGATGGTTCCGTTGGAGAAGGAACTCGACTTTATCCGGAACTATGTGGAACTGATGCGTATCCGCCTGCCGGAACATGTGAAACTGACTACCGACATATCGGCTGCCACGCCTGAAACCCTGGTGGCACCTCTCCTCTTCATCTCCCTGATCGAGAACGCTTTCAAGCATGGGGTAAGTCACAACAAACCCTCTTTTATCGACCTGAAGATTCACCAGGAAGGAACACGGATCGTCTGCTCCATCCGCAACAGCCACTTCCCGAAAGATAATGGGCAGGACAAGAGCGGTTCCGGTATAGGACTTCAAAACCTCAGCCGACGGCTGGAATTATTGTATCCGTCTCATCATATTTTTACTTACGGGCAAAAGGGGGACGAATATGTCTGCCTGTTAGAGTTGCAGGCATAAGGATTTATAAGTACATAAAAGCAAGAAATTATGACGTTAACGTGTGCAATCATCGATGACGAGCCACTGGCTATCAGTCTGCTGGAAAGTTATGTAAACAAGACTCCGTTCCTCCGCCTGGCGGGTAAGTTCAGCAGTGCCCTCGAGGCATTGCCTGTATTGAGCGCCCAGCCAGTGGAGCTGCTTTTCCTCGATATCCAGATGCCTGAGTTGAGCGGCATGGAATTCTCGCGGATACTGGAGGCAGACACCCGCATCATCTTTACGACGGCTTTCGAACAGTATGCTCTCGACAGCTACAAAGTGAACGCTCTTGACTATCTGCTGAAACCGATCAGTTACCCGGACTTCCTCAAGGCGGCCAACAAGGCGTTACAATGGTACGAGCATATGCAAGTACCTGCAACAGAGATCGAGTCGATCTTCATCAAGACTGAATATAAACAGGTACAGATCGAACTGCGCAAGATACTCTACATCGAAGGGCTGAAAGACTATGTCAAGATCTTTATCGAGGACGAACCGCATCCCATCCTTTCTCTGATGAGCATGAAATCGCTGGAAGAGATATTGCCGACAAGCCGTTTTATCCGCGTACACCGTTCCTTTATCGTACAGCCGGAAAAGATCAAGGTGATCGAACGGAACCGGATCGTGTTCGGCAAAGAGCATATCCCGATCTCCGACAACTACAAACCAAGGCTTGTCGAGTTTCTGGCGCAACGGCACTTAATTTCAATTGATAATTAGCCTTTTAAAGTTTCATCTGGCAGGGAACGGGAGTTTCCTTAGCAGGGGAATTATCAATCGCCAGTTACAAAAGTTGCAACAGCAGCCTTTCCAACGCCCCCGTCATCCGACTCATAGAACAAGAATAGTTATTCGAGAAAACGGCTACCGCATACGTCTTTCCATCTTTCGTAATATAGCCGGCATAACTTCTAACACCCGTAATACCTCCACTTTTCAGGCGGGCTTTGCCCTGCAACTTCGATCCTTTCAGGAAATTGCGCACCGATCCTTCTATCCCGGCTTGCGGTAAAGAAGACAGGAAAGCATCCGAGACGGCAGACTCCGTCGCCATATAGACCAGCAGTTCTCCCATAAACCCGGCCGACACCTTATCTGCCGGAGCCAGGCCGCTACCGTCGTTCATCCGGAGCGGGAAGACATCCAGACCTTTCTTCTCCCAATAATCTTTCACTACCCGCACGCCGCGACCGAACGAAGAGATCACTTCGTTCCTGCGCGGTTTATATTGCAATCCGACCGTTTTGACCAAAGCATCCGCATAGAGGTTATGGCTGACATGGTTGCACACGCTTGCGATCTCCCGCAGGGTGGGCGAATAGGTCGTGACAATCTCTTTCCGTTCTCCCTTCTTCCATCGGTTTTCCTCCGTCTCGATACGGTGGCAGGAAGGAGCCCCGTCCACCCGTATGCCCTTCCGCTGAAGCTGATCCGTCAGATAGTGTGCCAGGTACAAAGCAGGATCGGGGATATCTCCTTTCAAGACATACGTCTCCCGGTTTGCCGGCAGGACACCATACAGGTAGCGCACGTCCTCGAGCGGAGCACCAATAATATAGGCACTGTCCGAAGCAACCGGAGCAGTTTCCAGGTAGTTCTTAAATCGGATAAAGGGAATATCCGGTTCCGTCCCCTTCAAGGTAGGTCGCGTCCCGGCAAGCCCTGTTTGCAACGATAACTTATACATGTTATCGAAGATGGAAAGACCGTAACTTCCGGGGGCATAATAGTTTCCCATATCTTCCCGGAGCCATTTGATAGAAGCGCCTTCGGTATCGAAGATGCTTTCGTCCGATATGACCGATCCTGTTATATGCCTGATGCCGGCCTTCTGCAAAGCGGCTATCCAGGTGGTCAGGAACTTGTTCTGTCCTGGTGCGAAATGCGAAGAGCCAGGGAGGGATCGCCACTGCCTTTTATATAGAGGTTCCCCTTCAACGTACCGTTTTCCAGTATTCCGTCATATTCCAGCGTGGTCGGATAACGGTAGTCTTCTCCCAAAAGCTCGAGTGCTGTCGCCGTGGCAACCGTTTTCAATACCGAAGCGGGCGATTGCAGCCGTTCCGTATCATAACTGTAGACTGTTCTTCCATCCTGCACATCTTTTACAACCAGAGAAAAAGAGGCTCCCCGCATATAAGGTGCCTGCAATAACCGTTTAACAGGAGCGGGAGTCTGTGCACCGGCAAGCAAATGGAAGCAAATCAACAGGCAAAGCGGTACTATTTTGTTTCGTATCATCCTTTCTATTCAACTTTATTTTATCTTTGTCCACAAAGATAAGAATTTAATATGAACCCATTGTTTGATAAACCGTTCACATTCGACAGGGTGGCACGTATTCTGTTCGGCCTGGCTGTTATCAGCGGCGTCATCTATCTGATCGCCGTCCTGCGAAATGCTTTGTTACCTTTCCTGATTGCCTGGCTGCTGGCTTATATGATGCAACCGTTCGTCAAGTTCTTCCAGTATAAAGTCAAACTAAAAAGCCGTTTGCTGTCTATCCTGGCCGTTCTCGTGTCCACCCTTATGGTGATTTCGTTGGTGGGCGTCGTAATCGTCCCTTCTGTCACCCAAGAGGTCAACCGGACTTTGGAACTGATGCAGGAACATAACAGGGGCTACGGGCATATCCCGATGATACCGCAGTCATGGGCGGAATACCTGGAAAAAAATATCGATCCGGACCAGTTGGCACAGCTCCTGAGCAAAGAGAACATAGAAAAGGCGGTCAAACAGATCGCTCCCAAAATGTGGATCGTGCTGACCAATACTTTCTCCATCCTGTTCAGTATCACGATCGTGTTTGTAATCTTCCTCTACTTCATCTTTATCCTGCTGGATTACGAACGGATTGTCAACGGCTGGATCCGCCTAATCCCCGAACGTTACCGTCCTTTTGTCCAAGGGCTGGCCGACGATGTCGAATACAGCATGAACCGCTATTTCCGCGGGCAGTCGTTGATTGCTTTATGCGTCGGTATCCTCTTCGCCATCGGATTTAAGATCGTCGGCTTCCCGCTAGCTGTTATCCTGGGGCTATTCATCGGTTTCCTCAACCTCATTCCTTATATGCAAACGATCGGCATTATCCCGATGATCTTGCTGAGTCTCCTCAAAGCTGCGGAGACCGGGGAAAACTTTTGGCTGATCTTCGGATCGGGAATTCTTGTCCTTTGCGTCGTGCAGTGTATACAAGACTTGTATCTCACTCCCCGTATTATGGGAAAGGCAATGGGTCTGAATCCTGCCATCATCCTTCTTTCTTTATCCATTTGGGGTACTTTATTAGGTTTTATCGGCTTAATCATCGCTCTCCCCCTGACAACCCTCTTTCTTTCTTATTACAAACGTTTTATACTTATGGAGGAAGACCAGTCTCTCGTAGAGAAGCATGAGTTATCAAAGGTTCAAAAGAAAAAAACACCCCCAAAAGAATAAAAAACTTGCATTAACTATTGCATATATAAAAAAAAGCCCTACCTTTGCACCCGCATTACAGAAGTAACGCACAGGATGATTCGCTAGCTCAGCAGGTAGAGCACATCCCTTTTAAGGATGGGGTCCTGGGTTCGAACCCAGGCGGATCACTGAAAACAAAAGAAAAATCAAGCAAATCCCTGATAATCAAGCATTATCGGGGATTTCTTTTTTCTGGCAGGTAGCAGAAAATAGCCGTTTCAAGCATATTATCGGTGGATAAATCGTGGGACTAAAATTTAATCAGAAAAAGTCCCACGAATTTGCATATTTCTCACTGATTCATAGCATTTTGCATGGTCGTACTTTGGAAGAGAATACATAGTTTTGTAACTTTAAAAACGATGTAAAAATGGCTCGTAAATCATTTTCGGTTTTGTTCTTCATCAAGAAAGGCAAATTATTAAAGAACGGAGAAGCACCCGTGTGCATGAGAATTACTGTAAACGGCTGTATGGTAGATATTTCTATCAAAAGAAGCTGCCCCGTAAACCTATGGAATCAGGCAAAAGAGAATTCAAAAGGTAAAGACCGCATGTCGGTCGAACTGAACCATTACTTAGAAATCACACGTTCACGCATACACCAAATTTATAGGGAACTGGAAACTTCCGACAAGGTTATCACCGTTGATCTTGTGAGAAAACTGTATTATGGTGTAGATGAAGAAAGCAAAACCCTTTTGCAAGTATTCAGAGAACACAACGAACAAAGTCGTAAGCTGATCGGCAAAGACTTTGTTAGTAAAACCGTTCAACGGTATGAAACCACTACCCGATATTTGGAGGAATTCATTAAGAAAGAATATCAGTTATCGGATATTGCCCTGAACAACTTGGAAGCCAACTTCATTTCTAAGTTCGATGCTTTCTTGAAGATTGAAAAAGGTTGTGCGCAGAACTCCGCTATCACACGATTAAAGAACTTGAAGAAGATTATCCGCATTGCTTTGGAGAACGACTGGATTAAGAAAGATCCATTCGCTTACTACCGCTTCAAATTAGAAGAAACCGATCCTGAATTCCTGACGATGGACGAGATTAAAATCATTCTCGCCAAAGAGTTTACTATTAAGCGAGTAGAACAAGTACGCGATATTTTTGTTTTTTGCATTTTTACTGGCTTAGCGTTCAGCGATGTGAAAGACTTATCGCCTGAACATTTGGTACGAGATAACAAAGGGGAGCTTTGGATAAGAAAGAACCGTCAAAAGACAAAAATTATGTGTAATATACCCGTGTTGCCTGTGGCTGCTTCTATTCTTGACAAGTATAAGGATGTGGCAGAATGCACTGGAAAACTCCTGCCTGTATTGTGCAATCAACGCATGAACAGTTATTTAAAGGAAATTGCAGATGTGTGCGGAATTCAGAAAAATCTTAGCACTCATACCGCCCGTCATAGCTATGCCACAAGCATTTGCCTAGCGAATGGCGTAAGCATGGAGAATGTAGCAAAGATGTTAGGTCATGCAGATACCAGCGTAACGAAACACTATGCACGAGTACTGGATCAGAATATTCTAAAGGATATGCAGAAAGTTAATAGCTGTCTGTCGGAATTGGCTATATAAATAAGGCAGTAGCCAATATAGAAAAAGGATTGGGAAGAATGAATTTCATTTTCTCAATCCTTTTCTTTTAAAGTAAGTTTTCCAGAACTCAATATGAAGCATTGACAAAGGTAAGTTCCGCATTTAGCCTGTTCAAGTCCAAGCCTTCGGTTTAGATAAAAATCTTCCTCTCATTACATTCGAGCGTATTTTTATCTAAAGACTTGCACAGACTAAATACTTCACTGGAAAAGTCAATGATTCAGATTAAATTCCGAAAAACAATGTTTTTGTGAGTGGCAGATTATTCCTTCCAGCTTTCAAAGTAGTGTTTTTGCAGGAGTTTGTCAATATCACTTTGACGATAGATGATTTTACCTTTTATCTGGATAAAGGGGATTAGACCTGTATCTCGCCATTCTTGCAGGGTTCGCAAACTGACATTCAGTTTCTTGGAAACTTCATGGTTGGAAAGAAATCCTTCTCCGTTCAAGTGGGGCTTATAGTGCTTTACAATCGATTCAATACCGTTCAGCATTGAATCAAGCGAAGAAATAAATTCTTTGACTTGCGGTGTATCTTTATTTATTAATTCCATGATTGAAAGATTGTTTTATTGAAATATTGATTTCAAGATTGCTATATGGCTGATTAGTTGCGCAGATAGTCACCAAGTGATGAGATGCTAAGTACATCTTTTGCCGGATCATAATCTATATAAAGCCGTTTAAATACAGTGGCAATAAAATACTGGATACCATCTTGCTGTATACCATAAGTAGCGGGTGAAGCCTGTTTGGTAGTTTCCGATACATATATAATAGAAAGAAGATAATCTTTGTCGTTCCGGTAGATGATAACCGTAGGATTCAGATTAATGCTTTCCCATGTGCCAACAATGGAAAACAGGTTGAAGGACGGATAATCTTCTTTAGTTCTTTTCATAAGGCATGATTTGTTTGGATGATTGATTTTGTGTTTCACTATCTGCAATAATTCTTTCAATATCAGAAGACTTATAATAAATCTTGCTCCCAATTTGGGAATAAGCCAGCCGTCCACTACTTCGGTAATATTGCAGCGTTCGTTTACTAAAGCCTAACAACAGGCATACTTCCTGACTATCCAGCCAGTTTTCTACTTTTTGAGTATGAGTGCTGCACAAACTTTCTATCCGTTTGGCAAACTCTGTGAACCTCTCGCAGACATACGAGAATGTTCTTTTTTCGATGGTTACTACTTCCATACATTCAATTTTTAATGGTTTATAAAACGTGTTGATTCTATTTCACCAGCAAATGAAAGAAGAATCAAGAGCCGTTTTCTAAACTGTCCGAAAGTGGTATGAAGTGGTTATAACTGGCTGGATAAATGAAGATAGAAATTATACACTATGAACATACAAGATGTTAAAAATCGCAGTTTTTATACTTACTACTAAGTAAATTGCATATATTTGCGTCATGAATGATACAAGAAGTGAAATAATACGGTTAGGAAGTGAATTAATTCGCTCTATTGGCTACAATTCTTTTAGCTATGCAGACATATCTAAAGCATTGAATATAAAGAATGCAGCTATTCATTATTATTTTCCTTCAAAGTCGGATCTGGGAGTAGAGATAATAAGAGAAAATCTGAATGCTTTCAACGAACTAACTAAGGCATGGGAAAGTTTGGATTATAAATCGCAGTTTTCCAATTACATTCATATGCATGATAGTTTTATCAATAATTATTGGGTTTGTATAGTTGGCTCACTTTCACCATCTTATGACACTTTACCTGAAAACATGCAGAAAGAGTTGCAGGGATTGGTAAACACGATTCTGAAATGGCTTACAGCTTTATTAGATAATGGTTTAAAAAACAATACTTTTTCATTTGCGGAAACACCAAGGACAAAGGCTTTTATGGTTCATTCTGCATTACTATCTTCTTTGCAAATGAATAAAGTATTAAAAAATGATGTGTACAAATCAATACAGGAAGGATTATTAAATATCTAATATTTTTTTGCCTCAAAGACTTACTTACTAATAAGTATATAAATTTATAGAAATGAAAAGAATTGATTTTTTAAGAGAACAGATTATCGAATCGAGGAATTTTGTAAATCGTTTGATTTCCGAAATACCACAAGATTTGTGGTACACAATTCCTCAAAACACAGATTCAAATTTTGCTTGGCAAATTGGACATTTAATGATTAGTCAAAACTTCCATGCTATCACATGTATCACAGGAAGAAATACTAAAGTCGCAGAATTGATACCCATTGTTGATTATGTGAAAATCTTCAATGGTATGGGAACTCTACACAGGTCAGTAGAAAAAAACTTGATCCCAGCATATGAGCTAAAAGAACAGTTTGATGCCATTCACGAAATATGCATAGATAATTTATCCCAGTTAAATGATGATATATTATTTGAGCGATTAGAACCTATTCCATTTAAACATCCAGTAGCTAATAACAAATATGAGGCATTATCTTGGTAACATGAAATGTGGCACAGTGCGGAAATGGAAGAACTAAAGCGTATGTTGGGCTATCCTATCAAATGGCTATAAAGATAGTTTGCAACGGTAATAAAAATCCAATTACATAGTTCTATTTCCCTAAAAATATATACCTTTGTATGTATTCAACAAGTCAATATATCGTTCAACTTATGAAATGGCAACTCTGTATATAGCTTAAATGCTTCGGGGCGGTCGGGGAACTAACAAATCTTCGACCTATATTTTCATACCCTACTCTAAACACAGAGTTTTCTCAATTACATTTCTGATTATGATTTATGGCACTGCAAAAGTAGTGCTTAACGGTCATGTTATATTAAGTTGAATAATGAATTATACATATAAACAAATATGGCTCATCAACTTGCCTATCATGGTGAGCCTACTCATGGAACAATTGATTAATTTCACAGATTCCATTTTTCTTGGTCATGTCAGTCAGATAGATTTAGGAGCATCGGCACTGGCTACAATGTATTACACTGCCATTTATATGCTCGGCTTTGGATTCAGCCTTGGAGCACAAGTTGTTATCGCAAGGCGAAACGGTGAAGGGCGATATATGGATGTTGGCAGAGTATTTTATCAGGGATTGATTTTCTTATCTGTTTTTGCCATTATCGTTTTCATATTATCCAAACTGTTTTCTCCTGTATTACTTCGCATGACAATTTCGTCTAATAGTGTCTATCAAGCGACCATGAAGTATATGGAATGGCGAGATTACAATTATTTGTTCGCATTTCCTTTATTGGCAATCAGGGCTTTCTTCGTTGGAACAACTAATACCAAAATTCTTACAACTAACTCTATTGTTATGGTAATCTGCAATGTTATATTTAACTACTTGCTAATATTCGGGAATGCAGGTTTTCCTAAATTGGGTATTAGTGGGGCTGCTATAGGATCATCACTTGCAGAGCTTGTCGGATTACTGTTTTTGATTTTATATATGTGGAAGCGTATAGACAGGAAACGGTATGGATTGCGTGCAAGTTTTGATTTAGGGTTATCGTTCCACCTCTTAAATATTTCTGTTTGGACAATGGTACGTTCGTTTTTTTGCATTGCTCCCTGGTTTCTATTCTTTTTAGCAATTGAACATTTAGGTGAATGCGAACTTGCAGCAGCAAATGTAGTGAGAAGTATCTCAATGCTCTTTTTTGTGATTGTTAATTCATTTGCCACCACTGCTATTTCGCTGGTTAGTAACCTTATCGGAGCAAATAAAATTCCAGAAGTTATGCCACTTTCCCGTCGTATCATATTGCTAACTTATGCAATGGGTATTCCATTAATTCTGTTGTCTTTTGTTTTGTCGGGAACTCTTTTAGGGCTGTTCACTAATGATAAAATAGTTGTTCAGAAAGCATTTTACCCATTCTGTGTAATGCTTTCTACGTTTATCATCTCTGTGCCAGCTTATACATATTGCAATACAGTAATAGGCACAGGCAATACGAAAGTAGTTTTTGTATTCCAGATGATTAATATTATTATCTACCTGTCATATCTATTTGCTTTGTCCCAATTTCCGAATATTCCGCTTGCAGCATATTGGACTTCCGAGCAAATATATGTGTTAGTGTTATTACTGATGTCTTATGTTTATATGAAAAAAGGTAGGTGGTTCAATAAGAGTATTTAATCCTAACAACGATTTATCTATGTGGGATATTCTGGGAACAAAGCTATTCAAGCTCTTGTCAGTTTCTAATACAGAAAGTGATCCTGAACCGCAAATCAAAGAGGCATATAGAGAGTTTGTGGAAAGGTTAATCTTCTATTTAGATTCAGAGACAGATAATATGAAACGTATTCGTACCCTCAATTTGATTCATATAGAGATTGAGACGGTTAAATCTTTAGAGGTTTCGTATGGAACGAAACAAGATGTATTGAAACTTATCTATTGTGATAAAGTCTTGTCTTTCGTTCAAAAAGAGTTAGAACTAATCCATAAACAAATGGAGTTTCCAAAATACTTTATCAGGATAGAAGCCGCATGGCAATCACCGCTTTACCTAACTGATAAAACTAATCTCATTGAAGTAATGGAGATGGTTAGCGGATTGTTTCTATCTAGAAGAGTGGTTACTCACAACGGAACAGAATCACCGCTGACAGAAATCGGACGAGCCTTTGAATATCTATTCAATATTAAACTAGGGGACATTCACAAAAAGCATGAAAATGTAATTTCTCGAAAAGCCAATAAACGCACCGAGTTTTTGGATATACTTCGGAAAGCTATTTCCGAAGAAAGTAAAAAGAAAGGCTATCTATAAATCAGCCACTTATGAACAATTATTAGGGGTGTAGTATATCTACTCCCCTAATTTAATTTCATCCGTTTACCGAACTTTGCTTCATCAATCGATTGAAAATAATAATGTTGAACTTAAAATTGAAGCAAAATGTATATAGACAACGAAAACTTCGAGAAGTGGATGGAGAAGCTATCCAAGAAACTCACCGAAATCAGACAAGACTTGAAATCTCTTATCAATACCGATACTGTATTTGATGAAAACGAAAGGCTGTTGGATAATCAAGACTTAGCCTTTCTGTTGAAAGCATCTTTCAGAACCCTACAACGTTATCGGGCAAAAGGTGTACTTCCCTACTTTACCATTGGACGGAAAACATATTATAGAGCCAGCGATATTCGGGCTTTTGTACGTGAATATGCCGATTCTCAAACCTACAAACAGTTTGAAAAAGCCAATCAGTTAGCAAACCAGCCCTGATAGCAAAAAGTAGCAGAGGAAAGGAGCCTATGTTCAGGCTATTCCTCTGTGCCACCACCCCGATTTAGCACAAACTACCTCACCTATCGGTTCAGCCCGTTTCGCTAAATCGAGCAAGAGGGAACCGGACAAGTCCTGTTCTTCCCTCTTGCCCTGCGGGGCAAAGCCTTCGGCTTTAGCGTGTTACAAGAACACGCTGTAATGACACCTGTAATAAGCATTTTCTTTGTAATACTTATTATCAGGTATTTATCTATTCATATTCCTATAAAAAAGTAATTACCATGCCAAACAGCAGTCGAAAAACGATATTTACTACCATTTCCATAGACAAGGAAACGGCAGCTTTGGTAGAGAAGATATGCAAACGCTATTCACTGAAAAAAAGCGAAGTTGTAAAGTTGGCGTTCGGGTATATCAACAAGGCACATATCAACCCATCCGAAGCACCTGAATCCGTAAAATCAGAACTGGCAAAAATAAATAAGAGGCAGGATGATATAATCCGCTTCATCCGTCACTATGAGGAAGAGCAACTGAATCCGATGATACGGGCTACAAATTCCATTGCTTTGCGCTTCGATGCTATCGGCAAAACTTTGGAAACTCTTATTATCTCTCAACTGGAAGCCAGTCAGGAGAAATACACAGCCGTACTCAAAAAGTTAAGTGAACAGTTCGGTAATCATGCCGATGTGATAAACAACCAGTCCAAACAGATTAATGCACTTTATCAGATACACCAACGGGATTGTAAAAAGTTGCTTCACCTGATACAACTCTATTCGGAGTTATCCGCTTGTGGTGTGATGGATAGCAAAAGGAAAGATAACCTGAAAGCCGAAATCAGCAATCTGATAAATACATAAGATTATGCATATAGATTTTGCCCCGCCATCAAACGGAACATATAATAATGCTGGGAGTTGCCGACAACTCGCTAATTATTTGGAACATGAAGATTTAGAACGTATAGAAAAAGGCATCTATACCGAAGGCTTTTTCAATCTAACAGATGATAATATCTATAAATCAAAGGTCATAAAAGATATAGATAGCAATATAGGGCAACTCCTAAAAACAGATGCTAAGTTTTATGCTATCCATGTCAGCCCATCGGAAAACGAACTTCGGGCAATGGGTAACACCGAACAAGAGAAAGCCGAAGCAATGAAACGCTATATTCGTGAGGTGTTTATTCCTGAATATGCTAAGAACTTCAATAAAGAACTATCTGCCTTGGATATAAAATTTCATGGCAAAATTCATTTTAACCGTACTCGTTCAAATAATAATCTGAATATGCACTGTCATTTGATAGTGAGCCGAAAAGATCAAGCTAATAAAAAGAAATTATCACCACTGACTAATCATAAGAACACGAAAAATGGAATAATCAAAGGTGGCTTTAACCGTGTAAACCTATTCCGACAAGCTGAACAAGGCTTTGATAAGTTATTTGATTACAGCCGCCAACAATCAGAATCATTTGATTATCACAACACGATGAAGAACAATACAATAACCGTACAACTAAAGCTACAAAAATTAAGAATTCAACCTAATGAAAGAAAAACAGAAATCAATCGAGGTAGTACTCTAGAAAAAATACTCGCTATCAATATTGAAAACAAAGAAATATACAATCTGATTTCCAATACAAATACCCATATCAGCACCAAACAAGAAGACAGCACTATTATCAATCCATGTTTCAATCAGAGAAACAAACAAAGATCTAATTCATTCAGTTCTATTGTTTCATCCTGTGCAAATTTGTCATCAGATCAAGAAGAGCAAATACCAAAACCTAAAAAAACAAAGAAGAAAAAGCGTACACTGTAATCCATTACTATATAAATAAGAAATATACAGTTTTTTAAATAATAATATTAAAAAAACATAGTCGTAGAATATCGTTAAAAATGAGATCTTTTTTATTATCTTTGCTTCCAAACATATATAAGGATATGAGAAAAGCACTTGTCATAGGTATAAATAACTACCCACATTGCCCTTTACATGGGTGCGTAAATGATGCTTCAGCATTTGCCAGTATCATCGAAACTAATGGAGATGGCTCTCCTAATTTCGATGTAAGATTAGAGACAAATATATCTACAAGATCAGAATTAAAAAGTAAAATCAAGAATTTATTTCAAGGAGACAATGATATAGCATTATTATATTTTTCAGGGCATGGTTTTATAAATGAGCTAGGAGGCTATCTTGTAACTCCAGACTATAAAGAAAATGATGAAGGTGTCTCTATGGATGAAATTCTCTCATATGCTAACCAATCGCAAGCTAAAAATAAAGTTATAATCTTGGACTGCTGCCATTCAGGTGCTTTTGGTTCTTCAAACGCAACAGAAGGGAAATTTACCCAAATAGGAATTGGCATTTCCATACTCACAGCAAGTAAAGATGATGAGCCTTCATATGAAGTTGCAGGTCATGGTGTTTTTACAAATCTACTACTTGATGCAATTCAAGGTGGTGCAGCTAATTTATCAGGACATATTACTCCAGGAAGTATTTATGCATATATAGATCAGGCATTAGGGACTTGGGATCAGCGTCCTATTTTTAAAACTAATATAACTAGTTTTACATCACTTAGAACCGTTACACCACAAGTTTCTATTGAAATTATACGAAAAATAGCGACATACTTTCCGGCAGCAGAGCAAGAATTTAAACTAGATCCATCTTATGAAGACACTAACACTCTAGAAGACAAGCATGAGGTTATAGAACCATATGCCAAATCTGAGAATGTGAGCATTTTTAAGGATTTACAAAAGATGCAGAGTGTGGGATTAATAGTTCCTGTTGGGGAGCAATATATGTATTATGCAGCAATGAATTCTAAATCATGTCGATTGACAGCTCTTGGATATCATTATTGGAGATTAGTAAAAAGTAAACGTATTTAAAAAATTAATGAGTATGGCTAAAAGAATTTTTGTTTCATTCGCAATAGAAGATGAAACAAAAAAAAATTTATTCACAGGACAAGCAAAAAAACGCAAAAGTTCCCTATGAGTTTGTAGATATGTCTGTAAAACAGCCTTGGGATGAAAAATGGAAAACAAACTGTCGCACTAGAATAAAAGGATGTGATGGAATGATAGTTTTGGTTTCTAAAAATCTTAAAAACGCCAGTGGTGCTTTGTGGGAAATAAAATGTGGGAAAGAGGAAGGGCTAAAGATCTTGGGTATTTACATTGATGGAGCTTCTTTTAACGATAAACCCACTGAAATGAATGGTATATTATGCAAAACATGGACTTGGGATAATGTAAAAGAATTTATTGAATCATTATAAAGTTTGACTCAATTTTATCAACTTAAGAAGTTGAGGGTATTTATCTCTCACTTCTTAAGTTGATAGAATGATTTACAACGATTCCAATAAACAATCCTTTTAGTATCCTTATGACTTCCTATTTTAACAATAGAGTATCAATAATCTCTTCAGGTTCTATAGCATACGTACTTTTTCTGATGACTCGCAATTCTTCTTGCTTATAAACATTTGACTCTATAGTGTTGTTTTTATCAACTGAAACTGTAATAGATTTGAATCCGTAAACGATCGTTAAAATTAAGGCAACTATAAAAAAGAATACTTGCAAACAAGCAGGAATTCTTATATTTTTACTATTTATCGAAGGATTATCTGTATCATTACCCTCTATTGGTTCTAAAGAACCTGTTAAAGCCATCAATGTCCACACACCAAAAAAAATAGTAACAACAAACATACCCCATGCCGCTAACAACCAGTATTTATTAGTATCAGTTACACCTCCTAATATATCCTTTGAAAAGGTTATTGTAACAGTAATAATAGCAGTTGATAATGTGATTAATTGTTTAGATACATCAGCTGCAAAATCAAATGACTTTTCTCTGAAATTCATATTTCCCGACATATATCAACAAAAAGGCCATAAAGGACATATACTAAACCTAACTTCACTAAAAGATCTAATATCAAGACTTTCATTCAAAGAACGGTATTGCAGACCTTTTTCTCGTGGATAGCGCCGTTGAATATTAGCAATCATATATTCTACAACCTTCTTTATGTTTGCCTCAACAATTTGTATTCTCTCTTCAGAATTCATATCCCCAATAGCAAGCCTCTCCACGCCGGAAGAAATCATTTCTTTTAAACCTTTTTCAACAAGTTCAGGAAAAATGTAACCCGATTTTAGAGCTTCTTTTTTTGCTATTTCAAACAGTTTCTGTTTTAATTCGACTTTTGTCATAATACTATTATTAGATTTATATTTTTTATGAAGACAAAGTTAATATTTTGTTGGCTGCTATCAAAGTAAACTACAATATTTCTATTATATTGTAGTTTTTAGTTAAGCAAAAATAGTGTGTGAGAATAATTTGTTATCTTTGCCCTTAGTATTCTCCATGAGCAAACTACCGCAAAAGCATGTAGCAAATTAGTGGGATAATTCATGGGATATGCTTGAAGCTAAAAATATAAAATTTTAAATATCAGCGTGGTAACTCCGATAGGAGAATCCCAGGCGGATCACCAAGAAGCTGGACAAAACCAGACAAAGAAAAGACAACTCCTACAATATCAAGGTATTGTAGGAATTTTTTCTTTGTATAAAGTCCGTGACCGAAGACACGGAAAGGTCACAAAAAGACATACTTTCGTGACCAATTCGTGACCTGTCCGACCTTTTGGATTTTAGGGATCATACCGAAATCCTGAGGGATTAAAATATAACTATCTCCTAAAGTATCCATTGCATCTTCCTATAAGCTCCCCGATAGTGTAAAAATAATTCCAGATAAATTTGTTTTGTATAAAATAAAAGCGTTCCTTCGTGCTGTCATTCATTTTCAGAGAGATTATACGTATAGAGTGAACAAAAACAAAGGAGCCTTGACTGTGCAATGAGTATAGCTTGACAACTTTCAGGTCAAGCTTTTTTTGTAACAGTATATAACGACAAGAAATATAATAACCCAAACCTTAACTATTAGAAAGAGCGTGTTGCCTCTATATTAGAGGGACACGCTTTTTTATTGTAGTTATGTTGCAGTTCTTTTATTTAGCCTGGTTATGTATGTATAAGGAGATACCTATATCCATAGAGAATTAATTATGCATACATATTGGTGAGTCTGAATAAGAAAAAAGCAATATCCCTCACGCCTCTCAGCTGTGCTCTAAAAGCTTTGATTTTAGCATTGAAGGACTCACTCGCGGCATTGGTGGAGCGTCTTTTAAAAAAGCCAACAATATTCAAGCAGTGTGTTTGTATGGTTCTGGCAACAGTGCCAAAAGAGGATCATACCGAAATCCTGAGGGATTAAAATATAATCATCTCCTAAAGTATCTATTGCATCTTCCTATAAGCCTCCTGATAGTATTCAAGTATTTATTATAATCCCCGATAGTGTAAAAATAATTCCAGATAAATTTGTTTTGTATAAAATAAAAGCGTTCCTTCGTGCTGTCACTCATTTTCAGAGAGATTATACGTATAGAGTGAACAAAAA
>ENA-OQJX01000182-OQJX01000182.1-human-gut-metagenome-genome-assembly--contig:-NODE-182-length-42074-cov-5.158748_pt1 | contig 42074 bp, 36 predicted proteins | sample MGYA00242615_ERZ504782 | MGnify/ENA primary metagenome ERZ504782 (study PRJEB26092, sample SAMD00036354) | human gut metagenome | host: Homo sapiens | study: EMG produced TPA metagenomics assembly of... | reverse complement strand
AATAATAAATAAAATTATATAGCATAGCATCTTTACCATCTTCTTGGAGTTTTATAAACAAAATGCCACCATTCTTTTTGGTAATATTGTGACACAGGCATATCTAATATGCCAAATTGATAATAGTTTATCTGAGACATCGAGTTTATAGGTGACCGAGGATATAAACCAGAATTCTGATATTGATTTATAAAACCAAGTCTTTCTTCAGGGAAGAAAGCATTATCATACATCTGTTTTTCTGGCTCAATATTCGATAATATACGTTTCCGATGAAACATTTCTTTATAATATGTAGCTTTTAATTTATCAAAAGAATCAAAAGCACCATTCCCATAAGTTATATTACCTGTTATAGGATTCGCAGCTCCATAAAAATCAGAATTATCCATAACATATTCAGGTAATTTTATTTTAGGATTATACTCTCCTTCAAAACCAAAATAATCCAGTGCATCCTGTTGCCAAACACCTCCTTCTGCTGTATATTTCCCAGCTGCAAAATCTTTAAATACACCTTGATTCGATTTAAAACCTTTACCTTTCACCATATTTTTCATATTATCAGATGTTAATGCGGCAAAAGAGGCACCGGAAATACATCCCCACAACATACCTTTGCCCATATTGGTTCCCCACAAAGCAGCATCTAAAGCTCCAACTAATGTTCCCTGAGCCGCACCAAGTCCTACATTAGCAGCAAAACTCATACCAGCTCCACCAATTGGCCCCATCAGCCTCCAACTCCACCAGTTATAGCCCCTTTCCATGCTCCACCCCAAAAATTCTGTCCTTGTAACACACTTTTTACGCCACCACCAACAGCTCCGACAGCTGCTCCAACAAGCATAGCATCTAAAAAGACCCCGACTCCTGGAATTAAAGCCGTAAATAGAAACTCTCCATTCGGATCCGTATACAACAACGGATTATTCAACGCATACGAATATCCATTATAAGACTGCGTAAACTCCGGAACTTGGATTATCGGATCCGGGCTTAAAAAACGTCCTAACAACGGATCATATAACCGAGCATTCATGTTGATCAAGCCGAACATATCCAAATGCTCATGCCCCGTAAAACCACGGTCGAACTTCATCTCCGGCAAATCGGAATAATTATCCCAATTCGTAGCATCGCGCCTAAGCCCCCAAGCATTAAAGTTCAGCCCTGCACTTCGTTTCCGGAAGCATTGGTTATCAACCAGGGAGATCCCAAATGGTCGTTATGGAAATAATACATTCCGGCATCGGACGCTCCTTCCGTATAAACAGCAACAATCTGTCCTCCGCCGTAAATATAGTAATTTTTACGAGTTGTCCCGCCTTTTAGGATTTCTTCATACGGTCCACAATAATATTTGGTAAATACGGTCGAACCATTTTGTACAAACTGGCTTTTCACACGACTATTCTCGCCATTATAGGTCAACGTGTAAACCTTATTCCCTTCGGAAAGTTGCACCGGTAAACGGACACTATTATAAGTCACAGACAAATCCAATTTGGGCAACACGTCATTAGAAGTAGGAGAAAGGCTGCGGATGGCATGCGGACGGGAAGCCTCATACTGATAAGTTCCGGCATCTGCTTTAAACAGGATATTGCCATTCTCGCCATACTCTACCCCCGTCGTCAAACGGTTCATACTGTCGTAAGTGAAATTCTCGCTTTGAGAAGTGGTTTGCTCGCTGCGATTCTTTATATTGCCACGGGCATCTATATTTTGATAGCCGATATTCAATAAAGATGCAGTCCCTTTTGCCGCCTTTATTGACGTAGGAACCCCTATCGTATTATAGGTATAAGTTCCTTGCACGCCATTGCCCAAAGTTGTAGCTAGAACCTGACCTTTGGCATTTTCGTCATTTTTTTGCCAAACCGTTGTTTCATCCGGTTGCCAGATTATTTTATATAAATCACCATTGACGTATTCATATTTTATAGACTTCGAATTCGGATAGGTTGTTGTTTCCAATTGCCCTTTACTATTATAAACGTATGAAAACTGAAAAGAGCGATTATCGACAGTTTCTGTTTTAGAAGCCAAGCGTCCGTAAGTACCATAGCGAAAATCTGTTTTGACGCCACCGTAAGCGATCGAGCTAACCTGTCCCTTATAAGTAGGATCATACGCATAAGAAAAAACTTCTGTCCCTCTTTTATACGATTGAAGCCGCCCATTGTCCTCATAAGCATACTCTTCAACCTCCCCACGAGCATCCGTTTGTTTCTTCAGATTTCCCCAACCGTCATATTCATACAAGATAGTCCCAGCATTAGGTCTATCAACTTCGTACGCCTACCCAACAAATCATATTCCATTCTTCGCCGTCTCCAATTTTGCCAATGCCACTACTTGTTCATAATTACACTTGGTGGATACCCCACCGTCCACGACTTGTACACTCCCGATCCGCTCTGCCGTTTCCGGCACAACTTGTCCTACCCCATATAGCGCACGTCATCCGCTACTATCCGGGAAGGATATTTTTTTCTATGTGCGTCAACACTTTAGGAGCGCAACTGCCTAAAAGGATAGGCAGGAGCAGAAATAAAATCAACTTTTTCATTCTTAATTATATCTTTAATTAATCTAATATTATTTATGACATAGGCTTCACGAATTGCAACATATATTTTCCTACAAAACCAACGCCCATACCGTTCTCCCATATAGCTGCATATCTTTCAGCTTCTTTAAATAGAACAAATAGTACATATAATATAATACATCAATCATGGCCGATAGTTTTTATAAAATTCATCATTCGCCAAACACCATTCGGGACATAGGTTCAACAAGCTGATACATATATTTCCCAATGAAAGCTGATGAAAGAAACATGGCTACAGTTATCACAAAAAAGAGTATTGCCCAAATAACCGAAAGACAAAAACTACCGTAAATAAGAGGTTTCTTCTCTTCAACAACAAATTTTCCTCTTCCTTTTTTTGAATAAATCCAATAAAATAGCAGCACTCCTAAAAAGAATATTATAAGTGCAAATTCCAAAGAGATTGAATACAAAAAGAAAAAAAGCAAAAATAAATCAATAGCACAGAATACCCAATAAGAGAAGAAAATACCTAAGAGCCAAATTGTTCTTGCATGCGATTCTTCGTCTTTCAATTTCTTTAGGTAGAACAGATAGTACATATAATATAATACATCAATCATGGCCGATAGTTTTTATAAAATTCATTCCAATATATTTTATTTGTTTCAGAAGGAGGTCCAATTAAATTCTCCATTCGATTATACCAAAAGCGATATTTTAATTGTTGATACCATGTCTGGTAGGTTGTTTGTCTTCCCATTTCCCAACCAACGCCCCAAGCAGCTCCATAAACGCCACCTACTGTTGAATAAATATTCGAAAATTCCTCTATTAGAAATTGTTGAGACGAACTATTTCCTCGACGCCAATCAAGATAGGTATTCACTCCATTATAAATCCCCAAAACATTTCCTCCCCACGTTATCTTTTTAGCCATTTGTTTTGCAAATTTATTTTTTCCTCCAGTGTATTGATTTCCACCCCAACTTTGACTTCTCACTTTGAAATCTTTTCCCATCCATGTTCCAAAATGTTTACTATAATAGACCTCCGACGTACCAGACAAAGTTGTAGATAAAACGACCATAGGATCCAATGATGAACCTTGAGAATGAGGATGATAATTATAATAATAAGATTGCGCATTAGCAATTGCGTTATCCACCGATACTTCTGCATTGCCGGAATGTCCATATTGGCCTCCACCTCCGGCAGCAGTCGTCCATTCAAAATTAAACCGCCAATCAGTTCCTTGACCCAATGCAGCAACAGATGTACCAGCGCTTATCCAGGGAGTTCCGATTGAACCGGCAATACTCATACTGCCAGGATAAACAATCCCATATGCACCATAATAACCAACCAATGCACCAAATCCAAGTCCTAAATAGGTAGTAATAGAACTATAATTCCAACGGAACGGATTTAGCTCTCCGTGATTTGTCGCAACTCCTCCAATATAAGCACCAATGACCAATCCTAATACCAATAAAGGATTTTCACCATCAGCATCTACGTACACCAACGGATTATTCATCGCATAACTAAAACGATTATAGCTTTGTGTGAAATCTGGAACTTGCACATAAGGATCCGGGCTAAGGAAACGTCCTACTGCCGGATCATACAGCCGAGCATTCATATTCACCAAACCAAACATTGTCAAATGTTCATGCCCCGTATAACCACGCCCTAAAAGAAGTTCCGGTTCCATATTTGGCAGATAAGCAACCAATGTATTCGGATTACGCAACCGTCCCCAAGCATCATAACCCACTTCCTGCAGCAAAGTGCCGTTACTATCTGTCATCTGGGTTATACTACCTAAATAATCACGACAAATATAATACAAGTTCCAACTACCATTCTTTTTTATTAGCACAGCAGGAGCGGAATAAGCATCACCTCCCATATAAAGCCGTTCCGTGTCTCCCTCCGGAGTGTGATCGGCTTCATAACTCCCGTTTAAGTAATAACGGAGAATTTCAGTTTTATTATTCCGGGTAATATTCATTTTTACTCTTTCTCCAGATCCGTTATAAGAAAATAATGCCGTATAATTACTTTCGATAATGGACGCCGGTCGCTCAAAAGAGGTATAAGTCACTTGCTGACTACGAGGAGGAACAGCATCTCCTATTAATCCGAGTCCTGTCACAGCATACGGTTTACTGGCATTATCATAAGAAAACACACCGACATCACTCTTTGAAGCCAAATTGCCATTCGCCAAATAGGAATATACATTTTCAGCATCAACAGAAGGTGTAGCCACCAACGATGTTGCCATATAGACCTGGGTCAACCGATTCAGATTATCATAACGGAATTGTTCAAACTTATTATATTTGTTATCACCGCGAGCCTTCAAGTTGCCCGTAACGGGATCAAACAACATTCCGAAATCCTGAATAACAGCTCCCGAAGAATTAACAGATTTTCGGTTAGTCGGGAATCCATAATCATCATAAGAATAAGTTCGATTCAAAGAACCTGTCGATACTGCTGTCGGATGCCCGAAAGCATCTTCAGAAAGCAATTTCCAAATAGAATGTTGTCCATCTTGCATTATTTCAACCAAAGTCCCATTTTGATAAATATAATTCTCGGTAATAGCATTACCTCCAGAAGAAAAACTATAAACTTTCGACTCTGGCAAACCTGTTGTAGAAGAATAGTTGTAGCTGCATTGGAACCAACAACCATCTACTTCCTCGCGATTACTGGACAACCTCCCCAATGCATCACGTACATAAGACTTGGATACTCCATTATCAGAACTTTCACTTTCAAGACTTCCATACTTATCATAAGCAAAAGTTGTTTCATATTCAGGCAATGTTCGTTTAATCAATTGACCGAACTCATTATATATCATAGTTTTTTCCTTCCCGTTGGCATCTTTTTCATAATTGATATTTCCAGCATCATCATAGCCAAAAGTTTTTACACCGACACTCGGATCGTCTATTTCAGTCTGCCGACCATATTCATCATAAGAAAAACTTGTCGTAACATTGCCCGATACTGTTATCGAAGAAGGCTGTCCATCCGGACGCAGTTGATAAGAAATGGAACCTCCGGGATCATTGGCTCCTATTAATTCATCTTTTGCATTATATGTCCTTTTTATTGATATTCCATTTTTCGTTTCTGTCACACTGGTTCCGGTATAAGCATACGCCTCTCTTCTTCCTGAAGCATGTGTTACTTGCTCCAACCTTCCGTATGTATCATATTCATATGTATCCCATAAAGAAGGCGCACTCCCTTTAAATGGCAAAGAAACCTTTTGCAAACGACCGGCATTATCATACACGTTATCCACAAACAAAGACGAACCATCAAACCGTATTTGACTTGTACGAAGTTCAAGTTCACGGGAATCATAATAAACAGTTACAGTCGGTTCCCCAGACGTTTCTTTCGTCAGACTATAGACGCCACCGGCGACCGTACTCCATGTCCGGTTAATAGAAGCATACGTTCCATCAGGATAGTCTGTCTTTTTCAGCCGCCCTAACCCATCATATTCATATGTTGTAATATTTCCTCTCACATCTTCTGTGGAGGTAAGTAATCCTAATGCATTATAAGTATATGAAGTTATCAATCCCATAGGATCTGTTATTGACGTTTCATATACACCATTCAATGAATATTGATGCCTCGTTGTCAGTAAAATAGACGAAGAATAGGGCTTCAATGCAGAAGTCAATATATTTCCATACTTATCATACGTATAAGTTTCTTGTGAAATCTGTTTCTGACCTGAATTTATATAGCTCGTTTTACTCGATACCTGATTATTGGTATTATACTCATATACTGTTTTATCGGTCCAACTCGCACCACTTCGTACAGTCTGTTTTGCTACTGATGTAGGTAACCCGAGAATCCATTTTTCCTCTGTCATAACATTCTTAAAAACAGAAGTCGTTGTTTCACTCAAACCATTTCCATAATCCCTCACAACTGTCTTCGGATTTCCATATTCCAGATTTGAAACAGTTTCCATAATAACCGTACCTTTCAAGTGGTCAGTTGCAGTCTGTTTACGAATATAAGGATAGAAGATCTTTCCTATACCGAGAACTGTCGCATACTCATTCGTTGTCGTTTGGATAGCCTCCCCTGTTTTAGTTTCACTTTTCTGTTCTATGACATAAGGATAATAATGAGAACTATCATATCCATATTTTGTCACAGTATTAATTGATGTGCTATTATTCTTAGCCACAATCTCTCCAAAACCAAGGAACCCTTTTCCTTGCTTATGTATACGAGGGTTTTTATATGAATAAGTCGTATAGTCGCTATAGTTTGTTCCGCCAACAGTTACATTGCTTACGACATACAACGGAAATCTGGTATTCGTCAACGGAAATGAAAGATTTTCATCAATATTACAAACACCACTCTTCGTTATAGCAGATAACTAAACGAAGTATATTCTCCAAGCCCATTAGTAATAGATTTAGCCAACAATGTTTGTTCGTCATCAAATGTATGGATTACATAAGAATCAACAAATCGAGCACAACAGAAATCAGCTCGTCCATCTCCATTAAAATCAGCAACAGGGAAAAGAAAATTCTCATATTCATAAGGAACCTCAAAATCACTTGGGCTTAGTATCGTTGAATATGTTTTAGTGGTAAAACCGGTTCCATCATATAACCCGACCTTCATAACAATTTTTCCATTAACGACTTCCATATGAAAAATATCAGATTTGCCATCTTTATTAAAATCACCTATACTTACTTTTGCACGAATATTGGCATTTGAAGGAACGGACTGCCTCACAAAATTCTTACCGGTAGAAAACAGAATATGAACATCATCATAATTTCCGGATTGTACATTTTGGTATAAAATATCAGTCTTACCATCTCCGTTAAAATCCGCAAAATAAGGGAAATATGAATTTCTCAAATAAGTTGTCTCAAAAGAAGAAAGACGAACAAATGTTTTTCCTTGCAATTCATATACCCAAGACTTTGTACCATTCATTACTAACAAATCCGTTTTGCCATTTCCATTAAAATCACTCAAATACAAATTATTAGCAAAACAATTTACATACAGCCCCCCCAATCATCAATGCCACCGGAAGCAATCTCTTTCCTTCTCCGTCAAATACTTTCTGATTGCCTTGCACTAATATTTCGAATTTGCCATCACCATTAAAATCACCAGCTATTCCCGTAGGGCTATCTGTATTAAATCCAAGATAGTTATATACCAATTTATCATTTTCCCATAAATAATAATTATATCGATATGTTCCATTTGGAGCATGAGACACGACAACTACATCAATTTTTGAATCACCATTCATATCAGCCGGAATAATATGAGAAAATCCTGTGACTAAAGGTATTGTACACTGTTTTCTAAAACCTATTATACCATACTGTTCTGTTGCAAGATAAAGTGTTGCAACATCTGATGAAGTATAAGAATCTTTTTCAGGGAAAGACAAAAAATCAGTCTTCCCATCACCATTGAAATCTGCAAATATAGGTTTATTTCCTTGTCTATTTTCCGATAGAGATGCTATATCTTCAGAAGCATAAACATCAGGTATCCCATAATCTATCAAAGTAGAATTATATCTTTCACGACCTTGCCCAAACTCTACAATTTCAGTCAATTTAGAATAAAGGCTATCATTTACATAATTGAATTGATAGTTCTTTACCTCCACATTTGCAATATAAGTCGATATTTGTTTTAGTATTTTCCGACTATTCACTTTTACCCCTGCGATATAATTTACTTGCTGATCTTTTCGTTCTCCATAAATAAATGATATTTTCCGGTCATCCCCATATTGAATAGCAGATAAATAAAACTCAGCTTGGCCTGCGATCTTTTCATAAGAATAAGTCATGACATTTCCATTTTTATCTATCACTTTCGATAATAACCAGAATAGAATAGGTCCTGATTGAAGGGCTTCAACAGATGAATCATCAGTCGAACCATATTCTAAAATTTTTCCATCTTTCGTTTTTACTTCTAAATAAGCATGAGCATTTTTTATTTTATAAGTAATGTCATTATAACCTTCTATTTCTGTCCTATACTTTGCACCATTCACAAAATTCGTTCCAGAACTCAATATTAAACGTTGTCCGTTAAGAATCAAATTATCAGTATTCGATAAATCTGGTGATTCCGTCATTCCATCATAATAATAAGATTTTCCAATCCTTGTTACAAAAGAAGAAGCATTCAGACTCCAACCATATCCCAATAAACCTGCTCCTGATTGGCTACTATATGATATAGAGATATCCGGTTGAAATCCTGCTACTCCTTTCGGGACTTCAATCGGTATTTGATAAGTAGCACCTCCTGTCTGGGAAACATTCGCCTCACCTATTATCGTTCCTACAGCATAAGAATTATCAAGAGAACGATTTGGCTTTATGATTTCATAATCACTTATTTATATTATCACTGTGATGATCTTTTAATAAATCTCTATATTTATCAGGTAAATTCAATGGCAAAATAATCGTATCTTGTATTGCAGTCGAATCGTTTTTTCCTCTATCTTCTAAAATTTGAGCAACAATACTCGTACTACAAAATATTGTAAATAATACAACTAATATTTTTTTCATATCTCATTCTATAAAATTGGTCATTGCTTTATTTCTCGTGAACTCCTATTCCCTGCCGCGTCATAGGTAAACTCAAAAACCAAAGATTCTTTTCTATTGATATTCAGAACTCCTCCTTGTTTCACTTCAAATAAACCATATATCGTGACTCCCTCCGGTGCAAAGAGTTTCAGATCACCTGTACCGGACACCGTCACATTTTGTACAATTAGCGAGTCACACCCTTCAACAGACTGCAAAGATGACACAGTCTGATCTCTAAATGTATTGACACAATAACGAGCAGAATAAACCTGGGTAGTATCTGCCGGTTGTTCTATGGCTCTAACAGAATTAGAAAAACACAACCATAAAATTATTGACAGATATATTCTAAAAGTATTCTTCATGCAAATTATCCATTTGAGGTTGGTAATCTTAATTAATAAACTTTTTCAACGTATCCGCTTTTTTGCCATCTACGAAAAGCATGTAAATGAATGTTCCATAACCGATCTCTGAAGAATTAAAATCTACAATACTATTATTGCCTGTTAATATTATTTTTTTCAATAATTTTCCAGAAATATCAAAGACTTTTAAATCGGCGGTATTATAAGTTGCCGGCAACGTATAAGAAACGGAAGCTCCTGCCCTGTTATATAATTTCGCTCCCTCAACAACGCTCACATCCTCGTTGGATGTAGACCGAAACATGGATTTGTTTCAGCCGGTAAAAGACTTTGCAGTGTCTCGATCTCTTTCTGCTGATCTTGGATAGTTTGTTGCATTGCTTCAAACTTTCCACTATCAGAGGAATAAAACCTATGTAGTCTATGGACATAACCCCTTTTTCATCTGTCTGGACCAATTCTGGTAACACTTTCTGAATATCTTGAGCCATAAAGCCGATACGCCTACGATTAGCTTCCTCTTCTTCCCGCAACTCTATTTCTTTTTTTATTTGCTCATCTCGCTGTTCTTTTTCAGTCAAAGCATCATTAACCTCGTTAGTCATTGTTTCAGGTGTTTCAGGAAACGCATTTTTCTCCGACTTACGATTTTTTTGAATCTCTGATAACCGATAAGTATAAGAAACTCCATCAACTCGTGATAAAATATCTATAGGATTCTCTATCGGTTGAATATTATCCTTCATACGAGCATCCGACGTTATATTGACACCATTCACGCGAAGATTGGTATTAAAAACAAAATTACTATTCTTAGCCGGATCATAATAAGAAACAACAGAATTGGCTTGTTCGCCATAAGTTAAATAATAGCCTAATTTACCTTGAAACCATAATTGGTCTGAATCAGTATTTCCATATTCACCCCAAAATGTATTTTTGGACTTCGGTCCAAAATCACCTAATGCTATAATCGCACCAGTTCCTATTTTATCATTCGAGCCTAGAACTAATAAAGTTGCCACTTTCTCTGGATCTAAACTTGGTACATTCTGTCCCATCTGCACACGTCCGTCCGACAAAACCCGTAACTGAGCATTGACACTGGTAAATAAACTGGCCAAAACCAAACACGAAAATATTTTTACTGTTTTCATCACTTTTCATATTAATATTAACACTCTCTTTATCACTACATCATTTAGAGTCAGTAGAATCACAAACCTCGACCCAATACCATTTACCCGTATTCGAATCATACACCCATTTTCCACCGCTTTTACCGTGATTACTTTCGCCTCCAATTATGGCATTCATTTCTGATTCAGACAATTTTTCCAATTTATTCATCTCTTTTTGGTATTAAAATTTATGCAAATGACAATTTAAAGAGAGTATAGCGATATAATAAAAACATCATATTTTCCACAGTACACTTATTTTTTATAGTTTTGTCGGACTTAGAATGATAAACACTATGAACCGAACAATACTCATATCCGCAATAGGAATACTGGCACTCTTACTGTCCCAAGCATACTGGCTGACAAACATGTATCTGGATAAAATAGCTCAATATACCGATCTAATTGATAAATCTTTAAGCTATAGTATCGACAACGAACTGATTCTACAATCCGGGCTTTTCGGAGAATATAATAGAACCAACAAGCCCAAACTGATCATAAAAAGTGCAGATGAAATGACTCCCGAAGAAATCAAAAGCCATAAAGGAGATACGATCGTTCTGGAATCAGATTCTTCATCTCATACGAGAAAAGGCATTTCCACCCTTTTTGCCCAAAGTTCTATAGATTTCTTCCTCAAAGAACATTCATTTCCTATGACTGTATTAGATAGTATCTTCAAGAATGAAATACAAAAAAATATTCCACATGCCACATACCAACTAAAATTATGTAGCAGAAAAGAACAAACAATAGACTCCAACCATAGAATATACAAAGAAAACCAACAGATTATCACCATAACCCATCCGATCGGGACAAAAGAAGAGTTTTATATCCAAGCCATCGTTGCCATACCGCCTCAGCAAATATTTCTCCATCTCTTCTATGCCCTGATTGTCTCTTTTCTGATGACGATCATTATTCTCTATTGCCTGTATTATCAATTAATAGTCATCCGGAACACTCGTAAAAGACTACTACAGCAACAACAAGCCATACACACTGCCATCCATGACTTGAAAGCTCCTCTTAACGCGGCCTATAGCATACTGGACTTTATCGCCTTAAAGGAAACCGACAACAACCGGAAACCATTACTGCAAACAGGGAAAATGCAAATCCGCAAACTGACAGGCATTATCGAATCCATACTGAATGTACATAAGGAAAGACAAAACATCGAAATAAAAAAGACACAAGTTTTTCTTCCGGAACTGATCGAAGAAGCCAACCGGGAAATAGCCCTTTTGTTTCCCGGGAAAAAATACCGATTCGAACTGGACAACCCGACTTCTATACGTTATATACATACAGATCCGATCCGTCTGGAACGTTGCCTACGCAATTTGTTGGAAAATGCACTGAAATATTCGGACGACAATGTCAAAATCACGGTCAGTTTATCTAAATATGACAATCGCTTTTCTATCGCTATCCAAGACACTGGTTGGGGAATACCGATAAAAGCACAGAAAAAATTGGGCAAACAGTTCTATCGTGTTCAAGCTACGGGAAAAGAAGTGCAGCCGGATATGGCCTGGGACTTTGCAGCGTAAAACAGTTGGTAAAAGAAATGGACGGATCGTTTACGTTCCGGAGTACGGAAGGAACCGGTTCTGTTTTTGTCATAACTCTACCATGAAAACTCCGGCACTGCTATTTGAGGAATAGATACAATAACCCCTACTCAAGTTTTTTTCTATTTCAAACAAAATTTTGGTTCGATTCGCTTTGACCTTTTATCTTGTTTAGATGGAATTGGTTGACAATCGGAAATATGAAGTAGGCAGGAGATGAAATTTCATTGTTTTTTGCAACATCAAAGAGCAGAAAACAGACATTTTGGAAAACCTGAACTCCCGGAGAATCGTCTGCAACTTTCTAATCGTAGAAAACTAGCCGGATATCGGAAATAAAATCTATAGGATCAGCAGCATAAAGGTTGACTTCATCGCCATGACAACCGTCTTCGTGACAATGAAGACGGTCATCGTGCTCAACCAAGACGGTCATCATGGATAATGAAGTCCTCTTTCACGACAACGACGACCGTCTTCATCGCGAAAAAATCCTTTTTTATCAAAAAAATGCAGGATTTACAGCAGCCTATAAAGGATGTAAGGTACTGTTAAATAAACAATATTATACAATAAGTATATCCCGATTCAGAATTTTTGTCACGGAATGCCCAATTTACAAGTGTATCTTTTTGACTAACAAAGGCACTTTGCAATTGAGCATTCCTAACTTTTGTTCGGAATCAATCTATTCCATAAGCATCGATTTCTGATAATGACGAGTTACTTTCGCGATAACTCGATGTAATCTTTATTTTAAAATAGCGTCCCTTTGTCGGCGTGATGCTGAAGATTTGTTCTTCGAGCACCTTCTGTGCTTCAAATGTGCCGACAGCTGTCCAGTTGAGATTATCTGAGCTGACAAAAAATTCGCCGCCCTTCACATCCCGGTAACTATCATGCTGCCTTTCAGTCAAGCTGATATTGGTCAAAGTTGTCTCCTTTTTCATATCCACAACAATTTCATGCGGAAGCGGAAGCGATCCACCACTCCATTGTGAATGCCAGAATGTCGACAATTGTCCATCCAGCAAACATGTTGCCACACCGTTTCCTACACCCTCTCCGGTCCGCTCTTCCGTATTGGCTTGTATACTCCAACCCGCACGATCCAATTTGAGCCCAACGACCCGAACGACCAACGGATAGACTGCGTTCGCAGAGACATTAAACAGCGAAACATTGTCCAAACGGACAGGCAGCATATATTCTCCCGGAGCCAATCCGCTGCCACTTAGCGACACAGCCAAATCGGTTGTAGTTGTCCCCGCAGGCAAGAGGTTGATTTCTTCGAACGAATAATTCCCTTCGGGCAAAAGCCGGTAAGCGGTGCCATGCTTCCCGTTATAGCTTGAGAGATATTCAGGATCAACGGCAAACCGGCATTCGACCTCCCAGTTGTTGTCCGTATCCAAACCGAAACCGATCTCAACAGATTGTGTATCGAAACCATACGTATAAGATAACGGCTGAATATCGGTATTCGTGAATCCCACAGTCGGGGTCAACACGTCTGCTATCCGGATAAACAACTCACTTTTGTCAGCATTGACCGAATCCTTCTCGCTCGTCAAATAAAGCGGAAGTACATAAGTCGCTTCTGGATTTGCCTCCATTGCCGCACCGATCAAATCCGTCGACAACGAAAGCGTAACGGCTTTACTACGTTCATCCGACGCAAAATCCAACCGCCTGGTGTCCATCGAATAAAAATCCGAAGGGATTACCCTATAGTTTACTCCATAAAGCGCATCGACTTCCTCTTGCGAATGGATGGCGATTTCCACACTTGCCGTCAATGACGGGTCGCTACCACCTTTATAAACGGAGAAGGCATAAGTATTAAGCTCCCCCGTATTGTAGAGTGTGAGATCTTGCATACCGGAGTTATTGATATAAAGTACTTTGTGGTACTCGTCCGGCACTAAGTTTTCCAATTCATATTTCGACTCGTCGCAGGCTGTCAGCAAGAGAACAGCCATACATGCAATTCCTATATAATTCACTTTCATACAATTCGTTTTTTAGATTAATAACCAGGAGCTTGCACCAACTGAGGATCGCTGTACAATTCACTATTTTTGATCGGAACCAGATACTGTCTGACGTTCCATTGGATCGGCTGGTCGATCGGCACGATCTGATTGAAATCCTCAAATGAAGGATTGACAGTCATTCCATTCAGCCTTTAAATTCGGAGGCTGCATTACTTGGTCGGCAATACGCCAGCGACGGACGTCATAGTATCGATGCCCCTCGGCATGCAGTTCGATTGCCCGTTCGTTGCGAACCCATTCCATCAATGGCATGATCGAGAGATCGGCGGCAGTCAATTTGCGTACCCCAGCCCGTTCGCGGATAACATTCAGGTTCTCTAACGCTTCGTCCGTACGATCCAATGCGGCATAACATTCAGCTAAATTCAAATACAATTCCGCCATACGGATCAGAATAATTCGGAACTGATCACCAGAAGTGGATCCGGAAGACAGATATACCCCGTTCGGCACGATGAATTTCTTATTCAAAAAACCGGTACCAGTTGCATTGCGTGTATTAGAAAGTGAATAACCGTTCGTATTGGAATTCTTCAAGTTCAGCCATAACGGATTGTTGTTGTTGATCAACGGCATATACTCGCAACCATCATAAGCGATCCACGCGTAATAACGTGGTTCGCGACCAACGTTGAACTTGACAATATCATTCTTAATCTCTTCGCTATCCAATTGATCCTTCGACAACGCCGGGCTGGAAGTTCCCTCATAATAACGTGTCAACCACTCGTTTTGCTGATAGAAATCCGGATCTTTAGCAGGAGGAAGACCATTTTCTGTGTAAAAACGATTTACTGCTGCCCAAGTCGGTGCAGTCCCATGATAACCTCCGGCCCACGAACCGTCACTCTTTTTGACAAGCCGGTTCGGAAGTCGTGATTTCGTAAGACCAACGCCAATGTTATTCGCGTCACTACCATCAGAATACTGAGGATTGATAGCCCAAATAATCTCCTTATTATTGAACCCTTCATGCGCCGTGATCATATATTGAAACATCCGGACTTGCTTTTTAAACAATTGGTTTACCTCCGTATCTTCTTCTTTACCCGGAATGAATGGAAGCGGTACTTTATCGATAGCCGCTTTTGCTTCAGATGCTTCAAGATCGAACAATTTATATCCGGCAGCTTCGGCAGCAGCTAACGCCTCCTGGCAAGCCGTCAAAGCACGCTCCCACTTGGCTGGATCATATTCATTGCTGACCAACTCCATCCCGTACCCCGCGTCTCATAATTGGTATTCTGCCAGTTCGGATAAACAAATGAGCCATTCCAAAGAGGGGAAGCAGCATAGAGTAACACACGAGCTTTCAGGCTTTTGCAAATAGTGGCATCTGCACGGCTTAAATTTTCAGTGGTCTGCGTTGCCGGTAAAACTTCGGCTGCCGCATCCAATTTTCCGACGATCCAATCTACACAATAATCGAAATGCGAACGGCCCGGTATTTCGGATGGGAGGATGTTTTGATCTACTTTTGTTTCGATGATAGGACAAGGCCCATAGTTTTGCAATACTTTGAAATGATAATATGCTTCGAGAAACCAGCATTCGGCACGATATTGTGCTTTCTCCTCCTCTGTAACACCTGCCGGATTCAAACGGTCCAATTGCTCTAAGAAGTAGTGGACATATCCGATGTAGTTGTATAAATTTTCCCAGTCTCCGATATCATCGGCTGCCGAAACAGTCCCGTACAGCATTTTCTGCATATTCCAGCCCCAGTCTTTCGGTTCGACATATTCATCGGTTGCCAACGAAGCATCTCCTTCACCTTCCCTCCAGAAAGTATATCGGGAGGTTCCTGAATAGGCAGTAAAAAGGAAACCTAAAGTTGCTGACTCGTCCTTCATTGTATCATCGAAATCCGGCTGTGCCGGTGGTATGACATCCAGATAACTACAAGAAGGGAATGCCAATAAGCAGGACGACAGGGCTATTTTGATACATCGTTTAATATTTTTTTCAGTTTCATCTTGTTATTCTATTAATGAATTAAACATTAGAAAGTAAATTGTACACCCAAATTAAAGGTTCGCTGCAACGGATAAGCGTTCCAAGCCAATTCTGGATCCCACAACTTGAAGGGACTGAATACGGCCAAGTTATCGCCGCTGAAGTAAACACGGCACATCGGGAAGGTATACCCCAATTCCAATGTTTTGAAACGGAGAAAGTTTCCGTTACGCATCCAATAAGAACTCGGCTGAATATTGCCCGCGATGTCAGCATTCGAGGTTCCTAAACGCGGATAGAGTGCATCCGGGTTCGGATTATCGACCGACCAGTGGCTCTCTGCAATCCACGACATCAAATTACGGGGTAAAGATTCCGACGGACCACCATCGCCGCCGGAAGCCAAGAATGGTGCGAAGCCGGAGTTGATCATGATTTTGCGTTTGGCCGAACCGTTGAAGAAGACTCCTAAATCGAATTTCTTCCAACGGACATTCAGCCCCAAACCATACTGGACACGCGGCATATCACCGTAAGGCGAAAGCATGACCTGATCTTCGGATGTGATCACTCCGTCACCGTCGATGTCCCGATATTTAATATCGCCAGGCATCGGTTTCGACCCTAATTGTGTTTGATCAGGCCAATTATTTATCTCTTCTTGGCTACTAAAAAGCCCCTCTGCCACATAACCGGTCAGTCGGTTCAACGGTTTGTGGGTTTCCGTTTGCCATACATAGGGATAATTCGGCTCGTCGGAGAATTTGTATTCGTTTCGATTATAGGTAAAGTTACCACGAAAGTCTACTTGCCAGTCTTTTCCAAATTGTTTTTTCCAATTGACACTGACTTCGAAACCTGTATTCAGCACTTCTCCGATATTGCTCCAAGCGTACTGCCCCAATAACCGAGCAGCTTTCCGAAGCTGGCACGTCTCATCAAGATACGGTCTCGATAGTCGCGGAAGTAATCGAATGTGACGTTCACTTGATTGAAGAATGAAGCGTCAAGTCCGATATCCAACTTTTTCACATGCTCCCATCCGGCATTTTGTACGGCAAGGATATTAAAACCATGCCCCTGGCGATTTAACCATTGTCCGGGAAGTCCCGAATGCCAGGAGCTCCGCTACCGATAGACACTTGGTTCTGGTAAAGAAAATGTTGCGCACCACTGTTGAACTGATCGCTACCGACCAAACCGTATGATCCTCTGATCTTGAAATAATCCACATAATCAGCGATCGGCTCCCAAAACTTTTCTCCGCTTAATACCCAACCGAGAGAAGCAGCCGGGAAAAACTCAAAACGATCCTCCTTTGCCAATCGTTCGGAACCGTTGTAACCGAAATTGAACTCCACCAAGTAGCGGTTGTCATAATCATAAGTGGCCCGTCCAGAATAGCCCTGGTTGCGATTGGGCAAGACCCCGTTACGATATTCCCTCATCATATACATGAACATTGCCGTCATATTGTGTTTGCCAAACGAACGCTTCCAGTCCAAACGGGCATCCAAATAGAATGTTTGATCGGCCTCTTTGGTGATATCGGACTGGCTGATATAATCCGTACCTGTTTGCAAAAGCTGCAAAACATAGGTATCGTTTTCCGGGTCGTAACTATCGGGCTGTACCTGATAATAATAAGGAGACAATGAACGAGTGTAATAAGAGTTCGACCAGTTTTTAAAGTTTACCAAAACTTTTGCACTTAATCCTTTTGTGACAAATCCCAAATCTTGCGAGATATCCAAAGAGGTATTCAGCGTATTGAAGTTGTCTTCTCTAAACGATCCCATCATGTATTGGTAGGGATTTTCTCCGTAAGCCCCGGCTTTAATTTCAGCGTTGCCGTAATAGATATGGTCTTCTTCGCCCCGGAAGAAAGCAGGGAAGGAGACCGGATTGGCATACATCACCTTTTTATAAATATCGGTAGTCGAATGATCCGGACCTTTTTGACTACCGATTTGCGCCATCATGCGAAGATTGACAGTCGTCGTATTCGTCAGTTTATAGCTGATGTTGTTCTGGAAATTATATTCCCAATGGTTAATGTTCGGATCGAAAGCCGAGTTTTCCGCAGCATTGAGCAAACCGGTATCATGGTTTGCCTGCAAACTCATATAATAAGTGACACGAGAAGCCCCTCCCGAAACGTTCACATTGGCACGTTGATTATAGTTCCCACTACGGAAAATCAAGTCATACCAATCCACGTTCGGGTAAACATACGGGTTTATGCCGTTTGTAGTTGCCAAAATGGTCTCTTCCGAATAACGCGGTGTGATCGCTGTCGCACTGCGGGCCTGCTGCGCCTCGTTATAGGTGCGCATGAATGTCGGTCCATCAGCAAACTCCGGCGTGTTCATCGGCTGAAAATAAGAAGCCTCGACCGATACATTGACCGTTGCTTTTGTATTTTCCTTTCCATGTTTGGTTGTGACAAGCATGACACCATTCGCACCACGGTTACCATAGATTGCCGTCGCCGAAGCATCCTTCAAAACCGAAAAACTCTCGATACTTTCCGCCGGAATGCGGTTCAAGTCTCCAGACGAGATTTCTACTCCGTCCAATAGGATCAACGGAGTTGCCACACCGCCGAACGTATTGATACCACGGATATAAAACGAAGAGGTAGAACCTGGCTCACCACTGCTGTTCGTAGAAATGACACCAGCCAGTTTACCGGCCAAGGAACTGGTCAACGAAGAGGTCGGTGCCTTTAGCTGTAAACCCTCCGTTGCCGTAATCGCACCAGTAATAGACACTTTTTTCTGTGTACCGGCCCCAACGACAACGACTTCGTCCAAAACTTCATTATCTCCCTCCATCTTAACGTTCAAGATACCTAAGTCACCCACTTCGATCGTTTGTGTCTTATAACCGATATAAGAAACCTCGATTTCATCTTTACCCGTTACCTCAATGGAAAACTTTCCGTCCAGATCAGTTACCGTACCTTGCGTAGTACCTTTAATAACGACATTTACACCGATCAGCGTTTCACCGGTAGAAGCATCCGTAACTGTACCAATCAATGTACGCTTAACAGGTGACTTACTCTGTTGAATTTCAGGAATGGGTAACCCATCGGCTGCAACATCCGGTGGACAAGCCCCCAACAAACCAGCACAAAGCAGTAAAGCTATCACTGGTTTCCGCTTTTCTCTAATTGAGATTAAATTCATAAGTTAACATTTTTAATTTATAATAAACAAATAGACTAAAGATTTTTATTACAGATACTTATCTAACCAATATTAATCATGCATTCTTTATATATTTTCCACAGTCCTGCAAGAACTATGATCATTCGGAACGATTTAGAGCATATAAGTTGTTGAATCCAGGTTATGCTATTTGAAATCACGAAGAGTATGATTTACTTTTTTCAAATAATGAAATTTATTATATCTGTTTTTTTGAAATATTACGGATTATTTTTAAATTTGTTCCGTTTTGAACAGGAGTTCTTGCAGAACTATGATAGCATCAACACATACAGATTCCATTCTTCTTTACACCTACAATTTTAAAATCAGCAACAATATCCCAAACCAAATACACTAAAAAAACAACAATATCCCCCCTAAAACGACAATATCGCATAAACAACTCATTATCATCAATATGCAAAAACACCAGTTTGTTAAAAAATATTACCTCTGCGGGTAATTTGAATCAGATGGGGTAGAAAATCGAATTAAATGCAGTAGTAGTTTCGATTTGAACCAATAGCTTTTTAAGAAAGATGACAATAAGGGAAGAGGGAAAGAAATAGCATACCAGATCTATCATCATACCACACAAAAGGATTTTGCTTAATTTTTGATTTTTTCAAATAAACCTTTTTGTTTGATAGCAGTCAAATAAATCGTTTTGTAAAATGTAAAAGACAGATTTGGAAGATGATGACAAAAAAGATGAGCTTACTTTTAACCGGTATGCTTTTGTGTTTGGCTCCGGATATGAAAGGGAATGAAACGGACGGAAGGATTAAAGGTATTGTAATGGACGGTGAATTAGGGGGACCACTCGAATTTGTAACCGTCCAGGTTAAGGCAAAAGGTTCGGACAAAATATTGCAGGGAGCCGTTACCGGAAGCGACGGAAACTACAGTATCGGAGGATTGAAAAAAGGGGAATATGTAGTTACTTTTTCCTATATAGGCTACGCGGATATTTCTAAAAATATCACAATCAGCAACAATTCTCAAACTCTTAATCTCGGAGAACTCACCCTGGAAGAAGATGCCAATCAATTGGGAGAAGTGGAGATCGTAGCCAAAAAGCCCCAAATGAGATTCGAGCTCGATAGAAAAGTTTTCGACGCAACACAAGATATCGCATCCGAAGGGGGATCGGCCAGTGATTTGCTTGCCAATATCCCATCCGTGGAAGTCGATAACGAAGGATCTGTTTCATTGCGTGGAAATTCCAGCGTAACAGTCTGGATCAACGGAAAAGCATCGGGACTGACAGCAGACAACCAGGCCGACATTCTGGAAATGATGCCGGCAGAAGATATCAAACAAGTGGAAGTCATTACTAATCCCTCTGCTAAATATAGCCCGGAGGGAACAGCCGGGATTATCAACATTATTTTAAAGGATGACCGGAAACCCGGTTACTACGGCAGCGTAAAAGCCGGAGCCGATACGGACGGAGGTTATCAGGCAAGTGGAAACATTAACTACAGCAGTAGCAAAGTGGATGCGTATGCCAATCTGAGCTATCGGAACCGGGAAATGAAAGGCGGTGGAATCACTAGTCGTGAAAATACCACCGACAACAGTTTTCTCGACCAGACCAACAGATCCAAACGACAACACAACAACTGGTTCGGACGTATCGGGGCAACCTGGCACATCACCAAAAGCGACGACCTGGCATTCAACATGACCGGCATGACCGGAGGGGGTGACAACAACGAATCGATCCATTATATTTCGACAGACAAGCAAAAGAATACGGTCTACACCAGCGACCGTACGACAGACGGAAACTCGGATATGAAAATGTATAACCTGGAATTGAATTATTTGCATAAGTTCTCGGAAAACAGCGACATAGACTTGACCGTCAGCAATAATCAGTGGAGGAACGACGGACTGAGCATTTACGAACAATCAACCCGGTATACGGACACCGGCTTAACCGACAAACAGGAATATCAAACTCAGGAAAACAACATCAGAAACAAAAACTGGGAAGTTCAAGCCGACTACACAAACAAAATATCCGATGCAAGCCGGATCGAGGCGGGTTATAAAGGGACATTCCAAAGAGAATCCAGCCCTGTGGATACCTATTCCGGAACAACTGCTACCGACATCGAACAGGATCAGGCACTTTACAACCGTTTTCTATATAACCAGGATGTGCACGCCCTATACATGACTTACGGGGGCAAGTGGAACAATCTGAGCTACCAAGCCGGCCTGCGTGGGGAATATTGGCGTGTGGATACCCGCTCGCTGGACTTCGACCAGGAATTTAACGGAAAGCCGTCGGAAACTTTCGAAAAAGACTATTTCAAGTTGTTCCCAAGTGCCTTTATCTCCTATGCCTCCCTAAAAACAATGAAATACAAGTGAACTATACCCGTCGCCTGCGTCGTCCTTGGGGTGGACAGTTAAATTCATTCCGCAATATTTCCGATGCTTCCAACATTTCTTTCGGTAACCCGGAACTGACACCTGAATATTCCCATTCTTTCGAATTGAATTATATCAAGACCTGGGAATCCGGCCATACCTTATCATTGTCCGGCTACTATCGCTCGACAGATGACGTGATCCAGCGTATTCGTTTCTTGAACACGGCAGACAATGTAATGTACACGACCAGCGAAAACGTAGCCCGCCAGCAAAATAGCGGTCTGGAAATCGTTGGAAAAAACAATCTATTCAGTATCCTTAGCCTGACAACGACTGTAAACCTCTACTACTCCAAATTGGACGGTTTCAGTTACCTGCCCGAAGGAGCGGAAGCGCCTGTCACCGGCGAGGAGGACGAAAGTTTCAACTGGAACGTACGCATGATTGCCAACGTCAGTCTTCCTTGGGGCATTTCCCTACAGGTACAGGCAATTACAACTCCAAACGCTTGATGGCACAAGGATACCGCGAACCGAACTACTCCGTCGACCTTGGGTTGCGCAAGTCTTTCTTAAAAGACAAATTGACGTTAAGTATCAATGCACGTGATTTGCTGGATTCCCGCAGATTCCGCACTGTTACATCCGGAGACGGTTTCTGGCAGGATTCCGAGAACTGGCGCGGTGGCAGAAGAGTTGGTTTTACTCTGACTTATAACTTTGGGAATATGAACAAGAAGAAAGACAAAAGTAAAAGTCGAAATGAGGAACCGGACATGTACGAAATGGACTAAATAAAAAAGAAGGGATAAGTCCTCGCCGCACTTACCCCTTCTTCCACATTTCCTCTTATCTTTCAAAACAAGCGTCGAAGGCATGTGCCGACGGTTGGAAATCCACCTGTTTGACAAAAGCGCAAGACTCGCGTGCTCCATGTTCGCGATCCATACCGCTATCTTCCCACTCAACCGAGAGAGGGCCTTGGTAACCGGCATCGTTCAAAGCACGGATAATTTCTTCAAACCTGATTTTTCCGCGCCCTAAACTACGGAAATTCCAGAAACGACGGGCATCGCCAAAAGTAGAATGGCCACCGAACACGCCGATCTGTTTCGGGGTATCACTCCAATACACATCTTTCATGTGAACATGGAAAATGCGGTCCGCAAATTGGTTGATGAAATCTACATAATCCACTCCCTGGTATCCCAAATGGCTCGGATCGTAGTTAAAGCCGAAAGCCGGATGATAATCGATCGCTTCAAGGGCTTTACGGGTGGAATAAGTATCGAATGCGATCTCTGTCGGATGCACTTCAAGAGCAAAGCGGACGCCTAATTTTTGATATTCGTCTAAAATCGGGATAAAACGTCGGGCAAAATCAGCATACCCTTCATTCACCATCTCATCGGTAACGGGAGGAAAGGAATAGAGCCATTGCCAGATCGAACTTCCCGTAAAACCGGCTACAGTATCGATTCCCAGCATTTTGGCAGCATGAGCTGCCTGGATCATATTTTCGGCTGCCCGCCTATGGACTCCTTCCGGATCGCCATCCCCCCAGATATAATCAGGCAATACAGATTTATGCCGCTGATCAATATTATCGCATATCGCCTGACCGATCAGATGATTCGAAATACAAAACAACTTCAAATCGTATTTATCGAGTGTCGCTTTGATATTCCGATAATATTCCGGATCTGTCCGCCGAACATCCAAATGAGAAGGTAAACCTAATTCAACACCGTCAAAACCAAATGATTTTGCTTTTTCACAAACTACTTCCAGCGGTAAGTCTCCCCACTGCATCGTACATAATGTTACAGGACGTGCCATGTTTTTCGTTCTTTTTTAAGGTTAATACATTGTGTCTGTTCGACAAATATAAAATATCTTTTTAAATTCGTCTACAAATATTTTTTATTTCTGAATATTTATCTTTCCTTTGCGACATCATAAACGACTAAAAAACTTAGCTATGAGAAAGAATGTTTTTTATATACTTGCTTATGTACTTTGTTTGGCAGGCTGCAACGATGCTCCTTCTTTTGAAGAAGAAGGAGTTCCCCAGATAAAAGTATCTCAGATCATGTTCAACATCCAAATGGAAAAAGAGGTCATCTCTTTTCCCCAAACAAAGAGCATGCCTGATAATACGATTCCGGAACCTTTCGCCCCCTCAAAAGCTGAAGGCGATCCGGAATTAAACGAGTTATGTTCAACGATCGAGTATGTCGTATTTAAAGAGGAAAACGGGGTATCGGTTTTCTCCAAACATAAACAATTTGTATATGACCCTTCCGATTTGGATGCCGATTTCGGTTGCATTTACGACAGCTTGCCACAAGGTAACTATACATTCTATTTCATCGCTCACAATTCACCTATGGCAACTCTATCAGAATCCATTTTCTCTTTCGATGAAATATCCGATACGTTCTACAAAGGACTGCCTTTAGAAATCGGAGTTGCAGAAGAAATCAACGAAAGTATTGTTTTGGATCGCATCGTCAGCCGTATCGAATTTATGGCTACAGATCCCATAACAGAAGCAATCAAGCAATTCGATATGGAGATAGAGGGTAGAGCCATACAATTCGATATCACAGACGGGGGCGGGATCAAAGCGACAGAAAAAGAAACTGTCACTCATATCTTTACAAGCGAAGAGGTTGGGATTTCCAATAAGATACATTCTTTTTACACTTTTGTCCCATCCCTTGAAAAACCGATCACGGCTCGCCTTTCGGCCATCTCCCTAAACGACGAAGCCATCCGGGAGCGACAAGTCAAAAACATCATCCCCGAAAAGAATAAAATCATCCGTTACAAAGGCCGCCTATACAGTCGTTCCGAATCCGACGATACATTTCAGATCAGCATCTACAATAACGGGAAATGGGAAGAAACAACCGATGTAGAATTACCTGATTACGAGTAGAATATTTGTTTCGTCATAGTTCATAGCATAACAGTTTTAGTTTAATGGTTAATTTTTTCGGAAAGCCCGTACTTGGGAAAGCACGGGGCTTTCCATAATTTCCCTAACTAATCAATCAGTTTCACCTTCTGGCTCTGTGTTTTAGCATTCCAAGAACTAAGAACCAACTTCATAGAACTTACCACCTGGCTTTCTCTCAGTTCAAAATCGATCTCGATACTTTTCGTTTCACCAGGAGCCAACCAGAAAAAATTATCATTCGCATAAAAAGAACGGGAAACACCTTCTATATTCAAATTGGTCATAAAAGATGGCAGCCTCCCTTTGTTCGCCACTGCTATATGTATCCTTCCTTTATTCCCATCCTTTTTCATCAATTTTACTTCTTTAAACTCAACAGAAGTTTTATGTTTAGCCACGGTCGGCTTTAACCAGGGACCACTGTTCAAAGTCGGCCAATCGACAGGTTCAGAGACAAACTTCTGATAATAAGCTTCATCTTCCATTAATTTGATGGTGCGAGGCCAATATTCAGCATGAGAAATCACTTTTCCATGCTCATCAGTCAAAGAAACAATTGCAAAAAAGTACTTTTCTTTATATGTTTGAGGGATAGCATATATCCCCATATCTTCTTTTAAAACCGATGTACCTTCCGGAACATTAACATTTTCCGAGACTTGCCAAACTTCTCTAAAAGAATCATCCAATATTTTCACCTGTACCACTCCTTTAAAACCTGGCCGGTCCACCCCATTTAAAACATTTACAGAAATCGGGAAAGCTTCTCCAGGTGCCCACAGTAGACGTTTGATGTCTAACAAAACATGAGTCGGTTCGTATGTCCTTTTTAAAAAATAATAAGTAGCCGAAGGCTGTCCCATACCATCGACCAAATTAATTGCAGCAACTACCGGCCAAGGACGTTTATAGACCCAAGGCATCAGCCCTGTTGTAACTGGATAATTACTTTGAACACCTTCTGACATAACCTGATAAAATTCACCTGCACCAATCTGAGTCGCTTCTGCAATTGTTTCCAACGCCGGTTTAGCCATATTATCAATATGAGAAGCACGACTTAACATACGAGGTACACGAGAAGGATTATATTCAGCAAAATGTTCTACAAATTCAGGATGCTCCAACACAAAGTTCTTATCGTACATCCCTCCTAAATCGACCAACTCACCCGGAGAAACCACTTGTTTTATATTTGCAGGATCCGTTATACAATGTACCCCAGTCTCAGCCACATAGGGTATCAACTCAAAACCTTTATACCATGCGGGATCAAAATCCGGATAAGAATGCATGGAACCAGCATCCGGAGAAGTACGCAGAAAACATCTTGTCGGATCAAAAATAGCTAGATTACGCTCCAAAATACCCATAGAAGCTGCATTTCCATAAGAATACGGATTAAATTCGTTTCCACCGCACCAAACGGCCAAAGAGGGTTGATTTCTCAACCGGAAAATATTTTGGCAAACCTGCGCTTCCCAAACTTCCTGTGGCCATTCGGGTGTATCAAAATTGGCAATATTAAAATCCTGCCAAACCATTATACCATATTTATTACATGCATCATAAAAAGCATCACTCTCCAACAATCCGCTGCCCCAAATCCGAAACATCTGAATTCCCATATTCCGTGCCATTCTTACAGCCCAATCATACTTCTCCGCTGTCAAATCGTAAAGAGCATCAACAGGCATCCAGTTGACACCTTTCACAAAAAACTTTTTCCCGTTTACAACGAACTGCCAGTCTTGCCATCTGTCACTTGTCCGAATACCGGCACTCCGAACCTGTTCTATTGTCCGGATACCAAAATCAAACTGAATGCAGTCGGCCAACTGATCATTTACTTTTAATGTCATTTTTGCCTGATAGTAATCCGAGTTACCTAAACCATTCGGATACCACAATTTAGGATTATCGATAACAAAATGCTCTTCCATCCAGCATCTCCCTTCAATCACCTCCGGCGAAAATTCTTTTGAAAATACGGTCTGACCTTTATCTATCAAATCGAGTACTACTGTCACCTTCTCTTTTACCCGTTTATTCTGTGGGGCACTTGACGGCTTTCCATAATTTGATATCTGACAATTATTCCAAGGATGCAACTGATAGTCCAATGTATTTTTCCCAGCAAACAGTTCAACACTAAAGCCTATTGTTGCTTGATTATTTTCTATCTTTTCAGTAAAAAGGAAAGGACGTTCCAAATGGTATTTAGGAACGAATTCCAGACGAACGTTTCTCCATAAGCCCAAATTGAAAAAAGGTTCCATCGCACTTCCTCCCATCAGGAACCAACCTTTTACGATATTTCCCGGTCGATTCGGATTAAAAGACGTTTTCCCATAATTGGCAGATATGACTTCTACTATTAATTCATTATCCCCTCCATAATTTAAATTTTCACTTACATCTATGACTGGCCCCCCGAATATACCTCGATGCTTACCTAGTTCTATACCATTTAACCAGACCTTCGCAAAATAGTCAATACCATCAAAATTCAGTATGCAAGAGTAACCGCTCCGTTTTTGAGGAATTGTAAAATGCTTTTTATAATACCAAACTCTCTGTTCCAACTTTTCATGCTCCCTGGCATTCAAATGTTTATAAGGATCTCCCAATATGCCCGCTTTATAATTAGCCATTTGGACAGAAGTCGGATATGCCACCGTAAACCAGCTATTCTCTTGAAGCTTTGCTAAGTTTTTTATAGGAGATTCTTCCGAACTCAACTCCCAATCCTGTGATAAATCGATATGTTGCTCTGCCTGCCTCGGATAAATATAATATGGAGACTCCAAATCTTTTACCTGCGCTTTCATAATAGAAGCACAACACAAACAACACCATATTAAAAGATATCTATACTTAAAAATGCTCTTTCTTACCATACTTCTTTCATTTAGTTATTAGAATAGATTCCACATAAAATCAGTGATTTTGACGATTAAAACGCAGTACAATCGAGCGTTTGAAAGTAATCTCCAGAGTATCGTCCAACACATGAGTAACTTTTCTCATATCGCTCCAGGGATCATATTGTTCAACATTCGAAACTTTACTACCTAAAAATTCTAGTGGCAGTTTCACCGTTCTGCTACCTGGCAATACATTCCCAATCAATTCAGTATGCCAATTGCTTAAGACATCCCGGCACCAAACTAAAGTATGCGTATTACCTTTCAAACAATAAAAGCGAAACTTGATCATGCATAAAAAAATCAGGCTGATACTGCTCTGTTATCGGATTTACATTTTCCGTTGCATGACTAAAACGTCCGAAATGCCACCATAAATTATTCTTTTCTATATAATACTGCCAGTGCCAACTTTGACCGGGAGCTGCAGCACCTGAAAAAAAAGGGGCAAAGATCAAATCATGTAACAGAATGCCTAACGTATCCGATTCATATAACTTGGATGGCCCGGAATGATGTGCCTCAACCGCACCCACTTCGGAGAGTATAACAGGTTTATCAACAACCATATTACGCAATAAAATGACAGCCTGGCTTGCCAAAGAATCCATTGGGGCCCGACAAATATCCCAAACAGCCCCTGGATCCAAATAGCGATGAACCTGGGCTATCTCATTATCCGAAATAGAAGAAAAATCCATATACCACTCCTGGTATTTTTCATTATCAAAACTTCCCAAGCTTTGCATAACCAAATGATGCGGAAAATAAGATTTAACAACAGGTAGCATCTCTCTTGTCCATTCTAGCTCCCCTGCTATTCCTTCGGAAAAACTTACAGAATTGATTTCATTCCACAATTCCCACCCCATAACTGTTGGATTGTCCGCATATCTGGAAGCAAAAAAGGCAACCCTATCTAGATATAAATCTTTCCCCTGCTGCGTTTTGAAAAAATCAGTCATATCAATCAAAGGACCTTGGTTGTCAAAAGAATATATAGGTTTATCAAAAGCCACTGATGAAGAAAACGGGGCAGAATATCCTGTTAGTTTCCTAAAATTTTCCAAACAAAATTTGATTTTGATCCCATATTTTGTCGCCAACTCCAACAGTTTGTCTATTCGCTTTGCCCTATTTTCATCAAACTCTCCAGCTTTTTTATGCTCGACCTCAAAAAATGGAGCACTCAACCAAATACGTGTGTAGTTTCCTCCATTTTCCGAAAGATTGCGAAAACGCTGTTCATAAAGCTGTAAAACCTTTGTTTCATCCGTTTCAAAACGTTCCCAACAAATATTGGGGCCCACAGGTATAAAAGGGGTACCATCCGAATATTCCAAATAACAAGGATTTACCTTACTCACCCGTATAAAGTTCTGATCACGCTCTTTACCACAAGAAGAAAAAAGAGTAAAGAATCATCATATATAATATATTTCGTACCATACCGACTGATTCTTAAAAGTAACCACCTTTTGCTGTAATTTCCTGGACACTGTCTCCGTTTTGTACCCAAGAGAAAATCTTCTTCTCATTTTCACGTATCTCCTCCGAGCGTAAAAGCACTTCATAAGCTATTTCCCTTGGTACAACTAAAACTCCATCGATATCTCCAAGTATTATATCACCCGGCTTAATCGTTACATCTCCGATTTTAATTGGAATCTGATAGTGAGTAATCAAACAGCGCCCCAAGCTACCATTCGATATACGATATTCGTAAAACACAGGAAAATCAGCATTCAAAATCTGATGTGTATCCCGTATTCCCCCATCTATACAAGCGGCTTTCAGTTTTTTCCCTTTAGCAGTTGCCGTCATTACACCTCCCCACAAAGTAGCTTTATCATCCGACTTGTATCCCAGACAACAAAATGGTCTTCCTGCATCTCATCCAGCATCTGGTTCGATATTCCATCTCACCCTTTATCTTTACGTTTGGTGCACTTTTGACAGTAAAGGCAAAACCGGCAACAGAATGATATTCGCGTAAAGGTTTAATCCTACCGGGTAAGGCTTGCTCCAAAAGGCAAAATTCACGCATCACATCGTTTACGGCCCCTGTATACAACTGCTCGTATCGAAATAATAATTCTTTATCCTCTATAGGAAACTTTTTCGAAGATATTCCTTCACGATCCTGAATCAATTTTTCTAGATTCATCATTCCGATTTCTTTCTTATACTGATCTACGCTCATAACTCTGTTATTTTTAATTAATCACTCTGGTAAACTCATTCCACCATCTACCAATATATCCGCACCGGAAATATAGCGTCCGGCCTCACTACACAAAAGCAATGCCATAGAAGCCAGATCATCCGGTTCTCCAATATACCTTAATGGAATATTCTTCTCTATTTTTGTTTTGAAAACTTCATTTGACAAAACTTCCTCATTACGAATCGTTCCGATCACCCCGGGAGCCAGATTGTTTATCGTTATTCCTTTATTTCCCAATTGCCAAGCGAGATTTTTCACCATATTCAGTTGAGCAGCTTTTGAAGCTGCATAAACAATCATTTGTTTACTCGGTCTATTCTGCTGAACAGAACCTAACGTAACAATTCTTCCCCAACCTTTCGATTCCATATAAGGCACACAACATTGTATCAACTCCAGTGAAGCTCTTACATTCACATTCATTTGAGTATTAAACTCATATAGAGTCACATCTTCCCACTTCCTACGAATCTGAATAGAAGCATTCAAAACTAAGATATCGACTTCAATTCCCAGTTTTTGCCGCAACAGTTGAAAGTCAGAAGTCAGCGTGTCTGATAATAAGTCATATTCCCATAGCCACGCTTTTCCTCCCATCTTCAGCACATCCTGTAAAGTCGTTTCCGCCAATTGGCGATTGCTCCGGTAATTGATCACAACATTCGCCCCATGTTCAGCCAAAGCTAAAGCGATGGAGCGGCCAATTCCTTGGCCAGCTCCTGTAATCAATGCAGTTTTTCCCGTTATTTCAAACAAATGCTTCACTCCCATAACGATTTTTTATTAAATACCACCTACTATCGGATACCAATTTGGTTTATACGGATCTTGATGAAAACGAGCGTAATAGTCCCCCATTTTCTCGTAATACCGCTCATATTTTTCCATTTTTTCTTCGTCCAAGGCTACTCCTAAACCCGGTCCTTCCGGCACTTTTATAGCACCATTAACATACTGCAGTTTTCCACCCTGGATAATATCATCTTCCAAATAATGATAATGGGCATCTCCCGGCATAGTCATTTGGGGATGGTAGATGCTGTATGTAACATAGCTGCCAATTCGATACCGAATTCAGCCCCGGAATGCATAGCTACACCCAAATTAAACGTACGACAAACCGCAGTCAAATCTTTTACCCCCCGCGGGCCTTCCCAATAATGTAAATCCGTCAATATAATGTCTATTGATTGCATATGGATAGAAGGGCCCAAATCATCAAATTTATTCGGATACATATTAGTTGCCAAAGGAATACGAACCTGTTCCCTGACTGCCTTCATACCTTCTATTCCCCAAGAGGGATCTTCATAATATTGTAGTTCCAGCTCTTCCATCCTATGACCGGCCTTTACGGCTGTCGCAACACTCCATACTCCATTAGGATCGATCCGCAAACCAAAATCATCTCCTAACTTCTGCCGACATAATTGTAACACTTTCACTTCTTCCATCGGATCCATGACACCGGCTTTCAGTTTCATTGCCGTAACACCCAACTCATCGTTCAACTGTACGCAAAAATCGGCCATATCCTCCGCACAGGTATCATGCCCACCACCCGGACGGTCATAGCGCCAAAACAAATAAGCGATCATTGGAATTGAATCGCGTAATTTACCCCCAAGAAGCTGGTGCATCGGAATATTAAATGCTTTCCCCATAATGTCCAAACAGGCAATCTCTATTGCACCATACAAACGAGAATTGGAAATATAATAAATACTTCTTAGAACTTTCATCTTGATAGTCTCCAAGTCCATCGGATTCATTCCGATAATGCGCGGTTTCAGCTTAAGAAGAGCCGCTCTTGAATCTCCGCCACCAACTTCACCTAGCCCGACAATCCCTTCATCCGTGATAAGTTCCAAGATTGTTCTCAACAAATAACCCGGATGTACTCCCGTGTTATGCCGCAACATACAATTCATAGGAATTGCAACGCAACGGACTTTCATGTCTACGATTTTCATTTCTTTATACTTATTTTAAGTGATACTCTACGACTTGTTCCTTTCCTGACTTATCCATATAAGTAATATGATATCGACCTCGAAATCCTCGAAATTTTATATCACCATTTTTACCAACTTTTACGATCGTATTAGTTTCCATTCATGATTGATCAAATTATCAAGTGCATAAAATGATTGTTTGGGATCCATGTTTCTGGTAAACAATCCAGAAACAGACGGTTCTCCCGGTGCGCCACAATCATCAACCACATTCCACCACGTAATACCCATCATGTTTTTAACACTGAACCACAGGCGATACAAGTTCTGTGCAATTACAGCCTGTATTTTCTGTCCACGGTCATCATTACCTGGGGATGTTATCGTGATCTCGCTTAAATGAATCGGCAATCCGGTTTCCGAAATCCGGTTCATGATAGTCCAGATCTGATTCGGTGTCTGGATCTCTTTTCCGGCAGCAATATCCAAACATTGTTGCGGGTTGAACAAATGCATTTGGGAACCGGCAATATTTATTTTCGCTCCTCTTTCCATCAAGTCTTTTACCTGCTCCGGATATTCCGGACCAGTCCAATAATCATTAATATTCAAAAGAACATTATCCGAAAATACCTGATTGGCAGTTTTGAAAGCTTCAAATGTATAATCCCCAGGCATTACCCCATAATTACTTTTACAGAGTCCGGAACCCGGAACCATTACCCCTTTGGCAAAATCTTGTGCACTCTCATTGACAACATCCCAACTACTGACACGGTCCCCATAATATTTAGCGATCTCCACAATCCGTTTTTCAAATAACTCCTTTAACTTTTTCGTCAAATTAGGAAATTTCGTTTCTAATTGAGCTACAGTCATATTTTTGTATTCATCCGTGTATTTCTCGCTATCCAAGTAATTATCCAGATTGCCGTACTCCACAATCAATTTATCCATTTCCTTTTTCTCCTCAGGTGTCATCATCTGACCTATAATCCAGTTAGGATTATGCCATTTACGATTTCCCCAGATCAACGGATGCCCATGTACGGGGACCCCCTTACTGAGACAGAAATCTATAATCTGATCGGGAGAAGGACGGCGCCAATGCGGCTGCAGCTTCGGGTCTGTCTGGCGATTCCAATATTCTTCCGTATCCCAGTATTCTTCACGAAAACGAGGGCGATTTGGTTGCATTTCCAGGGTTTTCCAATAAAATGCGACAGTCGCACGATTAAATAATGTCCCGAACACGTCTTTATATTTCTGGTTACATGCAGGAGTGCCTAATTGATTATAGTTAAAGATATGGGCACCGAATACAAAATCATGCGAAATCTGCTCAATCTTCACTTCTGATCCAGCCGCAACATCCTGTAAACAAACGATAGCATTTGCTTTTCTATTTTGCTCGATGTCCTTATCGATCTTAGCCTGTACCTTTGGATTCCAGATATTCCAATAGGCTTCACTCATGATTTTTTCTTTGTCCTCTTTCGCACTTTTGGGAAAACTATTCTGTGCAAACAGATTAAAACAACAAAAAACTAAACTGATTATTAATGTTATCTTTTTCATATCCAATTATGATTTTAATTATTTAATTTCAAATTCCTGAACTTCCATCTTACCTTTTTTATTTATCCAAGTAGCACGGTAATGTCCCTTAAAACCTCTGAAACAAACCACCCCCTGTGCATTCGATGTGATGGTCAGTGAAGTTTTCCATTCCCGGTTTATCAATCTGTCCAATGTTTCATAGACAGGCTTCTTTTTCATTTTTTTATCATAAAGTCCTGAATAAGATGGCTCTCCCGGAGCACCACCTCCATCCACGACATTCCACCAAGTAATACCCATAATATTAGGACAACTGAACCAGAAACGATATAAATTTTCAGCTATGACAGCCTGGATTGCACTTCCTATATTCGTTGAATCGGGAGCACAAACCGTTACTTCACTCACATGTACAGGACGTCCTACTTCATTTAGACAATCAACGACTTCCATGAGCTTAGCCGGTGTAAGGATATCATCCCCCTCAGCTATTTTCTGAGCCTCGACTGGATTAAAAATATGCATCTGAGCCCCAACATTATCTATACGGATCCCCCGATCTATCATATTTCGAGCAATTTCTACATACCGTCTTGTATAAGGAATACCACTTTTAAAATCAATATCATTAATATTAAAAATGACAGATTCTGGGAAATATTTCATGGCCCACTTATACGACTTATAAGTATAATCATCCGGCATTATTCCACGATTTGCCTGATCAACCGGTTCATTGACAACATCCCACATCATAATTCTATCCTTATAGCGCGATGCCAATTCCTGAATATGTTTTTCAAAATAAAATTCCATCTCTTTGCGGTCTGACGACATCCAGTCCGGATGTCCCCAACGGCGCATACCATAAATAATAGCATGGCCTTTTGCCATTATCTTGTTCGATTCGCAAAACTCAAGGATAGGATCGACGGGAGGACGACGGAAAATATAAGAAGATCCCACCGTATAACGTGGCTTTCCTTGCTCAGGTTCCAGCGTTTTCCAATAAAAAGGCAAGGTCGCAGAATTAAACAAAGCACCAAAAGTATTTTCATACTGTTTATTTTGTTGCATAGTCTCAAGCTGACCGAACAAAAAGATATTACCTCCAAAAATAAACGAATGGCTCAACTGCTCAATCTTCACAGTGACTCCGGAGGGAATATTTAATTTGGCATCACCTTTTCGGTATTGCTCTATATTTTTATCTATGCTTGCCCGGACATCCGAATTCCATATTTTCCAATAAGCCTCGCTCATGACATCCTCATAATCTTGCGCCTGTAAGCAAAAAGTAGAGAAAAGCAATCCAAATAATAATATTACTGTTTTCATATTTTATAATTTTATAGACACTTTACTAACTATCTGTCTCTTCATAAAACTCTTTCAAGAAAAAGAATTTGATCGCCACAAAAACAGCTAAAGCACCTAATAAGTAAAATATTGACAAAAATGATATACCAAAAGACAAACCATAATCAGTCTTCAGATATCCTAATAGTAAGGGAGCTAGAGCCCCAACAATAAAAGCGAAAGCAGTCATAACCCCTACCGAAGAAGCTCTTAAATCTGGAGCTATCACATCAAACAAGGCTGCATACAGGTTTGAATCGTAAATTCCCCTGAAAAAACCAAACAAAGCCAACATAACATAACTCACATATAAATTCGAGGTATATCCCATGAAAAATATAAACGGAGCACCGAGCAACAATCCGACCAGTTCCGTTTCCAGACGGACAGTTTTACGCTTTTGAGCATATTTATCTGATAATTTTCCACCTATTAAAACCCCAAACAATGCGGCTGCAAAATGAAAAAACATAGAGGTAAACCCAGCCGTCGAAAGAGATAAATGATACTTTTCATGATAGAATGTAGACATCCAAGTCACATAACCAATATTCACAAAACACATCCCTCCAAAAGCTAGACAAAGCATCCAGACCGTTTTCTTTTTAAATATTTCTTTAATAACATATCCGATCGAATATCTTTCTTCTTCTTTCACTTCCTGCGGAGTATCTTCCATTCTGAAAAACAAATAAATACACAGCAACAAACCTCCTAATCCAAAAGTAAAAAAGGACATCCGCCAACCGAAATGCTCACCAATATAGGCCGCAATAAACCCACTGGCCACAATCCCCACATACAAAGATGTCTGATGTATGGACATGGCCATAGCCTCGTCTTATGATGATACTGACTGATCAAAGAGGTGGCTGCCGGATAATAGAAAGCTTCTCCTCCCCCGGTCGTAATACCACGTAAAACGATCAAAGAAATCACCCCCCACTAAATCCAGTACATAATGTTCCGATACTGAAAATCAGGATACTAATAAGAATAATCCATTTTCTTTTCAGAAAATCACCCATATATCCACCGAAGGGAACCAAACAGCCATATACAATCGTAAATACAGAAGCGACAAGCCCCAATTGTACATCTGTCAAATGCAGGTCCTCTTTTATCAAAGGAATCACCACATTAAAAATCTGCCGGTCACCCTGGTTAAGGAAATAGGCAATCCATAACATAATAATCAACTCCCACTTATAGGTGATACGTAGTCGTTTCATTTTACGAATAGTTTATCGAAGGTGTGGCCCTAACCACACCTTCATATTTTTAATTAATACCCCGGATTTTGATCTTTTGACGGATCAAGGGCCTCGTTATAATTAAACTCTGTTTGCGGGATTGGGAACAACATATGTTTCTCTTGTATATCAAGACCTTTAACCCTCTTAATCTGCTCTTTTACAATACCTAAACGAATCAGATCAAACCAACGTTTTCCTTCATTAAATTGTTCATACATCCGTTCTTTCAATATTAATTCTAAAAACTTTTCTGAAGTAGAGTAATCTTTTAATTCAAAATCAACTTCAGATGAAGTCATAGGATCATAACCATAAGCACGACGATGAACCATATTTATCTTTTCCATTGCATCCTCCGTAGGGGAACCAGTAACTCTCATTGCCATTTCTGCATACAATAGTAAAATATCCGGATAACGAATTAATGGATAGTCACATGCAGCCCCAGAAGCCCCGGGAGCATTTGCATCATGATATTTTGTTAATAAATAGGTATTATCCCCATGCCAAAATCAAATAATAATAAATTATAATCCTTCCGATAATCTTTCACATCCCAATCTGTTATCAATTGATTTTCCGTAGTAGTATAAACACCATACCATCCTCCAGAACCATGCATTACATTTCCATCAATCATTGCTCCCGGATGGGCACAAAACATCGCATATTCATTGCCTTGGCCGTTTTCTCGATACTCCTTTATATAAAATATCTCTTCTGTAGATGAAACAACTTCTGGTCCAAATATATTATTAAAATCTGCAGCAGAAGACACCGTGACTAAAGAATATTGTCCACTATTAATAACTTCTTCCAAAAGTTGTTTCGACTCTTCATATCTATCTAATGTTGCATATACTTCTCCTAAAAGGCTCTTTGCACTATTCACAGAGGCGTTCCTGCCAAACGGGGTGTCTGAGGCGCATTATTTACAGCAAAGCGAAGATCCGACTCTATAAGTTCATATATTACATCTTTAGAGCTCTTTCCTATATTATATTCACTCATATTTTCTTCTATATGAAGAGGGATATCCCCAAAATATCGTACTAAATAAAAATAAGAAAGCCCTCTTATAAACCGTAATTCCCCTATATAGCTATTTATTTTATCCTCCGACATTTGGCTTGCTTGTGGTAAACGCTCCAAAGCCACATTGCAATTTCTAATAGCAGTATATAATTTTGTCCATATATTTGCAGTACGTGTTTGATTAGTATTATCTAATCCCACATAATCACTATTAGAAGCCCAACTACCCCGACCATAAGCATAATCTGCAAAACATTCACACAAAGCAGTCCCAAAATAATCTAAACCACCATAACCCTTTAAATTAGCAAGTGGTGCAGCAACCGCAGCTGCAGCTTCACTTTCCGTATTATAAAACGTTTCTGCTGCAACAGACTTCGGCTCTTCTTCCAACCAATCAGAACAAGAAACTACCGATAATAATATAATGAATAAATAAATGTACTTTTTCATATTTTCTCTTCTTTATTAGATACTCTAAAATTGAACTTTAGCCCCAAATGTAATAGTCTTCACATTGGATAAGTCAGATAATCAAGTCCGGCATTTGTATCTCCACCCCAAGAGTTCACTTCAGGGTCCATACCTGAATAACCTGTAATAGTAAATAGATTCTGAGCGCTTACATATATTTTTAACGCACTTAACCAGTTTTTCACTTTCCACTTTTTCACAGGTAAATTATAACCTAACATAATATTTTTCAAACGGAGATAAGAGCCATCTTCTACAAAACGATCTGAATGCTTAATATTATGATTTGCTGCAGGTCGCGGATACTTTGCCATTAAGTTTTGTTCTGCTGTATTTGTTGAACTCCAATGGCTATTAAATACGTCACGCCTTAAATTAAGTCCCATGCCCATATCATAATTTGCAGTTTCTGCCACATTATAAACATCGTTGCCTTGGCTACCATACAAAAAGAAAGAAAATTCAAAATCTTTAAATGTTAAACAGGAATTGATCCCATATGTAAAATCAGGATGTGGGCTACCTGCGATATATTTATCACTATTATCATATACCCCATTCCCATCTTTATCTTCATAGGTCATATTTCCATTTTCATCAAAACCTGTATCATGATATACATAATAGACACCTAAAGGTTCTCCCTCACGCAATAAAGTCACAAAATCTTCAACATAAGATAGACCCACAGTTGAACCATAAATATCCTGTCCTCCATATAACTCTTTGATCTGATTTTTATTCAATCCTAAATTTGCAGATAAAGTCCATGAAAATTCTTTTTGTTGAAAAACATCTCCTTCTACCAACAATTCAAAACCACGATTTCCCATCTTTCCTACATTCTTTACAGTTGTCGTATAACCTGAAGATGTTGGCAAAGAAACATTATTCAACAAATCACGTGTTGTTTTATCATAATAGTCAGCATTGATTCTCAAACGAGATTTAAATAATGACAGATCAAGACCTATATTCCATTGAGATGTAGTTTCCCATTTCAATTCTGACGGCAAGGTTGAACTTGGTGCATAAGATGTAACAAGCCCACTCCCCAATGCTGCTTTACCTTGCGACAACATATTTAACGTTGAATAAGGATCAATAGCAGTTGACCCAGTTTCTCCGTATCCTAAACGTAATTTTAAATCAGACAACCAAGAAATATCCTTTAGAAAAGCCTCATCTGATATTCTCCACGCTAATGCTGCTGCAGGAAAATAGCCCCATTTATTTCCTTCACTATAGCGAGATGAACCATCGGCCCTGAAGCTAACCGTAGCCATATAACGACCTTTATATGAATAATTAGCTCTAGCCAAATATGACATTAATACCCATTTGGTATAGCCGGAAGAAGGCGTTCCAAAATTAGCTGCAGCTCCAAGGCCCCATGCTTCTGGTGCATCACTTATAAAATCAGTTCCACTTGCACCAAAAGATGTTCCCAAATACTGTTGATAAGTAAAACCTCCCATAAAATTCAAATTATGATCATCATGGATCGTCAGATCATAATTCGCAATATTTTCGTTCACAATTGTCGTTTGCTGATTAGAAGACAAAGAAGCACTTGAAGCTCCATATAAATAACGGGAGCTATTATAGTTATTAGATGTATAATTCAACGTTTCAACACCTATTGTAGCTTTCAAAGACAGCCCTTTTATTGGTTTATATTCAAGAAATCCATTTACATTCACCAAGTCTGCCTTAGTTTTAGAAGATGTTTCATTAATAAGATTTAATGGATTAAATAGAGCATTAGACATAAACGGGTAAGCCAATTGCAAATTGTTATAAGAGCCATCTTCATTATAAGGGTATAAGGTCGGAGGAGCAGAAATTGATGCTCCAATTAAAGATCCTCCTCTATTTCCACCACCACTACTTTTCATACTTTTATTTGTTCTTGTATACGACAAATTAGCTCCAACATTAAATTTATCGTTAATTTTGTGATCTACATTACTTCTCACATTATACTTATCATAGCCACTATTTTCGATAATACCATCACGCAAAAACAAAGAACCACTCACATAGAATTTGGTTTTGTCATTGCCACCTGCAATCGACAAACTATGAGTTTGTAAAGGTGCATCTTTATAAACCAAATCTTGCCAATCCGTACCTTTTCCTGCAAGAGCAATCTTATCAGCCGTAAAAAACTCTTTTCCTACATTATTCAACTGTTGTTCATTATAAAACATCATATATTCCGTCGCATCCATCATCTCTAGTTTTTTGATTTGGGACTGAATACCATAACTACCATCATAGGTTACAGTTGTTTTTCCCTTTTTTCCTGATTTTGTAGTAATCAAAACAACCCCGTTAGAGCCTCTAGACCCATAAATAGCAGTAGCTGAAGCATCTTTTAGTACTTCCAAAGATTCTATATCATCAGGATTAACACTGGACATATTCGCGGGGAACCCATCAATAATGTAGAGAGGATCATTACTTCCTTTAATCGAATTTGCACCACGGATACGAATCGTAAAATTCCCTTCTGGAGAACCAGTATTCGATGTAACTTGACGCCCGGAGCTCTACCTTGTAATGCTTGAACCGGATTAGGAACTGCATAGGCCGTCAAATCTTCGCTCTTTACAGAGCTTAGAGAGCCTGTCAAATCACTCTTTTTCATCGTACCATATCCTATTACCACAACTTCTTCCAGAGCTTCCATATCTTCAGACAAAGAAATATCAAGAACTGACTTACCTTTTACTGATATTTCTTGGGTAACATAACCGATATAAGAAAAAATCAACGAAGAAGATTCAGGAACAGACAAAGAGTAATTTCCATTCAAATCCGAAATAGTACCAGATTCAGATGAACCTTTCAAAACTACATTCACCCCAACCAAAGGTTCTCCCGTTTTAGCATCTGTAATTCTCCCTTTTACAACATGCTGAGCAAAAACCGAGACACTGCCAAAGAATAGCAACATCCATAATAAAAGACTCTGCCGATTTTTCATAAGACATGAATTAAGTTTAACTTGATATTTATTATTGTAAAAATAAATTTTACAATGCAATATTAGTTACAACTATATAAAACACAAAATATTTTTTGCTCAAAATCAGCATTTATGCTCTTAAACATACAAACACACTGCTATTTAAAACAAAAAGCTAAATATATTCGCAACATCATAATTCAACAAATTCAAAATATAGTTTTATAATATAAAAATAAATACAAGCAATTAAAAAGGAAGCATATAGTAGGAAAGGCAACTTTTCACCCTTAGATTCAGGCATAAAAAAACGTGGGACTACAGCCTATTTGTCATCGAGGTATCGCCAAACACCATGCCACAAATAAACTATAGCCCACGCCTATAAGGGCGCAGGCGTTCTATAGTTACACCTTGTGGCATTATTGAAATTGGCGATTTCGATGACAAGGATTCACTAAACGCTTCTACGTTATTTTCATCAATACAATACAAATATACAAAATTATAGCAATTCATTACAAATAAAAGATTAATAAAAGTCAATAGATCATAGCCACCTTTCATCATGAGGACGGACAGAATAAAAAGTTACCCGGAATAAAAAATAAGGAAATAAGCAGATAAACAAAATTAGATATTTAATTCATCCTAAATTAAAATAAGACAAATCAGGTCGAATGCTCACAATAAAGACTTTCACAAATCTATTTTAATGCTATATTTTTTGTAGTTTTGCAAATAAGCTTACTAATTACCAATTATATAATCAGATTACACGAAACAAAAACGAGGAAGTTATGATACAAGTTATAAACAGAGCCTTGAATATTCTCGAAATATTAGCACAAGAGCCAGACAAAGAATTCGGACTATCCGAAATCGCTACTACTGTAGAATTGAATGCGGGAACTTGCGCCAATATCCTAAAAACACTTGTATATCGCAACTACGTTGAACAATCCGGCACAAAGAAAGGATACAAGTTAGGATACATGGTTTATCAACTCACACGTGATAATTCTTATAATACGGAACTCGTCAATGCGTCAAAAGTCGCAATGGACAATCTACGTGACAGTATCAACGAAACTGTAATATTATCTGTGATAAAAGGAAACAAAAGAATCTTGCTGAACGAATCGCAATGCACACATGAAATTCAAGTTCGAACGACCAACGAGTCTTCCGTATACAGAGCCACGACGGGGCGCATGATTCTGGCACATTATTCTCCTAAAGAGTTAAACGATTTTATCGATAAGATCGGATTACCAACAGAAGAAGAATGGCCGGAAGTCAAAACAAAATCCGAACTAATCCAACTACTAAACGATATAACGAACTAAGAACATCGAACTTCA
>ENA-OQJX01000181-OQJX01000181.1-human-gut-metagenome-genome-assembly--contig:-NODE-181-length-42081-cov-2.664394_pt1 | contig 42081 bp, 41 predicted proteins | sample MGYA00242615_ERZ504782 | MGnify/ENA primary metagenome ERZ504782 (study PRJEB26092, sample SAMD00036354) | human gut metagenome | host: Homo sapiens | study: EMG produced TPA metagenomics assembly of... | reverse complement strand
GAAAAGAAATGAATGTTTAATTAAAAAGAAAGAAGAAAATGATATCAGAGAAATATGGTCGTACCTATCACTATCCGTTCTCTCCCGGAACGACTAGTGATGACCGGATTAATCATACGTATTGGGAAGATATTCAACGGATTAAGACATTGGTGCATACCGAGAAGTTGGATGGAGAGAATAATTGTTTAAGTCAGTGGGGTGTCTTTGCCCGTTCGCATGCGGCTCCCACCACTTCGCCCTGGACGAGGCAACTGCGGGAACGTTGGGAATTGATAAAGAATGATTTGGGTGATATAGAAATCTTTGGAGAAAATCTATACGCCATACATTCTATTGAATATCAGCGATTAGAAACGCATTTTTATATCTTTGCAGTTCGTTGCATGGATCAATGGTTGTCATGGGAAGAAGTGAAGTTTTATGCAGCTTTATTTGACTTGCCTACTGTTCCGGAGTTGAAGATAGAACCTGTTTCCGGTTTAACGCCGGAACTTTTAAAACAGGAAATCATTGATATGTCACAAGACCCGTCTGTTTTCGGTTCATGTGATCCGTGGACAAAAGTGGCTTGTACTCGTGAAGGAGTAGTCAGCCGCAATATCGAGGAATATCCGGTAAGCGAATTTGCGCATCATGTGTTTAAGTATGTGCGAAAAGGACACGTCAAAACAGATGAGCATTGGACGCGTAATTGGAAACGTGCCCCGCTTGTCTGGGAATTGAGTAATGAAAAGGAGAATAATGATGAATTGGAAATTGATAGAAGATAAATCGTGGTGCTCACTTGAACAGCAGTTCGAGTGGGTACGCGAAATGAATGTAGTCCCGCAAGATACTTGTTATCACGCGGAGGGAAGTGTGGCCGAGCATACCCGTATGGTGTTGGAAGCATTGCAGCAGTCTTCTGCTTATCAGACTCTCTGCACCTTGGAGAAAGAAATTATTTGGACATCTGCATTGTTGCATGATGTTGAAAAACGTTCGACTTCCGTGGATGAAGGAGAGGGGCGGGTATCTGCTAAAGGGCACGCCAGAAAAGGAGAGTACACTACCCGTACTATTTTATACCGGGATTGTCCTGCTCCGTTCCATATTCGGGAGCAGATTGCGTCTTTAGTCCGGTATCACGGATTGCCTGTTTGGCTGATGGAGAAGTCGGATTCTGTAAAGAAACTCTGTGAAGCTTCTTTACGGGTAGATACTTCATTACTGAAAATGTTGGCTGAAGCTGATGTCAGAGGACGTATTTGTGAAGATAAGAATGGGTTGTTGGAAGCAGTGGAACTGTTTGAGATTTTCTGCCGTGAACAAGATTGTTGGAGTAAACCGAGAGAGTTTGCCACAGATTATGCACGCTTTCATTACTTCCATGCAGAAGGCAGTTATATTGATTATATCCCTCACGAACAGTTTAAATGTGAAGTGACGATGTTGTCAGGACTTCCGGGAATGGGGAAAGACTATTATATTCAGTCTGCTGGCATGGATATGCCGGTGGTGAGCTTGGATGCCATTCGTCGCAAGTACAAATTGAGTCCCACGGATAAGTCGGCGAATGGACGGGTAGTGCAAATGGCGAAGGAAGAAGCCAGAACGTATCTTCGCAAAGGACAGGATTTTGTTTGGAATGCTACTAACATAACTCGTCAGATGCGTGCCCAACTGATTGATCTGTTTGTTGATTATGGTGCAAAAGTGAAGATAGTCTATCTGGAACAGCCCTATCACACTTGGCGTCAACAAAATAAAAGCAGGGAATATGCACTTCCTGAATCTGTATTGGATAAGATGTTGGATAAACTGGAGGTTCCTCAACTGACGGAAGCGCATGAAGTGGTATATCATGTGGTATAAGTAACTTATAGAACTTATACAAATAATGACCGAATAGTTTCAAAATATGTTTCAAGCCTTGAAACAGTTCGTTTCTCGGTGTGAAACACTTTGTTTCAATGCTTGAAACGCTTTGTTTCCCAGTGTGAAACACTTTGTCCCAAGTAATGAAACAAAGTGGAACTACTGTTAACCGGAAATTTTCCAATGAGTAATTACGAGGCAGGTTGAAAGTAACCGTTTACCCTCCCACCTGTAACCATGATGAATAAGCGGTTTGAGCTAATAGGGAGAGGGTGTGAGGGTAAAGACATCGTAAACTTATTAGAGATATCTTTGGGGTAATCAACTGAAAATATAAACAATAATTCCGGTAATCGCCACATACACCAACGCATAAGGAATAGCCGCTTTCAGTATTTCACCTTCTTTTCCCTGTTGGTTTCCCGCAGAAGTAGCAATAGCAATACTTTGTGGAGAGATAATCTTACCACCTGTAGCACCTACTGTATTTGCAGCGGACAGCCAATCCGGGCTGACATGAATTTGCCCTGCAACACTTGCTTGCAACTTTCCGAAAAGGATATTGGAAGAGGTGTCGCTTCCGGTGATAAACGTTCCCAGACAACCGATGACCGGAGCAAACAGTGGATACAAACTTCCCGTAGCCGTAGCCAGTGCCGTGGCAATCACAGCAATCATTCCGGCACTATCCATAATTGTGGATAATCCCACAAGGCAGATCACGGTGATGAATGTTTTCTTTAATTGCTTCACTGTATTCCAAAGAACGATGAACAGGTCTTTTACTTTAGCTCCTTGAATTAATCCACCGATAAAAGTTCCGATGAAAAGCAATACCCCGCATGAGTTAGCCAGGAAATGGTATAATTGACGGTGGAAGCATTGATGGGCAAACTGATTCGGGTTATCCAGTTATTCTCTAATGTATGACGCAATTCCGGGAAGAGGGGACTGGTCAGAATGATTAAAAATAGAATCAGCAAATAGATGCTCCATGCATTCAGTATATCTTTTGTTTTCAGATGGCTTTTCCGTGCTTTCTCTTCTTTAGAGGCAGTCAGTTTTCCATAAAGAACAATCACGATAATCGAAAGAATACTGCCGATAATGGCCGGAGATTCAGCACCCATATACTTGGCAGCCAGATACTGGCTGACTAAAGAAACTCCGCCTACTAATAAGGCAAGAAATATATTTTTGGGAAGCGATTTAAGTTTGGAGTCAGTAAGGAAAAGCAAAACCAGCGGAATCAGGAACATCAAAACGGATAACTGCAATACGACATTCGTGCTAAGATGCAATACATCCAAATTCGTTTCTTTGGCTAATACCAACACCGGAGTTCCGATCGCTCCGAAAGCGGTGGCTACACTGTTGGCAATCAAACTTACAGTTGCCGAAAAGATAGGCTTAAATCCCAGACTGATAAGAATGGCTGCCGGAATGGCAACTGCTGTCCCAAAGCCGGCCATCGCTTCCAGTAGTCCGCCGAATCCCCAAGTCAGTAATAACACCTGGATACTTTTATCGGTAGAAATAGAAGCGAATTGCTGTTTGATAATCTCCATCTTTTCTGTTTTCAACAATACGTTGTAACTGAAAATAGCCATCAGGATAATGATTAAGATAGGAGAGACGGCTTTTAACGCCCATATAAAAAGGAGTAAAACAGATTGTCTACTGAAAAAGCGAAGCCGAAAATAGCAATCAGCATCGTCACGATCAGAGAAATGATACTACTTTTGTCACCCGGCATTTTAAAGAATGCCATTAATATAATCAACAGTAACACCGGAATAATAGCAAGGATCAAGGTCATAATTATCAGATTTAAAAAGTGGAACGTCGTTTATTATTGATATAACAAACAAACGTCCCACTTTGGTCGGTTGAATAAAAAGATTTTTCTGTTTATTTCATTTTCACGCTAAGAATTTGTTGTAATTGTTTTAAGTTGGCCAGCGCAGCTTCGTTACCTAGCTTTGCTGCCTTTCGGATAGCTGTTGGCTACCTGATACATTTCGTTCAGACTAAGGTATTTCGGATTTTCCCTGATAATGATGCGGCCTTGTTCAACATCGAAGTTGACAACGGTATAGGTTTTATTAAAAATGATAAGCGATAAACAGAAAAGCGGGGAAGTTTGTTGTCGCAACCTGCAAAAAAAGCTCCCTAAATAAATGGATAAAGATGTTTTAAGGCATAAATGCTAACATTTTCCACACATGAGGCGTTCATTATATAAAAGTACTTTGTGTAATCAATATGACAATGATTTCATATATTACTGTTTATTTTTACACACACATACAACTTTAATAACTACAGCCTATGAAAGAGCTTATTAACAACCTGGAAGAACTGAACAGGAAAGCAGAAAAAGGCGGCGGAGACGCTCGCATTGAAAAACAACATTCTGTGGGAAAACTGACCGCCCGTGAACGCATCGATTTATTATTGGAGAAAGGTTCGTTTATCGAACTGGATAAGTTGGTAACCCATCGGTGTACCGATTTCGGTATGGAAAAGCAGAAATTTGCCGGAGACGGGGTAGTGACGGGATACGGTATGATTGGCAAGCGCCTGGTTTATGTCTTTGCACAGGATTTCACCGTATTTGGTGGAGCTCTTTCGGAAACGCACGCTAAGAAAATTTGTAAAGTGATGGACATGGCTATGCAAATGGGAGCACCCATCATCGGACTGAACGACTCTGGCGGTGCACGAATTCAGGAAGGGGTACGTTCTTTGGCCGGATATGCCGAGATATTCCTGCGCAACTCTATGGCATCCGGAGTGATTCCGCAGATTAGTGCGATCATGGGCATGTGCCGGAGGTGCGGTTTATTCTCCTGCATTGACAGATTTTATCCTGATGGTGAAAAATTCCGGTTATATGTTTATTACAGGACCGGATGTGGTGAGAAGTGTGACACAGGAAGAAGTCACTAAAGAGGAACTCGGCGGAGTAGGCGTACACATGACAAAGTCCGGTGTAGCTCATCTTTCTGCGGAGAATGATATTGAGTGTATTAATTATATTCGTGAATTGATTTCCTATCTGCCGGGAAATAATATGGAAGAGCCTCCGTTTGTAGCTACAAACGATTCGCCGACCCGTCTGACTCCGGAACTGGCTAATTTGATTCCAACCAATCCGAATCAGCCGTATAATATAAAAGAAATGATTGAAGCAGTGGCTGATGATAATAGTTTCTTCGAACTTCAGGCAGAGTATGCTGCGAATATTGTGACCGGCTATATCCGGCTGAATGGAAAAACAGTGGGAGTGGTGGCTAATCAGCCATTGGTACTTGCAGGCACGCTGGATATTAACGCATCTGTCAAAGCTGCCCGTTTTGTCCGCTTCTGCGATGCTTTCAATATCCCTTTACTGACACTGGTAGATGTGCCGGGATTCCTTCCGGGAATCGATCAGGAATATGGCGGAATTATTCGTAACGGGGCAAAATTGCTTTATGCTTATTGTGAGGCTACAGTGCCGAAAGTTACGGTTATCACCCGCAAAGCATACGGTGGCGCTTATGATGTGATGAGCTCCAAGCATATCCGCGGAGATGTCAATCTTGCTTTTCCTACTGCCGAAATAGCTGTGATGGGACCGGATGGAGCTGTGAATATTCTTTTCCGTAAGGATATAGATAAGGCCGGAAACCCCGAAGAAAAACGGAAAGAACTTCAGGATGATTATCGCGGGAAGTTTGCCAATCCTTACCGGGCGGCGGAATTGGGATATGTGGATGAAGTGATTGATCCGGCGGTAACCCGTTTGCGGTTGATTCGAAGTTTCGAGATGCTTGCCAACAAACGGCAGTCTAATCCTCCTAAGAAACATTCGAATCTTCCGCTTTAATAAGTTGAGAGTGGAGAGTTGAGAATGGAGAGTGTTCATTAAAAGAATAAAAAGATTATGATAAAGAAAATATTAGTAGCCAACCGCGGTGAAATAGCGATGCGAATCTTCCGTACCTGTCGGGTGATGAATATCGCAACGGTGGCTGTTTATACCCATGTAGACCGCGGAGCTTTGCATGTACGTTATGCAGAAGAAGCCTATTGCATCTCCGAATCGCCCGAAGATACTTCCTACCTGAAGCCGGAATTGATCTTGTCCATTGCTAAAAAGACCGGTGCTGCTATTCATCCGGGATATGGTTTCTTGTCGGAGAATGCGGATTTGCCCGCCGTTGTGAAGAAGAAGGAGTGATTTTTATCGGACCGAGTGCGGACATTATTTCCAAAATGGGAATCAAGACAGAAGCCCGCAAGATTATGCGTGAAGCAGGATTACCCATTGTTCCCGGAACCGAGACACCTGTGCAGGGGATTGATGAAGTGAAGAAGGTGGCCAATGAAGTAGGTTATCCCATTATGCTGAAAGCACTTGCCGGAGGTGGAGGAAAAGGAATGCGCTTGGTACGCACGGAAGAAGAAGTGGAAACGGCTCTTCGTTTGTCGCAATCCGAAGCAGGGACTTCTTTTGGCAATGATGCGGTATATATTGAGAAATACATCGAGAATCCCCATCATATCGAAGTTCAGATCATGGGAGATAAATATGGCAATGTGGTCCATCTTTACGAACGTGAATGTTCCATTCAGCGTCGTAACCAAAAAGTGATAGAGGAAAGTCCTTCTCCTTTTGTGAAAGAAGAGACTAGAAAGAAGATGTTGAAGGTTGCTGTGGAAGCCTGTAAGAAAATAGGATATTACAGTGCCGGGACATTGGAGTTTATGATGGATAAAGACCAAAACTTCTACTTCCTCGAGATGAATACCCGTTTGCAGGTAGAACATCCTGTGACGGAGGAATGTACGGGAGTTGACCTGGTTCGGGATATGATAACAGTTGCTGCCGGAAATCCGTTACCTTATAAACAGGATGATATTCAGTTTAGCGGAGCAGCTATCGAATGTCGTATTTATGCGGAAGATCCGGAGAATAACTTCATGCCTTCTCCCGGTGTGATTACTGTTCGTGAAGCTCCCGAAGGGCGTAACCTGCGTCTTGACAGTGCCGCTTATGCCGGATTTGAAGTCTCTCTGCATTATGACCCGATGATTGCCAAGCTATGTTGTTGGGGACGTACCCGTGCTTCTGCCATTTCCAATATGGCACGTGCTTTGCGCGAGTATAAGATTTTGGGAATTAAAACAACAATTCCTTTCCATCAACGTGTATTGAAGAATGCAGCTTTCCTGAAAGGCGAATATGATACAACGTTTATTGATACGCGCTTTGATAAGGAAGATCTGAAACGCCGTCAGAATACCGATCCGACAGTGGCTGTCATTGCTGCCGCAGTGAGACACTACGAGCGGGAGAAAGAAGCGGCTTCCCGTGCCACAACGCTTCCGGTGGTAGGCGAATCGCTCTGGAAGTATTATGGTAAGTTGCAGATGACTGCTAATAATTATTGATGTAAGACTAAAAAATAACAGAACAGATTATGGGTACAACATTAGCTACATATTACGCCAAGCTCCAGGACATGCCGGATAGTGAATATAAGGTGGAAATACTGGAGGACGGACCAATCAAGAAGATTGCAGTCAATGGCAAAATATATGAGGTCGATTATAACATGGGTGGGGACTCTATCCATTCGATCATCATCGATCACCACTCGCATGGAGTGCAGATTTCTCCCTCTTCCAATAATTCATATACAATCATGAATAAAGGGGAGCTTTATCAGATTGAATTGCAGGGAGAAATGGAGAAGATACATAATGCCCGCACTGCTGCCGAGTCTGTGGGACGTCAGGTAGTACAGGCACCGATGCCGGGAGTAATACTGAAGACGTATGTAAAGAAAGGAGACCGTGTGAAACGTGGCGATCCGCTTTGCGTATTGGTGGCAATGAAGATGGAGAATGAGATACGTTCGGTGACGGATGGAGTAGTTAAAGAGGTATTTGTGGAAGATGGCATGAAGGTGGGATTGAACGACCGGATCATGGTAATTGAATGATTTTCAAAAAAAAACTAGCTTTTGCGTACTTATCTTCAAAAAAATATTTACTTTTGGCAGATAAGTACGCATTTATTCTGATATATCATGAACACCGAACAAAACCAAAAAGCACTATTAGAACAGCTGGAAGCGCTAAAGAAAGAAAATGAGCAGCTCAAAAGGAGCTTTCTATTCTTAGGAATGAGAATATAAGTAATCGTCCCGTTAGTTTCAAAGAAAAATATGCTGTCAGGATTCTGGACTCTTTGCCGGATATGCTGACTGTCTTCAATCAGAACGAAGTAGGCATTGAAGTTGTTTCCAATGAAGAAACCAATCATGTCGGAATATCAAACAAAGATTTTAAGGGAATGTATATGCGGGAAATGGTTCCACCGGAAGCATATCAGAATATTCACTCCAATATGCGTCAGGCTGTCAGCACGGGAGCTGTTTCAACCGCCCATCATGAATTGGATTTTAATGGTGAACATCATCATTACGAAAATCGTATCTTTCCGTTGGATGAGGAGTATGTATTGATTATGTGTCGTGATATAACGGAGCGGGTGACCACGCAAAGGCAACTGGAGGTTTTCAAGAGTGTACTCGATAAAGTGAGTGACAGCATTCTTGCCGTATCGGAAGACGGGACATTGGTTTATGCAAATAAGCAATTTATAGAAGAATACGGAGTTACCCAACAGATGGGTATCCAAAAGATATATGATCTGCCTGTCTCTATGACAACAAAGGAGGCGTGGGAAAGACGTCTTCAGGAAATACGTGACAATGATGGCACTTTTGCTTATCGTGCTGCCTATATGCGGAAAGGTGAAGATAAAGAGCGGATGCATCAAGTATCTACATTTCTGATTCGTGAGAATAATGAAGAACTGACTTGGTTCTTTACACAGGATATTACTGATGTTATAAAGAAACAGGATGAACTTCGCGAACTAAATCTATTGCTGGATGGTATTTTGAATAATATCCCAGTCTATTTGTTTGTGAAAGACCCGGAAAATGATTTTAGGTATTTGTATTGGAACAAAGCATTTGCCGACCATTCAGGTATCCCGGCGTCTAAAGCGATCGGACATACGGACTATGAAGTATTTCCGAGTCATGGAGACGCAGAGAAATTCCGTAAGGATGATTTGGAATTACTTCAGACCCATAAGCGTATTGATATGCAGGAAACGTATCTTTCCGCCACTGGGAAAGCGCGTATTGTACAGACATTAAAGGCGCTTGTGCCGATGGAAGGACGCAAACCGTTGCTGATTGGTATCTCTTGGGATATTACTAATCTTCAGAATATTGAGCAGGAACTGATAAAGGCAAGGATTAAGGCGGAGCAATCCGACCGATTGAAAAGTGCTTTCCTTGCTAATATGAGCCATGAGATCCGGACACCACTGAATGCAATTGTAGGATTCTCTCAATTATTGCCTGCTGCCGAAACTGCTGAAGAGAAAAAGCTCTATTCGGGTATTATCAATCAGAATTCGGATATTTTGTTGCAACTGATTAATGATATTCTGGATTTATCGAAGATAGAAGCCGGGACACTGGAATATATCAAGCGTCCAATGAATCTGGGAGAAGTTTGCCGGACAATTTATGCTGTTCATAAAGAACGTGTGAAAGAAGGGGTAACTCTTGTTTTTGATAATGAGGATGAGAATTTATTCATTGAGGGAGATCAGAACCGTATCATGCAGGTGATAACGAATTTCCTGACTAATGCGAGTAAATTTACGTATGCAGGAGAGATTCGTTTGGGTTTTGAGCGGACGGATAAAAATATTCGTGTATATGTGAAGGATACAGGAATAGGAATAGAGCCGGAAAAAGTAGACCATGTCTTCGAGCGTTTTGTCAAACTGAACTCTTTTGCTCAAGGCACAGGATTAGGGCTATCTATCTGTCAGATGATTATCGAAAAGATCGGTGGAGAAATAGGGGTGACTTCTGAATTGGGTAAAGGCTCTACGTTCTATTTCACGATTCCTTATGAAGAAGCCGGAGAACTCGGCGAAATCTTTAAAATGTCAAAGACGGAATCTAAAGGAAATACTGTAAATCGTGTGCAACAGATCAAAAAGATTTTGGTAGCGGAAGATGTAGAAAGTAATTTCATCCTGCTGAAGAATCTGATCGGCAGGGAATATACATTGCTTTGGGCTAAGGATGGGGTGGAAGCCATTGAAATGTATAAGCAGTATCAACCGGACTTAATTCTGATGGATATAAAAATGCCACGCATGGATGGATTGGAAGCAACGCATATCATTCGTTCTTATTCCAAAGAGGTTCCTATTATTGCTTTGACGGCTTATGCTTTTGAAACGGATAAAGAATTGGCTTTGGAGATGGGATGCAATGATTTTGTGACTAAACCGGTTTCGGAAAGAACTTTGAGAAAGGCTTTGGATAAATATTCGACTATTGTTTAATGAATAGATGCGACAGAAGAGAAAAGCCCGCAAAATCAGTGAATAATTGTAGAATGTTCTACCATTACGCGCTTACGCAGCAGATATATAAGAAGGTTCCAGCGGATTTATAATCCGCTGGTCTTTTGTATCAGGATTTTTAGTCCGCTTGTCGTGTCCGATCGTTTAAAAACCTTTGTCTCTTTCGATTTTAATCGTACATTTATCCTCTCTAATCAAATTAGTATATCAATGGATACTGCGAATCGAGTTTTAGATGAATTATATTTTGTTACTTCTACCGTTGTCGATTGGATAGATATCTTTACCCGTCCTAAATACAAGCATATAATTCTGGAGTCACTAGCCTATTGTCAGGAGAAAAAAGGCTTAAGAATTTATGCCTGGGTATTAATGAGTAACCATTTGCACATGATTGTCAGTTCCGGAACAGAAGCAACAGCTTCGGATATCCTTCGAGATTTTAAAAAGTTCACTAGTAAACGTATTATGGCAGAACTCGAAACAGATCCTCAAGAAAGTCGTCGCGAATGGATGTTGGATCGTTTTCGCTTTGCCGGAGCTAATGACAAAAAAATATCTAAGTATCGTTTTTGGCAAGAAGGTAATCATCCCGAATTAATTTATTTGCATGACTTCTTTCTGCAAAAATTGAATTATATTCATAATAATCCGGTGAAGCAGGAGATTGTTGCACGACAGGAAGATTATTTATATAGTTCGGCGGTGAGTTATGCGGGTGATAAAGGACTGCTAGAGGTGATTTTGGTTTAGGAAGGTAGAGGTTAAGGAGCGGATTACAAATCCTGATACTCAAGCAATCGGATTGCAAATCCGATTGAACAGAGCAGATTGAACAGAGAACGGAAACCTACTTTAAATGATTTTATGGCGAACTTTCATGTAAGATGTGATGTTGTTTAGATAGAAAAATGTATCTTTGTAATGTAGTAAGTTTGATTCATTCATGCATTTAGAAAGAGTAAGAAATGAAGAGACCAGAGATTATAGAAGCTATTCGTGAAACATTAAAACGTGTTGCTCCCAATGCGCAGGCTATTTTATATGGCTCTGAGGCGCGTGGGGATGCCAGGCATGATAGTGATGTTGATTTACTCATTTTAGTGGAAGGTGACAAAATGACATTGGCTAAAGAAGAAGCTATCACATTACCTTTATATGAATTGGAATTGAAAACAGGTGTTAGTATTAGCCCGATAGTTGTTTTGAAGAAATTTTGGGAGAACCGGCCTTTTAAAACACCTTTTTATGTAAATGTGATAAACGAAGGTATTGTCTTATGAAAGAAATTCTAGATAAGGAAAGTAAGAAAGCACTGGTCGCTTATCGGATACAACGTGCTTATGAAACATTGAGAGAGGCTGAGGTTATGATACGTGAGTCATTCTATAATGCTGCTATTAACAGGCTGTATTATGCATGCTATTATGCAACTGTAGCTCTTCTTTTAAAATATGATATTCAAACGCAGACTCATAATGGGGTGAAGACGATGCTTGGTCTGCACTTTATTTCGACAGGAAAACTTCCTGTAAAAGTAGGAAAAACTTTTTCTACATTATTTGAAAAAAGGCATAGTGGAGATTATGATGACTTTGTATATTGTGACGAAGAAATGGTAAACAACTTATATCCACAAGCAGAGACTTTCATAAATAGTATTCAAGAATTAATAAGAGATAAAGAGTGGGAATCTATATAAGGAAGGTGAACCGTCCCAGTGGATTTTGAATCCGCTTGCTTCACTTATGTGTTGTTGATTTTTAAAAGAAGAGATTATGAGCAATAAAATTTATCCTATCGGTATTCAGAATTTTGAAAGCCTTCGTCAGGATGGTTATTTTTATATTGATAAAACGGCATTGATGTATCAAATGGTAAAGACCGGGCGTTATTACTTTTTGAGTCGTCCGCGCCGTTTCGGAAAGAGTCTGCTCATTTCTACTTTAGAGGCTTACTTTCAAGGAAAAAAAGAACTGTTTACCGGCTTGGCAGTAGAAAAGTTGGAAAAGGATTGGATTAAATATCCTATATTGCATCTCGACCTGAATATCGAGAAGTATGACACTCCGGAAAGTCTGGATAAGATATTGAATGATAATCTGGAATATTGGGAAAGCCAATACGGCACCCGTCCATCCGAGACATCTTTTTCCCTGCGTTTTGCAGGTATCATTCAGCGTGCTTGTGAGAAGACCGGACAACGTGTAGTTATTCTGGTAGATGAGTATGACAAACCTATGCTGCAAGCTATCGGTAATGAGGAACTGCAAAAGCAATTCCGAAATACTCTGAAGCCATTTTATGGCGCTTTGAAAACGAAGGACGGGTATATAAAGTTCGCTCTGCTCACCGGCGTGACAAAGTTTGGCAAAGTCAGTGTATTCAGTGATTTGAATAATCTGGATGATATTTCAATGTGGAATGAGTATGTCGAAATTTGTGGTGTCAGCGAGCGTGAAATCCATGAAAATCTGGAAGCGGAACTACATGAATTTGCAGCAGCACGTGAATAACGTATGACAAACTCTGTGAAGATTTGAGAGAGTGTTATGACGGTTATCATTTTACGCACAATTCAATCGGCATGTACAACCCGTTCAGTCTGCTGAACGCTTTCAAGCGTAAGGAGTTTGGTAGTTATTGGTTTGAAACGGGTACGCCTACCTATTTGGTGAAATTGCTAAAAAAACATCATTATGACCTGGAGCGGATGGCACATGAAGAGACCGATGTCCAAGTGTTGAACAGTATAGATTCTGAATCCACCAATCCCATCCCGGTAATTTATCAGAGTGGATACCTAACCATTAAGGGGTATGATGAAGAATTTGGAATGTATCGCTTGGGTTTCCCCAATCGCGAAGTGGAAGAAGGTTTTATCCGCTTCCTGCTTCCTTTTTATGCGAACGTAAATAAGGTCGAGTCGCCTTTTGAGATTCAGAAGTTTGTTCGTGAAGTGCGTTCCGGTGATTATAACTCTTTCTTCCGCCGTCTGCAAAGTTTCTTTGCAGACACTACTTACGAAGTGATTCGGGACCAGGAGCTACATTACGAAAATGTTCTTTTTATCGTTTTTAAACTGCTAGGTTTCTACACCAAGGTAGAGTATCATACGAGTGAAGGGCGCATCGACCTTGTCTTGCAGACCGATAAATTTATTTATATCATGGAATTTAAGTTGAACGGTACGGCAGAAGATGCTTTACAGCAGATTAACGACAAGAATTATGCTCTTCCTTTCGAAATGGACGGACGTAAACTCTTTAAAATAGGAGTAAATTTCAGTGCGGAAACCCGTAATATTGAAAAGTGATTGTAGAAACAAAAAACTAGCCCGGCAAATAGTGAGGCTAGTCTTTTGAAGTCATAAGTCTTTTTATTCTTTTATTTCCGGAACTAATATAAATTTCGTATCCGGGAAATACTTCTTCAGCCAGTTTTGAATGAAGTTCATCGTATCATTCTGAATCGTTTTATCTTTTACGGTAGGATACATATTATAAAGTACTGTATCCAGTACAATACCGTGTTTTTGTATGGCTTCAAGGCTAAGCAAAGTATGATTGATGCTTCCCAATTTACCGGAAGTAACAAAGATAAGCGGATAATTCTCTTGGGCAATGTAGTCTATTGTCAGAAGCTCTGTTGTTAGCGGAACCATTAAGCCACCTGCGCCTTCGAGCAGAACAAAATCATAGCGTTCGCTCAACTCTTCCGTAGCACGTTTGATTTTGCCGAAGTCAATGGGACGGTTATCCAGTTGGGAAGCTAGATGCGGAGAGGCGGGATAAGAGAAAATTTCCGGCATAGTCAGTCCTTTTTTGTCTTCTTCTGTAAAGGAGATTCCCATGATACGACGATGCAAATCAATATCCTCGGAGTGACCAATGTTTCCTGTTTGGATAAACTTTTGAGTGATGGTACGCTGTCCGTTCTTGTTCCATTCACGAGCTAGAAATCCGGTGGCGTAGCTCTTGCCGGCATCGGTGTCGATACCGCTTACGAAATATACATTCTGTTTCATACTTTTTTCTTTTTTGCGATGATATAAATAGGGTGATAGGTCAGGGACACTGAAGTGCCCTGGGTAAATTCTTGTGTGTAACGTTCACTGAATAACTGCAAGTCACGACGTGTCCGCAGTTGTTGGGAAGAGGTGCCGGATATTCCGGTTACTCCTGTCTGCTTCAAATGATAAAGTACTTTTAGTGGGTTATCAAACGAAAGAGAAATAAGTTCTTCTTCCGAATGGAGTATGTCAAAGTGGGATGACAAGGCTTTAACAAGCTCTTCCCGTGAACGATAAGGGAGCCCGTTTCCTGTTAACTCTCGTATCTCTTTCATATTCTCTTTACCGAAAGTGCTGAAAGCGAAATAGCCTTGATTATTAAGCAGGGTGTTGCACCTTTTGAAAAAGTTTTCAGGAGATTCGAACCATTGCAGAGCCGAGCAGGAAGTAATTAATGTACTTTCAGCGGGGAAAGGAACTGTTTCTGCATCTCCCGGAAGAAAGGAAACCTGTTCTTTTCTTAATATATCCTCGCAACAGTACTTCATTTCCGGGCAAAGGTCGTTTAGCAATAATTCTTTCGGCCGAAGGGCCTGAAGTAGCATACGGGAATAAATACCTGTACCGCATCCGAACTCAATCACTTTTGAACAGGGAAAAGAGATGTGTTCTGTAAGCAGGTGAATCATTTTATCTGCTATTTGCCGTTGTACGTTTGCTTCCTGGGGATAAGTAGCAATGGCTTTAGAGAAACGTTCGGCGATTAGTTGTTTATCCATAAATCGATCATTAGTTGATTTGCATGATTACATTATCAAAAAGGTCTTGTTGATAATGAGCGGCTTCTGTATATTCAAGGGAATCCACTTTGTTTCTCCATGCCAACCATTGGCTATCCGGCAGGAAGATACGGTCGCTCTTTCCTATGATGGCTCTTTGCCATGCAAAATCCGACGGTGGCAATGATAAGTATTGCTTTTGTATGGCAGCAAGCTCTTCTTTGAGCTCTTCAACGGGACGTTGGGGAGCTACTGTCTGAAAAGCCTTGTAATCGGCTGCTGAACCGCACATTCTTCTTTGAAACTTTTGCAGGGATTGTTCATTCAGTCCTTGCAGGGTTCCTTCAAAAATGGTAGGAGTAATCCCTTTCGTTTCATGTATAGGAGAAAGAGTCCCATTGATAGCGATACTTTGGGAAAGGGGCAGGGATGGATATTGTTTCATTATCTGTGAGGCTGCCCATACTCCCATTGACCAGGCAATGAGGGTGATTTCGGAATATTCTTGCAAAATGTCGGCATCGAACTCTAATGAACGATAATCATAGCAAATCATCCAGTCCTTATCGGTCGGGTGAATTTGCAGGAATGGAGTTCATCCATTCCCCAGCCTGCGAAGAAAAGCAATAGATGCTTTTGATTATTCTTTATGATAAAATACTGTTTCATCCGTTTATCAGTTTGATGAGTTGGTCGATTTCATGTTCGGTGATGTCCGCTGTCAGTGAGAAGCGGATGCGTGAAGTCCCTTCGGGAACCGTAGGCGGACGTACCGGCAATGCGTAAAATCCTTTGCGTTGGAGTTCTTCTGCTTTCAATATGGTATCTTCACTTGCTCCGACAATCATAGGGACAATATGGCTTACCGAGGGGCAATTGTATCCTTTGGTTGTAAGGGCTTCCTTTAGCTTTTCACTGATTTGTAGCAAGTGAGTTCTCTTATGTTGTAAAGCTGGAAGACGTTCTAACACCCATGAAGTCCACTGAATATTGATAGGAGGAAGTGCAGTGGTGAATATAAACGTGCGCATTTTATTGATTAGATATTCCCGAATCAGTTTCCGGCAGACAATATACGCTCCTGCCGAGGCAATGGCTTTCCCGAATGTACCTATTAGAAAGTCTATATCGTTGATACATTCTTGTTCTTCAGCACATCCTAATCCTTTTTTCCCTCGTACACCAAAAGCATGAGCCTCATCTATATAAAGAAGAATATTGGAATAGCTCTTTTTGAGTTGAATGAGAGCGGGAAGATCAGCTTCATCGCCATCCATGCTGAAGATACTTTCGGTAACAATAATAATCTGCTCATAAGCGTTATGATTTTCAGCAATCAGTCGCTGCAACTGGGAAATATCATTGTGACGATACCGGACACATTTAGCTGATGATAATTTAATTCCGTCTATCAGGCTTGCATGCACCAGCTTGTCAGCAAGAATCAGGGTGTGAGTGTTGCAAATGGCAGGAAGTATTCCTGTATTGGCATGATAACCACTATTGAATATGAGTGCACTTTCGGTTCCGAACATGGTGGCTAGCTGTTGCTCCAACTTCTGATAGTCACTAAAATTACCGGTCAATAACCGGGAAGAAGAGGAGGTAGGCAGGAAAGTTTCGGGAGTGAGCGTCCTTAAGAATTCCTCCCTCAATGAAATGTCATTGGCCAGTCCGAGATAATCATTAGAAGATAGGTTCAACATTCGTTGTCCGTTCAGCAGAACATCTCGCCCCTCGTGGATTAGCGGTGGGAGAGAACGGTAATTCTTTTTCTCTTTCAAGGTCTGGAGTTCCTGGTTTATATACTCTAATGTCATGAATTGTTATTTTAAGTAATCAGTATTCGATAGATGAATGATTGAAAGTGTAATCTGTTGTTTATAAGATGTTTATCGTCAGAAGAATTATCCCGGCAGTTTCTCACCGACCAAGGTATCCTTCCTCGGTGAGGAAAGGTACGTTCCTCACCGAGGAACACCCTTTTGCTCACCGAGGAACAGATCTTTGGGTGAAAATCCGGTAATATTCTTTTTATCTGTCATCTTTTTTGAATAACTTTAAGTAACCCGGAAGTCAGTTTGCCTAATTGTTCCGAAGTAATGATGAAAGGCGGCATTAGATATACCAGTTTGCCAAAGGGACGTACCCAGATTCTTTCTTCCACAAATCGTCGTTGCATATAGGCCATATTTACCGGACGCTTCATCTCAATGACTCCGATAGCTCCGAGTATTCGTACATCAGCTACTTCCGGAAATTCCCGTGCAGGTGCCAGTTCTTCTTTCAGTTGAGTTTCGATTCGCTTCACATTCTCTTGCCAATCGGATTCGAGTAATAGGCGAACGGAAGCGCAAGCCACTGCACACGCAAGTGGATTACCCATAAATGTAGGCCCGTGCATAAAAGCTCCCGGTACATGGTTGGAGATGGTATCTGCTATCCGGTTACTGGCTAATACAGCAGAAAGTGTCATATATCCTCCGGTCAGTGCTTTGCCGATGCACATGATATCCGGTTCTACTCTGGCGTGTTCCCACGCAAAAAGTTTGCCGGTACGTCCGAATCCCGTTGCTATTTCGTCGAAGATTAGAAGAATATTGTGCTTCCGGCAAAGCTTTTCTGCTTCACGCAGATACTGCGGATGATAAAACCACATTCCACCTGCTCCTTGTACCACCGGTTCCAGGATAAGCGCCGCCAACTCTTTTGAATGTTTTTCAATTATCTCTTGCAGAGGCAGTATATCTTCCGGATTCCATTCTCCGTCGAACCGGGAAGTGGGGGACGGGACAAAATAACGTACAGGCAATGCCGAACCGAAAAGACTGTGCATACCCGTCACCGGATCACATACAGACATGGCATTCCACGTATCACCGTGATAGCCGGAACGGATAGTCACGAAATTGTTCTTTTCCGGTTTTCCTGCTGCATACCAATATTGTACAGCCATTTTCAGTGCCACTTCTACGGCTACCGAACCGGAGTCTGCATAGAATATTTTCTGCATGGAGGGAGGAACCAAAGGCAATAATAGTTTCCCCAATTCAATGGCCGGATCATGCGTCAGTCCTCCGAACATGACATGAGACATTTTATCTAATTGTTCTTTTGCCGCCTGATTCAATACCGGATGATTATATCCATGCACTGCACACCACCAAGAAGACATTCCGTCAATGAGCGTTTGTCCGTCTTCGAGGGTAATGGTAACACCGTCTGCCCGTTTCACTTTATATACAGGAAGCGGATCGGTGGTAGAAGTGTACGGATGCCAGATATGTTCGCGGTCAAATTGGGAAGCGGCGAAATGATAACCTTCTTCCTGAATCATCTTTTTGTCTTCCGATACTTTGGAACCGAGAGTTGTCAGCAGGTCGCCTACGATAGCCGAGTTAATACCGATATATAATGCTTTGTGCATCGCCTCGGAAGAAAGTTGTGAACGTCCTCCGGCAAATCTTAGAAAAGCTGTCGGATTAATAAAACGAAAGATAGCGATGGTTTTAAGTATTTCTTCTTCGCTTAAAGGCTGCTCGTTTTCCAGTGGAGTTCCTGGAATCGGACTAAGCAGGTTGATAGGTATGGACTGAACATTCAGTTCTTTTAAAGTGAAAGCAAATTCAATCCGTTGCTCCATCGTTTCTCCCATACCGATGATACCTCCGCAGCAGATATCCATGCCTACACGACGGGCTGCATCAAGAGTAGCTAGTTTTTGTTCTTGTGTATGCGTGGTGCAGAGTTTAGAAAAATAAGACGGAGCCGTTTCCAGGTTACAGTGATAACGGGTGATTCCGGCTTCGTATAGGGAACGTAGCTCTTCTTCGTTAAGTAACCCCAGAGAAGCACAGAGCTGAATAGACGAGTGACGTCGCATTTGACGAACGGTATCGCAAAGTTGGGTGATCTGTTTGGGAGATGGTTTTCGTCCGCTGGTAACGAGAGAGAAACGGTTGACGTCCTGGCTTCATTGTATTTCGCCTGTCGGAGACATTCTTCAGCGGGAAGGAGATCGTAAATCTCGGCTTTAGTCTTGTAGTGAGAGGATTGTGCACACCATTTGCAGTTTTCCGGGCATCGGCCGGACTTGGCGTTGATGGATGGAACACATGTCGAATTCGTGCGAAGCACGTGCGACGGTAATCTCATGCGCGGCGGCATATAGCGCCTCGCTGTCAGCCATGTTGGCTAGCCAAGCGGCTTGGTCGGGCGAAATATCAATGCCTGCCAACACTTGGTCTTTTATTTCCTGAAGTGTCATAAATGTATGATAAGGGATAGTAATTTTAGCATTCTGCTTGCGAAGGGCAACGTCCACAACATTGATGTGCAGATGACCGATTTGGAATTCACGTCCCATACTCGCAAAAGCGGCATAGTTCTTTCTGCCCCAATAACGGAAGCGGGAAAGAAGGGTACGTGTGGTCTGTATGTGGCGTTGTTGCTTCATTGATTTTTTATTTTTGTTCGTTAGAACGTGGCAAATGTACAAAGATTCTTTGGATAAGCAAGCAAGTTTACGATTTCTGATATCCGTACTTTTATTTCTTTTTCCTGTATTCTTTGCGCAAGTTGAAATTGAATCCGGCATATATCTGAAGAGTGCCGAAGCCATTGTTTACAGAGAAATTATTCCGGTGGTAATTATAGTTTTTCCCAACGAAAGAAGTACCTACAAAGTATTTTCCGTTATTATAAACAACCCCTGCACGAAGTAGAAAATCCAGATTAAATTTGCCGTACCATGCTTTTCCTTCGTGAGTTTCCGCATCTACATCAGAGGCTTTATAGGCAATGGCAGGGGTGAGAGACAAACATGCCAGGCAGTTGCGGGCAAAGACCCAGTTGTAGGCATATCCGAAACTGATATTGGCATTGGTATATTTTATATCCTTGACTTTCATACCGGGATTCATTGTCTGCTGTAGAAAAACAGGAAGTTCTGTGTAGTCGAAGTCGAGATGATGCTTTGAAATAGAAAAACCGGCAATAAATGTTCCCGCGTTGCGTCGTTGGTTGGTGGACTGGCTGAAGGCGGCCGGATAAGAGAATTTTCTGTTATTAAAGATATAATATAAGTTCAGTCCTTTTATATCCACCTTTATTCCACTGAAATCCTCGGAATAGTTGGAGGGAATATCTTCAGAAAATCCTCTGATCTTATGTATCTTGTAATTGTTTCCGGTACGACGGTAGAATATATCTACGCCAAGTTTGGAACTATATAAGCTAAGGTCAAACTCTGTACCTCTATTCTTCCGGTTGGTTTTCCGATAGATATCATCCACATCTACGGACCATCCCAGGAAAATCCATCGCCAGCCGAAATACAATCCTATTTTATTATGCGGGTTGGGAGAGAAACTAAGTTTTTGTGGTTGAGGCTGTTCGCTGGTGACAGAGTAATATTCGAAGTTGCTGAAATGAGTAGCCATCAACGCATAATTATAACGGTTCGGGCTGATATAGAGCGTATCAAAATCACTGAAATTCATAAATTTCTTGATTGCTCTTTTGAAAGGACTGGACTGGGTGACCGTTGTGGAATCTATTCTTGTACTATCATTTGTAGAAAGGGCTTTCTCTTCACTTTGTGCCTGTAAGGACAGTGAAAATAACAGAAAAAGATATAGAATAACCCGTTTCCCCATGCGGTTCTTTGTTGTTTTAGATGTTTTTCGTTTCACGAATGTACTACCTTTCGTTGATTTATGCTAGTAATCTTCTAAAAAATGTTTCGTTTCCTAAACAAAAAAGTTCAATATACTGTTAGTTACAACAAGCAAATAAATCTTAAGCCACAAAATTATGAGAATCTATTTACGTTTATTAGTCGTGTCTCTTCTGCTTTTTGCAGGAAATATAGTATATGCGGAAGCACAGCAGGAGAAACGCGTGACGGGTACGGTGACTTCTGAAGGGGAGCCCTTGCCTGGTGTCTCCGTACAATTGAAAGGAGCATCCTCCGGCACCATCACTGATATTGATGGAAATTATTCAATTGAAGTTCCTGCTGCCGGCACTTTAGTGTTCCGCTTTGTAGGAATGAGATCGGTAGAGCAACCGGTGAATAACCGAAGTGTGATTAATGTCACGTTGGAATCGGAAAGTAAAGAACTGGAAGAAGTAATGGTAGTAGCTTATGCTACCGCTAAGAAGTATAGTTTTACCGGAGCAGCTTCGACGATGAAAGCAGGTGAGATTGAAAAGCTACAGACTTCGAGCGTATCGCGTGTATTAGAAGGGACGGTGTCCGGAGTACAGGCTAGTGCGGCAAGCGGGCAGCCGGGTACGGATGCGGAAATCCGTATTCGTGGTATCGGATCTATCAATGCATCCAGTGCTCCGCTTTATGTGGTGGACGGTGTTCCGTTCGATGGTAGTGTGAACTCTATCAATCCTGATGATATATCTTCGATGACAGTATTGAAAGATGCGGCTTCTGCTGCTTTATACGGTTCACGTGGCGCAAATGGGGTGATTATTATCACAACCAAGCAGGGAGATCAAAATACCAAAGCGACCGTAAAGGTAAAAGCCTCTTTAGGAGGTTCCAATCGTGCCGTGCGTGATTATGATCGTGTCAGTACCGATCAATACTTTGAATTGTATTGGGAAGCACTTCGCAATCAGTACGCCAAGAGCGCGGATTATACTCCGGCAACTGCTGCGGCACAAGCATCCAAAGACCTGGTTACGAAATTGATGGGAGGTGGCCCCAATCCATACGGTCCCCAATATACGCAACCGGTCGGTACAGATGGAAAATTGGTGGCAGGTGCCCGTCCATTATGGAATTCAGACTGGAGTGACGCTATGGAACAACAGGCACTTCGCACAGAGTTGAATCTAAGTGTTTCCGGAGCGGAAAAGCAAATCAGTATTTCTTTTCAGCCGGCTACCTGAATGATAAAGGTATTGCGCTTGAATCCGGTTATCAGCGTTTCAATCTTCGTTCCAATATCACCAGCGAAATGACTTCCTGGTTGAAGGGAGGAGTCAATTTGAGTTTTGCACATTCTATGCAGAACTATCCGGTTTCTTCTGACTCCAAAACCAGTAATGTGATTACTGCAGGACGTACCATGCCGGGATTTTATCCGATTTATGAAATGAATACCGACGGTAGCTACAAATTGGATGAGAATGGAGACCGCATTTATGACTTCGGCTCTTATCGTCCTTCCGGTTCGATGGCAAACTGGAATCTGCCGGCTACTTTGCCTTTAGACAAATCAGAACGAATGAAAGATGAAGTCTCCGGTCGTACTTTCTTGGAAGCTACGATTATTGAGGGATTGAAATTCAAGACTAGTTTCAACTTTGACTTGATTAATTATAATACGTTGGATTATACGAACCCCAAATTGGGTCCGGCTAAAGAAAACGGCGGCGGCGTCAGCCGAATGAATACCCGTACTTTCTCCTGGACATGGAATAATATTGCTACGTATGACAAGACAATTGGTGAACATCATTTTAATGTTCTTGCCGGTGTGGAGGCCTATTCTTACCGCTACGATGAACTGACGGCATCACGTTCCAAAATGGCGCAGCCTGATATGCCGGAGCTGGTAGTCGGTTCACAGTTGACCGGAGGTTCGGGGTATCGCATCGACTATGCGTTGGTGGGTTATCTGACTCAAGCATTATACGACTATCAAAATAAATATTTCTTCTCGGCATCCTATCGTCGCGACGGTTCTTCACGTTTTGCGCCGGAGACCCGCTGGGGAAATTTCTGGTCGTTGGGTACTTCCTGGCGTATCGACCGGGAAGAGTTTATGGCAAGTACTTCCGACTGGTTGTCTGCCTTGACTCTGAAAATGAGCTATGGTGCGCAGGGAAATGATAACCTGGGTACTTATTATGCGAGTAAAGGACTTTATACCATTGTTTCCAATTTGGGAGAAAATGCGTTAGTGTCCGACCGTATGGCGACTCCGAATCTGAAATGGGAAACAAACCTCAACTTTAATGTAGGTATCGACTTCTCCCTGTTCAATAACCGTTTTTCCGGTTCATTTGATTTCTTTACACGTCGTTCGAAAGACCTGCTTTATTCACGTCCGATAGCTCCTTCCCTGGGATATGGTTCTATTGACGAAAATGTAGGAGCCTTGAAGAATACAGGTATAGAAATGGTGCTTAACGGAACGATTATCAATCAGAATGGTTGGGTATGGAAACTGGGTATGAACTTGACGCATTATAAGAATAAGGTGACGGATCTCCCATTGAAAGATATGCCGCGAAGTGGTGTGAACAAGTTGCAGGTAGGTCGTTCGGTGTATGATTTCTATATGATAGAGTGGGCGGGAGTAGACCCGGAAAATGGAGATCCGCTGTGGTATAAGAATGAGGTGGATGCAAATAAGAATCCGACCGGAAAACGTGTCACAACAAATGATTATGGTTCGGCTGACTATTATTATGTCAACAAATCGTCTCTTCCGAAAGTATATGGCGGATTCAATACGTCTCTTTCTTGGAAAGGATTTGATCTTTCGGCTATCTTTGCTTACAGTATCGGTGGATATATCTACAATCGTGATGTTACAATGATTCTGCACAATGGAAGTTTGGAGGGTCGCGACTGGTCGACGGAGATTCTAAGAAGATGGACTCCCGACAATCGCTATACCGATGTCCCTGCTTTGAGTACTACTTCTAATAACTGGAACTCGGCTTCCACTCGCTTCTTGCAGAATAATTCGTATATGCGATTGAAAAACCTGACACTTTCCTATAACTTACCCAAACAATGGATTAGTAAGTTGTCATTGAGCAGTGTGCAGGTATATGTACAAGGAGATAATCTGTTTACCATTCACCGGAATCAGGGACTAGACCCTGAACAGGGAATTACCGGTATCACTTATTACCGTTATCCGGCTATGCGAACCATCTCCGGAGGTATCAATGTTTCTTTCTAAATTCAGACTAAATTATGAGAAAAATAAAAATTCAATCCATTCTTGCGGCAGTTGCCGGACTTTTCCTGGCAACGAGTTGTAGCAGCAGTTTTTTGGATACGGACCCCACAGATGCGGTAAGTTCGGATAAGGTATCTGTACCCGAAAATGCGGAGGCACTTGTGAATGGTGCCTGGTATAATCTGTTTGATTATTCAAGTACCTATGCCAATATCGGTTATCGGGCACTTCAGTGTCTGGATGATATGATGGCAAGTGATATTGTTTCCCGTCCGAAATATGGTTTTAACTCTTCGTATCAGTTTAATGATATAGCGCAATCCTCAAATGGTAGAACAGAGTTTGCCTGGTATCTGATATATAAAACGATAGATAATTGTAACACTGCCATTTCTATCAAGGGGGATTCGGAAGAACTCCGTCAGGCACAGGGACAAGCATTGGCATTACGCGCCTTTTGTTATTTGCACTTGGTACAGCATTATCAATTCACCTACTTGAAAGATAAAGATGCTCCGTGTGTTCCTATATATACCGAACCTAGCAATAGTTCCACTGTACCGAAAGGAAAATCAACAGTGGCACAGGTTTATCAGCTTATTTTCGACGATCTCACTTTGGCGAAGGACTATTTGAAAAACTATGTCCGCAGCGGTGATAATCAAAAGTTCAAACCAAATGTTGCAGTGGTTGACGGTCTTTTGGCTCGCGCTTACTTGCTGACCGGACAATGGGAAGAAGCCGCAAAAGCTGCCGAAGCAGCACGTGCAGGATATACGTTGATGACAACTACAGCCGAGTACGAAGGTTTTAATAATATTTCCAATAAAGAATGGATATGGGGATTTCCTCAAATTCCTTCCCAATCGGATGCCAGCTATAATTTCTATTATTTGGATGCAACATACGTAGGAGCATATAGCAGCTTTATGGCTGATCCCCATCTGAAAGATACATTTACCGAAGGTGATATTCGTTTACCTTTGTTTCAGTGGATGCGTGAAGGATATTTGGGATATAAGAAATTTCACATGCGTGCAGATGATACGGCTGATCTGGTCTTGATGCGTGCTGCTGAAATGTATTTGATAGAAACGGAGGCGAAAGTTCGTGACGGCGTAGCGTTGGCCCAGGCTGTAGCTCCATTGAATACATTGCGTAATGCCCGTGGAGTAGGGGATTATGAGGTGACAGGAAAATCACAGGAAGATGTAATCAATGAGATTCTGATGGAACGTCGCCGTGAACTTTGGGGGGAAGGATTTGGTATTACCGATATACTTCGTACACAAAAGGCAGTAGAACGTGCTGCTTTATCGGATGAAATGCAGAAGACAGAAGTCGATTGCTGGCAGGAGGGTGGTAGCTTTGAAAAACGAAATCCTCTGGGACATTGGTTCCTCAACTTCCCGAACGGTAAACCGTTTACAGTAAATAGCACCTATTATTTGTATGCTATTCCACAGAAAGAAATTAACGCTAACCCTAACATATAAATAGCTCTCTTAATTTTTTGACTTTGACCTTAACTTGTAGACCGGTATACGTCGTGACGATGCATACCGGTCGTTTTCTTTGGAAAAGAGGGAGCGCAAAATGTGACACACCCCATTTTATTTAATCTAATCTTATTCTATTTTTTTCTTCTTCAAATTCGGTAAAAAGAATGTGACCAATCCTAGTAGCGGCATATAAGCACAGATATTATATACATATTCAATACTCGTTTTATCCGCTAAATTACCGAGTACGGCAGATGCTACACCAGCCACCCCGAATGCAAATCCAAAAAATAACCCTGATATTAATCCGAGCTTGGTAGGAAGCAATTCCTGTGCATAAAGCAATATAGCGGGAAAAGCGGAAGAAAGCATCAATCCCACACAGAAGCTAAGGATAATAGTCCACATCAAATTAGCATGTGGCATTAGTAAACTGAACGGGGCAGCTCCCAAAATAGAAGCCCAGATCACATACTTCCGACCAATTCGGTCACCGACAGGTCCACCAATTAATGTTCCGATAGCAGTAGCTACCAGAAAGATAAATAAATATAGTTGCGAATCTTGTACGCTTACATTAAATTTATGAATCAAGTAGAAAGTATAATAACTCGTGAGACTTGCCATATAGATATATTTGGAGAAAATCAGAATCAGCAATATCGCGATTGAAAGGGCTGTCTTATCCATAGGCAAAGGAAGATGAACAGGTTTTCTGACACTGACGGTCTGTGCTTTCATCCGGTTTAGATATGATTTATACCATTTGCAAATTGGGTACATCACTCCGATAGCAGCTAAAGCCACAAATGCAAATACGATGAGATGTTGTCTGCCATAAGGAGCCACCAACAGAGCAACCAGTAAAGGACCTAATGAACCTCCGAAGTTACCACCTACCTGAAAGAGTGATTGTGCTAGTCCACGTTTCCCGCCAGAGGCAAGGAATGTGATACGGGAGGCTTCCGGATGCAGTACGGAAGAGCCAATTCCGATTAAGAATACGGAGGCTAATATCCAGTATAGATTATCAGAGAATGCTAAGTTTATCAAACCAATCAGTGTAAAGCTCATTCCGATAGGCAACGACCATGCAACGGGATATTTATCAAAAATGATTCCGGTAATCGGTTGAAAGACCGAAGCCGAAAGCTGATAAACCAGTGTGATAAGGCCGATTTGCGCAAAACTTAATCCTAAATCATCTTTGAATAGTGGATAAGCTGCTGAAACAACGGACTGTAAAAGGTCATTGAGACAGTGTGAAAGACTTAATGCGATTAAGATGGAAAATGTAATTTTTCCTACGGGTTGTTCCTGATTTTGTACCATGATACCTATTGCTTTAGAAGTGTTCCTGAAAAATTGGCTGCAAAGGTACGCAAACTTTCCCGTTTCTCTAAGACTAAGGATTCTAAATTGTCGTTAATTCAATTTTGACTAACCGAACTATTCTCCGTACTTGCTGTTGTTAAATAAAAAAGGAGGATTATATGGGCTTTATTTGGTATATCATTATTGGTATTGTGGCTGGATTCCTCGCAGGTAAAGTAATGCGCGGCGGAGGTTTTGGTCTTATTATAAATTTATTACTTGGTATTCTTGGAGGTGTACTGGGCGGTTGGGTATTTGCCCTTTTCGGACTGTCAGCTTCAGGATTGATCGGAAGTTTGATAACTTCCACTGTAGGGGCTATCCTTGTATTATGGATTGCTTCCTTATTCTCGAAATCTAAATAGATATTTATATAATTTATTTTTAATCCTAAAAACAGAACTTAATTATGGAATGTAGACATGGAAATTTCTGGATTGGACTCGGAATTGGGTCAATCCTCGGCGCAGTAGCTTATCGTCTTTCACGTACAGCAAAAGCAAAACAGTTGGAAAGCGAAATTTATAATGCTATCCATCGCATAGGTCGCGATGCTGAAATAGCAGCTGCTCATGCTGAAAGAAAAGCAATGGATCTTGGACTTAAAGCAGTAGAAACCGGTGCGGAAATTGCTGATAAAGTAGCGGCAGAAGCCGACAAAGTGGCCGGAAAAGCAAAAGATAAGTGGGAAAAGTAAGAATCCCAAAACGGGTAATCGATTTAAATATAATTGGTTACCTGTTTTATTTTTTGTATATTTAATCTTTTATCCCTAGCTTTATTTAGTCATCGTATCAATGTGTGTGCGAACACATTTAGGCTAATCTTCTTTATTATTATCGTTTCCTTCAAGAATTGGGAGTTACTTTCTCTCTAACTTTTCATCTGAAAAGAGTCTTTTTCTCTATACTATCTTTACTTTTTCTTATGTTTAACAACATGTATATTTTCTGTTTGTTGGAGTTAATTATTTGATTATTAATTGTATATGTTTGTTTTGATATAATGTGTGTGCGCACACACTATTGCTTAATTCAATAATTCATTTTACTTTTGCCGATGAAAAACAAGATGCTTATCAATATATGGATAAAGAGTTTTCAAATATTCGGATTGTAGACATTGCTAAGATGGCAGGTGTCTCTGTTGGCACGGTAGACCGTGTAATCCATAATCGTGGAAGAGTATCTGAAGAAAACAGGAAAAAAGTACAGGCTATCCTGGAAATGGTACATTACCAACCAAATCTGATGGCACGTTCATTAGCTGCCTCCAAAAAACAATATCATATCCTTGCAATAACTCCTTCTTTTGTGCAGGGGGAGTATTGGGAAGCTATTTCGGAAGGTATAGATAAAGCTGCGGCGGAAATGGAATCATATAATATCACCATTACCAAACTCTTTTTCGATCAATATAATAACAAGACTTTTGATGATATCATCCGAAATCTGCTGAATGAGAAAGTGGATGGGGTATTGATTGCGACTTTGTTTACAGATTCTGTTATCCGGCTTTCGCAGGAGCTTGACAGGAATGAAATACCATACGTGTATGTTGACTCCAACATTGGAGGGCAGCATCAATTGGCTTATTTTGGAACGGAATCTTATGATGCCGGAGTGATTGCTGCCAGATTATTGATGGACAGGCTTCCTTCTTCTTCCGACATATTAATGGCACGGATTATTCATAGTGGGAAGAATGATTCTAACCAGGGAAGGAACAGGCGCGAAGGTTTCTGTCATTATCTCACTGAAACAGCGTTTAATGGAAATCTGCATGAAGTAGAACTGAAAATAAATGATTCAGTGTATAACTTCATGAAACTGGATGAAATCTTTGAAGCTAATCCGAATATTAAAGGCGCTATTATCTTTAATTCAACTTGCTATATTTTAGGAAATTACCTGAAAGCAAGAGGAATGCAGGCTGTCAAACTGGTTGGTTATGATCTTATCGGCAGAAATACGCAATTACTTTCCGAAGGTGTGATAACCGCATTGATTGCGCAGCGCCCCGAGCGTCAGGGGTACGATGGTGTTAAATCATTGTGTAATCATTTGCTGTTCAAGCAGAATAGTGAGAAAGTGAATTTGATGCCTATCGATATTCTCCTTAAAGAGAATCTGAAATATTATCTGAACAATAAATTATAAACATATAAATTTATAAGAACCATGAATGAATTATTTAACGTAAAAGACAAAGTAGTTGTTATCACCGGCGGAGCTGGTATTTTAGGTAAAGGTATTGCTGCGTATCTCGCAAAGGAAGGCGCAAAAGTGGTTGTACTCGACAGAAGTGAAGAAGCTGGAAAAGCATTGGTAGACAGTATCAAAGCAGAAGGAAATGAAGCAATGTTCCTTTACACTGATGTGATGGATAAGGAAGTGCTGGAAGGCAACAAAGTGGAAATTATGAAAGCTTATGGCCGTATTGATGTTTTGTTGAACGCTGCTGGAGGTAACATGGCAGGTGCAACTATCGCTCCGGATAAAACTTTCTTTGATTTACAGATTGACGCATTTAAGAAAGTGGTGGATTTGAACCTTTTCGGTACAGTATTGCCTACAATGGTATTTGCTGAAATTATGGTAGAACAGAAGAAAGGTTCTATTGTAAACTTCTGCTCTGAATCAGCTCTTCGTCCATTGACTCGTGTCGTTGGTTATGGTGCAGCTAAAGCAGCTATTGCTAACTTTACTAAATACATGGCTGGAGAACTGGCATTGAAATTCGGTAATGGCTTGCGCGTAAATGCAATTGCTCCAGGCTTCTTCCTGACTGAACAAAACCGTACATTATTGACTAATCCGGATGGCTCTCTGACTGATCGTTCAAAAACAATTCTCGCTCATACTCCATTCAACCGTTTCGGTGAGCCGGAAGATCTTTATGGAACAATCCATTATTTGATTAGCGATGCTTCCAACTTCGTAACAGGTACAGTAGCTGTAATCGATGGTGGATTTGATGCATTCTCAATTTAATAAATGGGGAATTGGGAATTAAAAATAGAGAATTGGCTGCGTAGCATCCGTATGCCGACTCTCAACTTTTAATTTTCAACTTTGATTTCTTAATTCTTAATTTTCAATTCTTAATTTAATAACAATATGTATTTATGTGAACAAACTTGGCGCTGGTATGGTCCTAACGACCCCGTTAGCTTGTGGGATATTAAGCAGGCAGGCGCTACCGGTATAGTAAATGCTCTTCATCACATTCCGAATGGTGAAGTGTGGACAGTAGAAGAGATCATGAAACGTAAGCAAATGATTGAAGAAGTAGGTCTGACATGGTCTGTGGTAGAAAGTGTACCTGTACACGAACATATCAAGACACAGACTGGTGACTTCATGAAATACATTGAAAACTATAAGGAAAGTATCCGTAATCTGGCGAAGTGTGGCGTAATGGTAGTTACTTATAACTTTATGCCCGTACTGGACTGGACACGTACTGACCTTGCCTATACAATGCCTGATGGCTCTAAAGCTCTTCGTTTCGAAAAGGCGGCTTTTGTAGCCTTTGACCTTTTCATCCTGAAACGTCCGAACGCAGAAAAAGATTACACTCCTGAAGAAATAGCTAAAGCAAAAGCTCGTTTCGAACAAATGAGCGAAGATGATAAGAAACTGTTGGTTCGCAATATGATTGCCGGACTTCCAGGCTCGGAAGAAAGTTTCACTGTAGAACAATTCCAGCAGGCATTAGACCGTTATAATGATATTGACGCTGAAAAGCTCCGTTCCAACTTGATTTTCTTCTTAAAAGAAATTGCGCCTGTTGCCGATGAAGTAGGCGTGAAGCTGGTGATTCACCCGGATGATCCTCCTTACACTATTTTAGGTTTGCCACGCATTTTGAGTACGGAAGAAGATTTCAAAAAACTGATTGAAGCCGTGCCTAACGAATCCAATGGCCTTTGCTTGTGTACAGGTTCTTTCGGAGTACGTGCCGACAATGACCTTGCAGGCATGATGGAACGTTTCGGTGATCGTGTAAACTTTGTTCACCTGCGCAGCACACAACGTGACGAAGAAGGAAACTTCTATGAAGCGAATCATCTGGAAGGGAATGTAGATATGTACAATGTGATGAAGAGCCTGATTCTTCTGCAACAACGTCGTAAATGCTCTATCGCTATGCGTCCCGACCATGGTCATCAGATGATTGATGATTTGAAGAAAAAGACAAATCCGGGATATTCTTGTCTGGGACGTCTTCGCGGACTGGCAGAACTTCGTGGCTTGGAAATGGGTATCGCTAAATCTATTCTTTAGTTGAAGTTTTAATTAGCACTTTATTATAAAAACACTATGACTATTATTGATCGTGATAATAGTTGTAGTGTTTTTTTTATTTATTCTTTTTCACTTGTTGAGGGATAAGTGAGGCGAATAAGTCTCCAACATGCGTATCTTTATCGGCTTTTTTTGCTTTCTTCGGTTTGGGAGGATCGGGGATAATAAGCAAAGCTATTTGTGCACAAGCTTCTGCGTCAGCAAGTGCGTGGTGGTGATTCTCTAAATTATATCCGCACCGTTCTGCTACCGTATGCAATTGATGATTGGGCAGATCTTTTCCGAAAACTTTTCTGGAAGTACGGCAGGTACAATAAAATTTGTAATTAGGATAAGTCATGTCATACAATTCGTGAACTGCCCGAAGACAACCTTCATCAAAAGGACTATTGTGTGCAACAAGTGGCAATCCATCTATCAACGGTTTGATTTCAGCCCATACATCAGGAAAATCTTCGGCTTCCATCGTATCGTCATAAGTTAATCCGTGGATAGCCGTTGTCCATTGCGTATAATAATTAGGAGCAGGACGAATGAGACGATAGATTTTATTCACGATCTTACCGTCTTTTACAATGACAACACCTACACTACAAACACTTGTACGTTTACCATTGGCTGTTTCAAAGTCGATGGCTGCAAAGTTCCTCATTTATTTCCTTGTTTTAGAGAAACAAAGATAATACAAAAAAGGGTCATGCAAAATATAGAAATAAGATTGATAACCAGGAAATTTATTGATTTTAATGAAAATGAATGTTTTTAATGGATGTTTTCAGTGAAATACCTTTCTTGTTGTGAAAATTATGCTATTTTTGCCAAACATAAACAAAAAAGCATGAACAAAACCTACTTCAAATATAAATACGTTTTAATATTCATTCTTTCATTGATTGTTTTTATAGGTGGACTAAATTATAAACACTGGTATGTTACTGACAATTTGATGGTAAAGCGTATTTCCCTGATTTACTCCATATCTAAAGATGATATTGGCAACAGAAATATAGAAAAGTTGTTGTATCAGGAGTTTCAGAAACAAGGGATAGAGGTAATGTTTGATAAGTTTTATTTTGATTGTAGCAAATATGATGAGAAAGAGCGGATAGAACATGTAAGGGAATATCTTGAATTTCTAGAAAGTAAATCGACAGACCTTATTCTGACCGTTGGTGATCAGGCAACTAATTCTTTATTATCTACCCGTCACCGGTTATTATCTTCTATTCCCGTGGTAGCTTGTAATGTGCATTTTCCTAATGAAGACTGATAGAAGAATATGATTCGCAGAAAGTTTATGTATTGCGTGATAGTCCCGATCTGAAACGTAATATCGACTTTATAAAAACATTGTATCCCCATAATGATATGGAGATTATTTATAATATAGATCTGACCTTTCTTGGACATAAATCTTTCGATAGCCTTTCCCGAGTGGTTGACAGGAAGAATGTGAGAGTTTTGGGTTATCAAAAAGCATTTGTGCAAGAGTGTGATTATAAGCATTTGACGGAGATGATTGAATATTTTAATCTGACCCCCGGTTTGATAAATGATAATGTTAACAAGAATGGTCTGACAATAAGTCTTTGCCCCTTTCGTTATATAAAAGGATCTTCTTTGTTAGTAATGTTGAAACAATCAAAGAGAAGACAACAAAATCAAGCGTTTTTACTGGATAAATTAGATATGCTGGCAATTCCGATAGTAACAGCTTTAAATATTCCTTCTTTTAGTTGTATTCGTGAAGGTTTCGGTGAAAATGCTAAGATTGTCGGCGGTTATATGGCTACAGAGGGTATTACGGCGAAGGCTTCCGCTAGCTTGCTGCACGCTTATTAAAGAAAGAAAAAATAGGAATGCCTAAAATAAGAGATTTAGAAAAAGAGTATGTACTGGACTGGACATATTTTTCTGAATATGCGGGTGATATTAGTAATGTTCCGCAAAATGTCCGTATAATCAACTATCCCTTTTATGATCGTTATCGAAAAGAACTTTATTTGTTGGGTGGGTTGTTTGTTTTCTCTTTTATTTTGGTAACCATTAGTTTGTTACGTACACATCGCCGTTCGTTGATGGAGCGTAAGAATCTTCAAATGCTGGAAGAAGCGCACAAACGATTGACTCTTTCTATGAATGGCGGGAAAATTTCACTTTGGAATATTCAAGAAGGTGTTCTTGAATTTGATGATAATTATGTACGATTGGTTGGCATGGAACAACGGAGATTTACAAAAGAGGATATTATGAGATATACCCATCCTGATGATGTACAATTGCTTAGCTCATTCTACGAAACATTATATCAGTCTCCCAGTATGCAAATACAACGAATACGTTTTTGTTTTGGAGGGAAAGAGGCAGATTATCAATGGTATGAACTTCGATGCAGTACCTTGAAAGATGCCCAGGGGGAGATTATGTTGGCAGGCATTATGCAGAATATTCAAAACTTGGTAGAGCATGAACAACAGTTGATTCTAGCGAAACAGATAGCAGAAAAAGCAGAGCTGAAACAGTCGTTTCTAAATAATATGAGTCATGAAATCCGTACACCGCTCAATGCTATCGTAGGTTTCACAAATTTATTAATAGGTGAGGGGGCTGATGAAATAGAACCGGAAGAGAAAGCTGCCATGATTGAAATAGTCAATAATAATAATGAGTTGCTTTTGAAACTGGTGAATGACGTATTAGAGATATCTCGTTTAGATTCAGGCAACTTATCCTTTGATATAAAAGAACATAACATTACGAAAATAATAAAGGAGATTTATGTCACTTACCAAACATTGATTCAGCCTTCATTATGCTTTATCCTTGAACTTGATGAAACAGTTTCCTTACCCGTTAACATCGACTGCTTCCGTTTTACTCAAGTCATCTCTAATTTCCTGAATAATGCAAATAAATTTACCAAAGAAGGAACTATTACTTTGGGGTGCAAAATATATAAAGAGCATCAGGAAGTTTGCGTTTACGTAAAAGATACTGGCAAAGGGATTGATGATAAAGAACTAATGATGATTTTTGATCGCTTTTACAAGACTGATGAATTTGAGCAGGGGAGTGGTTTGGGACTTTCCATTTGTAAAGTGATTATTGAACGACTGGCTGGACGTATAGAAGTGCATTCAGAAGTAGGAAAAGGAAGTTGTTTCTCCGTTATTTTGTCTTTGGCAAATATAATTTAGTACAATAAACAGAAGGTATTTAAAAGAAAAAAGCAAATAATGAAAGATAAGTTCAAACCCTGGCAGAGGTGGGTACTATTCGCTCTTGCAATGGCTGTTATTTTTGCATCGGGAGTAATTATTTCATTCCTGATGGAACACAGCGCAGAGGTTGTAAATGTAGACTATAAGAAAAAGATAAAATAAACGGAATAGAAGCACGCAGCATTATTTTTGCTGAAAACTATCCACGTGAATATAAGACGTGGGTGGATACGACATCGACCGATTTGCACAGTAGATTAAATGGAAGAACTTCTATCGATGTTTTAGCGCAACGTCCTGAAATGGTCATATTATGGGCTGGATATGCTTTTTCTAAAGATTATTCAACACCGCGCGGGCATATGTACGCTTTACAGGATATTGTTCATTCACTTCGTACTGGTGCGCCTATGGGGGGTGCTGACGGTCCTCAATTTGCAAGTTGCTGGGTGTGTAAAAGTTCTGATGTTCCCCGTATGATAGAAGCTATTGGGGTAGATTCCTTTTATAATAATAAGTGGCTGCATGGGGAGCCGAAATTGTAAACCTATAGGATGTGCCGATTGTCATGAACCTAAAAATATGGATTTGCATATCAGCCGTCCGTCGCTCACTGAAGCTTTTAGCCGTCAAGGTAGAGATATTACTCATGCTACTCCACAGGAAATGCGTTCATTGGTCTGTGCACAGTGTCATTCGGAGTATTATTTCAAGGGGAATATAAAATATCCTACTTTTCCTTGGGATAAGGGCTTCACTGTTGAAGATTTAGAAAAGTATTATGATGAAATCGGATTTACTGATTATATTCATAAATTGAGCCGTGCCCCTATATTAAAGGCTCAACATCCTGATTATGAAATTTTCAAGATGGGCATACACGCCCAGCGTGGTGTGTCGTGCGCTGACTGTCACATGCCTTACAATGATGAAGGAGGGATAAAATATAGCGATCACCATATTCAGAATCCGTTAGCAGTGACTGAACGCACTTGTCAGACTTGTCATCGTGATAATAAAGAGACGCTCTGTAAAAATGTATACGAACGTCAGCAAAAGGCAAATGAGTTGCGTACACTTTTAGAAAAGGAGTTGGCAAAAGCACATATCGAAGCGAAGTTTACTTGGGATATAGGAGCTACAGAAAATGAAATGCAAGAAGCCTTGCTGTTAATTCGTCAGGCACAGTGGAGATGGGATTTCGGCGTATCTTCTCATGGCGGTTCTTTTCATGCCCCGCAGGAAACCATGCGTATTTTGGGGCATGGCTTAAATAAAGTATTCCAAGCTCGTATGCTTATCAGCAAAGTGCTTGTAGCGCATGGGTATACAGATAATGTACCACTTCCGGATATTACAACGAAAGAAAAAGCACAGCAATATATTGGTTTGGATATGGCTGTTGAAAAGGCGGACAAAGATAAATTTCTCAAAGAAATTGTCCCTGAATGGCTTCAAAAGGCAAAGGCAAACGGGCGTATTGTGAATTAGAATTTATTTTCACTATATTTGCCTACAATATAAATCCAATAAGATTATGTCAACAAAAACAATGAAAGAGAAAGCAACCGAGTTGTTGCAGAGGTGTGAAGTGGTAGTGCTTGCTTCTGTAAATAAAGAGGGGTATCCCCGTCCTGTGCCGATGAGCAAGATTGCAACAGACGGAATTTCTACTATTTGGATGTCTACCGGAGCGGACTCATTAAAGACTATTGACTTTCTGGCAAACCCGAAAGCCGGATTATGCTTTCAGGATAAGGGAGACAGCGTAGCCTTAACGGGAACGGTGGAAGTGGTAACCGACGAGAAGATGAAACAAGAACTTTGGCAGGACTGGTTTATCGAACATTTTCCTGGAGGTCCTACCGATCCGGGCTATGTGCTGCTGAAATTTGAATCGAATCACGCAACTTATTGGATTGAAGGGACATTTATTCATAAGAAGCTGGACTAATCACTTCATACAGTTCTATTCCCGTGAGATCTGGAAATAAGAAGAGAGAAACATTCTTTCCTTTCGAAGAAGAATGTCTCTCTCTTTTGATGATAGTTGGATAGATAGTATATCTATTCTTCGTGTTTCATTTAGAATTCGAACTTCTCCAGTTTCATTTCAGCTAATTCCTGAATGATACCTACGTACTTGCTGAAATGAGAAGATTTCTCGTGAGCTGCCAATACTTCAGCATTCTGCCATGTTTCACAAATCATGAAAACGTCGTGACGGGTACTGCTTTCGAAAGTATCATAAGCAATGCATCCTTCTTCCTTCAAAGAACAAGCAGTCAGTTCTTTAGCTGCCTCAATCGCTTTTTCGCGGTTTGTCTCGCTTACGCGGACGAAAACATTTAATCTAATCATAGTCTTTATTATTAAATGATTAAAAATAGCTTTATCACATCTTTGGTAATAAATCGCAGGCAAAGATACTATTTTTGTGCTTTTTCGGATACCTTGTTCTTTAAATTTCACCAAAACGTCATATAATCATAAAAAACGATTATATTTGCCCTTGAAATCAAAAAGTAACTATTTTGGGCGCAACTCTTAAATTTGTTCTGGCTTAATATTAGCCTCACGAACCACAGGCTAATTTCTTTCGTTTGAGTAATTCCACTCGAACCGGTTTTTCATTTTGTTATTTTTATTATTTACTGCATGGTTTCTCGAAACGTATGCGATATGAAAACGAATGGAAAATTTCGTAAGAAATAGTAAGCAGAACATAGAAAAAGAGATTGAAAGAATTGAGCAACAGCCGATTGTCCCACTAGATAAGATTAAGCAGATTATTGATGTCATACAGATGTCTCTTATTCTGTGAAATCCGCCGTGCCGAATACCAATTCCGTAATCCGAAGAAGAAATTCTTTCTTTAAGACCTGGAAACCACAGATTTCCGGGCTGTTGATGTTTATGTCCGCTTGTATCAGATTGAAAAGAAGCGTATCGGCGAATCTCCGTCTTCCCAATGCAAATATCTGAAGTCGGAACTGGAGAACTTGAAAAAATACTTCCTGAATAATTCTTTCTATGATTATTACCGTACCGGCAGGACGGAACTCGACGAACAATATTTTGTCAGAAGAAACTATGATATTCTGGCAGACACCCGTTTCGGGTTGCTGGACAGGGATTCTTCTTTCACTACCCTGCATGATTCAAGTGTGGCTGAAATCATAGCCAACAATCGTTTAGCGGAATACCTGTCTGCTCAAATAGAGATATTATCAGAGGAACTTCATTTGAAATTCACTTCAATGGTAGAAAACCGGCTATTGCAGTGGACGGACAGCAAGGTCGCTTTGGTTGAGTTTATCTATGCCCTGTATGCGGCAAATGCTTCAACAATGGAAATACCAGTTTAAAAGACATAGCCTTCTGCTGCGAGACTCTTTTCAATATTGAGATTGGAGACTTTTATCGCATATTCCTGGAAATCAGAAACCGGAAGAAGAGTCGGACGCAGTTTCTTGATAAGTTGAAAGATAAAATTATAAAGATGATGGATGAGCTGGACAAATAAATTTCATGTCGTCTTGTGACATCTTGTGAATTATACAAATGGCTAATATCCAACTTTGCGGTGAAAAAGATTTGATTCACAAAGAAAGATAATAGCTTTTGTATAATTATGGAAACAACATTTACATGGGAGATAAAGGTTAAGAATACTCCTTTATTGATTAAAAAATGCAGCCACTGTGAGAGTGACCGCTTTTATTGCAGTGATAAGTTCAGAATGAATGCACAGAAAAAGAACATTGATGTCTGGCTGATTTACAGGTGCGTGAAGTGCGATAACACTTGTAATATAACTTTGCTGTCACGCACCAAACCGGACCTGATTGATAAGAAACTGTTTCATAGCTTTTCTATGAATGATCGAGAAGTGGCTTGGCAGTATGCCTTTTCAGCCGGAATGGCAAGTAAGAACAAGCTTCAAATAGACTACGATAGCGTTGAATATGAGGTGATAAGTAATATCTCCTTCGAAGATATTATGAATATGAACAACGCGATAATAAGTATTCGGATCGAATGTGATTTTGAATTGAACCTGAAATTATTATCATTGATAAAAAGGTGTTTTTCTCTTTCCACTACCCGGTTGAAGCATTTGTTTGAAGAAGGAAATATTTCTTTGCTTTCCGGTAAGACGTCTCCAAAGTGTAAGGTAAAGAATGGAGATATAATTTTGATAGATCGAAAAAGCTTGATTGATATTTGGGGATAAGATCGATTTTACAGTTTTTTTTAATAGCTTTGTGATATAATCATTCGGATGCTGTAAATGAGGTTGTACTATAAAATCAAAGATATGAAAAAGGTATTTTTATTAGCTTTTGTTTTGTTTGCATGGAGTCTGGTTGTCAATGCTCAAGAAAGTGATGGGAAATATATTGAAGTGACTGGTTCTTCGGAGATTGAAGTCGTTCCGGATGAAATACATTTTCTGATTCAGATTAAGGAGTATTGGCAGGAAGAGTACACAGGTAAATCTAATAAAGAAGAAGATTTTCGGACAAAAGTGCCATTGGCTATGATTGAAAAGGATTTGCGTCGGAGTTTGCGCAAAATCGGAATAGCGGATGATGCTATCCGTACACAGGAAATAGGGGATTATTGGCGCCAGAGAGGAAAGGAATTTCTGATAGGTAAGCAATTGGATATCCAGTTGACCGATTTTGAGCAGATTAATTCCATTATCCGTTCTGTTAACACATGGGGAATTGAGTCCATGCGCATCGGAGAATTGAAGCATAAGGATTTGCCAATGTATCGGAAGCAAGGTAAGATTGAAGCATTGAAAGCTGCCCGTGAAAAAGCATCTTACTTGGTGGAAGCGATGGGACAGGAATTGGGTGAAGTGATCCGTATTGTAGAACCTGTTGATAATAATATAAGCCGTTATCTTCCTTTTCAGGCACAGAGCAATGTCAGCATGGGGACGGCTGCTACCGAACAGTACCGTGTCATCAAGTTGAGATATGAAATGACTGCCCGTTTTGCCATCAAATAAAAAATGCCTATCTTTGCGGCATGACTAAAAATAATAAATCGGATTTGGTTTGATAAACAATCTGTGTTTCTGACACAGGTTGTCCTTTCGTTTGCTCTCGGATGATTCCATTCGAGGGTGTTTTCTATGTTTTTATAAATTCAATTTTTAACTTGCGTACAATGGTGTGAAAAGCATTGTTATGCTTTTCAACGTGTGCGCTCTATATATTAAGATCATGAATAACGAAAATCAAACAATTCACAAATCCGACGATAACCTAACTATTTATGGTTGGAATGAGAAACTCAATCAGCTAAAACAAGAATCAATATATAGTACCTTGCTCATGGGCGTGTCTCTATTGTACATCGTACTTGCTACGAGGTAATTTCCGGAAACGGATTGTTTCAGTGTGAACTCACGGGAAATATGATGTATGGAAAATCGGATGATGAATTACCTTGTACAGGTGATTGGGTCATTTTTCAACCGTTCGATGAACATAAAGGGATTATAGTTGATAGGTTGCCTCGTGAGCGGACATTGTATCGCAAGAAAAGTGGCACGGTTGCTGATAAGCAGGCCATTGCTTCTTATGTCGATAAGGCATTTATTGTGCAGAGCTTGATGATAATTTCAATGTTCGCAGTAGAACGCTTTATGGTTCAGATAATGGAGGAAAATATCAGCTCTGTATTGGTTCTTAATAAAGCCGATTTAGATTTTGACAGACAGAGTGTTGAGGAACAAATAAAACATATCTCCAGTCAGATACCCGTATTTTTCACGAGTATTCATCAGCTCGAAACAATTGTCCGGTTACGGAAGTCCATATCGGAAGGCGAAACGGTTGTGTTTGTCGGTTCTTCGGGTGTCGGGAAAAGCTCTTTGGTGAATGCTCTTTGTGAAAAGCCGGTATTGCTCACATCTGATATAAGCCTGTCCACAGGAAAAGGCCGTCATACTTCGACCCGTCGTGAAATGGTATTGATGGACAGTTCGGGGGTTTTAATCGACACTCCGGGCGTCCGTGAATTTGGCTTGGCCATTGACAATCCCGATTCTCTTGCCGAAGTGTTGGAAATCTCTGACTATGCTGAATTGTGTCGCTTTAAAGATTGCAAACATATCAACGAACCGGGCTGTGCTGTTTTAGAAGCAGTCAACAGTGGTGTATTAGATTATAAAGTTTATGCGAGCTATCTGAAACTTCGCCGGGAAGCGTGGCACTTTTCTGCTTCCGAACATGAGAAACGCAAAAAAGAAAAATCATTTACCAAACTCGTGGAAGAAGTGAAGAACCGCAAGGCAAATCGTTGATCTCTATTGAGACGATGCAGGTATCTCCGGATGCCTGCATCGTGTTATACTAACTTAAGCTTATATCTATTGGGGATTTACATTTATGAAGAGTTTTTTTATTACTTATTGTCGTATCTGCCTGTAAAAAGCAGTTTCCCTTTCTGTGTATATTGTTTTACGAAATCACCTTTGTGGGAAGTGTACATATTTCTGTCATGTTCATATTGTTTCCATAAATCAAGTTTAAGCCGTTCATATTCTTTCGCAATAGCTGTATTTGCTTGAAGATAATCTCTGAAATACAATTCATCATTATCTCCCTCATAACATAAGTGTAGATGAAATACCCGTTCAGCAAATCCTTGTAATGTATAACCTTTATTGAAATCAATGCGACTGTCGTTCTCTGCCATGCAGATATAGCCGCATCTTTCAATTGTACCTTTCAAATTGACGACTTTTTCTTCTCTTGGGATTTCCACAAGTATATCTATGGTAGCTTTGCCCAAATTTCTTTAATTGCTGTGCTACCTATATGGCTAATACGTTCAATACAGGGAAGTCTCTCTTTCAGCAACTCCGCTTCTTCCTTATACCAATCTGTCCAATAGTCTTGGTGTGCAGTCAGGGTTATGGGGAATAATTGCCAAAGCTCGTCTAATGATAATTCAGTTAATTTCTTTTGTTCCATATCATGTGGCAATTGTTATTAATAATAGGTGACATAGCTATATAGATAAATTACAGCCAAAAATCAATTAATTCTTTTATTTCCTATTTCATTATCAACATTCTTTTTTGTATTAATGTTTTATGCTGATAATGGTTTGCAGCTTGCCGCCGTTAGGCAGGACAGGTGTATGTTGTAAGCTAAATTTCGTATTCAATCTTGTAATCTTCATATACATTGAATACCGTTTCACAATCTGATAAAATACTTTCAAGCAAAGGTTTGACCTCACTATTCCAATCTAACTTACCCAGCCCTGCACCTATTTTCGGTAGCGACACGGTTTTGATACCTCTGCTTTCGCACACTTTTTTCAAGCGTTTCAAACCTTTATTCAGATATGTGAGTTCCGCATGATACATATCGGGTTGTGTAGCGATGTAGATTATACCCGGAGAGAAACCTTTGATTTCTCCTATAAACACATTGCCAGCCTGGAACTTAGTGTTTCGTGTGTACTTCTTAAAGAGTTTTTGGATTTCAGGGAATTGACTTGACAGCTTAAAGGCAAGCCCAGTTCCTAATCCTTCTTGCTGAGCCAACAGCTACACCTTGTGCTATCGTACTCATCTTACTCTGTAAT
>ENA-OQJX01000180-OQJX01000180.1-human-gut-metagenome-genome-assembly--contig:-NODE-180-length-42290-cov-5.456016_pt1 | contig 42290 bp, 44 predicted proteins | sample MGYA00242615_ERZ504782 | MGnify/ENA primary metagenome ERZ504782 (study PRJEB26092, sample SAMD00036354) | human gut metagenome | host: Homo sapiens | study: EMG produced TPA metagenomics assembly of... | reverse complement strand
CTATTATTCTCATTGCCAGTCTTTATTTTACTTCCTTATCAGTCTTCTATTGCAGCCTGCGCCGCCGCGATACGTGCGATCGGAACGCGGAACGGTGAACAGGATACATTAGTTCAGTCCTACTTTATGGCAGAACTTCACAGAGGAAGGTTCACCACCATGTTCGCCACAGATACCGCATTTCAGGTCCGGACGGATGGCACGGCCCTTTTCGGTAGCCATACGAACCAATTGTCCCACTCCATTCTGATCGAGAACCTGGAACGGATCGACTTTCAGAATCTTCTTTTCCAAGTAAACCGGCAGGAAAGAAGCGATATCATCGCGCGAATAACCGAAGGTCATCTGTGTCAAGTCATTTGTTCCGAACGAAAAGAACTCGGCAGAAGAAGCGATACGGTCTGCAGTCAGTGCGGCACGCGGAATTTCTATCATTGTACCAACCTTGAAGTCGATACTGTCTCCCATTTCCTCGAACAATTGTGCGGCTGCTTTACGGATTACTTTTTCCTGTTCCTTGAATTCGTATAAGATACCTGTCAGCGGAACCATAATTTCAGGTTTAGCTTCGATACCTTCTTTCTTCAGCTCGAGAGCGGCTCCCAAAATGGCACGTGTCTGCATTTCTGTGATTTCAGGATATGTATTACCCAAGCGGCAACCACGGTGTCCTAACATCGGGTTATGTTCGCAAAGTGATTCTACGCGTTTCTGAATTTCTTTAACCGATACGCCCATTGCTTCCGCCATTTCTTCCTGACCTTTCAGATCATGAGGAACGAATTCGTGCAAAGGAGGATCAAGCAGACGCACGGTTACCGGACAACCTGCCATTGCCTTGAAAATACCTTTGAAGTCATCCTTTTGGTAAGGAAGGATCTTTGCCAGTGCATTCTTACGTCCTTCTGCATCTTCCGCCAGGATCATTTCACGCATAGCTTTAATCTTTTCACCTTCGAAGAACATATGTTCCGTGCGGCACAAACCAATACCTACGGCACCAAAACTACGTGCAATCGTAGCATCGTGCGGAGTATCGGCATTCGTACGAACCTGTAATTTCGTATATTTATCTGCCAAAGTCATCAATTCGGCAAAATCACCAGACAGTTCGGCAGCCTTCGTCTCTACCTTTCCGACATAAACCGTACCGGTCGTACCGTTGATAGAAATATAGTCGCCCTCTTTCAGTTTGACGCCATCAACCTCGACTGTCTTATTCTTATAATCGATTTCCAAAGCACCGGCACCGGATACGCAGCATTTACCCATACCGCGTGCAACAACGGCAGCGTGCGAAGTCATACCGCCACGAGCTGTCAGGATACCTTCGGCAACAGCCATACCTGCCAGATCCTCAGGGGATGTTTCAATACGGACCATTACGATCTTCTTTCCGTCAGCATGCCATTTTGCTGCATCATCGGCGAAGAACACGATCTGTCCCGTTGCCGCTCCCGGAGATGCCGGCAATCCTTTCACCCAAACTTTCGCCTGTTTTTCGGCCACCTTGTCGAATACCGGGTGAAGCAGCTCGTCCAGTTTATTCGGTTCGATACGTTTCAATGCCGTCTTCTCGTCAATCATACCCTGATGCAACAAATCGATTGCAATTTTAACCATTGCAGCACCGGTACGCTTTCCGTTACGGGTTTGCAGGAACCACAGTTTTCCTTCCTGTACGGTGAATTCCATATCCTGCATATCATGATAATGGTTTTCCAGCTTTGTTTGCAGTTCGTCCAGTTGTTTATAGATTTCCGGCATGGCTTCTTCCATTGAAGGATATTTGGCGACGCGGTCTTCTTCTGAAATACCGGCACGTTCCGCCCAACGCTGCGAACCAATCTTCGTGATCTGTTGTGGTGTACGGATACCAGCCACCACGTCTTCACCTTGTGCGTTGATCAAGTATTCACCATTGAAGAGATCTTCTCCGTTACCGGCATCACGAGAGAAACATACACCGGTAGCGGAAGTATCACCCATATTACCGAACACCATAGCCTGCACACTGACAGCCGTACCCCATTCGGCAGGAATCCCTTCCATCTTACGATAGAGGATGGCACGTTCGTTCATCCAGCTGTCAAACACAGCACAGATGGCGCCCCAAAGCTGTTCATAAGCGGAAGTTGGGAAATCTTTACCTGTCTGACCTTGACGGCTGCTTTAAATTTAGCGACCAGAACCTTCAGATCTTCCACATCCAGCTCATTATCCAGCTTAACACCTTTCGCTTCCTTGACTTCTTCGATGATTGCTTCAAACGGATCGATATCTTCCTTGTTGGTCGGTTTCATACCCAATACGACGTCTCCGTACATCTGTACGAAACGGCGATATGAATCCCATGCAAACCGGGGATTGTTCGTTTTACGGCTCAACCCTTCCACCACTTCATCGTTCAAACCTAAGTTCAGGATCGTGTCCATCATACCCGGCATAGACGCACGGGCACCGGAACGAACGGATACCAACAATGGATTGGCCACATCTCCAAACTTTGAATTCATCAACGTCTCGATATTGGCAATTGCCTTTTCGACATCTGATTTCAACAGTTCAACCACTTTGTCTTTTCCTAAATCATAGTATTCGGAACATACTTCTGTGGTAATAGTGAATCCCGGAGGAACCGGAACACCAATCAGATTCATTTCGGCAAGGTTAGCACCCTTACCACCCAGCAGATTTCTCATATCCGCTTTACCTTCGGCTTTTCCATTTCCGAATGTGTAAACTCTTTTTCTTTCCATATTCGACAGTATTTAATTTTAGATTTTAGTTTTGCTATCTCCAGATTGCAATGCTGCAAATATATGTTATTTAAAGATCGCATTCGCATGTATGGTTAAATAATTTTAGATGTTTTACAACTATTTTTTACCATCCATATTCGGTAAATAACTACATTTGCGTGCGGGAATTTTTAAAGCCTAAAAAGAAATGTCCTGTATTCCGAAAGTTTTTTATAGGACTTTCGGAATACAGGACATTTAATATCAGAGAATTATCCAAGATTTAATCACTTTTCAATTCGTATACGTGCATCTACGGCGAACAGTCCTCGTTCGGTCGCGACAAGAGGATTGATGTCCATTTCCTTAATTTCGGATGCAAAACGGAGTAGTGTGGACAGGCGGACTATGATATCCGCATATTGCTGTTCATCCACTCCCCGCTGGCCACGTGTTCCCTTTATAATAGGATAACCGCGCAAGGAACGGATCATGGAATAAGTTTCGTCATACGACAGAGGCGACAGACCGTAAGAGACGTCTTTCAGCACTTCGACAAAAATACCTCCCAGACCGCAAAGCACGACATGGCCGAAACGGTCTTCATACTTAGCCCCCAAGAACAACTCCTGCCCTTTCAACATCGGTTGTACCATGACGGCCGTCACATCAGGTAGACGCATCATCCGTTCATATTCGAAAATCAGATGTTCCTCACTGCGGATATTCAAAGCGACACCTCCCATATCGCTTTTATGTATAGGACCGACAACCTTGGCTACAACCGGGAACTTAACTCTCTTGGCAAAAGCGACCAGTTCGTCACGGTCGGTCGACGTAAACTCTTCTACTAACGGTATCTGGGCCGCTTTCAACAAAGTACGAACTTCTTCGGGATTCAAATAACCGCTGCCCGGCAACCGGTCGATAATACGGCGGACTTCGGGAACATCGACACCATACAATTGGATATCCGTACTCATAGGCTTCGGCGTATTGAGCACCCGCGAGAGAGCTGTTCCTAATGTCACTTCATCCGAAAAGTTCACATGTCCTTTCTTTACGAAGCTTTTCACTTCCGGACCCGCCGTTACGATGGATGGCAATACCGGGAAAATCGGTTTCTTGCATTCCTCCATTTTCTTATGGAGCACTTCATAAGTATCGTATAGTTTTACCAATCCCGGACTGCCGAAGATAACCATCATCAGGTCGATATCTTCAAAACGGTTTTCACAAAAATCGATAGCGGTGGCCAGATGTTCGGGAGTGCCTGTACCGATGATATCTATCGGATTGCCGACAGCAGCTCCCGGATATAGTTTGGATTTCAATTCTGCGGCAAGCGGACCGTCCAGCTTGGGTACGTTCAGCCGTCCCTTTTCCAGCGCATCCGCCAACATTACGGCTGGACCTCCGGCATGCGTGATAATCGCGCAGTTCTTGCCTCTCACTTCTTTCAGGGTAAAGATACTGGCAACGGTCGTCAATTCTTCACGGCTGAAACAACGCACGATACCAGCTTTGCGGAACAGGGCTTCCACTGCCGAATCCGAGCTGGCAATCGCTCCTGTATGGGAAGATGCAGCCCGTTTACCGACATCCGTACTACCCGCCTTTATGGCTGCGATATGACACCCCTTGCGAATCAAGGAAGAAGCATGATACAAGAGCTTATCCGGATTTTTGATCTGCTCGATATAAAGCATCTTTATTTTGGAGTCAAGGACCGGGTCGAAGTTGCGGTCCATGTATTCGATCACCTCTTCCACACCGATCTGCTTGGAGTTGCCGACAGACCAGACCGAAGAGAAACGAAGTCCTTTTGTCAATGCCGATTCGATAATGAAAAGAGCCGTACCACCTGAACTGGAAACGAAATCGACCCCGTCTGTATGAAATTCGGGAATCGGCTGGGTAAAGACACCATGATAGTTCATATTCATCAAACCGATGCAATTCGGACCGATCAATGAAGCACCGGCTTCGTTAATACTCTTCAGCATCTGTTCTTCCAGGATTGCTCCTTCATGCGTTTCCTCTCCGAAACCGGCCGAAATGACAATGAACGCCTTTACATTTTTCTGTTTGGCAAGCACATCCACCGCTTCCGGACAAGCCGGACCGGGAATAGAGATGATTGCCAGTTCCGTTTCTGGAATATCATGCACCGAATGATAGGATTTCAGGCCCTGTACATCGTCTTCTTTGGCATTTACGACATATAGTTCGCCTTTATACTTTCCGTCCAGCAGATTACGGACCAAACGGCCACCCGGTTTATGTACATTATTGGATCCTCCCACCACTACGATGCTCTGAGGATTAATTAATTCTCGGTTAATCATGACATTTTGATTAATTTGGTTCAATGAATGGGAACAAATATAGTTTATTTCTCCGTTTATCCATCAAATCCAGGGTAAATTATTTACATTTTGCACACTCTTCCACCAGCCAATCGCACCAGGCATCCATTCCCGTGCCTTTTGTCGCAGACACTTCGAATATTTGCAAGTGATGGTTTATCTTCAAAGCATTATTCCGCAACGTCTCCACATCAGTGTCCAGATAAGGTGCCAGATCGATTTTGTTGATCACACAGATGTCCGCCTCCAAGAAGATATGAGGATATTTCAACGGCTTGTCATCCCCTTCGGTGGTACTGACGATAACGACTTCTTCGCTTCTCCCAAATCGAACATGGCAGGACAAACAAGATTACCGACATTCTCCACAAACAGGATGGAGCCGTCGGATGGATTCAGATGCTTGACAGCATGATTCACCATATCGGCCTCCAGATGACAACCGGTTCCGGTATTGACCTGGAAAACGGGTACATTAAGGGCGGCAATACGGTCGGCATCGTTCGAGGTCTGCTGGTCTCCTTCAATGACACAGATTTGCGAGGGCAATCTGCGAACCACACCGGAGCTCAACCGACGTATCGTTTCTTCCAACAGTGTCGTCTTACCGGAGCCTGGCGAACTCATTAGATTCAGGCAGAAAATATGTTTCGCCTCGAAATAGCCTCTGTTACGTTCGGCCAACAAATTGTTACGCTGGAGAATATCCTGTTCCAACGTTATTACTTTTCCTTCATCGTGATGATGATGGTGTTCATGGTCATGATGATGATCGTGATGATGATGCTCTCCGCATCCGCAAGTTCCACACATAAGCGTTTGTTTTTTATTTTATAACAATTGATTTAATCCGAAGTTCCCTCCCCTTTGTAATATTTATCAGATAAGAGCCACAATCGGGCAGGGAGAAAACAAATTCCCGACAGGGAAGACCGCTTCGCAATCACTGCACTGTCCTTCTCCGTCTATATAGTGGCGGATTATCTTTGCCTTTTCGAGCAAAGTGCCTTTCACCGCACTTTCCATCGCAAACTCCAATGTTTGCAGCTCTACCCCGGCAAGACGGCCTATCTCAAGTTCCACTTCTTCTATCTGCGAAGAATGATGTTCTCGAGCTTGTTGTTCGGATAGCTGAACGATACTTCGAGCGATCGATAATTCATGCATAACTTTAACGATATAACTACTTCATTTAAAACATAGGTGTTTTGCAATCAAAACATATATGATTCGTTTTCAAAACATATATGTTTTGCATTCATACTATAACTGCCTCTTCCGGGAAGCCGCTATTGCCAGTTGTCCGACCGCCACACCTCCGTCGTTGCAGGGTATACGTCCCGATACGAACAGAGGGATACCGGCTTCGGCAAACATGCGCTGCAATTGTTCCGTCAGACGTTTGTTCTGAAAACAGCCACCGGAGATCACGACTTTGTCTGCTCCCGTCTGCTTCCTGTACCGTTTAGCCATCTCTACCAAGAGCCATGCTAGCGTATTATGGAAACGAGCGGACAGCTCGGCTACCGGAACTCCGGCTGCCAGGTCCTCCAATATCCCCTCCAATACGGGACGCATGGAGATAAATTCCTTTTCTATTAAAACAGAATAACGGCTTTGATGTTCATCGGAAGCCAGTTGTTCCAGCTTAACAGGCGCTTCCGCCTGATGCGTAGAGATATCACAGACACCCAGTAAAGACGCGACAGCATCGAACAACCGGCCCGCACTGGATGTATAAGGCGTATTAATGCCTTTCTCCATCATCTTCAGAAGCATTTGTATCTTCGCCTCCCCTATCCGTTCCCTAAAACCGGTAGGAAAAGGTATTTCATTTCCGTAATAATGCCATAGGTAAGCAACCGCCATACGCCAGGGCTCAGTCGAAGCCTTATCCCCACCAGGAAGCGGCACGTATTCCAGATGCGAAAGTCGTTTATATTCCCGGCGGTCGCAGAGGAAAATCTCTCCGCCCCAGGCTTTGCCGTCATCTCCCAATCCTGTTCCATCTAAAACAAGCGCGATCACCGGCTCGTCCAACCCGTATTCCAGCATACAAGCGGCAGCGTGCGCATGATGATGTTGCACATGCAATAACGGGAGATGCAGATCCGACGCATAACGTTCCGCTTCACGGGAGGAAAGATAGTCAGGATGCAGGTCGCAGACCAAAAGGGACGGCCGGAAACGGAAAAGATGCTGAAAACGTTCGAGTGACTCCTTATAGAATCGATAGGTCTCCCAATTCTTTAGGTCGCCGATATATTGGCTTTGCAGAATCGTTTCTCCCTTCCCCAAAGCAAACGTATTTACCTTCTCGGCCCCGAAAGCAAGATTCCTTCAACCGGAATGTCAGCAAAGAATGGTTCCGGCACATATCCCCGCGAGCGACGTATCAGGCAGGGCTGACCACCGCAGATCTGTAGCACGGAGTCGTCTACCCGGTTATGGATCTCCCGGTTATGATGGAGCAAGAGAGGAACTTTGCCGGCCAGTTGCTTTTCTGCTTCTTCGGGGGTAATGGCTATCGGACATTCGCTGATATTGCCGCTTGTCATCACCAATGCAGGTGTATCTAACTGTTCGAACCAATCGGAATGGATCGGCATATAAGGAAGCATACATCCCAAAGTCTCCATTCCTGGGTTGACGGACGGAGCCAATGCTCGGAGTTGCTTCAACAGAACGATCGGGCGGCGCCAGGAAAGCAAAGACTCTTCTTCCGCCTCATTCAAGGAAACGTACCGGCGAATATTTTCTATATCCCGAAACAGTACGGCAAAAGGTTTGCCATCTCGTTGCTTGACCTCCCGTAGCCGGGAAACCGCCTTTTCATTCCTCGCATCGCATATTAGGTGATAGCCTCCTATCCCTTTCGTAGTAATCACTTCACCTCACGAAGCAAACGGGAAGAAAGGTCGAGTAGTTCCGGATAGTTCGTTACCTTTACCTTATTATATAAAGCGTAATAAGACGGACCGCAATGGTTACAGGCAACAGGCTCGGCATGAAAACGCCGGTCACAGACCGTTGTGTATTCTTTCTGACAGGACGGACACATTGAGAAAGCCGACATGGTTGTCTGGCCCCTATCATAAGGCAGATCACGGATAATGGAAAAGCGAGGTCCACAATGCGTACAGTTGACAAAAGGATATTGCAAACGATGCGCTTGCATCTTCCGGTCACGTAAGCATTCAGAACAGACGGCAATATCAGGAGCAACCTGTGTCACCTCGTCCGATTCCGACCGACTGGGAGTAATACGAAAGTCCGTGTATGGATTCTTTGCTTCTATCTTTTCCGAAACGGTTATCCGGTGTATGGAGGCCACTTTCGGACGTTCACGACATATGCGTTCGATGAAGAGTTCTCGTTGCGCGGAGGTAAGGACCGCACGGATACACACCCCGTTATTCCGGTTGTCTACTTCCCCGCAGATATTCATTTCGCTGGCGATTCGATAGATAAACGGGCGGAAGCCGACTCCCTGGACTAACCCCTGGACGGTCAGGACCGATATGACAACATCCTCCTCTTTCATCTTCCTCATTTACGTTTTGACAAATGTAATCCCTTTCATAAGAATACGCAAACATGCCGGATGGCAATTTTCTATGGCCTTTATAAATTATATCTATCCAAAAGATAAATAGAAATGTGTGTTATCGTACATTTCTTCAGAACATATTGTTTACTTTTGAAGTTAGATAAATATAACAAAGATTTTACTAATATGTGTCTTGCAATACCCGGAAGAATAGTAAGCATCGATGACTCCATCCCTGAGCTTAAAATGGCCAAAGTGGATTTTAGCGGAATCGTTAAGAGTATATGTGTCCAGTGGGTCGACGTATCCATTGGCGACTATGTGTTGGCCCATGCCGGTATGGCAATCTCCGTCATTAATGCGGAGGAAGCGGAAGAGACACTGAAAGATCTGGAGAAACTATGCGTTTCGTAGACGAATACAGAGACAAAGAACAAGTCCGGTCGCTCGTCCGGGCTATCCGGCAGGTAGTGACACGGCCCTGGCATATCATGGAGATATGCGGAGGACAGACGCATGCTATCGCACGTTACCGTCTGGAAGAGATGTTGCCGGAGGAAGTAAAGCTGCTTCACGGACCGGGTTGTCCGGTTTGCGTTACTCCGGTCGGAATCATCGACCGCGCATTGGAACTGGCTAAACGTCCGGATGTCATACTGGCTTCTTTCGGTGATATGATGCGCGTACCGGGAAGCCGGGAAGACCTGTTGCAGATCAAGGCACGCGGGGCGGATATCCGTATATTGTATTCACCATTGGATGCCGTTAGCCTGGCTGCCGATCATCCTGACAAGAAAATCGTATTCTTTGCGATCGGTTTTGAAACGACCGCTCCTGTACATATGATGGCTTTAAAAGAGGCTGCGCGGAGGAAGTTGGAAAATTTCTACCTGCATACCTCTCTGTTCACTGTGCCTCCTGCCATCGAGCGATCCTATCCGATCCCGAATCGTGTGTCGACGGTTTCCTGGCGGCGGGACATGTTTGCGCCATCACCGGAAACGGGGCATATCGTCACCTCGCCGAGAAATATAAGACACCGATAGTCGTGACTGGATTCGAGCCAGCCGATCTACTTTTAGGTATCTACTGTTGTTTGCTTCAACTGGAAGCTGGTATATATAAGGTAGAGAACGTTTATAAACGTGTCGTACCTGAAGAAGGGAATCTGCCTGCCCGTGCCCTGATGGAAGAGACATTGGAACTTTGCGACCAGGAGTGGCGAGGCCTCGGAACTATTCCGCAAAGCGGATTACGGCTAAAAGAGATATTTGCACGGCAAGATGCCTCGAACCTTCTCCCCGCGCTTGACGCGAAGGCACATAAACAGTGTTTGGAGGCTACCTCGTCGGGTGTGGAAAAGGGACAGTGCATTGCTGGTGATATTATGCGAGGAACGAAACAAACGAAAGACTGTCCCTTTTTCGGAACGCTCTGCACACCGACCATCCAGTCGGTGCGCCGATGGTTTCTTCGGAAGGGGTTTGCGCGGCTTATTATAGATATAAATAGATTCAGAATATGAAAACGACAAATTGTCCCATTCCTTTCTCCGATTCCGACTGTGTGCTATTGGCACACGGTGGCGGCGGACGAATGACGCACCAACTGATAAGTAACATCTTCTATCCTGCTTTTCGCAACTCCCTGTTGGAACAGGATCATGACGGATGCGTATTCCAGGTAGAAGCCGGACGGATGGCCTGCTCGACCGATTCGTTTGTGGTCGACCCGATCTTTTCCCCGGTGGCGATATAGGGGACTTGGCAGTCAATGGGACCGTGAACGACCTGGCTTGCTGCGGTGCCCGACCGCTTTATCTGACTGCCGGCTTCATACTGGAAGAGGGATTGCCTTTTGTCGATCTCCAGCGTATCGTTCTGTCGATGAAAGCGGCAGCCGAACGAGCGGGCGTACAGATTGTCGCCGGTGATACGAAGGTGGTGGAACGGGGCAAATGCGATAAACTCTTCATTAATACAAGTGGTATCGGCATCGTTCCCGAAGGTGTTCACATTGCCCCCGACAAGGCTCACCCCGGTGATGTAGTCATTTGTAGTGGATTGATCGGCGTGCATGGCATTACCATCCTTTCCGCCCGTGAAAGCCTGGGTTTTGAAACAGACTTGAAAAGTGATACAGCTTCGTTAAACAATATGATTGGCGGGCTGTTACAAGAGATAGAGGAAGTCCATGTCCTGCGCGATCCGACACGAGGCGGTATAAGCGGAACGTTGAATGAAATCGCACAGGTGGCCGGCGTCGAGATAGTCTTGGATGAGGCATTGCTCCCGATTCCCGATGCCGTGCGCGGCGCTTCGGAGATTTTAGGACTCGATCCGCTTTATATCGCCAACGAAGGACTGGTGTTGGTGATCCTACCGGAAGAAAAGGCGGAACAAGCGCTTGCTATCATGCGGAATTATCCGGAAGGAAAAAATGCCGCCGTTATCGGCAGCATTCAGGAAAGAGACCATACATTGGTTAAAATGAAAACGTTGTATGGTAATTACAGGATTGTCGATATGCTCAGTGGTGAACAGTTGCCGAGGATATGCTAACAAAGATGCCATCGAACGAAGGTGTGTCAAAATCTCCTTGTCCCCCACTTGATGCGGGGCCGCAAAAGGACAGACCTTATCAATCAGACTTTTATAGGGCTGGTTTTAATGCGATCTCGCGAGGGGCGCGGGAACAGGATAGTTTCGACACCCTCACTTACAAAGAAGAATCAACAAAAAGACTAAGATATGGAAAATAAAAGACCGTCTATCTACGAAGAATGCTTGCAGAAAGGCATCTCCCGCCGGGATTTCCTGAAATTCTGTACCACTGTTGCCGCCCTGATCGGACTCGAATCAAGTGGTGTGGCACAAGTAGTAAAAGCATTGGAAACAAAGCCTCGGCTTCCGGTTATCTGGCTCCACCTGCAGGAATGCACCTGCTGTAGTGAATCGTTCATCCGCTCTTATCATCCCACAGTAGGCAACCTGCTGTTCGATAATATCTCGCTTGACTATACGGAAACGCTGATGGCGGCCTCCGGCTTCCAGGCCGAAGCTTGCAAGGAGGAGACCATGAAGAAATATTGGGGTGAATACATTCTGATGATCGAAGGTTCCATCCCGACTAAAGACGAAGCTTATTGCTGTGTCGGCGGAAAAAGTGCTATGCAAATCGTCGAGGAATGTGCCGAAGGTGCCAAAGCGATCATTGCGTGGGGCAACTGTGCCTCTGCTGGCTGCATACAGGCTGCCAACCCGAACTACCGGGCAAAAGCCAATTCATAAGCTGATCAAAGGTAAACCACTGATGAACGTGCAAGGCTGTCCTCCTATCGCCGATGTCATGACAGGCGTCATCGTCTATATGCTGACCTACGATCGTATGCCTCAACTCGACGCTCTCGGACGTCCGAAGATGTTCTATAGCCGCCGCGTACACGACACCTGTTACCGCCGTGCTAATTTCGATGCCGGCCTATTTGTCGAAAGTTTCGAGACGAAAATGCCAAACGAGGTTACTGTCTGTATAAGGTCGGCTGTAAAGGGCCGAACACCTACAATGCCTGCGGTATCATCAAATGGAACGAAAGTACCAGTTATCCGATCCAGAGCGGGCATCCCTGCTTAGGCTGTAGTGAAGCGGGATTCTGGGATATGAGTCCCTTTTACAAGCGACTGCCCGATGTACACGGTTTCGGTATTGAAGCGACTGCCGACCAGATCGGCCTGGCTGTCGGTGCTGCCACAGTCGCTGGTATCGCCGTACATGCCGTAGCCACCAACATACGCAAGAAAGAGCTGATCGACAACGACGAACCCGAAAGCAAGTCGACCATCTAACTTATTCCTAATTTTCAATCTTCAATTATCAAGAGTTATGTCAGAAAGAATAGTAGTAGACCCGCTTACCCGCATAGAAGGGCACCTCCGGATCGAGGCCGATATAGAGAATGGAAAGATTAAAGACGCATATAGCTCCGGCACGATGGTGCGCGGAATCGAAACGATCGTGAAAGACCGTGACCCACGTGATGCCTGGGTTTTCGTCGGACGTGTATGCGGAGTGTGTACCTCCATCCATTCGCTTTGCTCCGTACGGGCGGTAGAGAACGCGTTCAATATCGTTATTCCGCCCAATGCTCAAATGGTACGCAACATCATGACCGCCGTATTGTATATGCACGATCATGTCGTCCATTTCTATCAGTTGCATGCGCTCGATTGGGTGGATGTCGTTTCCGCCCTCAAAGCCGATCCCGCCGAGGCTTCGCTGCTTGCACAGAAACTCTCTCCTTGGCCGAAAAGCTCCACTGGCTATTTCACTGCGTTGAAAGAACGGCTCAATAAGTTTGTAGGAAGCGGACAGTTAGGAATCTTCGCCAACGGTTATTGGGGGCATCCAGCCTATAAGTTGACTCCCGAACAAAACCTGATCGCAGTCGCCCACTACCTCGAAGCCCTCGAATGGCAGAAAGAAATAGTCAAGGTGCATGCTGTATTCGGAGGGAAGAACCCGCATCCAACTATTTAGTTGGCGGTATGCCGTGCAGCATCGACCTGAACGAAGCCAATGCGATCAACACCGAGCGTCTGGCTTTGGTCAAACAGAAGTTGCAAGAGGCAAAAACCTTTATCGACCAGGTGTATATCCCCGACCTGCTGATGATAGCTGATGTCTACAAGGACGAATGGAGCAAATTAGGGGGTGGTGTGAAAAACTATCTCGCCTATGGGGATTTCCCTATGTACGAATACGGGGAAACGGAGAACTACAAGATGCCACGCGGGATCGTTCTGGACCGAGACCTGTCGAAGGTGCATCCTGTCGATGCCAACTCTCCGGAAGAAATAAAAGAGTATATCTACCATTCCTGGTATAACTATACACAGGGCGATAAAGCCGGCCTGCACCCGTACGAGGGCGAGACGAACCTGAACTATACAGGTCCCCGTCCTCCTTATACACATCTGAATGTTGAAGATAAATACAGTTGGATCAAGACACCTCGATGGAAAGAGGAACCAATGGAAGTAGGACCGCTCGCCCGTATGATCGTTGCTTATGCCGCCGGAAAGGAACCGCAAAAATCACTGATCGACGACACGCTAAAGCAACTTGACCTGCCGTTGGAAGCTCTTTTCTCCACGCTCGGACGTACAGCTGCCCGTGGGCTGGAAACGAAGCTTACGGCCGATTGGGCGCTCGAGTTTTACGACCGGTTGATCAAGAACCTCGAAAACGGCGACTCACGTATGGTTAATCATTATATGTGGGAGAGCGAAGCGTGGCCGCAACATGCCCAGGGCGTTGGCCTGACGGAAGCGCCTCGGGGTGCTTTGGCTCATTTTATCGTAATAGAAAACAACAAGGTGAAGAATTACCAAATGGTCGTACCGACTACCTGGAATGCCTCTCCCCGTGACGAAATAGGTAAACTGTCCGCTTACGAATCATCTTTGATCGGTACGCCGATACATGATCCGAAGCAGCCGTTGGAAATCCTCCGTACTATCCACTCGTTTGATCCCTGTCTGGCATGTGCCGTACACTTGTATGACGAAGAGGGAAAATATGTGCATCAAATGGACACGTTCTAAAAAGCAGCTCAATGAAAAGTCGTAAGAAACGTTTAAGAGAAGTCTATGTATGGGAGCTTCCCGTGCGTATCTATCACTGGCTGAATGCACTTTGTATCGTAATACTCTGCATCACCGGTTTTATCATAGCCGACCCTCCTGCTATTATGACGGAGACAGAGGCAAACTTCAGTTACTGGTTCGGCATGGTGCGCTTTATCCATTTCGTGGCGGCGTTCGTGTTCTTCTTCAATTTTGTCTTCCGTCTGTATTGGGGGTTTGTCGGGAACCGGTATGCGCGCTGGAATAACTTCATCCCACTGAAAAAGTCGCAGTGGAAAGAGATTCTCGAAGTGATCAAGGTGGATATCCTGATGATTAAGAACAAGCCTGTGGACAGTATAGGGCATAATGCATTGGCAAGTGTTATTTATTTCGGTACGTTCTGGGCTTTTCTGTTGCAATCCATTACGGGGTTTGGCCTGTATGCCAAAATGAGCGAGTCTGTTTTTCCGCAACTGTTCGCCTGGACCATTCCGTTGATGGGTGGCGACTTGGTTGCTCGCGAGATTCACCATTTCCTGATGTGGTTCTTCATCCTTTTTGCCATCGTGCATATTTATTTGGTGTTCTACCACGACTATATTGAACAACGCGGTGAGACTTCCTCTATCATTGGTGGCTGGAAATTCATCGAAGAAGAGATTGCAGACAAAGAAGAGGTAACGGAAAATGCGGAAGTAATCACCAAATCTGCCCGTAGAAATGAATAAGGATATATTGGTTTTGGGTGTCGGCAACCTGCTGTTGAAGGACGAAGGAGTCGGCATCCATGTAATACAGGCACTCGAAAAAGAAGAACTCCCCCCTAATGTATCCCTGATGGACGGTGGTACAGGTGGTCTGCATCTGATAAGCTGGATACAAGATTATAACCGGATCATCATGGTCGACGCAACTCTCGATCACAATCCTCCAGGAACGATACGCCTGATCCGCCCTCGCTATGCGACAGACTTTCCGCCTCTGATGAGTGCGCATGAAATCGGCCTTCGTGACATGATCGATGCCATGATATTGACAGAGAAGCTACCGGATATACAACTGATCGTTGTCTCTGCTGAAGATATCAGCGAAGTAGGAATGGATTTGACTCCCGTAGTGCAAGCGGCTGTCCCGAAAGTGGTGAAAATGATCAAGCAGATACTATAAAGGAATAAGGGAATATATAAAAAAGAGCTGCCCCTTTTGACAGGAACAGCTCTTTTTTGCTAATAATCTACTGATTAACTCTTCTTCAATACCTTCGTCAGATCTTCCGGGGCTACATTGGCGGCGATAATAACCCCTTTGTCGTTAATCAGGAAGTTACGGAATCCCTTTTGCAGGTTATACTTCCCAAACAATTCTGACTTTCTGCCGAGTTCTTCATGAAATTGCTTTGTGCCCTCCAGCTTGTCGGCTTTTACTGTTTCAGTAAAAATGGATTCTTTCTCATCCAAAGAGATCGAATACATCGCAATCTTGTCTGAACTCAACTTGTTGACTTCATTCCATAATTGAACGTTACGGGCCCGCGATTCAGCATCGTAAGCTGCCCAGAAATTCAGCAATGTGTAACGTCCTGAATGATTTTGGAAACTGAAATTGCTTTCGTTTCCTAAAGACTCTATTCTCGGAGCAAGGTCGCCAGGGTTAATACCGACTGTCGGCTTTGCGTTTTTAGTTCCGGCAGACACTGCAAGCAGTGCAACCGCAACAAAGAGAACATAAGCTCTTACTTTCATATCATCATTTTTATGTTAAACCTAATCGGAGTATCGTGTAATAGTCTTCGCCTCCGACTCCTGATTTTCAGGAAGTAAACAAGAGCTTCACCTTCGCTAAGGAATTGCTTTCTTGTTCTTAACGGTTGCAAATATACAGCAAAAGCCCTATTTAGCCAAATGATATAACACTTTTAGACCGAAAAGCAAGATTTTTTATATGTTTTATTGCATGAATAGAACGAAAATAGTATGTTTTATAGCATATTATTAATATTATTTCACATATACTTATCTGTCGATAAACCAGAGTTTATTGCTTTATTGTTCCTTTTTCCAAAATATCTGGTAGTTTAAATCGAAACTTACATCCATAAAAATAAATATCTTTTTCCTTGTTTATTTCATGGTTTACTTTACCTTTGCAGTGTACTATTATACTAATACACTTAAAAACTTGATGTGTATGATCACAATACAAGATGTCAGTTTATTTTATAAACACAATAAATCCATACTGGAGAATATAAATCTAAAAATTCTTCCGGGTCGTATTTATGGACTTTTAGGTAAAAACGGTGAAGGAAAAACTACTTTACTGAATATTTTAAGCGGACAATTGTTTCCAGACAAAGGTATTTGCAATGTTTCCGGTGAAGTTCCATCTTGCCGGAATATATCCTTTTTGCAAAAGTTATTTTTAATGCCGGAAGAGCAAAAGATGCCGGGGATAAAGATAAACGAATATATCCGGATGTATGCTCCCTTCTATCCCGCCTTCAGCAACGAGACCTTGACGACCTGCTTCGAATCATTCGAAATCGACCGCTCCGCCCGGTTGGACCGGATATCTCAGGGGGAAAGAAAGAAAGTGATCATCTCACTGGCCTTTTCAACCCATACTCCGTTACTTTTGATGGACGAACCGACCAACGGGCTGGACATTCCCTCAAAGGAAATCTTCCGGAAGTTGTTGGTTTCTTTTGCAGGCGAGGAACAGACAGTCATTATCTCCACCCACCAAATCCGTGATCTGGAAAGCCTGATTGATGCGGTTATAATACTGAATGATAAGAAAATTATCTTAAACAATACATTAGATGAAATCAGTGAGAAACTATTTTTTCGTCAGACAGAACCGGATGAAAAAGTCTTTTACCGAACATCTACGCCATTAGGAACGATAGGTGTAGGAAAAAATTGCAGGAATGAGGAGACCCCTGTCTCGTTGGAGCTATTGTTTAATGCGGCCATTTCACAGCCGGAAGCAATAAGCAGTTTGTTTACATCAAAAAGGTACCGGTATGAATAATTTCAGTTTTCAAAGAATCAAATTGCTGTTAAAGGCAGACTATACAGAGTATAAAATCTATCTTTATTACGCTTTAGGAGCTTTTGCTGCTATCATCAGCGTCGCGTTTATCATCATGAATATGGAAGACACGGAACGGGGCAAGTTACAAATACAATATTCTTTGTTTTGGTTGATGTTGTTTTCCTGTTCGACCTATTTTTGCCAATATGTTGGAAGAAAAGTGCATGAATATAAAAACACATACCTGACACTACCGGCGCGGACATCTGAAAAATATGTCGTGATTCTGTTGGAAGGGTTTCTGCTGCTTTTGCTGCTATACTTGTTATTTACAGGCTGCATGCACTTCCCGTTGTTGTTCGGGCTAAACTATCCGATTACAGGAAACAGCCTGCTGACAGGGAAGTTATCCCCTTTTGTCGCCATGTTTCTGATCGCCCTCATGTTCCTGGCCTATCTCTCGTTTCGTAAATATGTCTTTTTGGTCACGATAGGCGGATATATAGGAATTATGGCATCTTTTTATCTGTTCTTAGGCTGCTTCGGAGGGAGGCTGACTCACAATTTGCATCAGGCATCCTCCTTTTTTGAAATGACACCTTTTTCCTATACACTGGAATGGCTGGTACGATATCATCCAGTCTCGATGACTGTTGCCACTATCATTATATTGTATATCGGTTATCTTAAACTTAAAGAAAAAGAAGCTCGATGAATTTCAACAGTAATCAGTCTATATTCATTCAAATCGCCGAGAGGATTTGCGACCGTATCTTAAGCAAGGAATATCCGGCAGATACTCGTATTCCGTCCGTACGGGAAATTGCAGTGGAAATGGAAGTCAACCCCAATACCGCCATGCGCTCTTTCGAACGCTTGCAAGCGAACGGTATCATTTATAACAAGCGGGGAATAGGAAACTTCGTCTCTTCCGATGCCGGAGAGCGGATCCGAAAAATGCGACACGAGCACTTCATTAGTGAAGTACTGCCTGCCGTATTTGCAGAAATGCAATTATTAGATATCGGGTTTGATGAATTAGCAAATGCCTATACATCCTTTTATCAACCACATAAAAAAAAGAATCATGAAGAAAAGTAACCTCTTGTTCCTCTATCTTATGGTTGCACTATATATCTTTCCGTTTATTATCTGGGGAGTGAAGGAATCAACGTGCAAGAATCAGGCTTATACGGGTATTTATAAGGAACAGGCTTTTATCGATATCGAAAATCCTCAGCTCGAACCGGAAAACGTTCATATAGATACGAGGCAATCTTCTTATTTCCCTAAAGAAGATAAAATCGAGATACAGCGTCGCACATACCTCTATTATGCAGGCACCCGGCAATATTTACCGGAAATTTCTATACAAGGTGATACGGTCAAGATCGGAAAAGCTGTAGAAATGGGAAAAGAGGACGACACGGAACAACTGTCCTTGCACATTCATTTTATAGATTTAAAAGCAGTCAGGCTGAATGGGAAAATAATCTGGGAAAAAAATAAAACTCTATTTATAACATCACTAAATCATTCTTATAATGAAACAAATCATTATGACAGCCCTTTTTATGCTCTTACCTGTAAGCATATTGGGACAACAAACGCATCAAATCAAAGGGATCGTAAAGAGCGGAGACGAGAATTTGCCGCTCGAGTTTGCAAATATTGTACTGCGGACTTCAGCCGACTCTACTTTTATCACAGGTACGAACAGCGATGAGAAAGGCCGTTTCAAACTGGATCAGGTAAAACAAGGCGACTACCAAGTTGCCATATCGTCATTAGGATACGAGACTGCCGTCATTTCCGTCCAAGGACTTAGCCAAAATATAGATCTCGGAACGATAGCGCTCCAATCTTCCTCGTATGCTATCAATGAAGTAACCGTGAAGGCATCTGCCGTACGTTCTTACTCTGACCGCCGGATCGCCTTTCCGACCGAACAGCAAAAACTAAGTTCCACAAACGGTATCAACTTGCTTGGCAGCATGATGCTGCCGAGGCTTCAAGTCAATCCGATAACCAACGAAGTCAAGGCTGACGAAGGTAATATCCAGTTCTGTATCAACGGTATCAAAGTCGAAGCCATCGACGTGCAAGCGTTGTCTCCGAAAGATATCATCCGGGTCGAATACCACGATAATCCGGGTGTCAGATACGGAAATGTCGCTGCCGTACTGGATTATATCGTCAAACGTGAAACGACGGGAGGAAGTGTCAACCTGAATCTCTCGAACTCTCCGGTCACTTCATTCGGAAACGACCAGGTCGCCATCCGCCTGAACCATAAAAAATCGGAATTCGGCCTGCAATATTCCACACGCTACCGTGACTTCAACGCTTCGAAAGAATCTGTGGAAAGTTATATCTTCGACAACGGCAACCAGATACAGCGCGTGCTGACCGGAATCCCGACATATGTAGGCGAAACGACTCATAATACCTCTCTCAACTACAGCTTGGTCGATCCCGATAAATACTATTTTAACGCCACACTCCGCTATTCGCTGACAAAAGAATCAAAGAAAGCGCATAATACGCTATTCGAGAAGAGTACCCCGGAACGGCTGACCGATGTCAGAAGCGGAGGGGAAAACACTTCCCATCTGCCCTCACTCGACCTCTATTACATGCGCACGCTGAAAAACAAACAGACAATAACAGCCAATGTCGTAGGAACTTATATCAATACAGACATGGACCGGTTCTATACCGAGACAGAAGACGGACAAACCCTTTCAGATGTCCTCTCCTATGTTGCCGGAAAGAAATATTCCTTGATCGGCGAAGGTATTTATGAGAAAATGTTCGAAGCCGGACGTTTGAGTAGCGGAATCAAGCATTCACAAGCATGGACAGATAATACTTACACCGGAACAGTCGGTGGCAATACAGACATGAGGCAATCGGAAACCTACCTCTTTGCCGAATTCAGCGGAAAAGTAAAAAAGCTCAGCTATATGGGAGGTGTGGGAGTTGCTCGCTCCTGGTTCAGGCAACAAGGCGAAGACAGTTATCAATACTACTCGTTCCGTCCTAAAATCTCTTTGCAATACAACATGACGGACCGAATGTTCCTCCGTGTAGGAGGAAGTGCCGGAAACGCCTCTCCGTCCCTGTCCGAACTCAGCGCTATCGAGCAAATCGTAGACACCTTGCAGATCAGACGTGGAAATCCCAATCTGACTCCGCACATGAACTACAACACGTATCTGAACTACGAATATAAAAAAGGAATTTTTACCGGAGGAGCTAACTTCTATTATCGCTACAGCCCGGACATGATCATGGAAGAAACACTTTTGGAAAACGACAAGTTTATCCGCACATACGCCAACCAAAAAAGCTGGCAGAAGATCAGCGGAGACCTGAACGTGCGTTTCGGCCCGATCAAAAATATCCTGATGTTTAACCTGACCGGTGGCATCAACCATTTCATCAGTGAAGGCCACACATACCGGCATACCTATACGAACCTGTATTACAGTGCGGCAGTAATGGCGATGTATAAGAAGTTTATGGCCATGTTCCAGATCGGAAGCCGCCGGGACAATTTTGTCGGCGAGACCTTGAATGGAGGTGAAAATATGCACCTGTTCATGCTTCGGTACAATCATGGCAAATTTACGGCAGGTGCCGGTATCATGCTTCCTTTCTCTTCCGAATACAAGCGGGAAGAGGAAAATAGGAACCGGTTTGCTTCCTACAACACGCAGGCGCTTTCGACATCTGCCTCCAGGATGCTATTGCTGACTTTCTCCTGGAATTTCGATTTCGGCCGCAAATACAAAGGTGGAAGTAAAAAACTCAATAACACGGATACCGACACAGGTATTGTCAAGGGTGACAAATAGCCACAAAAAGAGAAGGGGGGTGTGTCGAAACTATCCTGTTCCCGCGCCCCTCGCGGGATCGCATTAAAACCGGCCCTATAAAAATCTGATTGATAAGGTCTGTCCTTTTGCGACCCCGCATCAAGTGCGGGGACAAGGAGATTTCGACACAGCCCCTTCTTTCTATTTTATTATTTACTCTATCGGCCGTCACCATAGGGAGAAGGCATCGGCATCCCTTCCTTTATATATTCGTCATATACAACTGTCGGATGATCCTGCGGAGATGTGACATTATATTCTTCTTTGAAGTTATCACGACGGAAGTTCTTCAATTTCAAATTTTCTGAACTATAAGTACGCAAGGTCTGCCTCTTATTCCCGGTTAATGAACTTTCCACGACTTCCGAATCCAAAATATTCATTTTAGGAGTGAGGGATGGCAAAAGTTTCTGTTCGAGTAAACCGCGATAGGCTCCGATGTATTCACACCAGACGGCATTTCCGCGCGTAAAAATACGATAGGTGTAATTGGACCATGCTGTCCGGATGTGGATTTCATGTTGCCAGATTTCAATACAGGCTTCTGACTCGTAGTTCGGGTCCTTGATCGTTACCCGCTCCAGTCCATGCATCTTTTCAAGGATTTTTGTTTGCCATTTGTCTGAATGCATTATTTCTGCAATAATCTCAGGCAATTTTTCCTTAATTTCAAACTGAATCTTCATCTTCGTGTGCCTGCCAGTCAGGACTTTTTAAGGTTGCCAGGTTCTGTTATTAATATAATGTCTCTGAATTAACAACAATAAATACACATGGTTTGTTTACAAAACAATCGTTTTTTGTACAGATCTCGTGCATTTTTGTTTCACAATATAATACTGTGCCATCATTTAGCGGCAGATTAACTACATATAAACGTCTATTTGTATCTTTCGTAAAAATAGTAGTAAAATATCATTTATCAAAGAAAATTCCTTTTTTTGATGTTCTATTTTTATTAGTGACACGCATATAGGAATTGAATTTTAAATACTACCTTTGCGATAGATAATAATAATCAGCTATTTTAGTGTATCAGGGTAAAAAGTATAACGTTAGCTTATGGAACTAATGCTAATCATAGAAACGATAATTTGTATCATTCTTCTATTACTTTTGGTCAGAAGTAACAGAAAGCAAACCTCATATAAAGCCAGGGAAGCTAAAATCATAGACTCTCAGCAATTTTGTCTGAATATATTGGATAATCTCCCTTTCCCCGTATTCGTCAAGGACATCAACGACGATTTCAGATATAAACTTTGGAACAAAGAAGCAGAAAGGAAGTCTGGGACAACCCGAGAAGAAATTCTGGGACACTCCGATTTTGAAATATACGGTAAAGAACGAGGTCGGAAATATCGCCAAATAGATGAGCAACTGGTAAAAATAAAGTTGAATACCAAGCGGAGGACGATTATGTTACGCCTGACGGGACAATACACAATACGATCGTAAACAAGTCTGTCATAACACTAGGAAACAATCACTGGCTCTTAGTTGTTCGCTGGGATATCACACAGATAAAAGAGTATGAGAAAAAACTGATCCAGGCTAAAGAGGAACTGGAAAATGCAATCAAAAACCAAAACCTGGTATTGAACAGCATCAATTTCGGACTTGTTTTCGTCGATAAAAACTATGTCGTCCAATGGGAGTCGACAGCCAACTTGCATGAGATCGCCAAAGGAAGGCATTATAGTGCCGGAAAAGTTTGTTATCAAACAGTGATGGGCCGTGGAGCACCTTGTTCGCAATGTGCTTTAAGTGAAGCGATAGAAAGAGGGAAGCCGGTACGCCATGAGCTGATCGAAAAAGACACTGTCATCGAAATCAGCGCCATTCCGGTTTATACAAATACCGGAGAAATACAAGGCGGTCTGATGAAGATCGAAGATATATCAGATAAAAAACGTATCGAGCGTCTACAATATGAAGTGAAGAAAGCTGATGAAGCCAACCGTTTGAAATCAGCCTTTCTGGCAAACATGAGCCATGAAATCCGCACACCTTTGAATGCCATCATAGGCTTTTCTAACCTATTAGTCGAAGCAAACGATCCGGAGGAGAAAAAGGAATTTGTCCATATCATCACTTCTAACAACGAACTGTTGCTGCAACTGATAAACGATATTATCGATATGGCCAAAATAGAATCCGGGACCCTCGACTTCACCTATTCCGACACGGATATCAATCAGTTGATGGAAGATCTTTGTCAGCAAATGAAAATGAAAAACACAAGACCAGATTCTGTTAAAATCGAATTCGTGCAAAGACAATCCGAATGTATCATCAATACGGATAGTAACCGTATCATGCAAATCATGATCAATTTCATGACCAACGCCATGAAATTTACCGAACAAGGCAGTATTACCTTCGGTTATAAAAAATCTGAAAAAGACATCTACTTCTTTGTAAGAGATACAGGAATCGGAATTCCGTCAGACAAGAAAGAGCAGATATTTGACCGCTTCGTCAAATTGAACACTTTCGCGCAAGGGACAGGACTTGGACTACCTATATGTGCCATGATTGTCGACAAATTCGGAGGAACAATCGGTGTAGATTCCCAACAAGGTGAAGGGGCGACTTTTTGGTTCCGCTTGCCCCTCTGAAATAAATCCGATTTTTTTTATACATTTGTCCTCATTAATAGGATTAGTCAATGCTTAAATATATTATTGTATTTGCGGGAGCCTCTTTGCTTACGATTTCTTTGCCGGCAAAGGCGCAGGAGCAACGCGATATCGTTGCGCTCTCCTCTGAAGAAATAATGACTCCTTCAGATACCGTGTCCCGAAAGGAAACTGTCATCGTAGACGGAGTGAAATTGAACGAAAAGCAGTTGAAACGCTACTACCGTCAATTGCGTAAAGATTCCATCCGGGCCCACAAAAATGTATGGTGGTCCGTATTAGGGGGGCCTTCCTATACACCGGAAGCTTCGTTCGGTGTGGGCGGTGCTGTCCTTGCCAGCTTCCGGATGAATAAGCAGGACACGATTTCCCAACGCTCCTTCCTTCCTGCCGGTTTGAACCTGTCTATAAACGGAACCATTGTCGTAGCGGGTGCTGGAACATTTTTCTTCAATGAGAACCGTTTCCGTATCTATATGAATTATGGTTATCGGAACGAGCCTTCGCACTATTACGGGAAAGGATTTGAAAAGGCGGAGACGATCGAGAGGGGAGATTCCACCACCCGGTTTCATCGAAGCTATTTTCAATTGTATCCTCGATTCGTATGGGAAGTCCGTCCGCATTTCTATTTAGGCGGCCTGTTTGACCTGAACTACACAAAGGTTTCGGATGTTAATCCGGTAATGGAAAAAGACCCCTATTTTCAACAATTCAAAAGAAAATACTTCAATGTCGGCATAGGTGGACTTATCCAATATGACACTCGTGATGATGTGGCGACACCTACGCGTGGTATGTTGTTAGGAGCCAATTTCAAACTATTCGGTAAATATTTAGGAGGCGCTTATAATTATGAGATTATCGAGCTTGAATACCGACAATTTAAAAACATATTCCGTCCGCGTAGTACACTTGCCTGGATTGCCAAAAGCCAGATTGGTTTAGGGGATGTTCCTTTTACGGAACTTCCGACTTTCGGTTCTCCCTTCGACCTTCGTGGTTATTATATGGGCAAGTACCGGGACAAGTCGATGGCGTACGGAATCGTTGAGTACCGTCATATGTTCGGCTCCCCAGCCAAATACAAAAGCGGGAACTTTTGGGCAAAATGTGGTTTTGTAGCATGGGTCGGGACCGGAACGATCGGGGAAACTCCTTTTGACTGGAATAAATGGAAACTTAATTTCGGCGCCGGCCTCCGCTTTCAGATGCAGCCGGGAAAGAACTTCAGACTGGATATAGGGAAAGAACCCGGACAGTCGGGCATGCAGGTCTATATGAATATGACAGAGGCTTTTTAAGAAGGAAGATAAGTCTACCTTACTAATAAACATAATTTAAGGGTGGGTCAAATTGATATTACCGGACGCGGATGACGCAGAATACCGATATTTGACACACCCTCAAAAAATAGTGATATCAGAATGACATTCGCATCATAAACCGAACACCTTTCGTCTGGATACCCGGATGATCGCGATAGTTCAAACGCCAAACGTAATCAAGACGAAGGAACTTAAAGATGTTTTCAATGCCGACACTGGCTTCCATATAAGGAGCTTTGCCCAATGTGTACGAACCGTCAGGGAAAAGATACAGGCCGTCTCCCCCATTCAGCGGATTGTTCTTATCGGTCAGATGTCCCCATAAGCCACGAAAACAAAAGACTTCCCTCCATTTCAACTTCTTGACAAGCGGCAGACGATTCAACAAGTTTCCGTTCATATAATATGTCAAATCCCAGGAGGTATATTCGTCACTGATGAACTCCATCGCGTTCATATTCGTATAAGATTCCGGCTGGATCGTGTACGAAAGGTTTGCATTCGGAAGGATCAACAAAGGATATGGCACCTTGTTCCATACTTTTCCCGCTTTTGTGATAAGATCGATATAACCGAAAGCCGAGAACCAGAAACGCTTCTGAATACCAATATCCGTACGGTGATAATCATAAGACGAACCCAACAAATCTTTCTTTGCCATCACATGACTGAAGTTGAAGATCAGCGCATCGAAAGTAATCGGATAGCGAAGGTTACGTGTCTGGTAGAACTTTTCATCTTTAGCATAACGGAACTTCAACTCCAACTCTGTCATATCATAGCTTTTAACCGGGCTAATGGTTCCATCCGGCCCGATCCGGTCAAACACAGCATATTCAGTTGCATATTCGCGACGGTTACGGACGACAGCCCCATAGGCCAGACCATTATAATGTTCATGGTAGTAGGTCAGTTCGGCTTGCCGCAGATAAGTGGCCCGCGTATCTTTCTGACGTTTCCAGGCCAAGAACATATTATCCTTGCTGGCGTACATATATTGCTGACCTAACTGGTTGATATCGTACATATATTCCAGGCGGATCGAGTTCAGCGGGAACTCCTTACGGTATTCTTTACGATCATTGAACGAATACTCGACAAGAGCATCATATTTCAGTTTTTCATCTTTTGTCCCATACGCCATATATCCGTCAAAAAACAAATTTTTGCTAAATGCCGTCGTTGTTGTCCCACCCACACGGAAACGGGCTCCTTCGATCGCATTACCGCTGATAGCCGTATTCATGGGCCCGAATTCAAACTTGCTTTTCAGCGGGTCCTTATTAGTCGGGATATAACCGGATACAAGAACCGATACGACTTTCTCTGTTATATAAAAGAGCGGAACAGAACGGAATTTAGCCATCAGCTTTTCGACCGAATTCGGATTCTTCTTTATCGCCTCTTCCGGTCGGTTACTTGTCCAGAAATCCTCCGACTGCTGATAGGCATCCTTTAACGTGATGACGGGTGCGCTCTCCTTAAACACAAGCGCCCGTTCGGCATCAGGTTCATCAAAAGAATGGTTGCTGTAGATATTCAATCGCCGTGCATACATACCTTTCGATTTCTCACTCAATTTAAAATTAACATTGATGTCGTCCTTCGTAATGATCCGGGTACTGTCGGGCGTACGTTCGAAAGTCTGTTCGATCGTCATTCCGGAAACAAAGTTCAGGTTGATGTCTTTAGGGACATTCAGGATAGCCTTCTGTACAAAGAATGTAGAATCGAGTGTAACAAACAGATGGCCGGTGAAACCGAATGTTTCCGAATTGAAAGGGACAAACCCCAGATCAACACATTTCTGTCCGTTCACATTCAACGTATCGAGCAAGTAATATTTGTAATAATTCGGTCCGATAGTAGACAGCGGACTGACAAACCGCTGTAAAAACAAAGGAATATCATTCTTGAAGATATCGACTTCCCGGAAAACCTCATTCAAAAACTGCTGGATACCATCGCGCGAGAATATCTCATCTACACCGGATGATTTGTTCCCTTTCACAAGACGCTTCTCCGACTTCGGATCTTTACGGTAATAGACAGATTCCACCTTCTCCTTTTCCGACACCGGAAGAATAGTCGTACCGACATCAAGCGTATCGACAAAATCGATCAAGAAATCGAATTTACCCGGCTTTCCGTTCTTTTTAGGTTTGGGATGATAATCATTCATCGCAAAGACCATCTTCTCATATTGATCGTATTGGAAATAATCGTGGTTACGCGGATCATTGCTTTCACGCGAGGCAATGACCTGCTTCACGAACTTAACGGCCGGGTTCTCTTTCTTACTATATTTCTCCTTCTTGGGCTTTACGACGACTTCATTCAACGTGATCCCGTTCGGAGCCAATTTTATTTTCAGATTATTCGTTTTACCCGGAATGACCTTCACTTCTTTCGTATCATATCCTAAATAAGACACTTCCAGATTCTTGACACCGGTCGATGCGGAAAATGAAAAGTTTCCATCCCCGTCAGTCGCTGTACCTATTGTCGTCCCTTTAAATATAAGGGAAACGTAGGGCAGCCCCTCCCCTGTAATCGAATCGGTTACTATTCCCTTTATAATCGTATTCTGTCCGTTTGCTATCCATACCGTAAACAAGGATGCCAGCAAAAAAACAATCTTCTTCCCCATCACAACTTCTTATCCTTTTATTTTTACTTTATCCCTAAATAAAACGCTGCAAAAGTATAACAGATTCTTTTTATAGAGTGTTCCAAAACACGCACATTATATTCCAATTACAAAAAATCTTCCTACCTTTGTCTCCTGAAAGGGGTGCCATACTGTTAACGGGCTGAGATCATACCCTCATGAACCTGATGCGGGTAATGCCGCCGTAGGAAAGAACAGACAAGGCTTTTTCCCTCCTTTTGTATGTAAAAATGAAAATAAACACGACGTTTCGCTATCCAGTGGCATTGACTATTGCCGGTTCAGACAGTGGTGGTGGTGCCGGAATACAAGCGGATCTGAAAACATTTTCGGCCTTAGGAGTCTTCGGGGCCTCAGCCATTACATCGATCACGGCCCAGAACACACAGGGGGTAAGAGGAATACAAGCTATTTCCCCAGAGATCGTCGAAGGACAAATTCATGCCGTATTCGAGGACTTGACAGTCGATGCCGTCAAGATCGGGATGCTGCATAACCGGGAGGCAGCCCGGATCGTAGCCTGCTCGATCGACCGTTTCTGTCCGTCGAAAATCATTCTCGATCCGGTTATGATCTCGACAAGTGGCAGCAAGCTGATAGAAGATGAAACCATCGAAGTCATTGTGAAAGAACTTTTTCACCGCGTCACACTGATTACCCCGAATATTGACGAAGCCGCTTTTCTTTCCGGTATGCCGATACGCAACGAGGAAGAAATGGAAATGGCCGCACAAAAGCTGTTGGCTTTGGGATGCCGGTCCGTATTGATGAAAGGCGGCCACTTGGAAGGTAAAGAAATGGCCGATATCCTGTTCACACACGATGAAGCTCCTCTCCGACTGGCTGTACCGACCATCCAGACTCAAAATACACATGGCACAGGTTGCACGCTCTCGTCTGCCATCGCCGCCTATATGGCTTTAGGAAAAGAACTGCCGGATGCCGTACGTGCGGCAAAAGATTACATAACGGCAGCCCTTCGTGCCGGGCTGATGTAAAGACAGGACATGGACACGGACCTCTCGATCATTTCTTTGATCCGATTCCCCTCATAAAAATAGAAGTATGAAAAAGCTGATCGTCATTACTTCTCCCCGTTTTTTTCAAGGAGAAGATACCGTCCTTTCGCATCTGTTTGATGAAGGAATGCAACGTCTTCATCTGCGTAAACCGGATAGCGAAGCAAATGAATTGCGCAAGTTGCTGGATCGGATTCCGGCTATCTACTATCCGAAAATCGTACTTCATGACTGTTTCGGACTGGCAGTAGAATATGGCCTGGGCGGAGTACACCTGAACAGACGCAACAACCAAACGCCGGACGGTTTTACAGGCACAATCAGCCGCTCATGCCATTCGATCGGAGAACTCAAACAGTTCGGGGAGCTCGACTATCTGTTCCTAAGTCCTATTTTTCAAAGTATATCCAAAGAAGGCTATGGGAATGGTTTTGAGCCGGAAACACTCAGGCAAGCATCCGATACCGGGACTATCAATGATAAAGTCATAGCCTTAGGAGGCATAGACCAGACGACCCTTCCGCTTCTGCGCCCTTTCCGCTTCGGGGGAGCCGCCGTTTTGGGAGCACTTTGGGGAAACCACCCTTCGGTGGATAAAGAGGATTCTATTATCACACAATATAAAAAGCTACAAGCATGGAATTAGATGATTTCTTATATACAAGTGCAGGCAGAGGAAGATATGCCTGTTTTACCGGTACCAACCGGTTGATGTTCATCACACACCGTACGAACAAATACACAGAGCTGGATGAGGTCAAGATGGTGACCAAAGGCGGTTGTACCTGGGTACAACTCCGCATGAAAGAGAATTTGAATTTGGAAGTTGCCAAGGCAGTTGCACATTTTACCATGTTCGACTGCGACACAGATTGTGCTTGTTGCCTGGACGACGATCTGGAAATGGCTTTCAAGGCCGGCATCCATTGCGTCCATTTAGGCAAAAACGACATGCCGGTCTCCGAAGCCTGGCGCCGTATCATCGAAAAAGGGAAAGAGGATCTTTTCCTTGTGGGGGCAACAGCCAACACGTTCGAAGATATCCTGAAAGCAGACCGGGAAGGAGCTTCCTACATCGGCCTGGGCCCTTATCGCTATACCGAGACCAAAAAGAACCTGAGTCCGGTGCTGGGCTTGGAAGGATATCGAAAAATCATGGAACAATGCAGAGAAGCTGGCCTTGAAATTCCTATCTTTGCCATCGGAGGGATCGAGTTTGAAGACATTGCTCCGTTGATGGAAACAGGGATAGAAGGCATCGCTGTTTCCGGAGCGATCATCAACGCCGAAGATCCGGTCGAAGAGACACGCCGTTTCATTCGGGAGATTAACAAGCATAAACCGGACCTTGCAGGGACGATTCTGAAATATAAAAATAAACAATATAATTATGGCAAATAAGAACAGAATACGCATCACGTATCCTTCATCGGAAAGATCTACATACCCGGCAAGATACATAAGATAAACGTGGGTATGCGAAAGATCAAAATACTGGATACCGTCACACGCGATGAAGACGGAGAGTTGATCCACAAAAAGAACAATCCCGTCATCGTGTATGATACCAGCGGGCCCTATTCGGATCCGAAAATCCCGGTCAATACGCAAAACGGCATTCCCCGTATCCGCGAATCCTGGTATGCAGGACGCAAAGACCTGATCCGCCTGGAAGAACTGACTTCCGATTATGGCCGGCAACGCCTTGCCGATTCTTCGCTGGATCATATCCGCTTCCCGAAACATCACCTGCTATCGTGCTAAAGCGGGGAAAAACATCACCCAGCTGTATTATGCGAAACGGCGTATCATCACTCCGGAAATGGAATATGTTGCCATCCGCGAAAACCAGCAGATCGAGGCGTTAGGGTTGAAATCATATATCACTCCCGAATTTGTCCGTAAAGAAATTGCTGCCGGGCGTGCCATCATCCCGGCAAACATCAACCATCCCGAAGCCGAACCGATGATTATCGGCCGGAAATTCCTGGTGAAGATCAACACCAATATCGGCAACTCCGCCCTCTCGTCCGGTATAGACGAAGAGATCGAAAAGGCCGTATGGAGCTGCAAATGGGGAGGCGACACCTTAATGGACCTTTCGACGGGAGACAATATCCATGAAACCCGCGAATGGATCATCCGTAACTGTCCGGTTCCGATGGGGACAGTTCCCATCTACCAGGCTTTGGAAAAAGTAAACGGAAAGATAGAAGACCTGAGTTGGGAAATCTATCGTGACACACTGATCGAGCAGGCGGAACAGGGAGTCGACTATTTCACCATCCACGCCGGCTTGCTTAAAAAGCATATCGAACTGACACAAACGCGTTTGACCGGTATCGTCTCACGCGGTGGTTCAATCATGGCCAAGTGGATGCAGATCCACAATGAAGAGAATTTCCTGTATACGCATTTCTCCGAGATATGCGAGATATTGAAAATGTACGACATCGCCGTTTCGATCGGCGACGGGCTCCGTCCGGGTTCCATCTATGATGCGAACGATGCCGCCCAGTTTGCCGAACTGCATACGATGGGCGAGCTGACCCAGATTGCCTGGGATCAGTTCGTGCAGGTCATCATCGAAGGTCCGGGCCATGTCCCGATGAATAAGATACAGGAGAACATGAAAGAACAGCAGTATGCTTGCCATAATGCCCCGTTCTACACATTAGGACCGCTGACAACAGATATCGCTCCGGGCTACGACCATATCACATCGGCTATCGGAGCTGCCCAGATTGCCTGGCACGGCACGGCGATGATCTGTTACGTCACCCCGAAAGAACATCTCGGCCTGCCGGATAAAGAAGATGTCCGCACTGGTGTCGTCGCCTATAAGATCGCTGCCCACGCCGCCGACTTGGCAAAAGGACATCCCGGAGCACAAGTCCGTGACAATGCCTTGAGCAAAGCCCGCTTTGAGTTCCGCTGGAAAGACCAGTTCAACCTGTCTCTCGATCCGGAACGCGCCTTACAATATTATAAGGATAGTGCCGTGACGGATGGCGAATATTGTACGATGTGCGGCCCTAACTTCTGCGCCATGCGGTTGAGCAAGGATTTGCATAAGGAAAACTGCGATATCTAAAGATCACTCCTCTTGTGCTGTGGCGAGGATATATACGCGATGCGTCTTATATCCCTGCCGCTGCACAAGTTCCGCTTCCTCAAACTTCTTGAAATCGTTTTTCGCCACATAATACGTGCATCCCACGAACCTTTGGTAATCGGTCAGGTTTATAAACCGGTGCATTTCCAGATAAGCCATCAGCTTGGCTTTGCGTCCATCATAATCAAGCTTCGACACGTTCGTCCGCTTCACTTTCTGAGGCTGGCTTTCCCGTACCTGTTTTTTCAGTTTCTTCGCGCAACGGAAATTCACGCCGTCCACCCTCACTTTATATATCTCCTCTCCTTTCTCATTCACACCGTCTTTAAAGGTTTTCAAAGCGGGCGAGAAAACCCCAGTCCGTCCAATTCTACGCAGGAACCGTACGACAGTTCCCTCCCTACATATTTTGACAAAGCATCCAAAACCCCTTTGATGTCGGCCGAGTTGACCGAACAGCACTCATTGATAAACGAGCAGATCTCATCCATCTTCTTCGTCTCTTTACTGATCAGCCGGGCATACGCACGTTTTCCGTTTGCTCCTTGTTCATTTTTTGCCGGCACCTGGTAAATACCGAATTGCACCCGTTTCATTTCTTCTTTCCAATTTGATTGATACTAAAATCCCATCTATCGCTTGTCGCCATCCAATGTCATCAGTGTTTCCTGACCATGTATCCGATATCAGATGCCAGTGTAATTTGTTTCTGACAATGTCGTGTATGTTTTCGACATTGTCGAAAATATCTTTGACGTTGTCGTATATATACACGACATTGTCGAAAACAAATTGTACTGGCATCAAATATACAAAATATAAGGTGGAACAACAAGTTTCTCTTCATCAAAAGGACGAAAGAGACGAAGGGACTATTTCCGCAAGAGGCGGTTTCTATTTGCCTTATAGGATTCCAACTCCTTCCTGCTCCGGCTCGAAGTGACCAGATAGACACCGCCAAAGATGAAGACCACGGCTATGCCTTGATGAAATTGAAAGAGTCCATGCCCCAGCAGACGGCAACGATGCAGGCTACAAGCGGCTGGATATAGTTGTACATGCCCGCCACGGTGGGACGGAGATTCTTCTGCCCTACTACAATCAGCATATAGCTGATGAAGGTGGCTCCCACCACAATAAAGGACAAGCCACCCAATTCAGGAAGATGCAGGCTGCTCCAGTCCGTACGCATCAGGCTGTTGGCAGAAAATGGCAGGATGCATATGAACGAGTAGGTGAACATCCATTTCATAATGGTCACCAGCGAATATTTGTTCACGAAATCCTTATATAATACAATGTAGAGGGCATAGCAGAACTGTGCCAGCAACACCAGCAAATCGCCCCATATCATTGTGCCGCCTGCGGTTGTTGCCGATGTTCCTTGCCCGTTTTGCCCGTTTCCAAGTATCAGTAACAACGCACCGCTCGCTCCGGCCGCAATGCCCAACACTTTCTTTCCGGTAATGGGCTCTTTCAGTATCAATGCAGCCAGTACCATAGCCCATAGAGGCATACTGGTAGTAATAATGGAGGCATCACCGGGTGAGCTTAGACTGACACCGAATATGAAACAACCTTGATTGAATACAATACCTAAAAGGGCGGCAACAAACAGGCTTGCCAAGTCCTTATGGCTGACATGTTCCGGTTTTTGAAAAAAAGAAGCTATCCAGAAGAGAACCATCGCACCCCCGATACGTAAATCAGTTACGACAAGAGGCGTAACAGCTCCTCCCAACATGATAAATTTGGATATGGGAGACATCAACCCCCACATGGCATTTGCCCCGAACATGGCGGCATGTCCTTTCCAACAAATCTTTTCCATATGCTATTGTTATGTCTTTAATAAGAAGTCCAACCTCCGTCTGCTACAAATATGGAACCGTTGACAAAAGAGGCCTCGTCAGATGCCAGAAAAAGTACAACTTTGGCTATCTCATCAGGAGTGCATTTCCGCATATTAGTGATATAACCTTCCGAAACTTTGGTCTCAATGTCTCTCCAATTATCAATGGATTTGTCATGAGCCGTTTTTGATCCGATTAAGTTCTCACTGTTTACCCGCAGGTTTGTCTCGACTCTGCCCGGTGCCACCGCATTACAACGGATATTCTTGTCCTTATAATTAAATGCCACATTTTTTGTCAGTCCTATCAGGCCATGCTTGGAGGCTACGTAGGCTGCCCCTCCACCCCTTGCTCCCGTAAAGCCGGCAATGGAAGCTGTATTCACAATGACTCCTCCTCCTTGTTTTTCAAATACAGGAATAACGGCACGGATTCCACGCATCGGCGCTGTAAGATTTGTAGAAATCACTCTGTCCCAAATCTCATCGCTGACCTCGCCTGCCGGAAGAAGTTCATCAAAAACTCCGGCATTGTTTACCAGAATATCAATCCGTCCAAATCGCCCTAAAGCCGAGTTTATCATCCGCTGTACATCATCTTCTCTGGTTACATCCACTTCAACCGGTGTAACGTCCGATTGGTTTTGTTTCAACGTGTCTGCAATCTTCCTTACTTCTATACCGTTGATGTCTGCCGGAATAACTTTTGCTCCCTCATTGGCGAATAAGACAGCTATTGCCTTTCCATTGCCGGATGCAGCTCCCGTTACAATTGCAACTTTATCTTTCAGCCTTCCTGAAGATACTTGTGCTAAACTATTAGATACACTTCCCATAAGTAAAATAAATGTTACTATAAATTTTAATATTCTCATGTTTCTGTTTTTTTGTGCAAAGTTAAATGTCATGGAAATGAAGATTATTGTATTTTTGTACCATAAACATGGAAAAATAAGCTATGTGGAAAGAAAATCTATATCAGCCGGTTGAAATACTTTTAAGGGAGCACGATACATTTCCGATTGGAGAGCACCAGCATTCCTTTTTCGAAATGGCTTATATTCTGGAAGGTACCGGAAATTTTGTTGTCAATTCCGTAAATGGCGGGAAAGAACATCATAACTATTGTGCCGCCGACTTATGCCTGATACCGCCCAACAGAGTTCATCTGTTTCGGATCTGTTCACATAGCCGTTATTTGTTTATCCGGTTCACGGAGAATTATGTAACCGATTATATAAACAGATATGCTGAAGGGGCTCTCGACATACAAGCCGGATACTGTATCCGGTTTCAACAGAGTGATGCGGAAATGCTTCACAGTTTGATTGGGCTTATTGTCAGGGAGGTATCTGAAAAGAAAATGATGTCGGACTATCTGCTGAACTGCTACGTGAACAGTGTCATTGTGCTTGCTGTAAGAAATCTTTCCACATCGGCCCCGGAGCATGACAATGCGGACAGTAGCAAGGCACAGTATATGCTAAAATATATCAGGCAGCATATCCACCAGCCCGAACTCCTGAAATTGAATATTGTAGCTGAAAAGTTTCACCTTTCCCCCACTTATGCAGGCCGTTTCTTTAAACGGAATTTTGGAGAGGATTTCAAACAGTACATCCAAAAAAGCAGGTTGAAAACGGTGGAAGATATGCTTGTCGGCACTCAAATGAGCATTAAAGAGATTTCAAACAGAATGGGCTATACCGACCCGTGCTACTTGAACAAGTTGTTTCAGCAATATCATAATATGACTCCTTTGCAATATAGAAAGAAGTATTGCGGTACACATTCACCTATTAGTGAAGAAAAATGATTATTATGTCGGTAACAAGATGAATGCTAAAGGAAGAATCATAAGTATTTTTTCTTAATCAATTATTACATAGTTATCTATAAGTTAATTTAAATTTCTGTATTCATTCGGCGAACATCCCACGACACGTTTGAAAGCCTTGCTGAAATACTGAGGATATTGATACCCTAAAGCATAAGCCACATCACTGACAGATTTTGTAGGATCGGCAAGCAGCTCTTTTGCTGTATCCATTGTTTTTGCCAATATATATTCTTGTGCAGATAAACCGGTCTCTTTTTTTATCAAATCTCCGAAATAATTCGCAGATAGATGCAACTGGTCAGCACAATAAGCAACGGTCGGTGTACCGAATTTAGAGGTTTATCCGAAGTGAAATTGAAAATCCTGCTAATCCGGATGAACCCGATACTCCGTCCGGGAACGGCAATATGCTTGTGGTTTACTTTTCCGCCGAGGGGCACACCGGGGCCGTAGCGGAACGCATCGTGGAACTTACGGGTGCTGACATCCATCGGATTGAGGCTGTCGAACCGTATGCCGCAAATCCTTATGATGACAGCGACCGCATCCAGCGTGAAGCCTACAACGACCTGCGTCCCGGAGTAGCGAACCTGCTTGATGAGGAAACGATTGCGAAATACGATACGATTTTCGTCGGTTCGCCTTGCTGGTGGCATCAACCCGCGATGGTGGTTTGTACGTTCCTCGAAGCATATTCCCGAAACACTTCCCGAAGACCTCGATGCGGATGACATTACGACGCCGGGACGTCCCGACGATGCGGGTATCGATATGCCGGGCAGTGCAAACGGTACGGAAGGCTGGCTGCGTCGAATTGGAGTTATTGAATAGACATATAAAACAAGTAAAGGCTGAAAAGAATCGGAATGGCCGAATAAGTGATAACGGTTCAAACCTGTTCAATGCGTTAGGATGTGTATTCTATGTTTTTTATGCAAGTAAAACACAGAATACACACCCTAACACTTGCTTATGTAAGATTATACCAGGGCGCAAAATCCCTGCTTGTTGAACTGATAATACATTTCTATGCGCTCCGGCATATCATTCTCAAGCAACAAAAGTAACTCCTTGGCAAATTCGAGCGTTGCCGAACCGTTGGCAGTCACGATGTTTTTATCTCCAATCGCTTGTACATGGACATATCCTGTATGATTCGTGTAGTTCTCTCCGCCCCACAGTTTCAGCTGATCAATGCCATTGCCTGTGTGTTTGACATCATTCAGGAAACCATGTTTCGCCATGAACGACGCGGCATTGCAGATAGCTCCGACAATTTTTCCATTCTCAACGGCTTGGCGCACAATAGGCACTACTTTATCGGCAATGGGCGTTACCCAACCAAAGCCGCCGATCAGCACGAGTGCCGCATAATCATCGGGTATCGTGTCAAACGAATAATCGGGCATGATCCGAAAGCCGCCGATAGACTTGATCGGATCCAAAGTGGAAGCCACAAATTTATTGATGTATTTCGGATTTTCTTTCAGGGAAAATTCATCAGAGGCTATTGCCTCCGCAAGGTAAACCATTTCGTGCTCTGCAAAGTCGGGAAGCAGGATGTAGAGGGTTTCGTTACTCATCGTTTGTTCTGTTTTATTTAATTTATGTGTAATTTACTTGGGGAGGTTTACATGGGCAAACTCGCCGTTTATCCAGATTGTCGCTTCTGTGCCGATAAAACGGATAAGTACATAGTTCGGGTCAGCCGGACCTCCGGGGAAATAATTGATGAAGTATTCCTGCCACATCTGTTTGCGTGTCTCGTCGTCGGTAATGATTTCAACAGTTCCACGCAATGCGACGCTGTCGCCATAAAACGAATAGGAAAGCCCTGCTTTGGGATTGAGATTGAAATCCGCCACTTTTTCAGAGCCTTTAGCGGTGACTACCCATACCTCATTGCATCCTGCCGAGTAAATCTTATCCAAGGGTACGGGACGAGGAAAGCCGTCGGCATTGACCGATGCCAACGTTACTTCTTTGCACTGTGAAAGAAGATGCGCGGCCTTTTCAGTCAAGCTTCGTTCATCTTTCTGCTTCCAGCGTTTGAGCGTTGGAAAGAATTGCCGCATCTGCTCCTTTGCTTGTTGGGGTGTCAAATTCCAGCCCGCTTCCTTGTTTATCTGATCGGTAAATTGCGTGCAGAACTCTATCATCTGGCTCATGTTAAAGTCTTGGGTGAATTTCCCCTCCTTGTAGCAATAGATGCAGTAGTCTTCATTAGGATTACCATCGGCATTCGTCCCTTTGTTGGAATTATTAAGAGGCATACCGCAACTCTGACAAAATTTTTGTACCATGTTTCTTTATTGTTTTTTGCCTGTCAATCCGTATACAGGCAGGTTTTAAATACAAAAATAGATAAAAATCCGCTCTCCCGCAAGGTGGCTATCTCCTCCCCCACTTGGCAGCAACTTTCAGGTGTTCAAATAATGGTTCGTTTCTGAAAAATCAACGCACTAATAGTATATAATATAGAACAATAGAATTACCTTTATAAATCAATTCAATAGTTTATATTCATTCGGAGATATTCCTGTTATCTTCTTGAAAAGAAAGCCGAAATATTGTACCGAAGGAAATCCGAGTTCATACACTATTTGAGAAAGGGATTCTTCTGAGGAACGTAGTTTCTCTTTTGCTATTTCGATACGCTGAAGTTGGATATGGCAATTGTGCGTATGTCCAAGTTGCAGTTCAAGCAAATCGTTGAAGTAGGCTTCCGATAAATGAAGCTGTTCGGCACAATAGGCAGATGTAAGCGACTCTTGTGCCAGTCGCCCTTCTCCAATATATTGTTTGACGAGTTTTTCGTATTGTCGTATCAGCAGTTCATTGTTCAATTCACGGACAATGAACTGCCGCTCGTAAAAACGGGTGGTATAATCCAACAAACGGGTGATATGTCGTGTCAGAATAGTACATTTGTAAGAGTCCGTACCATGATGAAGTTCCCTGCGAATATCATCGACACAGGAAGAAAGTATCTGTTTCTCTTTTAGTGATATATGCAACGCTTCTTTGAGTGCATATGAAAAGAACGTGTATTCTTCGATCGTTTTTTCAAGTATTCTGCCCTTGAACAGGTCGGGATGAAATGCAACCGTCCATAGGCAAGGTGCAGGAATTTCCATACAGAGGGTATCCGGACGATAACCGATGAGCGTTCCATCACAGTAGTCGCAATGCAGCCGGCCATACTTTGTGCAGGCTGCAATAAGCAAGTCCGTCAATATCAGACAATAGTATCCCGACCGAAACAAGCTCGGAAGAATCACACGCGAGTCGCAGTGTCAGCGATATAAAGTCCGGGAAATAACAGTTCGTTCATAACTTGCTATATAAAGACTAATTTTGAGAACGAAATTCATTGGGCGTACAACCTGTCACCCGTTTGAACATCCGGCTTAGATGCTGCGGATATTGGAATCCCAATCCATAAGCAATCTCGCTCGTCGTCTTGTCCGTACCAAGCAAGGCTTCTTTAGCCCGCTCGATCAGTTTGTTCTGAATATATTCCGAAGCGGTCTGCCCTGTCTGTTTCCTGATCATATCTCCAAAATAATTCGCAGACAGAAATACTTTGTCGGCAAAATATTTGACAGTCGGTAATCCCTCGTGCATCGGGGCATCGCTGTCGAAATACTCGTCTAACAGTCGCTCGAAACGGACGACAATATCTTTGTTTACCTCTTCTCGTGTGGTGAACTGCCGTTCATAGAAGCGCATACAGTAGTCGAGCAACAGTCCGATATTGGCACAAATCAACCGGCGGCTGTGCTTGTCGATACTATGCTTCAATTCTGCCTCTATTTTATGCAGGCAGTCCATTACGGTTTCACGTTCTTCCTCTGAAAGATGCAACGCCTCACGGGTTTCATAAGAGAAGAATGAGTAGTTCTTAATTTCCTGACCGAGTGCTGTGCCCCGAATCAAGTCGGGATGGAACAGAATGCCGTGAGCTTTCGGCTGCACATTTTTCAGCATCTCGGTCTCCGCGACCTGACCGGGAGCGAAGCTGACAATCGTACCGTCCTGATAGTCGTAACTTTGACGTCCGTATAGGATGTTCCCGCAGTAGGTATCTTTCAGATAAAGGGCATATACACCATAGTTGACCTTGAAGTGTTCCGGCCACTGCGTCGCCTTCGACAAATCAATTACACTCACTAACGGATGCCGTGTTTCGAGTCCGAACAGTTTGTTGTATTTATCTATTTCATCGAGTTTTATAACTTCTTCCATAAGCGTTTATTTTAATTCTTTCGAGCAAAAGTAATTCATTTGATTCGAATTACATACAGCTCTATGTAGAATCGAGGATTCGGGTATGAATATCCGTAAATCGTATACAAACCGGCTTATCCGATCACGGTAAATTTGCAATCAGAAAATAAACAATGAAAAATAGAAAATTATGGATTGCAGAAATTTCTTAAGGACGGCATCGAGTTTTGCACTACTCGCAGCCGGTACTACAACAGGTATTTTCCGTGTATTTGCTGAAACTCCTCCATCCTCTCTGACGGAAGAGATCACCGACAAGTGCCAGGATACGGACAAGCAGCCGGGCATGTGTGCCAAAGAGCCGATGACGGCTGATGGTATCGTGCGGCTGTCGAAAATAGAGGTTTATCTGCAATATCTCGACGAGTATATAAACTATGCGACTGAGGTGGGCGAAATCTCTCTGCGCACTGAACCAGGCGTGCTGACGATGTATGCGATTGGTGAAAAGGAGAACCCTTGCAAGATAACGATTCTCGAAACGTATGCAAGCCGTAAGGCATACGAGAAGCATATCGCTTCGGAACACTTCCAGAAGTATAAGCTGGGAACGTTGCATATGGTCAAATCGTTGGTATTGTCAGACCAGACACCGCTTAATCCGGCCAACAAGCTCCATAACTTCATAAAATAAAACAATCATGAACAAGATTCTTCTAATTTCAGTATTCAGTATTTTAACACTCAATGTTATGGCACAGGAAAAAATAGTACAGACAGCAGGGCGTACCCAACTCGGTGAGTTCGCCCCCAAATTTGCGGAACTCAACGATGATGTCCTCTTCGGCGAAGTATGGAGCCGCACCGATAAATTAGGTCTGCGTGACCGCAGTTTAGTAACGATTACCTCCCTTATCAGTCAAGGTATCACGGACAATTCGCTCGTGTTCCATCTCCAGTCGGCAAAGAAAAATGGTATTACCCGCACCGAGATCGCTGAAATCATTACCCATATCGGTTTCTACGCGGGTTGGCCGAAGGCTTGGGCAGCGTTCAACCTCGCCAAAGGTGTATGGGCGGAAGATACGGCAGGTGAAGATGCCAAAGCAGCTTTCCAGCGGGAGATGATTTTCCCTATCGGTAAACCGAATACGGCATACGCACAGTACTTCATCGGTAACAGTTACCTTGCACCCATTTCGGGCGAGCAGGTGTCGATAGCAAACGTCACTTTCGAACCTAGCTGCCGCAACAACTGGCATATCCACAAAGCGACAAAAGGCGGCGGACAGATGCTTATCGGTGTAGCCGGACGAGGTTGGTATCAGGAAGAAGGTAAGCCGGCGGTAGAGATTCTACCCGGTACGGTCATCCACATTCCGGTTAACGTGAAGCATTGGCACGGAGCGGCTGCAGATAGCTGGTTCGCCCATCTGGCTTTCGAGATTACGGGAGAAAAGACATCCAACGAATGGCTCGAACCGGTTACGGACGAGGAGTATGACAAACTTAAATAAGATCGACCAATATGGAGCACAAAGAAAAGAGGATGACAACAGATGCATTCAAAGAATATGTCAAGACTCGCAGGGCACTCGATACAGAGGAGATACACCGCTTTATGGACGATATGAGCAACGAAGCCCGGCGCATTACTTTCCGGCTGAATACAGCATACCACACACCGGACGAAGTACGCGAATTACTTTCCGAGCTATTCGGTTACGAGGTACCGGAATCGCTCCGGGTATTTCCACCGTTCTATGCCGATTTCGGTAAAAATATCACCGTCGGTGAAGGGGTATTCATCAATGCCTGCTGTCATTTTCAGGATCATGGCGGAGTGATAATTGGCGACGGATGCCAGATAGGACATAACGTGGTCTTTGCCACACTCAATCACGGTTTGGCTCAGGAAGATCGCCAAACGACCTATCCGCACCCATCGTGCTGGGCAAGGACGTATGGATAGGTTCCAATGCGACGATTTTGCAAGGCGTAACCATCGGCGACAATGCAGTTGTCGGGGCTGGAGCGGTCGTTACGAAGGATGTGGAAGCTAACACAATCGTAGGCGGTGTTCCTGCCCGATTCATTAAGTCCATAGTAAAAGAATAGTGCCTATAACATAAACCATCCCCTGTTAGATGAACTTTATAACAAAGCAAATTGAGCCTTGAAGCAAAGTTGTTGTGATGGTAGCTTCATACTTTTGCACTGTTACAAGTTGAATATGGATTATAATAATTGAAAAATGAAAAATATGAAAGTAATATCAAATGCAGAATTCGGAGGTGAAAGACCTTTGTTCGAATCACATGACTTACGTTTGGAAAATGTAATCATCCGTGCCGGAGAGTCGGCCATCAAGGAGTGCAGCAACATCGAA
>ENA-OQJX01000179-OQJX01000179.1-human-gut-metagenome-genome-assembly--contig:-NODE-179-length-42376-cov-4.922649_pt1 | contig 42376 bp, 45 predicted proteins | sample MGYA00242615_ERZ504782 | MGnify/ENA primary metagenome ERZ504782 (study PRJEB26092, sample SAMD00036354) | human gut metagenome | host: Homo sapiens | study: EMG produced TPA metagenomics assembly of... | reverse complement strand
ATCCAGACAACAAAAAAGAAAAAATTCTGTTTCCTCTGTGTGTACCAGAGGTAATCGCAGTGTATCAAAATGCACCTGTTCCCTCATGGGAACAAGGTAGTTTCGGCACACCGCCACGATCTATTATCAATAAATATATACTTCTTATGCTAAATAAAATAATTCGTTATTTCCTTGAGAACAGGGTGATAACAATACTGATCTTAGTGCTGGTGGTCATATGGGGCCTCTCGACTTCCCCGTTTAACTGGCATGGCGGATCATCCCCCGTAATCCGATCCCGGTAGACGCGATTCCCGATATCGGCGACAACCAGCAGATCGTTGCCACCGAATGGATGGGACGTTCGCCCAAAGACATACAAGACCAGATCACTTATCCGCTGACGGCATCCCTTTTAGGAATTCCCGGAGTCAAATCGATCCGTAGCTCCTCGATGTTCGGAATGTCCTTTATCTATATCATTTTTGATGATAACATTGAATTCTACTGGAGCCGTTCGCGGATTCTCGAAAAGCTCAATTCACTACCTCCCGGTACCCTGCCCGAAGGTGTGCAGCCAGCATTGGGACCGGACGCCACCGCATTAGGCCAAATTTACTGGTACACGCTGGAAGGGCGCGATCCGGCAACCGGAAAACCGACAGGCGGATGGAACGCGGAAGAACTGCGTACCTTACAGGACTATTATGTCAAATACAGTCTTTCGGCCGCCGAAGGCGTGTCGGAAGTGGCATCAGCCGGAGGATTCGTGAAAGAGTACCAGGTCGAACTGAATCCGGAAGCCATGCGTGCCTTCAATGTTTCCGTCATGGACATTATGAGCGCCATCAAGAAAAGTAATCTCGACATCGGCGCCGAGACAATGGAAATCAACAAGGTCGAATACCTGATCCGCGGCCTGGGCTACATTAAAAATGTCTCCGATCTGGAAAAGGCCGTTGTGACCGTTCGCGACGGTGTGCCGGTACGCATATCGGATATCGCGTTTGTGAATATCGGTCCGGGTACCCGCGCGGCGGCCTGGACAAAGAGGGGGTGGAAGCTGTCGGAGGTGTCGTTATCGCCCGGTATGGCTCCAATCCTCTGGAAGTCATCAATAACGTAAAAGATAAAATCAAGGAGATGGCTCCTGGACTGCCCCAGAAAACGTTGCAGGACGGGACCGTCTCCAAAGTGACCGTAGTGCCGTTCTACGACCGGACAGGATTGATAAAAGAGACGATCGGCACACTCGAAACATCGTTGTCACACGAAATCCTGATCTGTATCATCGTCATCATTGTCCTGGTTCTCAATCTCCGGGCCTCCGTCGTGATAGCCAGCATGCTACCTATAGCCGTATTGTCTACTTTCATCATTATGCGTTACACGGGAATAGCTGCCAATATCGTGGCACTTTCGGGTATCGCCATCGCTATCGGTGTGATGGTGGATGTCGGAGTGGTATTTGTCGAAAGCATCATCCGGTATATGGAGATGCCGGAAAACAAAGGTATTCGCAAAGGAAAAGCGATGGTGAACCTTATTTATAAGGCGGTCAGTGAAGTGTCGGGAGCATCGCAACGGCAATGATCACGACCATCGTCAGTTTCCTCCCCGTCTTTGCGATGGAGCGCAGGAAGGGAAGATGTTCTCTCCCTCGCCTATACGAAAACCTATGCTTTGGCCTCCGCCTTCGTATTAGGATTGATCCTGCTGCCGACCTTATCCTATATACTATTCTCGGTACGAATCGATTCAAAGCCGATACAGAAAATACTCAACTACATATTGGTAGCCGCAGGCCTCCTTCTATCTGTTCTGTACGGGAGCATTCCGGCACTCGGACTTACCGCTGTCGGGCTGAACAACCTGCTTGCCCACCGTTGGAAAAAGCCGGGAACCGGCAACTATATCAACATCGGCATCGCACTTGCTGTCGCCACTTACTTTTTGGCGGAAGAATGGTTGCCGATGGGACCCCAGAAAGGGATTTTCATCAATCTCCTTTTCGTTGCGGGATGTATCGCCGCCATTCTCTCACTTCTCTGGCTGTTGGTGATCTATTACGAACGTATTCTTCGCTGGTGCCTGGATAACCGGTGGAAGTTCATGTTGCTGCCTGCCGTGACCATCCTTTTCGGTATCCTGATCTGGAAACGGATCGGACAAGAGTTTATGCCCAGCCTCAACGAAGGTTCGTTCCTGCTGATGCCAACCAGTATGCCCCATACAGGCATCGAACAAAACCTGGATTACATCGAAGCTCTGGACAAGCGCCTGGCTGCTATCCCCGAAGTGGAAACGGCAATCGGCAAATGGGGACGGGTAAATTCGGCCCTCGACCCGGCACCCGCCAGATGTTCGAAAACACGATCAACTATCGTCCCGAATATATATTGAACGAAGACGGAAAGAGGGAACGCTTCAAGGTGAACCGAAAAGGCGAATATGTCTTGAAAAGCGGAGGTACATACAACCCGGCAGACGGTTTCCGGCTGATACCGGCGGACAGCCTGATACCGGACCGGAAAGGAGACTATTTCCGGCAGTGGCGCCCCGAAATCAAGAACACGAACGACATATGGCAACAAATCGTCAACATCACCCATCTGCCCGGACTGACCTCCGCTCCGAAACTGCAACCGATAGAAGCACGCCTGGTCATGCTCTCGACCGGTATGCGCGCCCCGATGGGATTGAAAATCTACGGGCCGGATCTCGAAACAATCGAACAAAGCGGAAAGGCGATCGAACAGGCACTCAAAGACGTCCCATCCGTCATCCCCTCGTCCGTCTTCTACGACCGGGCCGTCGGCGCTCCCTATCTGGAGATCAAACTGAACCGGGATAACATGGCCCGCTACGGGGTGAATGTCGAGGATTTGCAGGAGATCCTAAGTGCGGCTGTCGGCGGCATGATCCTGACGAAGACAGTCGAAGGCCGCGAACGTTTTCCCGTACGCCTCCGCTATGCACGCGAACTGCGTGACAACCCGGAAACGCTGTCCATGCTCTTAGTCCCGACGGCTACCGGTGCACAGATACCGCTGAAGGAACTCGCCGATATCGAATATGCGCGGGGAGCCAGATGATCCAGAGCGAAAACACCTTCCTCGTCGGCTACGTGATCTTCGACAAGAAACAAGGGAAGGCTGAAGTGGACGTTGTGAAAGAAGCGACAAAAGTGATCGAAGACAAGATACGGAACGGAGAACTGGAACTGGCAAAAGGCGTCTCCTATAAATTTGCCGGAAACTACGAACAACAGGAACGCGCCACCGCCCGGCTGATGATCGTCGTTCCCTTGGCCCTGCTGATCGTCCTCTTGGTTCTGTATTTCCAGTTCAAGACCATTACCGCATCGTTGATTCATTTCTCCGGTGTATTCGTGGCTTTTGCCGGTGGTTTCATTCTGCTCTGGCTGTACGGGCAGGACTGGTTCATGAACTTTTCCCTGGCGGGAGTCAATATGCGGGATTTGTTTCAGATGCACACCATCAACCTGAGCGTAGCCGTATGGGTCGGCTTCATCGCCCTCTTCGGAGTGGCGACAGACGACGGCGTACTGATGGGAACCTACATCCATCATGTCTTCCTGGAAAAGAACCCGCAGACCAAACATGACATACGCGAAGCCGTAGTGACAGCAGGCCTCAAGCGGGTACGCCCCGCAGCCATGACGACCGCGACCACCCTGATCGCCCTGCTCCCCGTCCTCACCTCGACCGGAAAGGGAGCCGACATCATGGTCCCGATGGCAATCCCGACTTTCGGCGGCATGTTGATCCAGTCGATGACCATGTTTGTCGTTCCCGTATTCCAATGCTGGTGGCGGGAAAGGCTGCTGAAGAAAGAGGAAAAGGCCCACAACACAGCAGAAAATTCCTCACCGGGAAAATAAAGTTTCCTTAGCATGAAACTAAATTTTCTTCGGATGAAAATAAATTTTCCATTGCATGAAAATAAATTTTCACGCAAAGACAAAAGCTGAAAATAAAGTTTCAATAAATAAAATAGTAGTAGAATGAGAATAAAAAAGCATAAAGCCATCTTACGTTGGGGCACCATCCTGCTATCGGCACTTTGGTATCTCCCATCACAGGCACAGACGACCGACAGCCTTTCCTATTACCTGGAAACGGCCGCCCGGAACAATCCGTCGGTAAATTCCAGTTTTGCCCTTTACAAAGCATCCCTGGAAAAGATACCGCAAGCGGGAGCTTTCTCCGATCCCGAACTCGAAATGGGATTCTTCTTCAAACCAATGGAACAGCTCTCCGGCAAACAGGTAGCCGATTTCACCCTGATGCAGATGTTCCCCTGGTTCGGGACGCGTAAAGCAGCCCGCAGCGAGGCGACCGAAATGGCACGCATGGCCTACGAACAATTCCGCGAAAGCCGCAACAACCTGTTCTACGAGGTCAAAAGTCAATGGTACCAATTGAACAACCTGAATGAGCAGTATAAAAACACGGCAGCCAACCTCGCACTGTTAAAGCAGTTGGAACAGTTGGCACTGAACCGCTATACCGCATCCTCTTCACAGGGTGTTCCGGTATCGTCAGCCGCCACCTCACCGGTCATCTCCCCTCTTCCCCAAGCAACGGTAAACAACGGTATGGGAAGTATGGGGAATATGACTCCCTCCCCTGCACCTGCATCGCCGGGTGGCAACAAGGCAATGTCCGGCATGGGCAGTAACATGGGAGGTAGCCCGATGGGGAGCGGTTCGTCCGGCAGCATGTCCGATGTCCTTCGTATCCAGATCGAAATGGCCGAACTCGAAAACAACCTCGAAGCCCTCCTGTCAAACAGGAAAGCAGCCGAAGCCCGCTTCAACAGCCTGCTAAACCGGGATCAGGGTTTGCCGGTACAGACGTCCGACTCGCTAACACAAAAACTGTTTTCCGTAAAAGACAATGCGGTTTTAGACAGCATCATCCTCTCCAACCCAATGCTCTCCATGCTCGAAGCAGAAGCGAATGCCTATAAGGCCAAAGCGGAGATGGACAAAAAGATGAGCCTCCCCATGTTCGGCATCGGACTGCAATATTCCATTATGGCAAAGCGCTCCGAGGAGATGGCCCGGATGTCCGGGATGGGCAATATGAACGGGATGGATATGGTCATGCCGATGGTCAAGATCAGCATCCCGATCTTCCGCCGGAAATATAACGCCCAGCAACGGGAAAGCAGGCATTACCGGCAAGCAAGCGAGTTGAAATATGAAGATACGCTTAACCAGCTTCACGCCGAATATATCGCATTAAAGCAACAATTGGCAGATGCTTCGCGCAAAATAGACCTGTACGCCAAGCAGCAGGACCTGTCCCGGTCGACCTGGCAATTGATGATCCGCGAATTTTCGGCAGGGACAACTTCCCTCACGGACATTATCCAGTTGGAACGCCAATTGTTGAATTACAGCCTTAAAAAAAGCGAAGCGGTTGCCGAATACAACACGCTGGTCGCAGGATTGGAAAAATTAGTATCAACCTCCGTAAATGAATAACAAGATGAAAAAGATAAATGAAATAAGAAGAAACAAACCGGTTCAATATGCAGTGGTAGCCCTCGCAGGCTTATTGGCCGGCTGGCTTTTGTTCAGCCCGTCCAAAAACGCCACCCCGGAGACCTATGAGGGGCATGAGATGCACAAAGGACACAGCCATGACCTCATACAGGATGAAACGGGTGTCTGGACCTGCTCCATGCACCCCCAGATACGCCAGGACAAACCCGGCAAATGCCCGATCTGTGCGATGGATCTGATCCCGGTCCGTAAAAGTAGCGATGGCAATGGCAGCGAAAGCTCCGATCCCAACGCCATCCGGCTGTCTGAAGAGGCGGCGGCCCTGGCAGATGTGCAGACTTCGAGGGTAAGCAAAGAAAATCCGATCAAGACAGTCCGCCTGTATGGCAAGATCGTCCCGAACGAACAAAGCTTCAATCCCAGACGGCTCATGTCGGTGGACGCATTGAACAGTTGAATATCAACTTCACCGGTGAGACTGTACGTGCCGGACAGACACTTGCCGTCCTCTATTCCCCCGAACTGTTCACCGCCCAACAGGAACTCTTAGAAGCCATCAAGATGCAGCAGCCCGCTCTTATCCAGGCGGCTCGCGAAAAACTCCGTCTCTGGAAAATGACGGATGCCCAGATAGGAGCGATCGAACAGTCGGGAACCGTTTCCCCGCTCGTCGAGATCAAAGCGAACGTAAGCGGGATCGTGATGACTAAACGGGTAAGCCAGGGTGATTATGTTGCTTCGGGGGCCGTACTGTTCGACATCGCTAACCTGTCAAACGTATGGGCGATGTTCGATGCTTTCGAAGTGGACCTTCCTTTCCTGAATAGAGGCGACCAGGTTCATTTTACTTTGCAGGCCCTTCCCGGTAAGACATATACGGGACGAATCGCTTTTATCGATCCGATCATCAACCCGTCCACCCGTACGGCACGTGTCCGTGTGGAAGTAGCCAACAGCCGGATGGAGCTAAAACCGGAAATGTATGCGACCGCCGAGGTCAATGCCCCCCTTCAAGGCTATAAGGATCGGATCGTCGTGCCGCAGACTGCCGTTCTCTGGACCGGAAAACGTTCTATCGTCTATGTCAGGCAGCCTGACACGTCTACCCCTACTTTCCTGATGCGCGAAGTCGAATTGGGACCGTCCCTCGGTAATGCCTATGTCATCCTGAAAGGATTGTCCGAAGGAGAAGAGGTCGTAACCAACGGCGTATTCTCGATAGACGCCAGCGCCCAGCTCGAAGGGAAACAGTCGATGATGAACAACGCCGGCGAAACGCAACCGATGAACGGCCATGCAGGGCATACGATGGGTGGCCACGGAGGACATACCACACACAAGGCCTCCGATACACAATCAGAAACAGCAGGCGAACACGCCATGTTCGGTGTCAAAGGCTCCTGCGATATGTGCAAACAGCGCATCGAAACGGCGGCTAAAAGCGTAAACGGTGTTCTGTCAGCCATTGGGACAAGGAAAAACAGATGATACACCTGCAATACGATCCGTCGAAAACCTCCGTCGACGCCATCAGCAAAGCTATTGCCAAAGTGGGGCACGACACTGATACCGACAAAGCGGATCAAACCGTCTACGACCAACTGCCGGGCTGCTGCAAATACCGCAAATAAGCGAGCGCTGCAACCCGACCAAGCGACCGACCCGTCATCGCCACTATTGTCCTTTTTTATACTGGTGGCGATATTCGGTCGCACTCAACCCGGTTGCGTTCTTGAAGAAACGGCTGAACGCAGCCTGGTCTTCGAAACCCAGCATCAAGCGATCTCTTTCGAACTTTTGGCCGTATAGAGCAGCAAACGCTGGGCTTCAGCCTGGATACGATTATGGATAATACGAATGGCGGAAGGCTGCTGATAGGTGGAAAGGATATTTGCCAATGTCTTCGGGGATTTGTTCAGCATGTCTGCATATTCCTGCACCTGTTTTTTCTCCTTAAAATAAGTATCGACCAAGACATAGAATTTACGGATCGTCTCGAACTGGAAGCTATTCTCCCGAACGACTCCCTGCCGGTCTTCCGCTATTCGCGTACACAATATGATAAACCGTTTCAACAGTACCCGGAGCATCTCGTCTTGCAGGTGGTCAGTACTGAGAAACTCCTCTTGCATGATCCCCGTCAGCGTGTCGATCTTCCGCCGTTCATCTTCCGAAAGGACAAAAGTCAGCACATGCGACGAACCGTGAAACAGTAACCCGTTACACGACACTTCATGGTCATTGCCATGTATGCAGTAAAAGTTTCCGTTGAACAGCAGAGCATGGTATTTGCCTTCGATGCGCAGGAACTCCAGATGATGTAAATGGGAAAGTGGAATGAGCTGTCCCTTCTTCAAAACAAGCTGCTGATGGTCGATATCCAACTCCACTTCGCCGGAATCCACCCATATAAACTTGTACAGTGTTTTGTCTTTCAGAAGATCCGGGTCTTCATGGAGCGAATCGGTCAAAACGATCCGCCCCTTTATCTTCGCATTCTCAAATGTCCATCTCATGGTATCTTAATTTTCAATTCTCAATTTCCATTATCTCCAGTTCCCCGGCAACTCTCCCGTATGCCGCCTGAACCAGCGTGCAAAGGTATCATAATTTGAGAAATTAAGCATCACGGCAATACGGGAAGGTCTCAGTCGAGTCTTAATCAGCAAGTCTTTCGCCTCAAGTAAGACATACTGGCTGATCCATTCCGCCGCCGAAATACCGGAATGCGATTTGCATTTGTTATTCAGTTCCGTCGAAGTCATTCCTAACTTCTCGGCAAAATAATAAACCGGATAATGATGATAACGACTAATCAGCAAAGCGAAATCGTGGAAGAAAGGCGGAACCTCGCTATCCCGGTCGTCCGCCAGATGTCCTCCCTGCTGGAGGAAGAAAATAAGGGCACGCAAAAGTGATTCCACCACTTTGACACGGGCATCGCTCATTCGCTCGATTTGTGACTGTATCAGCCGGATATAGAGTCCGGACTCTTCCAGTTCGTCCGGTGTAATCGTCCGGAACATCAGACGTTGCCGATTGATCAGCAGATCACTACCGGCATAGATTACAATCCCTTCAAAACCTGTTTCCGAAAAACGGGATATGTCACTCACGTCTTCCACAGACGCCAGAAACACCTGTCCGGCAACTATGGAGATTTCCTTTCCAAGCGCTTTGCATTCGAACTTTCCTCCCCGGCAGACCACAGCAAGAGTTCCCGGTTCCAAAGGCAACAGTTCATGATCCTGCCCGACTTCGACGTGAATGATCTTTAAAGTACTTTCCAATGTCAAATTCGCAGTCGACACGGCATGATAGAGGTCGATCGGTAATATTTTATCTGTATTCATTTCCTTCTCACTTTTAAATAAAAATCATTTCACTTCGAACATTTAAAGATAGTTATTAGTTTAATACATACAAGTCTTTTTAGATTAAGTTAAAACCCTATTAATAACATTTTATGATAACAACTCTCGTCATTTTAGCGCTTTCCGCCTTGTTTTTCGTGAACGGGAAGATACGCTCGGACCTCGTTGCGCTCTGCGCACTCGTACTCCTCATGGTCTGTAAGATTTTAACTCCTGAAGAAGCATTATCCGGTTTTTCAAATCCGATCGTAATCATGATGGTCGGCTTGTTCGTGGTCGGGGGAGCCATCTTCAAAACCGGCCTGGCCAAGATGATCAGCAGTAAAATACTCCAGTTGGCAGGGAAAAGCGAATTGAAGTTATTCATTTTAATTATGGTTGTGACAGCCTTCATTGGCGCCTTTGTCAGCAACACCGGAACTGTGGCCCTGATGTTACCCATCGTGGTCAGTATGGCGATGAATGCCAACATAAACCCCAGCCGCTTCCTGATGCCTCTCGCTTTCGCAAGCAGCATGGGAGGAATGGCGACCCTGATCGGTACGCCTCCCAACCTCGTCGTGCAGGAGGCTTTGAAGAACGCCGGGTTCGACAACCTTTCGTTCTTCTCTTTCACTCCGGTCGGATTGGTCTGCGTGCTGACTGGAATCATTATCCTGATTCCGCTCAGTAAAATATTCCTGGCAAAAAAAGACGACAACAATAAAAAAGAGACTTCCGGCGGCCGCACTCCAAAAGAACTGGCACAGAAATACCAACTCTCCGACAATCTCTACCGCTTGAGAGTCACCTCCGGTTCCCTGGTTTGCAATAAAACATTACAGGAACTCAATATCACACAAACATATAATCTGACGATCCTCGAAATACGAAGAAAATCGCCGTCACAGGGCCGTTTCATGAAGACCGTGGATCAAAAATTGGCCGGTCCGGACACAGAACTGAAAGAAAACGATATCTTATATGTCTTCGGAGCATTCGACAAGATCGAACTGTTTGCCCGTGAAAACAGACTGTCGCTCACAGAATCGAGAGTCGCCGAGTTCGCCGGCGGACCGTCCGACGAAAAACTGAGTGTGCAGGAGATCGGTATCGCCGAAGTCTTGTTGATGCCGGATTCCAAATTGATCAATAAAGCGGTCAAAGATTCCGGTTTCAGGGATAAATATGGAGTCAACATATTAGGCATACAACGGAAAAACGAATATATCCTGTCTGATATAAAAGAGGTAAAGATGCACTCCGGCGACATCCTCCTGATACAGGGCACATGGGATAGCATCGCCCGCATGAGCCATAAACAGTCTCAATGGGTAGTACTCGGACAACCTGTCGAAGAAGCATCCAAAGTCACACTGGACTATAAAGCACCTGTCGCCGCCCTGATCATGACCGGCATGATCGCAGCGATGGTATTCGATTTCATTCCGATTCCTCCGGTCGCAGCCGTCCTGATCGCAGCGATCCTGATGGTGCTGACAGGCTGCTTCCGCAATGTGGAAGACGCCTACAAGACGATCAACTGGGAAAGCATCGTACTGATAGCCGCCATGCTCCCGATGTCGCTTGCCCTCGAAAAGACAGGAGCCTCCAACCTGATATCGGAAAAACTGGTAAGCGGATTGGGTGATTACGGGCCACTTGTCCTTATGGCAGGAATCTATTTCACGACTTCTCTGCTCACCATGTTTATCAGCAATACGGCAACAGCGGTACTGGTGGCTCCCATCGCGTTACAATCGGCCTTGGCAATCGGGGTCAGTCCCTACCCGTTCCTGCTGGCCGTAACGGTGGGTGCGAGCATGTGCTTCGCCTCCCCCTTCTCGACTCCTCCGAACGCTCTGGTCATGTCGGCGGGCAAGTACACATTCATGGACTATGTCAAAGTCGGCATGCCCTTGCAAATCATCATGGGAATCGTCATGATCTTCATATTGCCATTATTATTTCCGTTCTAAACATTCACTGATATTTATTAGTTTTATATTTGCACACCAAAAAAGAAAAAGATGAAGATACCGTTCAAACCAATCGGAATCGAAGATAAAGATATTATAACATCCTTTACGATACCGAGCAATTACAAGAATTGCGATTATTCATTTGCCAACATCTGTAGTTGGCGATTCCTATACGACAGCGAGTTTGCCATTGTCGACGGCAGCCTGCTGATCCGTTTCTGGATCGAAAACAAAACGAGAGTCGCTTATATGACACCTACGGGTCAAGGCAACCTGAAACAGGCAATCGACCTGTTGGAAGCCGATTCGCTCGAACAGGGCCACCCGCTCTGTATGTTAGGCGTAACGCCCGATGCCAAAGAAGAACTCGAAAAAGCAATCCCCGGAGGATTTTTCTACATTCCCGAACGAGATTATTTCGATTACATCTATTTGCGTGAAGACCTGGCAAGCCTGAAAGGAAAGAAATACCAGGCGAAACGCAATCATATCAACAACTTCAATAAGAAGTTTGATTACAAATATATCCCTATCACACCCGAACTGGTTCCCGAATGCCTCCAGCTCGAATGCAAATGGTACAAAGCCAACCGGGAAGATAATGACGAGGAGGATCTGAACGACGAACGCCGCTCCATCCTCTACGCCTTGAACCATTACAACGAATTGGGACTTATTGGAGGAGCCATTTGCGTAGACCACGAAATTGTCGCTTTCACCTTCGGCGCCCCGATCAACCACGACACTTTCGGCGTCCATGTCGAAAAGGCGAATGTGAACTATGAGGGGGCTTATGCTGTTATCAACAAAGAATTCGCCTCCCACCTTCCGGAGAAATATACCTATATGAACCGGGAGGAAGACTTGGGTATTCCCGGTCTACGTCAGGCTAAACTTTCGTATAACCCGTTCATCCTATTGGAAAAATCCGCAGCAATAAAGAAACCTACAAAATAATATTGAACGATGGATAACAACAAACCTCAATTGATCGACCTGTGGCGTACCTCTTTCGACGACAGTGAAGAATTTATCAAACTGTTCTTCGACCGAGTCTACAAAAAAGAAAACGCCCTGTTTATAGAGAAAGACGGAAAAATCGTTTCCGCCCTTCAAATGCTTCCGTATGTCATGACTTACTACGGGACGGAGATATCCGTAAGCTATATATATGGAGCCTGTACCCTTCCTTCCGAACGTGGTCAGGGGTTTATGCGCCAACTGATACAGAAGGCATTCGAAGTGATGGAAAGCCGGAAAGTAGCCTTGACAGTCATTATCCCGGCCGATCCGTGGCTGTTCGATTATTATCGCGATTTAGGATATACGGAGGCTTTCGACTATTCGGAAGAGACATATATCCGGCCTATTGAAACAGCTTGGGAACAGGGTATTTTGGTTGTACCGCCCGAAGTCCCTTCGATGGAGTCTCTCTACAATTTTTTCAATAAGAAACAGCGGGAACGCACTTGCTATGTGCTGCACGGTTATGACGATTTCGTCACTATCCTGCGCGACCTGCAGATGTCCGGCGGGCAGATGCTGACAGCCTTGAACATTCAGAACGAACCGATCGGAATGATCTTTTCCATCCTGCCGGCGACCATATTTATGTCAAAGAATTGATGTATGACAACGACAACATCAAGAACCTGCTCTTACAGGAGGCGACAATCCAGAACAAAGTGGAAAAGGCTATCTACCGCACTCCTTTCGCCGGACCAGGAACTTTCCCCTTAGGTATGGCACGTGTCCTGGATCGTGACCGCCTCATCCATCACTGGGCTTCCACCCACGAAAACTCCGTTCTCAATATCGGTGAACTGAAGGAAATGGACACTCAATCTCTTACCCGCCTGTTACTCGACTACCAGAGCCGGGAAGCTTATATGAGCTTGATGCTCGATTAGGGATTCATTCTGCCACCAAACAAAAGCTCTTCACCATTCCGGCGGAGTTACGGAGATCCGAAGGAATGGTTATCTGATTAAATTCGTATTTTTGCAAACTCATACAAAATTATACGGATAAAAAAGAGCTGACAATGTTACGGAAAGGAGACCTTACACAAGGAGGTATAACCACCACCCTGCTACAATTCACATTGCCGATGCTGGCAGGATCGCTTTTGCAACAATGCTATAACATAGCCGACACACTGATCGTAGGACAATGTATCGGCTCAAATGCGCTGGCTGCGGTCGGTTCCGCCTATACCTTGATGGTTTTCCTGATCTCTATCCTGCTGGGTTTGTCGATGGGGAGCGGCACGGTTTTCTCACTGCAATACGGAGCCGGTGACCTCCCCGCCCTGCGACGTAGCATTTATGTTTCCTTCTTGTTGATCGGCACGGTGACCGTTCTGCTGAATGTAGCTGTGTTCCTATGGCTCGATCCGATTTTGCGATGGTTGCAAGTCCCCTATGATGTTTATCCGTTGATGCGTAACTATCTATGGATCATTTTCTGGGGAATAGCCTTTACTTTCCTGTATAATTTTTATGCGGCATTACTTCGGGCCGTAGGCGATTCCGTGACACCTTTATGGTTCCTGGCCGTGTCAGTCGTTTTGAATATCGGGCTTGATTTGTTTCTTATTCTTGTCTTGGATCAAGGCATCGAAGGAGCAGCAGTCGCAACGGTCATCGCACAGGGAATGGCGGCATCCGGTATCTTGCTGTACACCTATAAAACCCGCCCCGAACTACGATTACACCGGAAAGATATGCGCTTCGACCGTTCCAGCCTGAAAGAAATCACTTCTTTCTCCACACTGACTTGCGTCCAACAATCCGTGATGAATTTCGGAATATTGATGGTGCAAGGGTTGGTAAATAGTTTTGGTACGGCTGTCATGGCCGCATTCGCCGCAGCAGTCAAGATCGACTCTTTCGCCTATATGCCTGTTCAGGAATTCGGGAATGCTTTTTCCACCTTCGTCGCCCAGAATTTTGGGGCGCGAAAAGGGGATCGTATCCGCCGGGGAGTACGCAGCGCATTTCTTATAACGATCGTCTTTTCTCTTGTCATCTCGCTGTTGGTTTTCTTTTTTGCCAAGCCGTTGATGCTTATTTTCGTCCGTCCGGATGAAGCTGAGATACTTCGCATCGGAACAGAATACCTGCGCATTGAAGGGACTTTTTATTTAGGCATCGGAATCTTGTTCCTCCTTTATGGTTATTACCGGGCCATCCGTATGCCGGGAATGTCCGTCGTGCTTACCATTCTGTCTTTAGGTACACGCGTCGTCCTTTCCTATTGGCTGGCATCCATTCCTTCCATAGGAGTTACCGGTATTTGGTGGTCTATTCCTATCGGTTGGTTCCTGGCTGATTTGGTGGGTATTGCTTATTACCGTTATCGCAGATATGCAGTCTCACGAACTTGACAAAAATCCGCTTCCAATACATATTTATTACCGGATTTTTCTATCTTTGCAGCCGTAAAAAGTAATGATAAATTATGGACGACAGTATTCCGCGAGAAATAGAAACAATAAGTAACAAGTAACGCGCAGGGGCAGACAGCAAGGCCTCTGTACGTTGACAAAAACGAAAGGAGGCAATAATGAGAACTTTTCTTTATTGTGAAGCCGGCTTTGTGGAAAAAGACCAATGGCTTCCAAACAGCTGGATCAATGTAGAATGCCCTACACCGGAGGATATCCATTACCTGACAAACCAATTCAATGTTCCCGAATCTTTTTTAAGCGACATTGCCGATACGGACGAACGCCCGCGTATCGAATATGAAGGAAATTGGTTATTGACTATCATTCGAATTCCGGTACAAAGCCAGGAACAGGGTATTCCTTTCACGACTATCCCCCTGGGGATTATGACGAACAATGAAATCATCATATCCGTTTGCTATTATAAGACGGAACTGATACCGGACTTTATCCGGTACACCCGCCGCAAAGAGGTCGTCGTACGTCACAAATACGACCTGATCCTGCGGTTGATCCATTCGTCCGCCGTATGGTTCCTGAAATATCTGAAACAAATCAACAATGAAGTGGCGCATGCCGAAAAAGCCCTGGAAAAAAGTATCCGCAATGAAGACTTGCTTCGCCTGATGAAGCTGGAAAAGAGCATGGTTTACTTCAACACCTCCATCCGTGGTAATGAAGTGATGCTCACCAAACTGCAAAGCATCTTCCAGGAACCGGTTTATATGGACAACGAACTGGTGGAAGATGTGGAAACAGAGTTAAAGCAGGCGCACCTCACAGTCAATATCTATAGCGATATCCTGACCGGCACGATGGACGCATTCGCCTCCATCATCTCCAACAACGTGAACACCATCATGAAGCGCATGACCTCCATCTCCATCATCCTGATGGTTCCCACCCTCATCGCCAGTTTCTACGGTATGAACGTCCCGATCTACGGAGAGAACATGCCACACGGTTTCGCCATCATCGTCATGATCTCCATCACGTTATCGGCCTTATCGTTCTTTATTTTCAGAAAGATCAAATGGTTCTAAATTAAAAAATCCGCTTTACCTTCACAGGCGAAGCGGATTTAAAATCGATAAGCTTTTTCTAATCAAATATCTAATCAGAAAACAATATCTCGGGAAGGATAATATCTAATTCTGATAAATAAGTTGCAAAGGACGTGCCAGAAATGGGAAAGCTGATGCACATCTTCAACAAGCTCCTGATAAACAAGAGTATAAAATCAGTATAAATTATTTGAGGGGAAATAGGAAAAGTGTGGAAAGTGTGGAAAGGATTGAGTAAGGTGTGTAAAAATTCCACAATTCTTACACACCCGAATTGTTTTTATTCGTTAGCAGGATTTTCCAGTCATAATGTCCAACACCAGCTTATCCGTGGCTTCCATACCTTTGGAACCGATAGAAGTCAGATTGATGATCGACTTATCGACATCCTCGTCGATAATGCCCTCGACCGGAGTCACCACCTTGTTTTCCATTGCCATCAGCGCGGACAACATAGCAGTCGAAACACCACTGGAAACTTTCATGGCGCAACTGGGTTTTGCCCCGTCGCATATCATACCAGTAATATTGCCGATCATATTCTTGATCGCATAGGAAATCTTCACTTTATCGCCCCCCATCAGATAGGTAATGCCGCAACTGGCTCCCGTGGCAGCCACCACACAACCGCAAAGGGCGGACAGGCGTCCCAGGCTTTGCTTGATATAGATGACCATCAGATGGCTTAGCATCAGGGCACGGATCAACAGTTCTTCCGTACATTCGATATCTTCAGCAAAAGAAAGGACGGGAAGTGTCGCTGCAATCCCCTGGTTCCCACTGCCGGAGTTACTCATCACCGGGATCATGGCGCCATCCATACGGGCATCGCAGGCGGCGGCCGTCATTGCCAGCATATGGGTATAGGCAGAGTCGCCCATATATTTACGTCCGTATGCACCGGAAACAGTCTTGCTAACCGTATGTCCGAAATTCCCCTTCAGGGAAGCCTCGGCCGCTCTCCGGTTCAGATCGGCAGTTTCCAGGATAAAACGGATCTCATCGAGCGGCATTTCCATCGCAAACTCATACACGGTAGAGAAAGAGAGCCTCAATTCATCATCGTCCAAAACATCACAAGAAACCCCTTCTTTCCTCCGGTCTGTCAAGACTACACCATTCTTTTCCACATACACGATATTCGTATGTTCATGGCAGATAATCACCCGCGAAGTTTCATCTCCGGCCGAACAAATCACCTCGATATAGAGCTTGTCGACATTATCCTTTAAAGCGATATGAATCCGTTTATCTTCGATCACCTGCTTTCCTTCGGTAAGTGCCTCAGGTGTCAGGTCGCGCAAAACTTCGAGGCCATAAGCAGACTTGCCGATCAGCGTACCCAAAGCAATCGCTATCGGCAACCCGACCATTCCGGTTCCGGGTATTCCTACACCCATTGCATTCTTCAGAATGTTGGCACTCAGAAATACTTCCGTTTTCTCCGGTTTACAGCCTAAAACCTCGGCAGCCTTAGCGGCAGCCAATGCGACCGCAACCGGTTCCGTACAGCCGATAGCGGGAATCACCTCCTGATGTATAAGTTTGATGATTTGTGTTTGAGTTGTTTTATCCATGAATATAGATTTCTTTGACTTTATGATTGCAAAGATAAGACATCCTTCTCAAAACATAAGTATTTCGATTGCGGAACATAGATAATTTGAACTATTTCTTTAGTAAATAAAGGAATACCCGACAGAAAAATGTACATTTGTTTCATCTAATAAATAATTAATAAATTATGGGAACTTTAGGCTGCATAAATGATATGTTACAACGGGACAAAGAAAACCGTGAGCTCCGGAAATTAAGTCCTCCTTTCAATATGGCTGCTTTATTCTCTCATCAGATAAGATCTCATTTGTCACCACCGACAGTTTTAACCGTAAAGGTTTCTTCTTCCGTGCCGTTGCCACGCCCTTCTTTCAGGCGGACGCTGAACACAGCTTCGCCTGTACGCAACCTCGGAGAGGCCTGCACCATGACATTATAGGTGATACGGTCATCGCGAGTGATTTTGGTGATCTTGACAGGTTCGGACAGTTTCAGATGTTTGCCCTTCTCAACTTTTACTATCGGTTCCACGTCCAAAGCATCCTGAAAGCTGTTATTCACGATCACAAGGGAGATATGGCAGGTCTCACCCGCATTGATCTTATCGTCGCGAGTGACACTGTCCTCTTCCAACAAGATGTCTTCGATCTGCAAATCGGGAAGGAGAACATGCGAAGACGGCGTATAATTCCCCGGATTCCTCTTCTCCACTCTTACCACGTCACCTGTATTTGCTGCGATCTGCGCACCGGCAATTCCTCCGACCGCCGTCCCGACAAACGCCCCTATGTCACCCCCTATATCATCGTCTATAGCATTTCCGACCGCTCCGCCGAAAAGCCATCCGACAAAAGCGCCTATCTGGGCCCCTACACCTGCCCGGTCTTCCCGGCTCATATTCTTCATCGATCCGCATCCCGTCAGAATCAACAAAGACATGATTGCATATAGAACTTTATTTTTCATACTCAGTTATTTTAATCCTTCCAATTAATAAACAAAGATAGCTATCCGTTTGACTTAATGACATCGGAAAGAAGAAAAACCCCTATCCGATTGCGTTTTTTTATGTAAGTTTGCGCCCGATTAAACAAAGAATGATGACAACTCAATTCAAGACTCCGACCGCAGACCTGCAACATCAGTACGATCTTCTGCAGAAAGAATTCGAATATGAAAAAGAGATGTATCGGGAACAAACCGAACGGGCCGGCATACACCGCCGCATCCAACAAGGACTATGCTGGTATCCTGTCGTACCGGGAAAGAGCTATTATAACTCCCTGAACCAACTTGTCGTAGAAATAGGGCAGCTGGAGGACAAAGAGACCGAACACAATTTTGAATATGGCCGTCCGGTCTGCTTCTTCACAACAAAAGGAGGCGGGAAACCTGAATACCTGAACTTCTCGGCTGTCATCAGTTATGTGCAAGACGACCGGATGGTCGTAATATTACCCTCTCCTAACGCACTTACGGAAATACAAAAGGCTGGCGAAATCGGCGTCCAGCTTTATTTCGACGAGACCAGTTACAAGACGATGTTCAACGCCTTGTCTACCGTCATCCAAGCGAAAGGGAACCGGTTAGCTTATCTGCGGGACGTCCTGTTAGGCAAAACACCCGCCGGCCGGCGCACACTTTTCCCCATGCGTTTTCCCTGGCTGAACCTGTCGCAGGAAGAGGCGGTCAATCATGTATTGGCGGCAAAGGATGTGTCTATCGTGCACGGTCCTCCCGGAACCGGCAAAACGACCACCTTGGTTGAAGCGATCTATGAGACTTTACACCGGGAAAACCAGGTAATGGTCTGTGCCCAAAGCAATACAGCCGTCGACTGGATATCCGAAAAACTGGTCGATCGCGGCATCCATGTCCTGCGCATCGGTAACCCGACACGCGTAAACGACAAGATGCTTTCTTTTACTTATGAACGACGTTTCGAATCGCATCCCGACTATGCCGAACTATGGGGAATCCGCAAGGCAATCCGCGAGATACAATCCAATCTCCGTAGAAAGAGCCACAGTGAGAAGGAAACAGTACGCAACCGTCTCTCCCGCCTCCGTTTCCGGGCAACGGAACTGGAAGTAAAGATCGACACGGAATTGTTCGACGAGGCGCGTGTCGTAGCCTGCACGCTGGTCGGATCGGCGAACCGGGTGTTGACCAACCGTAACTTCACGACTCTCTTTATCGACGAGGCCGCCCAGGCACTTGAAGCCGCCTGCTGGATTGCGATCGGCAAAGCGGACCGGGTCATCTTAGCGGGCGACCATCACCAGCTCCCTCCTACCATCAAATGTATAGAAGCGGCACGCGGCGGCTTGGACCACACCTTGATGCAAAAAATAACCGACCGGAAGCCTGAAACTGTCTCACTTCTGAAAACGCAGTACCGGATGAACGAAAGCATCATGCGCTTTCCTTCTCGCTGGTTCTACCGGGATGAGCTGCAATCCGCACCGGAAGTCAAGCATCGCGGCATCTTGGAATTCGATACCCCTGTCGTCTGGCTCGACACAGCGGATTGCCATTTCGAAGAAGACCAACTCACCGACAGCATGAGCCGTATCAATAAAGACGAAGCGACCTTGCTTGTATCGACCTTGCAGAAATATATCGAAAAGATCGGCAAGGAACGGGTATTAGACGAAAGCATTGACTTCGGCCTGATTTCGCCTTACAAATCGCAGGTTCAGTATATCCGCGGACTGATCAAGCGCAATATTTTCTTCAAACCTTTCCGCCGTCTGATAACCGTCCACACGGTAGATGGCTTCCAAGGGCAGGAGCGAGATGTGATCATGATCAGCCTCGTACGCGCCAACGACAAAGGCCGGATCGGTTTCCTCGGCGACTTGCGCCGCATGAACGTCGCCATCACCCGTGCCCGCATGAAATTGATGATTTTAGGAGACGCACCGACACTGACACGACATGCTTTCTACAAAGAATTATACGAATATATCCGGGAGAACGGACAGGTGGTCAGCACTTTCAATAGCCCGTGATGGTTATTTTCGCAACATCTTGGCCTTCTATATGGGCATATCTATATAGTGTTTTTGGCTCTTCATCAATTTAGGGGCATCCCAATGTCGCCCTACCCTCTTATTGTCACATTCGTAAAAAAGCCATTAGTCCAAATCGAAACTACTACCGCATCCATTTCGATTTTATACCCCGTTTAATTCAAATTACACGCAAGGGTAATATTTTTTAACAAACTACTAATTTTATAAACTACAGAAAATGAATTGACTATGCAAAATCGCCTTTTTTAGGGGGATATTGTATTTTGTGTAAAGCGCATCTCGACAAAACCTCTCTTCGAGAGCAACCGCATCAAAATTCAGTAGGAAGGTTATTTTTAGCACTGTTGTCCTTTCTGTTAAGCGAGCGGAAGCAAAAATTCCGTATATTTGTATCATTAACAAAAAATACAGAGAGGCCATGAAGTATAAATTATTAGTTCTCGACGTAGACGGGACGCTGCTCAACAACCAGAAAGAGATCAGCCCCCGTACCCTGGCTGCCCTTCTGAAGGTACAGCAAATGGGGGTACATATTGTATTGGCATCAGGAAGACCGACTAATGGAGTCATGCCCATCGCTGAAAAGCTGGAACTGAATCATTATGGAGGTTACATCCTTTCTTACAACGGCGGTCAGATCATCAACGTGCAGACCGGCGAACTATTATTCGAGAAACGTATCGATCCGGAATGGATTCCCTATTTCGTACAAAAAGCGAAGAAAAACGACTTTGCCATCTTCACCTATCACAAAGATTTCATCCTGACGGATAAACCGGACAATAAGTATGTCATCCAAGAAGCCAACCTCAACAAGATGCAGGTAGTCGGTGTCGATAACTTCGCCGAAGCCGTCGATTTCTCACCCTGCAAATGTATGCTGGCAAGTGACGACGAAGAGGCGCTCGTCGGCCTGGAAAATCATTGGAAGAAACGCCTCGACGGTGTGCTGGATGCATTCCGGTCGGAACCTTATTTCTTAGAAGTCGTTCCCCAGTTCATTGACAAAGGAAACACATTGGGCGTGCTGATGACCAAACTGTCCGTTTTGCCGGAAGAGGTGATCGCAATCGGCGACGGTGTCTGCGACGTGACCATGTTGCAACTTGCCGGTGTAGGGATCGCAATGGGAAATGCAGAGGATTCGGTTAAGGCCTGTGTGGACAAAACGACACTCACCAACGAGGAAGAAGGTGTGGCCGTGGCTGTCGAACGGGCAATCCTGGCCGAAATACGTCCGACGGAAGTTCCGCTCGACCAACTGAATATGCGTGCCAGACACGCCCTGATGGGAAACCTCGGTATCCAGTATACCTATGCATCCGAAGATCGTGTAGAAGCAACCATGCCGGTAGACGAACGTACCCGCCAGCCATTCGGTATCCTGCATGGCGGAGCGACACTCGCACTGGCCGAAACCGTTGCCGGGTTAGGCTCGATGATCCTGGCCAAGCCGGACGAAATCGTGGTCGGCATGCAGGTCAGCGGCAACCACATGTCATCCGCCCATGAAGGAGATACCGTTCGCGCCGTCGGAACCATCATTCACAAAGGACGCTCTTCACACGTTTGGAATGTCGATGTATTCACATCCACTGATAAATTGGTATCTTCCATCCGTGTAGTCAACAGTATATTAAAAAAGAAATGACACCAGACGAATTAAGGATTTGTAACGTAGTCGACACATTGATCAAAAAGAACCGGAGTTTTGCACTCTGGCGAATACCGGGAGAATCACCCCGTTTCGCCATGCAGACCTCCGGTTCTGCACGTCTTCTCTATCATATCGAGGAACTGGACGAACAGAGTGGTTTCGTCATTGCTCCTTTCCATGTAAGTAAGCAGCATCCGATCGTACTGATCCGGCCGGACATCCAAGAACTTCCGTCCGACGAGGAAATAAAAGTTTCATGCCTATGGAACAAAAGTTCCATGCCTACGGAACAAGAGTTCCATCATAGTGAAACTCTCGTTTCCTACCCGGAAAACCCGAAGGAAGATTACAACCGCCGTTTCAATACCTTCATCGAACCGCTGCATCGAAAGCAGTTCGAGAAACTCGTGCTGTCACGCAGCCAGACAATTCCGGCAGGCAAAACGGACTTCTCCCCTGCCGCCGCTTTCCACAAGGCAATCGAGCGGTACAAATATTCGTATGTTTATCTCTGCCATACACCCGAGACGCACATGGCTCGGGTGTACGCCCGAATCATCCTCTCCGGCGAGAAAGGAGAATGGCATACAGTCGCCCTTGCCGGCACCCAACCGCTCCAAAACGGGGAACTCCCGACAGAATGGGACGACAAAAACAGGGAAGAGCAGGAATATGTGGCCTTCTACATCCGCAAGCAGTTGCAAGCATTAGGCATCAAGCCGACAGAAACCCCGCCGGCTCCGGTACGTGCCGGTGAACTGTCTCATCTGAAAAGCGACTTCAGCTTTCCCCTGCCCGATAATAAAAAACTCGGCGAACTGCTGAAACGGCTGCATCCTACGCCTGCCGTCTGCGGGTTGCCCAAAGAAGAGACGTACCGTTTTATCCGGGAAAACGAAGGCTACGACCGGAGTTATTATTCAGGTTTTATCGGCTGGCTGGCCCCCGAAGAGAAGAGCGACCTATATGTAAACTTACGCTGCATGAACATCTTGCCCGGATCATTTGTTTTATATGCAGGCGGAGGCATTCTTGCTTCTTCGGAAACAGAAAGTGAATGGCTTGAAACGGAAGCAAAAATGCAAACGATGAAACGACTTGTTTCAATTGACAATTCATAAATTTATAAAGAATATATCGATGATAGCAAAAAACTAACTGACCTCATAGGCAATACCCCGTTGTTAGAGTTCTCAAACTTTAACGCAAGCAAAGGACTGAAAGCGAAAGTAATCGGAAAGCTGGAATATTTCAATCCGGCAGGTAGCGTAAAAGACCGCATTGCATTGGCAATGATTGAAGATGCGGAAGAAAAAGGCTTGCTGAAACCGGGGGCAACAATCATAGAACCGACCAGCGGTAACACCGGCGTAGGGTTGGCTTTCGTCTCGGCCGCCAAAGGTTATAAATTGGTACTGACAATGCCCGAAACGATGAGCCAAGAACGTCGTAACCTGCTGAAAGCATTAGGGGCCAATCTGGTCCTCACACCCGGAGCAGAAGGGATGAAAGGCGCCATCGCCAAAGCGGAAGCATTGCGTGACGAAACACCCGGCTCCATCATCCTGCAACAGTTTGAAAACCCGGCAAACCCGGCCCGGCATGCTACAACCACCGCACAGGAAATCTGGCGCGACACAGACGGCAAAGTCGATATCTTCGTCGCAGGAGTCGGAACAGGCGGTACGGTAAGCGGCGTTGGCAAAGGACTGAAAGCACACAATCCGGATGTCAAAATCGTAGCTGTGGAGCCTGCCGACTCGGCTGTGCTCTCCGGCGGCAAACCCGGACCGCATAAGATACAGGGGATCGGCGCAGGCTTTATCCCTAAAACCTACGACAGCTCGGTAGTGGATGAAATCATCCAGGTAGAAGGAGACGACGCCATCCGCACATCACGCGAACTGGCACAAAAGGAAGGCTTGTTGGTCGGCATTTCTTCCGGTGCAGCCGTATATGCCGCCCTGCAACTGGCCCGGCTCCCGGAGAACGAAGGAAAAACGATTGTGGTACTATTGCCGGATACGGGAGAGAGGTATTTGTCTACGGTGTTGTATGCGTTCGAGGAATATCCGTTATAAAAGAGAAGAGAAAGAGATAAAAATATCCCCGTAGGAGGTGTGTCAAAACTATCCCGTTCCCGCGCTTGACGCGGGATCGCATTAAAACCGACCTTATAAAAATCTGATTGATAAGGTCTCTCTTTTTGCGGCCCCGCATCAAGTGCGGGGACAAGGGGATTTTGACACACCCTCCAAATATCATCTTATTGGAGACCAATAGGCAGAGCAGAGCCCTGCCCCTACGAAACGACAATTGTTTTATTCCTTATAATCCTTCCGATAAGAACAAGAAGTTTCCGTCGGGAAGTCTTTCGGAACTTTCTGAGTCACTTTTCCGGTTGCCGCCCATTCGGCTCCGCGAAGCAAAAGCACCTGGAAGCCCGTACACTGCATTGCTATATTATCTTCCGGAGTAGCACCGGCATGTCCGAGCATCGTATGGAAGATGCGGGCATTCCCGTAATCGACAGTAAAGATTAGCGGTTCTTCACGACCGGAACCGTTTGTTTCCTTATCCGAATAGGCCGTGTACAAAATATCCCGGATATTGCCCGGTCCCCGCATACGGTCGTAAAGTTCATCTTTGGCATGACGCCATTTCAAGGGCAGGCCTTTCACGATAGGATGCACTTTGTCACGTCCGTTCAATACATATTCGTGCTGGCGTCCATGCGAACCGCCGACACCCGCCGAACTGTCCTTGACCAGCTTGCCGTCCTGCCAGTACACATAAGGGCCGGAATTCTCGTTACGTCCTTCCCAACCTCCCAAGCACAGATTTTATTAAACTCCGGCCATTTGGAGAAAGCATTGTCGGCCGCATGATAGATGACAACACCACCGCCGTTCTGCACATATTCCAGGAAACGGCGGTTCGTCTCTTCCGGCCACGAATCTCCGTTATAGTCCAGCACTACCAACTGGTAAGAGCTGAAGTCGAGCACAAAGCCGGACATGTCCTTACCCTGTTCGGGAGAGACGGCAAAGTCCACATCAAAACGGCCGGAATTTTCCAGGATTTGTTTCAACACAACATGGCTCACCTGCCAGTTATGATTGTTTTGTCCTGTGATCAGTAATGTTTTAATCGGCTTACGCGCCGAAACCGTACAGGCTAACAAGAGAGAAAAGACAAGAAAAAGCAGCTTTCCAAAATGTAAATGTCTCATGGTATTTTATGGTTTAAAGATTTGTTTAAGGCAAATGTACTAAATCAATATGAAATATGTACTTTTGTGGCCTTAAGAAAAAATACATCCATGATGAAATATTTATCCCGAATACTATTGATAACATTCGTATTTGTTTTTTCAGCCACTTATAGCCATGCCGATAGCTGGCGTGACAAGACTGAACTGCTCATCTATTCTCCACGCTATTTCGGTCCGAACGCTTTCCCGATCCCGGAAATGAGGGACGGACAGGTGAGCGAACGGTACGAGGTGGAAGTACGGGGCGAATACCATTATTATACGGGAGACAAGACCTGGGACATCGTGGGGCGCGCCCTCCTGCCGTTCTTCAGGGGGCGCGCGGGAATCGAAGTGAACTGGTGCTTCAAGGAAAAATATAAGATGACGCCGGAAACGCGTGACGAACGCTTTGCCGTGGAGACGGAAAGCCCAATCAAATATAACGGTGATATCGTTATCAGTCTTTTTTCCAAGTCCTGAAAAGCGAAAAATGGGTGGATGCGACCATCAGCGCCAATATCAAAACAGCCAGTGGAGGCCGCCTGTGCGACGCCCGTTTTACAGATGCCGCATCCTACTGGTTCGACGTAAACGTGGGCCGGAACCTGTGGAAAAGCACCGACGGAAAAGCCTCGATCCGTATGCAGGTGCTCGCCGGATTCTATTGCTGGATGACGAACGACATGGTGCATCGCCAGAACGACGCCATCTCTTACGGAGTCGGGTTCACCGGTAAATACAGAGGCTTCACGCTCGCCACCAACCTGGCCGGGTTCTACGGATACGAGAACAATGGCGACCGCCCCATACACTGGCGCAACAACCTCAGATACGAGATCAAGAAAAACATCATCTCCTTCCGATATACACACGGAATGAAGGACAACCTGTACGAGACTTATTCGTTAGGATATATCCGGTGCTTTTGAGAATCGGGAATTAAAAATTGAGAATTGAAAGTTAAACCAACGGCCTTCGCTCCCTGTTTAAGGGGAGATGAAGATTAATCGGATAGTAAAGCTGAAACTGGTAGATGCCAGACTCTATTTCGTGAGTCTGATCGTTGGGCTGCTGACCGGATTGGTGGCGGTTCCTTACCACTATCTGCTGCAACTATTCTTCAATATGCGGAAGAACTTCTTCCAGTCCTCGCCTCCCTGGTATTATCATATTGTCTTATTCCTTGCCCTATGGGGAGTCCTCTGCTCCGTCGCTTGGATGGTCAGGCGGTGGCCTTACATCGGAGGCGGAGGCATTTCGCAGACACGAGGTGCGATCAATGGACGCATCGAGTATGCACATTCCTTTCGTCAACTACTGGCCAAATTCGCAGGCGGTATCCTGACGCTCAGCAGCGGCCTCTCGATGGGACGCGAAGGACCTTCCGTGCAAATGGGTTCTTACATAGGCGACCTGGTCAGCAAATGGGGACATATCCTGAGCGGCGAACGCAAGCAGCTCCTTGCTGCAGGCGCAGGTGCTGGACTGGCAGCCGCCTTTGCCGCTCCCCTTGCTGCCGCTACTCTGGTGATCGAATCGATCGAACGCTTCGATGCTCCGAAAACGGCTATCACGACGATCCTGGCCGGTGTCGTCGCCGGAGCGATCGCCAGTACGATTTTCCCGATCAACCCGTATCACGACATACAGGCCATCGTACCCGACCTATCGATGGGACTGCACATCAAACTGTATATCCTATTTGCCGTCATCGTATCGGTTTTCGGCAAATTCTATTCCCTGCTGATGCTATATGCCAAACGGATGTTTCCTGCGATCCGGCAACCCGAATATATCAAGCTGTTAGGTCTTTTGGTCATGGCATACGTCATTTCACTGACGATCACCGACCTGACCGGCGGAGGCGAACAGTTCCTGATGCAGCAGGCGGAAGGCGGCAGCAACAATATCTATTGGATAGCAGGAATGATGTTCCTGCACATGGTGTTTACCGTTTTCTCCTTCTCCTCCGGATTGCCGGGAGGGAGCTTTATCCCGACCTTGGTGACAGGCGGACTGATCGGTAAACTCTATGCCTCATTCTGGTGCAGCACGGGATCATCGGGATGGAAAACGTGAGTTATGTCATGCTGATCGGGATGGGCGCCTTCCTGATCGCTGTCGTGCGCACTCCTATCACAGCTATTATCCTGATTACGGAGATCACGGGGCATTTCGAGGTATTCTATCCTTCCATCGTCGTAGGCGGACTCACCTATTATTTCACGGAACTATTGGAAATTAAGCCGTTCAACGTAATGTTCTATGAAGAGATGATCAACAAACCGATATTCCGGGAGCAGAAACGGCTGACTCTGGATGTGGAGGTGATGGCCGGAGCCTATTTCGACAGGAAAGAGGTCGATACGCTCGAACTTCCCAACCATTGCGTAATCATGAATATCCACCGCGACCGCAAAGACATCTCCCCCACCGGACAAACCATCCTGCCCGGTGACCAGCTCACTATCGAACTGGATGCTCAAGATATAGAAAAACTGTACGAGCCGCTGGTGAGCATGGCCAACATCTACTAAAATATCCCAGCCAGCAACTTTAAACATCCTTTCGGCCACCTCAATTTATTGGGTGTAAAAACCCTAACAATTTCTTAGGGGAATTATAATCCGGAATTATCAGGTTTTTATGCGAAAGGGACTTCATTTTTTTATACTTTTGTCAGGATAACAAACGCCATATTCTGCCATGAAAGTAATTATCTGTTGTATCTCCTTCCTGCTTCTATCCATATGCCCTTCACTTCTAGCGATGGAAGGTACGGGAGTCGCACTGAAAGTCAGCCTGTCCGGAAAAATATACAAACGTTTCTCTTTCGTTCTGGAAGAAGATATCCGTCCACGCGACGACTTCAGGGAAGCCGGATGGTTCCTTACCACAGGAGAGATCAACTATCGCATTTTGCCGAACTTACGGGCGGGAGCCGGTTATATGTCGTTAGTCCGCTACAAGGCATCGGAGGAAGTGCGCAACCGGTATTACCTGTACGCCTCAGGTTCTCACCGGTTCGGAGCATTTAAAATTGCGATCCGGGAGCGCTTTCAGAGCACGTACAGGAAAAATTGCCTGCATCCGACCAACTACCTCCGCAGCATGCTCACCCTCTCCTACCGGATCGCCTCTTCAAGATTTGAACCTTTCATCTATGTAGAGCCTTTTAACAACGTAGGCTATAACGGGAAGATGCGTGCCGACAAAATCCGCTATTCCGCTGGCTGCGATTACCGGATGGATACCAAAAATTACATCCAACTCTACTACCGCTACCATACTTTCAACGTATACGACCCGATCAACTACCGCCACGGCATCGGTCTGACCTATTCACACCGGTTCTGATTCAGGAAGGTGTGACACGGGTATGATAGAGTGATAGAGAAACGGCGATTCTCTTTCTGCCGTTTTTTAAGGTTGCGCTTTGGCCTCCTCTGTCAAAAATATCACTATCTTTGCCCCCGGAATACCAAAAATGTTCCTTTACATTATTCACCGAGTGCTTGATAAACCTCGTTAAAAACAAGAAATATGCAGAAGACATCTACTGTAACCGTACCGTTCATGCTATTAGGCATCCTGTTCAATATCTGCCTGGTAGCTTCAAACCTGTTAGAAACCAAAGTCATCCAGGTATTCGGCATCACAGCGACTGCCGGACTGATCGTTTTCCCGATCTCTTATATCATCAATGACTGTATCGCCGAAGTATGGGGATTTAAGAAAGCACGCCTGATTATCTGGAGCGGGTTCGCTTCGAATTTCCTTGTAATCGGATTTGCGCAATTGGCGGTACTGTTGCCTGCCGCCCCATTCTGGGAAGGCGAAGAAGGCTTCAACTTCGTGTTCGGGATGGCGCCGCGCATCGCTATAGCGAGCCTGATGGCCTTTCTTGTCGGTTCGTTCCTGAATGCTTATGTGATGAGTAAGATGAAGATTGCTTCGGCCGGAAAGAATTTCTCTTTACGAGCCATCGTATCCACATTGGTCGGCGAGAGTGCCGATTCGATGATCTTTTTTCCGATCGCTTTCGCCGGACTAATACCGGTAGGCGAACTCTTCATCATGATCGGGACACAAGCGGTTCTGAAATCTCTCTATGAAGTAATAATCCTTCCTGTCACCATCCGTGTGGTAAACTACATCAAGAAGGTGGACGGGAATGATGTATATGATATTGGGACATCATACAATATACTAAACGTGAGAGATTTATAAATTACAATAGATGTGAAATCATAATTCATGATTCATAAATTCAAACAAATGTGACCAGTCCTCACGGGGCTGAGGCGTATAGGTATGGAATCCAAGTGATTCCGCCGTACGGCAATTAGGGATAGCATCGTCTATAAAAAGAGTTTCTTCCGGACGGATATTGGCGTCTTGCAGGACGTATTCGAAAATTTCAGCATCGGGTTTCAACAAATGGAGGCGATAGGAAAGATAAATATGATTGAAAAAGTCGGAAGCATGGTGGCCTTTATAGGAGAAACAGGTCTTTTCCGACCAGTCCCAATGAATCTCGTTCGTATTGCTGAGCAGCATCGTATTATAACGTTTCCGGAGACCGAGCAAAAGATCCAGTTTATAGTCCGGAACATCATCGAGCATGGCGATCCAGGCGGCATCAATCTGCTCGTCCGTCAAAGGCTGTTTGGTCAGATGACGGATACCGTCGCGGAACTCGGCTACCGTGATGGAACCCAACTCGATCTTCATGAACAGATCCTTATGCTGGTAATTATTGACAATCTGCTCGCGTATATTCGCGACCCCCAGACTCTCGAATGCCTCGATACATCGATTACGGGTGAGATTGATAATCACGCCGCCAAAATCTATAACCAAATTTTTTATGCCTTCCATGACCTTCTTTTAATTAAAAATTGACAATTGATAATTGACAATTTTGATTCTAACTATTTACTACCAACGACGGCGGCGACGTCTGTGATGCCGTTGCCGCTGTTTATATTGACGTATCCTGCGATACACCAGCCAGACAAATAACACTCCGAACACGGCAAAGATCAGCAAGACGATTCCAGTATTCAAGTTATCCCCTTTCACACGGCTCCACATCTCCAGAACCAGTTCCGTCCGATCACCGAAATCGCGGATCATGGCGCAACGATCTACCACCTTGCGGTCGGGATATTGTACCGGATTGATCCGGATACTATCCGCACCGGGACCGAAAAAATAACTCAGGTCGGAAACCTTTTCGATTGTCGAATCGATTTTAGCTTCCATGATTTCAGGAGTCGCAATGGCACTGACATAACCGATAGCGTCCATATTTCGCAAAGCGACGTCCGGACGACAAAGATAATCAATAAAATAACTGGCTGCCTTTACATTACGGGCATATTTAGGGATCGCCCAGCCGTCGTACCAGATATTGCTGCCTTCTCGGGGCACTTCATAATCCAGCTCCACACCGACAGCCTCCGCCTCATCCATCGCCCAGACCGCATCTCCGCTCCAGGTAAAGTTGAGCCAAGCTTTGCCTTTCGTCATCATCTCCTTGCCGAAGTCGGCTTCCCAACCGGCAATGTTGGGTTTCATCTTTTTCAGAAGTTCTTCGGCTATGGCGATCGCTTCGGGAGAATTGTCGTTCATCAGTTGCTCGACCGTCACAGTCCCATCTTCCAGTTCATTCGCATGGGCGTAAATAATGGCCGTACCGTAGGAGTCACGATAGCTGTCTTTCATCAATATCTTGTTTCTGAACTTCGGGTCCCAAAGACACTCCCAGCTTTCGACCTCTTTCTTCTCCACGAATTGCCTGTTATACAAAATTCCTGCCGTTCCCCACATATAAGGGACGACATAGTCGGTTGTTTTCCGTCCCGGCTGGCTTAGCTTGTTCAGTTGCCCGCGGATATAAGGAGAGACATTATCCAGATAATCCGGTGTCTTTCCGAAATTGCGATCTATCGGGACAAGAAGGTTTTTCTTCAACATCCGTTCGATGATATATTCGGACGGACAGATCAGGTCAAAATCTTCATGCCCGCGTTCGATCTTAGTAAGCATGATCTCATTGATATCGAACACCTGGTAGATGATCCGGATATCTTCGCCGGTCTGCTCCTTGTACCAGGCAGGAAATTCGGCCAAGACATCCTCGTCGATATAGTCTGCCCAATTGTAGACTTTCAAAATATGGCTACGCTCCTCATCCGTACGATTGCATGAAGACATAAAAGTCAAAAGAGAGAGGCAACTTGCTATTATTGTAATCAGTTTATTCATTTCCTGCTTTTCTCCATTAGCTTTTGGACTTCTCCGCCCGTTTATTAATCACAATCAAAAGGACAAGTACCGTCACAAAGATGATAGTCGACAGCGGACGCAACTCCGGTGTCAGTCCCCCTTTGCGGGCATCCGCATAAATGAAGGTCGATAGGGTTTCCAGTCCCTCGTTGCCGATCGTAAAGATGGTAACGGCAAAGTCGTCGATCGAAAGCGTAAAAGCCAGTATAAAGCCGCTGATCATGCCCGGACGAATCTCCGGTAGAATCACCTTGCGCAACGCCTGGAAAGGAGTCGCCCCCAAATCGAGCGCCGCCTCATAGACATTCTGGTTCATCTTTTTCAGGCGTGGCATAACACTCAGCACCACATAAGGCGTACAAAACGTGATATGCGCCAACACAACCGTCGTGAATCCCTGAGAGACACCAAAACTCACGAACAGCAGGAAAAGAGAGACACCCGTAATAATATCTGCATTCATCATCGGGATCGCATTCGCAAAGTTCATCACCTGGCGGGTCCGCGACCGCAGGTTGAAAATACCGATAGCAGCAATACTGCCCAACAGCGTGGAGACGGTCGCCGCAATCATCGCAATGGCGAACGTATTCCATAACGCGCTCACCAACGAACGCTGCACACCTCCTGTAAACAGCGAACTATACAGTTTGGTTGAAAATCCCGTCCAGTTACCCAAGACCTTCGCTTCGGTAAACGAGAAAATCATAATAATCAGAATCGGGGAATACAGCAGTGCCAGCAGCAACCACAGATATCCTTTTGCCATCCATTTCGTCATCATATCACACCTCCCCCTTCGTTTGAAGCGTTGTCTTCATCGTTCGTAAAGAGGATGGTAACGCCGATCAGCAACAACATAATCAGAGAAAGCGCCGCACCATAATTCCACATGCCATTATAAATATTTTCCTGCACGGTCGTACCGAACAGTTTGATGTTATTCATCGTCAGCAACTCGGCAATGGCAAACGTAGAAACCGTCGGCATGAAAACCATGACGATCCCGCTCATTACGCCGGGCATCGAAAGAGGCAGGATCGTCTTCATAAAGACCTGAAACGGATTGGCTCCTAAATCTTGGGCTGCCTCGATCAGGCTACGGTCCATCTTTTGCAACGTATTATAAATCGGATAGATCATGAACGGAAGGAAGTTATACACCATACCGAAAACCAACGCCCCCTCTCCCAACGGCAGATTCAGAAAATCGAACAAGGCCACCGTAGCCAGCGTACGGATCAGGATATTCACCCACATCGGCAGGATGAATAGCACGACCATCGTCCGGGAGGTATTGAAACGCTCCTGACTCAAAATATAAGCAGCCGGATAGCCCAGGATGAGACAGGCAAGCGTCGTGATAATCGCAATCCCGATCGAATAGATAAACGTGTTCATCGCTTCGGGATGCACCATGAACTTACGGAAATTAGCAAAAGTGAAGGCTCCGTCGGCATCTGTAAACGCATATAATACGATCAGCAACAAAGGCATTACGACAAAAACAGCCAAAAACAGGGCATAAGGAATCGTCCAGTTCTTACGCCGCATAAAAAAAGCTGAAATCTTACTTATCACTTCCTTCCTTTTTAGTTGATTGAACAATCCGTATATTTTCGGGAGCGATCGTGATTCCGACCCGGTCGCCGTCGTCCCAGACATCATTGGTGTCGACAAAGATATCTTCGTCCCAGTCGGTAAACACTGTCAAATGATAATGGTTGCCTTTGTAGAGGATAAATTTCACTTCACCGGTCAGGCGGCCGTCTTCCTCGTTGTCTTCCAGGATGACGCGGTCAAAGTCTACTTCGACCTGCACCGGTGTTTCCGGCTCAATGCCGGATACCTCTCGGCATTCGAACGTACAGCCTAAAAATTCCACATGCGTGGTATCGACCATCTTTCCTTCGAACGTATTGCAGATACGTTCCTTCTTCATCACGTGGATATCGAAGGGCTTAACCAGCAGACCGACTTCCTGTCCGGCATCGAAGCAATGGTAGTCCTGCACCATAAATTCATAGCCTTCCGGCGTCTGCACCATCATTTCGTAGTGAACCCCCTTGAAAATGGAAGAGGTAACCGTCCCGGTCAGCATGGCGGCTTCAGACGGCTCAAAAATATAAATGTCTTCCGGACGGAGCACAACATCCACCGGGGTTTGTTCTCCGAAACCTTCGTCCACGCATTCGAACTCATGTCCGGCAAAGGATACTGATTTATCTTTGATCATCAACCCGTTCAGGATGTTGCTTTCGCCGATGAAGTCGGCAACAAACGAATTGATCGGTTCGTTGTAGATGTCGATAGGCGTCCCGATCTGTTGGATTTTCCCTTCGCTCATCACGACGATCGTGTCGCTCAGGGTAAGTGCTTCCTCCTGATCATGGGTGACATAAATAAAGGTTATTCCGAGAGACTTATGCATCTCTTTCAACTCCATCTGCATATCCTTGCGCATCTTGAGGTCGAGGGCAGCCAGCGGTTCATCCAATAAAAGCACTTCCGGTTCGTTCACAATAGCCCTGGCAATCGCGACACGTTGCTGCTGTCCGCCTGAAAGGGAATCCACATCACGATATTCGTAATCGGTCATTCCTACCATCTTGAGAGCCTGCTTCACCTTTTTCTCGATTACAGCAGCCGGAAGTTTTTTCAGCTTCAGGCCGAAAGCGATGTTATTGAAAACATTCAAATGAGGGAAAAGAGCGTATTTCTGAAATACGGTATTGACCGGACGTTTATGAGGGGGTGTTTGCGTAATTTCTTTTCCCGCAATGGTTATTATACCCTCAGAAGCAGTCTGGAATCCGGCAATCAGACGTAACAATGTCGTCTTTCCGCAACCGGACGGCCCCAGAATGGTTACAAACTCGCCCTTACGGACAGACAAATTCACATCATTCAATACGGCCTTGTCTCCAAAGAATTTAGACACATGCTCCACACCGATGATGCAGTCAGATTTTTGCATAGACAGATTCCCCTTTACCAATACTGATTAAACATATTTCTGCTTCTTCACGTAAAAAGCGGCACAAAGGTAATAATTAATTGATAATTGAGAGTTGAAAATTGAAAATTACGGTAGAGTCTTACTTCTCGGCAATACCAGATTCAGAACAACCCCCAGCAGAGCCGAGAGTCCGATACCGGCCATCGTGAAGCCACCGAATTCGATAGCGGCACCACCAATCCCGAAAGTCAGGATCAATGAAACGATGATCAGGTTGCGGGTATCGCCCAGATTGGTCCGGTTCTGGATCAGGCTGTTGATACCGACAGCAGCAATCGTTCCGAACAACAACAACATGATACCTCCCAATACGGCAGCGGGAATCGATTTAAGCAACGCACTGACCTTTCCGAACACGGAAAACACAATACCGCTTACAGCAGCAATGCGGATAACGGCCGGGTCCGTAATCTTCGTCAGCGAAATAGCTCCTGTCACCTCCGAATAGGTCGTGACGGGAGGACCACCGATCAATCCGGCAACGATACATGCCAGACCGTCTCCCAACATAGTGCGGTGAAGCCCCGGATCCTTTACGAAGTCCTTGCCCGTCACCTCATTGATAGCATACACATCACCTATATGTTCGATTACCGGAGCAATCGTCACCGGAATCATAAAAATAACCGCTTCCCACGACAATGAAGGCTTCACAAATTGAGGGAATGCCAACCAGGGAGCTTCTATCACCGGCTTGAAGTCAATCAAGCCGAACAGGCTAGCAGTCAAATACCCGACAATAATTCCACAGAAGATAGGGATCAATCTCAACATTCCCCGTCCCAACATAGAGGCGAGAATAGCGGTAAGCAGAGCTACCAGTGCCAACGGCCAGTTTTCCTTTGCCATATTCACACCTGAACCTGCCAGCGAGAGACCGATCAGGATAATAACCGGTCCGATCACCACCGGCGGAAAAAGCCGTTTGATAAAACCGATCCCCCTCCACCGGACCAACAAACTCATTAATCCATAAACGGTGCCCACGGCCACCAAGCCGGACATCGTACCGGGCAACCCGTACAATTCCGTCGCCTTTATGATAGGCGCCACAAAAGCAAAACTGCTTCCCAGAAAAATAGGGACTTTCCCTCTCGTTACCAGATGAAAGATCAACGTGCCGATACCCGCCGTAAAAAGAGCGGTAGAAGGATCAAGGCCAACCAGCAGAGGAACGAGAACAGTCGCACCAAACGCTACAAACAGGAACTGAACGCCTACTACCGTTTTCTGGATAGGATTCAAGGGTTTCATATTATCCATTCGTTTCTTAATTTACTTTTTGCAAATATAGCACAATCTACACATCTGGCAATTCAATTGTAGAGCAACCATACCAAATTCATTTTTTAGTAATACGATCTTATGAGCTACATAATATAAGGAATAATATTTCCCCGCTATAAGAAAATTTATATACATAGGCATAAAAACATCGGAGTGCCTATTAATTCTATAATCAGTGCCAGTGATTATAAAATCAGTGCCAGCAATTATATAATCACAACCACTGATTATAAAATTACTGGCACCGATTACAGAATTAGTAGGCACTTAAGAAAGATTATTCGGGACGAAATTTTTTTTCTCTCCATAGAAATAAGGAATTGCTGCTGCTGGATTTAGTGCGATTATCCTAATTCAATTGTAGACAAGCACGATAAAAAAATGTCACTACCTACCCGTGAAAACAAAAAATGATAAATTTACTTTCATTAAAAACTATCCGTCAAAAATCTTCTCAAGAAGGATGGATATAAACTTGCCGAAGGGAAGGCCAAGAAGTCGATAAAACGAATTCGGGACTAAATGCCCAGTCCTATTGCAAACAGAAAACGCGCGCCGTCCTCAGAACCGAAACAGGAATATTGTGTCGTCACCTTATTGATGATCGTCAGCCAGAAGCCTCCGCCGTAAGAGGTATGCCACTTATGGGAATGTTCGCCGGGGAACCAGACACGTCCGTAGTCGAAACCGGTAAACAGCCCATATTTGAGTGGCGTGAACGGATTCTTGATTTTTCCCATGTCCAGACGAAAGTCGGTATGCTGATAAAAAGACTGTTTCCCGATAAAGCGGTTATCCCTGAATCCCCGCAACGTGATGCCAGCTGCCTGATAAAAGTCGTATTCATTGCTATACAACTGCTTCGCTTCCGCCCCTGTTTCGATTGAAAAGCGGTCCGAACAGCGGAATGTAGCGGAAATATCCAGCTTCGAGTACGGGAAATTGCGTTCCACCTCCTTCAGGTTCATTTTCCAACCGGATGAAGCCTCGATTTCCAGTTCCGGGATAAAGGCGGACGGGGTCATCTTGACCTGCCAGTTAGCCTCTACCCCGGCGAACAGGTTCATCCCGAACACAGGGTGATTGCCCGGAAGTACCTGATTGATATATCGGCCTTCGGTATGTTTTGCCTTATACATTTCGAACGAAGCAGATAATGTCAATTGCTGGCTCTTTTTCATTTCCATACGGAAAGACGGAATCACCGAATACTGTCGAAGAGTGACACGATTATATGCTTTATCTTCGTCTTTAAAACCTTCCGAATTATTTCCATAGCCGAAGAAGTTGAAGAAATTACGGGGTGAAGCGATAAAGGCATCCAAATTGAAACTTTTTCGTTCATCATAAAAAGGGAATGTTCCCTGATACATAAACCCGCGCAGATAGTTATATCCGATACGATGCCGAAATGTAAAAGGGGATTGTTTGAAGCCGTACATCGTATAGGTAAAGAAAGCACCCAAACTAAAGCCGACATCCGAATCATAGAAACCCCATGGGGTGAAGTCCGACTCCTTATATTTTACTTTTTCGTAGTCATAATTATGAATGGCCGGATTATCTGAAATGATTTTGCGGACACCGGCAATGTCTTTCAGCCGCTTCCGGTCGGACTCGTATGCGTAAATACGAACCTTACGGGCCTTATCCACTTTGTAGGTGTTATTTCCCGGACCGGAAATCAGGTAGACGGGCAACTCTCGATGCGCCTTTCCTATGACTTCATATTCATCGTCCCCGCCCAGGCCATACAGCCAAATCTCCTCCGTGCTGTCGGCAGAATATTTCTTTCGGAAGGAAGGAACGGGACTTCCTTTCGGGTAGATACGAACCAGCAGACTGTCGTGGCCGGAACGTTCAAGTATGATCTGGTCGTCTCCTTCCGTTCCGGCCAGGACAGGTGTACGCTGCAATTTTTTATAATAACGGCGTGCCATATACGGGAGACTGTCTCGACGGATGAGCAGTTTCTTTTTTATGGCCTCCGTCTCGGCTCCCTGTATCTCCGGAGGAAGAGCCCCAAATGCCTCATTGATGACCGAATCGGACAGATTCTTTTGGAGAGTGAGGGCCTGTGTCCTCCATACCGACTCGTCCACACCACTTACCAACGCCATATCGAGCGTATAGCCAAGCGTGTTTATCTCACCGATATCCTTCGGATGGTTGCTGTAGTTCGTAATAAAACCGAGTCCTAATACTTTCAGCATACGCTTGAAAAGAAAACCGTCGACTTTGGTAAAAGCATGGCTGCGATCGATAACGATCGGATTGAACAGAATGCTGTCGGCAGTATGGATCGCCTGCCAGTTCCAGTTTTCGGGGATTTTGTTCCAATCTCCGATCAACATATCATAGAGACGCTCGGCGATATACCCTTCCGAATTCACTTGATGGGATTTGTCCTGCCGGATCTGGTCGAGTAAAGCACCGGTAGAAAGTATATTTTTCCAAGTGGCGGTATCAGGTACATCCCGGAGGCTGACCAATCTATTGCGAATGCCGGTTCCGTCGGCAATCGTGTCTCCCTCCTCCCCACCTTGCATGAAATAGATACGAGAATTATTGAAGTTCAAGCCTGCCGATTTTGCCATCCGGTCGACCGCAAGAAAGGTATAAGGATTGATAATGGTATAAGCATCCCCGATAAATTCATCAAGATAGGTTCCTTTAAAATCATTTTTATTATACATCTCACGGAAGAACTTGGATTCGAGAAAACTGGTCGAACCTCCCAGCGGTTTGAGCATATACAAGCGATTCCGCCGGTTAGAGAGAACCAAAGCGTGAAAGTCCGCCGCCTGCTCCATGATCTCCATACCACCCTGGAGCGCTTGTAACGTAACAGCATCGGCTGTGACCGGAGTCGAATAGAGTTCCCGGTAATGCACGCCCCACAGTTTATTATACAGACCACTTTTATTCTTCATATCCTGGGGATAGATCGAATGTCTCACAGTGTCCTGCCCCATCGCGTCCGCACCTGTACAGAAAAGGAATGGCAGGACAAACAGCAGACAAGCAAGCATATTCCTGTAATACCGACGTATTTGCTCGAATTTTCTCATTATGAAAATAACATTTAAGCAGAATCAGTTGTTTACTTTATAAAAACGAATAGAAATGGATTTATTAAAAGCTCTTCAATGGCGGTACGCCGTCAAAAAATTCGACCCGTCGAAAGAGGTGGATCAGCAATTAGTGGATAAAATCATAGAGCCGCCTGGCTGGCCCCCACATCATCGGGTTTACAACCGTTCCAGATCATCGACATTACCAATCATGATTTAAAGAATAAAATCGTCCCTATCGCATTCGACCAACTTCAGGTGGCGGAATGTTCGCACTTGTTAGTATTTGCTGCATGGGATAATTACACAGCCAAACGAATCGATCATATCTATCATTACATCTCGTCCGAGAGGGGACAGAAACCGGATCGCTACAAACCCTACACCGACCGGCTGAAAGATGCTTACCTGAACCGTCCGGCAGAAGAAAATTTCGAACACGCGGCACGGCAGTCTTACATCGCCTTTTCTTTCGCCATGATGATGGCTGCCGAACTGGGAGTAGACAGCACTCCGATGGAAGGATTCGACAATGAAGCTCTGGATGACCTGTTAAACCTACGTGAATTGAAATTGCGTAGCGTTACGATGTTGCCTCTCGGTTATCGGGATGCCGAAAACGATTGGCTGGTAGACTTAAAGAAGGTTCGCCATCCGAAGAAGGAATTCCTGATCGAAATAAAATAATCGAAAAAGATAAACCGCCTGCAACAGCAGTGACAGAGGTAATGATCTGAAAAAACAAAAAGGCGGTGTGCAAAACAGCCTTGTTCCTTCACTGGACACGGGAACAAGTACATTTCGACACACTGCCTTTTTGATTCGGTTCAAGAGAAAACGTCGACTTACCCTGGGACTTTTCACCTGTCTAATAGTACATTTCAGGAATCGAAATATTCAACTCTGCATGTAGCATGCCGCTTTTTTCAAACAGGCGAACTTTATTTTCCTTTACTAACCATCCTAAAGCCAAACAAACCAAAGACTCATGATAGTGAGTCATTTCCCCAATCCTCTTCACTGACAAAATTTTTCTTTCTGATAACAAAGACCAGATCTGACCAGCCTCTGAAACAACATCATTCTTAGTCATAGCATCTCACTTATTTGTTATAATATTATTCCTCACCACTTTTCCAGAAAGCCAAATTATTCTTTCGCTTTGAATTGTGAACACTTCCACCCTCCGAATAGTTTAGCAAAACAGCGTCAATCAACATTAAAATGAAAGAAAAAGGATTAACACCTCACAATCGGTCAACTTCTTTAAAACAAAGCCCTCATTAAATATGTTTTTAATCAAGCAGAGCATCAACAAAATAAATACACAACGGTATAATATATGCAAAAGTACCCTGAATGGAAACGACTTGTAATGAAAAAAATTAATATTGGATAAAAAGCTAAGGATATGAACAAAATTCATGAATATTCAAATGGTGAACTCACCATTATCTGGCAACCAAATATCTGCCAACATGCAGGAATCTGCGTCAAGATGTTGCCGAAGGTATACACCCCCAAAGAACGTCCCTGGATCAAAATAGAAAATGCGACCACTGCGGAATTGATCGACCAGATCGGTAAATGTCCTTCAGGGGCACTGACTTACAGGATGGAGAAAAAGAAAGAGGAGTAAAATTACTCCTCCAACATTCCTTCCAAATAACGGTCGGGAGCCAGCCCTATACTCTGGAGAAAGCCCGCCAGAGCACTATATGTCAAACTGTTCTCCGCCAAGTCTGTCAAGGCAATCCGACGAAGACATTTGAACGGGATCACATAATCCACGTAGGGAACCAGATTCCTCCCCATAAAATCATATCCGGCTTTTATCGGATCACAAAATTGTACAAGCTGCCATTCCTGTTCGGAAGCCCAACGAGGTTCCCGCACTTCCAGACAGGCATTACAAAGCATCGAGAAAAAACGTGAATCCCGCTTGAATCCGGTATGCTCTTCATCGTAAAAAAATTTGTCATACTCCTGCCTCATCTGCGAAACAAACACGTTCAGATTCTCTTCCTCATCGTATTTGCAACGAAGCAAGTATTTTTCCTCCGACAAACTATACTCACCCAGCGCCCCGTAATCGAAAGTCAACCGCAAGCAGGAAGCCTTCTTTTCCTTCACCCCGGAAGGGATTTCCGGGTTCTGGTAAAGGGAAAGAGCGTACATCTCCATTTCCGGCCCGATAAGCATCCGCCGGTTCTCCCGGAAAAAAGGAATATGTTGTTTACTAAACTCTTGTTTGATTCCATTTTGCTCTTCATGCAACACAATCGAACGGCGAAGTAGGGATAAACCGTATCCGATTACTTCGTCCGACTTGGCATACAGCAAATTAGGGACACGCAAAACAAATGTACCCGGCGTCTTCGACTCTTTGCATCCGTGAACAAAGGATTCTATTGAAACATAGGAATATAAATCCATCTTTTATGATTTTTTTGGACGTCAAATATACAATTTATATTAGAGATTATCTACCTTTGTTAAAACTTTTATAAACTACATAAAACCAATAGAACAAAATGAAACGTCGTGATTTCCTTAAGACCAGTGTTGTAGCAGGTGCAGCCTTATCTCTGAACTTTGAAGGATTACAGGCTGCTCTCTCTTCGAATACAGTAGCAGTAGAGCAGGCCCCCGATCTGGTAGCAGTAATGGGTGGTGAACCGGAAGTCATGCTCGACAAGGCGTTAGAAGCACTTGGCGGCATCGGCAAATATATCAAGAAAGGACAAAAAGTCGTTATCAAACCCAATATCGGATGGATCGTACGCCGGAACTGGCCGGTAATACGAATCCGAAATTGGTAAAAGCCCTCGTAAAGAAATGTTTCGAAGCAGGCGCCGAAAAAGTGACAGTATTCGACCATACGTGCGACAACTGGCAGAAATGCTATGAGACAAGCGGTATAGCTGCCGCCGTAAAGGAAGCGGGCGGTATCATCATGCCGGGTAACGACGAGAAATATTTTAAAGAAGTAGCCATTCCCGGCGGTGTAACGCTGAAAAAGACCAAGATACACGAGTCGCTGATCGAAGCAGATGCCTGGATCAATGTTCCCATCCTGAAAAACCACGGGGGAGCCAAATTGTCATGTGCAATGAAAAATATGATGGGGATCGTTTGGGATCGTCGCTTCTTCCACCAGAACGACTTGCAACAATGCATTGCTGATATCTGTACCTGGCAGAAGAAACCGGTACTGAACATCGTAGACGCCTACCGTATGATGCATCAGAACGGTCCGCAGGGAAAAAGTGCAGCCGATGTGGCTACGTTGAAATCGATGATCGTTTCTCCTAATATCGTCGCCGTCGATACGGCCGCCCTAGCTTTGTTCAACCAGGTAAAGAAGTTGGACATGGCTGCCGTCGGACATCTGAGCAAAGGTGAAGCACTCAAATTAGGCTCTACCGATCTGAAAAAAATAAACATCAAACGTATTAAGATCTGATGAAGAAACGGAATTACCTAAAAGGATTGAGAGTTTTCCTCGCAATCCTCTTTTTTGTACCCATACTTTTGTTCTTCGTAGACTTTTCGGGAGTTTTACCGGATAGTGTACACCGCTTGTTGCATCTGCAACTGATGCCGGCCTTGTTAGGCGGAATGATCGGCCTGATCGTGTTCCAGTTCTTGTTGGCACTGGTATTCGGACGTATTTATTGTTCCACGATATGTCCGACAGGCGTATTCCAGGATATCATCAACCGCCTGTTTTGCATCGGCAAGAAAAAAAGAAAGGAAGCCGCCGTTTACGTATCACAAACCGATGAACTGGTTTCGCTACTGTGCTGTTGGCAATTACGATGCT